>ERZ1066121.2970-NODE-2970-length-10013-cov-9.506327_pt1 | contig 10013 bp, 9 predicted proteins | sample MGYA00382768_ERZ1066121 | MGnify/ENA primary metagenome ERZ1066121 (study PRJEB33369, sample SAMEA5778351) | biofilm metagenome | biome: Industrial cooling water; feature: Water cooling tower basin; material: Biofilm | place: United Arab Emirates | collected... | reverse complement strand
CCCAGATGGCGATAGTTATCAGCTTTTCGGCCAACAGCTCCTGCGTGCTGTCGAGGCGCTTGGCGCGGCGTAGGCCGCGACGAGCCAAGCCGCTTCCGATCTTTCCGAGCAGGAAGCAGAAGATCACGATGGCCAGGATGACCAGTAGGTCCCAGACGGAAACGCGAAAGCTGCCAAGCGACAGCGCCCAGCTGTCGAGCGTGCCGACGATTTCCCCGACCGTGCCGCTCCGCCGCGAGACGGCGGAGCGCAGCTCGTCGGCTGCGGCAACTTCGCGGGCGCGCTCGGCGGCCATCAACTTGCTCCTATGACAGTGAAGCCGCGTTGGAGGTCGGCGATGAGGTCAGTCGGATTTTCGAGTCCGACAGAGAGGCGCACCGCCAGCCGATCCTTCGGCCAGTTCGTAGCGCTGCGGATCGGTGCTGGGTCGACCGGCAAGGCCAGGCTCTCGAACCCGCCCCAGCTATAGCCGATGCCGAAAAGCTCGAGCGCATCGATGAAGCGGCAGCGGGCGGCGTCATCGACACCGGGCGCCAAGGTGAAGCTGAAAAGTCCGCAGCCGCCCGTGAAATCGCGTCGCCACAGTTGGTGTCCCGGCGCGCCAGGCAGCATGGGGCACAGTACATGGGCCACCTCCGGCCGAGCAGATAGCCACTCGGCAATGGAGAGAGCAGTGGCAGTCGCGCGCTCCAGCCGCACGTTCAGCGTCCGCAGCCCGCGCAACGCGAGCGCGGCATCGTCAGGCGCCACGACATGGCCGAGTTGCTGCGAGACTTCACGCAGGCGGGGGTACCAGACGGCGTTCGCGGTGCAGGCGCCCATCATCAGATCGGAATGGCCGCCGACATGCTTGGTAAGCGCCTGGATGACGATATCGCAGCCGTGGGCGAGGCTTTGAAAGCCCAACGAGCTGGCCCAAGTATTGTCAATCAGCACCGCCGCGCTCTTGGCGCGTGCCACGGCGGCGAGCGCCGGCACATCGCAGACTTCCATCGTCAAGCTGCCCGGGCTTTCGAGAAGGACGGCGCGCGTGCGCTCACAGAAGTGCGCGCCGAAACCGCTGACATCGAGGGGATCGAAAAATCGGACTGCGATGCCCAGCCGCTTGAGCAAACCCTTGGCCATCAGCCGGCTCGGTTCATAGGCGTTGTCGGTGACGAGCAGCACGTCGCCCGGGGCTGCCACCGCCAGCACCGCACCCATGATGGCAGCCACCCCGCTGGGATAAAGGACTGTCCCCTCCGCTCCGGGCTCAAGTGCAGTCAGAGCATCGGCGAGCGCCCACTGAGTGGGGCCGCCGCGGCGGCCGTAGAAGAACGCGCCGTCGGCATTTGCGCGTTTGCCGGCGCGCAGGGCCGCGCAATCCGCGTAAAGATGAGTGCTGGCGCGATAGACCGGCGGATTGACTATGTGCGGGTCATTCGAACGACCGCCGGTGACAAGCAGGGTGGCGGGTTCGAGATCGTCGCGGGAAACAGTCATCGACTGCGGTCCTACAGGCAAGCAAAGCGCAGGAGCAAGTCAACTAGTGCCGCTGGCCTTTGGCGTCTCCGGATCGGCGCCCCATTCCGACCAGCTCCCATCGTAAAGAGCCGCATCTTCGATGCCCAACCGATGCAGAGCGAAAAGCAGCACCGAAGCCGTCACGCCGCTGCCGCAGGTGGTGACAATCGGTCTGTCGAGATCGATGCCCGCAGAGGCGAAGGCTTCGCGCAGCCGCTCGTTGTCCTTGAAGGTGCCATCGCCGTTGTAGAGGTCGCGGAAGAACAGATTGCGTGAGCCGGGAATGTGTCCGCCGGGCAGATTGTGGCGAGTGTCGGCGGTGGCAGCGGAGAAGCGCTCGGCATCGCGTGCGTCCACTACTTGCTCCGCGCCGCTGGAGATGTTGCTCAGCATCTGCGCCTTGTTCCTCACGCGTGAATCGCTGGCTCCGAGGTGCTGAGGTTGGCCTGGATCAATTTGCGCTTCCCCGCTTTCCAGCTCGCGAGCTTCCGCCCGCCATTTGTCGAGGCCGCCGTCGAGTAGCGCGAGTGGGCCGATGCCGGCGCGCCTCAAGGCGAACCAGGCGCGGGCAGAGGTCTTCACATCGCTGGCGTCATAAATCACGATCCGCTGACCGGGCCGATAGCCAAGCTCGGCGAGACGGGCGGCGATCTGGTCGCCGGTGGGCAGAGCATTGGGAACGGGGGAGGCCGCATCCTTCAAGCTGCCAAGGTCGAGGTAGCGTGCGCCGGGGATGTGTCCTTCGGCGAACTCGCGCGCAGCATCACGCCCAGTTGCGGGGAGATGCCAGCTTGCGTCGAGGATTAGGAGATCGGGGGCGCCGAGATGGCTGGCGAGCCAGGCGGTGGAGATGAGGCTGTCCATGCGCGAGGTTTACGCACGCGCGGGCGACATTTCCATAGAGCGCTGCGCGATGGGTTCGAGCACGCGTTGAGCTAGTGGGGCATAGCTGCGCGGCGGCTCGTCGAGGCGGAAGGGTTGCGGGCGAGCGGCGGCGCCTTCGCGGCGACCGATCACGATGGTCGTTGCCACCGGCGCGGCGCCGGCTGCGGTGGCCCGCACTCTCAGCAGTGGCACAAGCAGACCCACGCGGCCCTGCCAGATCGCGCTTGCCTGCGACAGCGGCAGGCGGACCTGCCCTTCGAAACGCAAGCTCTGGCCGGGCGCAAGGCGCTCGGTCGTATGGCGCGGTGTCAACTGCTGTGTCGGCGAAGCGAGCTGCGCCTCCGCCGGCAGGTCCTTACTGGCCGAGACCAGATCAGCCTCGATCGACACGGCCGATAAAGCCTGCGTGGTCCGGTTGCGCAACGTCACGCGATAGCCAACGGTTGCGTTCATCACGCTGCGATCCAGCCGGACCGCTTCGACGCTAATGGCGAGCGCTTCGCCAGGCAGGGGGGGTGGTGATTTCGCTGTAGGGGCCAGCGGAGCACGGATGGTAGGGGCGTCTGGATGAACCCGTCGGCCTCGCACCAGCAGAACAGCTGCCCCGGCGGCCACCAGCAGCCCAAGGGCGATCCACGACCATGGGAGGCCTTCGGGCTCGCTCGGCGGCGCGGCTGCCACGGCCGTTGGCGGGACAACAGGCGATGTCGCGGAGGCAACGGGGCCGGAAGCGGGCTCAGCGCCCACGGCCGACGAAGCAGGGGCCCTGGGCTGAGCGTTGCGGGCGAGCGGTGTGGGCACGGCCCGCGCCTCTCCGCTTGAACTGCGATTCGCAGGCGATCCAACCGTGGACCGCGCCGTGGGGGCGGCAGTCGCAGTCGGCGTAGGTAGCGTGATTGTTGGGGACGCGGCGGTAGTGGGGGCCGGACTCGGGCCTGCCGGGCGGGCCGTTTCGATCACCCGCGGGCGGACCGGCACCACGGCGTCCGTATCAACGGGCCCTTGCACGCGCGTATCCTGCGTAGGCGACGGGGCAGGGGGAAGCTGGAAATCGCGCGCGGCTTGCTGCGCAGCCAAGGGAGCCGCGGCCATGACGGCGCAGAGGGACAGGGCTGAAGCGAAGCGGATCATCTATCGAAGCATGCCGGTGTGGGCGGGGCGGCGTGAATAGGCGGTGAAGCGCGCACCCGCAACGCGCGTGCTTGCCTTGGCGTTGCGATGAGGCCAGTGGCGCGGCATGGAAGGCACACCCCGTTTCCTCGGCAGCGCGACGCCGCTACCCGCTTCGCCCGAACAGGCCGAGCTCGACTATGTCTCTAACCCCCGCAAGGGCGAGCTCTATTGCGTGCGTTTCGCCGCTCCGGAGTTCACCTCGCTGTGTCCGGTCACCGGCCAGCCCGATTTTGCGCACCTCGTCATCGATTATGCGCCGGGCGAGACGATCGTGGAGTCCAAGAGCCTGAAGCTGTTCCTTGGCTCCTTCCGCAACCACTGCGGGTTCCATGAGGATGTAACGGTGGGCATCGGCCGCCGCCTAACGGACGAGATGCGGCCGCGCTGGCTGCGCATTGGCGGCTATTGGTATCCGCGCGGCGGCATCCCGATCGATGTCTTCTGGCAGAGCGGACCGGCGCCCGAGGGTCTGTGGGTACCGGACCAGGGCGTCGCCAGCTATCGCGGGCGCGGCTAGGCCTCCAGCTCAACGATGACCGGCGCATGGTCGCTGGTCTTGTCCCAGCTGCGCGGCTCGCGATCGACCCAGGCCCGCTTGAGCCGCGGCGCTAGCGCGGGGCTCAGCAGCACATGGTCGATCCTGAGCCCAGCGTCTCGTTCGAAGGAGCCGCGCCAATACTTCCAGAAGCTGTACATCGGCTCATCGGGGTGGAGCTTGCGGATCGCGTCGGTCCAGCCTTGGCCGACCAGTCGGAACCACGCGGCGCGGACTTCGGGCGCAAAGAGCGCGTCGTCGAGCCAGTGCTCGGGTTTATAGACATCCTGCTCGGTGGGCATCACGTTGAAATCGCCCAGCAAGACAATGGGAAGATCACTGTCGATCAGCTCCTGCGCCCGTCCCGCCAGCCGATCGAACCAGGCTAGCTTGTAATCGAACTTCGGCCCAGGGCGAGGGTTGCCATTTGGCAGGTACAGGCCGGCAACCAGCACGCCATTGATGGCGGCTTCGAGGTAGCGACTCTGGGTGTCGGCGGAATCGCCGGGAAGACCGCGCTGCGTTTCGTGGATCGTACCCACCCGGCTGAGCAGCGCGACGCCGTTCCAGCGGCTTTGCCCGTGCCAGATCGCCTCGTAGCCGAGGTCGCGGACGGCAGCTTCGGGGAAGGCTGCGTCAGGCGCCTTCAATTCCTGCAGGGCGACGATGTCCGGCTGGCATTCGTGCAACCAGCGCAGCAGCACCGGCAAACGGCCGTTAATGCCGTTGACGTTATAAGTGGCGATCTTCATCGCAGGCCTAACGCGATACTGGCGGGAATGGTGCCGGCTGCAGGATTCCGAGCAGCGGCGACGACGCCGCGCGGATCGCGCATCCTGGCGGCTTCCATCGCGAGCGCTGTGTCAAGGCTCTCCACCGGCACCGTCCAGTAAAAGTTCGTCCGGTCGAAATCAGTCCCGGCGTTGATCCCTCGCCGCCGAGCCGCGCCGTCCTGATGGCGAAGCGATCACCATGGGGCTTCCCCCGGGCATAGAGATGCTCGGCCAGATGAGCGATGCCGCGGGTTGCCGAACCCTCATCGGCGTAGCCCACCGCCACGTCGAGCAAGATAGCCGCGCGTGCCGTGCCGGGCACTTCGACCAAGGTCGCACGCAGTCCGTTCGGCAGGGCAAACGAACGCTCCGCAGCCAATGCAGCAGATGACGTTGCAATGCCCCACAGGCAAAGGACGAGAGCGAAACTCTCATCGCGCGATCAACTCGCCCTGCTTCACCGCAATGTCTATGCGGTCGAGTGCGCTGAGATCGAGCGTGGGGTCGCGCGCCACGACGATGAAGCTTGTCTCCGCCCCTTCCGCGATCTTCCCGATGACGCGCTCGGGAAACAGCGCTCGCGCGGTCGTGTCGGTTGAAGCTCGCAATGCCTCGGCGCCGGTCATAAAACCCGCTTGCACCAACGCCTTGATCTCGTCGATGACGGACCCTCCCCAAAGATCGCTTCCGGTGAGGATAGGCACGCCGGCGGCGCGGAGGCGGGTGATGTTGTCGCGGGCAACGGGCACGATGCGTGCCCATTCGTCGGGCTTGCGCTGCCAGATCTGGCGATAGACTTCGAACGTTGGGATCACCATCGTCCCCTGTTTCGCCATCAGAGCGATGGTCCTGTCGTCGATACGCAGATCGGCAAGGGTGATGTATCGGCTGGGCGAGGTGGGCAGGTGGGCGAGAATGTCCACGCCTGCTTCGACGGCGATGCGGGCATCGTCGGCCGTCTGGATGTGTGCCGCCACCCGCGCTCCGGCGGCGTGGGCACGGCGCACGATCTCGGGCACCAGCGCCGGGCGCACCCCGGTCTTGCCGTCGTTGTTGGGGTCGGCGCGGCTTGCCTCGTCATTGGCGTCGACGAGGATGATCTTGACGAGCTTGGGCTCGGCCGCGGTCGCCTTCGCCCACTTCGCGTCCACGTCTGCCGCCGTGTCGACTGCCCAGAAGGCCTTGTCGATCAGGTCCGCGGGGGTCAGCGGATAACCATTGGCGCGGGCGTTGCTGACTGCGAGCGCGATGGGATGGCCGTTGGACGCGGAGAAGGTCGCCTCGGCAAACAGCGTGTCAGGAGTGCCGGGTGCGTTGAGCAAGTCGCGGAACCCCGCGATGTCGTCGCTATGGGCCGCCATCTGGGCGTTATAGAAGATGCCGCGACGCAGATAGTCGTCGGACATCAGGCGCGCCGACCAGCGGTTTTGCAGGTTGTGATTATGCGCCTCGGCGAGAGGCGGCAGGGCGAACCGCCCGCGCAGGTCGATGGTGACGTCGATTGTCGCTGGGCGCTTCCGCGTGAGCTTGCCATCGACGCTGTACCACGTCGCCGGGACGAAGCGGACGCCGTCGAACCATCTTCCCCCGACCATCGCCATGGTCGCCTTGGGCAGCTTGGGGGCCACGGCGGGCGCTTGCGTGCCAGGCACCGGCTCGTCTGCGAGAAGCGGAGCCGGGCCGATCGCCAGCGACATGAGTGCGGCAAGACTGGCCAAGCGGCCGGGACGATAACTGTGCGGAAACATTCAGACCTCCCTCGTGATGGAGGCGGCGTTGGGCGGCAGGGTCGTATGGCGATAGTGCGATCGGCGCGAAGCGTGGCGGCCGCGGCGCGAGCCGGGTCATTTGCACCTAAGAGCGGTGTCGATGCTTTCGCGATAGGTCCGACTGAATCGCGCAGTCGCTCCGCTTTCGAGATGGAGGACACCGTCACCGCTACGCTCAGTTTCGAGCGATCGGATCGCCGTGGTGCGAACGATCATGGCCCGGTGCACGCGCACAAATCCGGGGCCGAGCTCTTCATGGATCTGTGCGGACGATTGGCGCAGCAGGTGAACCTCGCCTGCCGCATGGACACATTGATAGTGGCCGGCCGCCTCCACCCGCTCCACCAGTTCGGGTGCGATATAGCGCACTTTCGCGCCGTCGCGGATCGCCAGGGCTCGCAACGTGCTGACCGTGCCCTCTAATCGCCGCGCAGCCCTCGCAAGGGCCTGCTCCACCGCTGTCGCTGTGACCGGCTTCAACAGGTAATCGACTGCCTCCTGCCTGAAGGCATCGACTGCGAAGCTCGGGTCGGCCGTGCAATACACTATGGCCGGTATCCCGCGTTCCTGTGCGATACGGCCAAGTTCAACTCCAAACCCATCCGGCAGGTGCACGTCGAGAAACACGGCATTGTAGTAACGGTGACCAATCAGTTCGCTAGCGCTGCTAATGCTGTCGGCCTCATCGACATGGGCAATAGTGCGATGGCCGCGTAGAATCGTCACCAGCGCCGAGCGCATCAACGGCACATCCTCGACTACTAGAGCGCGCCAGCCCGTCATGCCGGCAATGCCAGCCGCACGAAATAGCTGTCGCCAGTGCGACCATGCTCGAGTGTGGCCTGACCGCCCGAATGGATCGCGAGCAGACGGCGGCTGGCCTCAAGACCCGAACCAAGTCCTTTCGAAAGCATGGGACTGGCAGCGACCGGGTTTACCAGTTCCACGATAAACCTGTCTGCTCCGCATCGCTGGGCGGTAAGCCGCAGCCATCGCGATCCGTCCTTGTCGAACGCGCCATGGGTCATCGCGTTCTCGACCAAGGGCACGAGGACGCGGCTGGGCAACTGTGTGGCCCACAGATCATCGTCGATCCGCCGTTCAAAACGGATGGGTCCATGAAGCATACAATAGAGAGAGAGGTGTTCCTCAATCTCCCCAACTGCATCGGCGATCGTCTGAGTGCTCCCCGTATCAGCAAGACTGGATCTCAAGACTTCGGCGAGCGTGGCGATTGCCGTTTCCGCCTTGGCAGGCGATCTGTGCGCCAGTTGCGCAATTGCCCCGAGCGTGTTGAACAGGAAATGCGGATTCAGTTCGGCCCGCAAGGCGCGCAGCTTTGCCCCGGCCGCTTCCTGCGCGTGGCCTTGCGCCCGGCGCGCCCACACCAGTGTCTGTCCGATCGCGATGACCGCAAAATACGTCGGCACGGCAAACAGGCTCGTGATCATAACGCGCTGGGCCATGCGAGCGGGATCGACCGCGGCCACAGTCTTGTCACCGCTCAAAGCGACTAATGCAGCTTCTGAAAGCGGCAGGATCAGGGTGATGGCAGGTATTATCAGTAGACCGGCCAGCAACAGTAAACCGCCGTTGGGCGCTGTAGCGCGGCCCTGCAACGGCAGATACCGGCATAGTCTGAAGAGGGCTGGCGTCGCACAGGCCCAAACGCTGAAATGGAGAACATTGAACACTAGAGCCCGCAGGAAATCCGCGATTGTTGGTGCTGGAACGTTCACCATGGTGGACGCAGGCGTCCATGCGAGCGCGACGAGCAGCCAGCCAGCACAAATCCATCTCCACGGCTGCAAACGCATTGTCCCTCCCGGCGCTCAATCAACCTATTGCATGGAGAGACTTGGCGAACGACCTGTTCATCTGGCCAATCACCAACGGTCCAATGCAAAGTGTCGTTATCGCGCCTTAGCCCGCGCTACCATTGTCCGATTAGGCGAGGCTTGGGCGGACAGCGGAGAAGCCGCAAACGGCCCAGGTCCGGTCCTCCGCTGTGCAGTGCACGGTCGGCCGCCCGTCATAGTTCGCGGGCCGTCGCAGACAGCCGTCAGCGAGTTTATGACCAAAATTATGCCGGGCGGTCGATTTTTGCTGGAACAGCCCGCGAATCTTCGGCTCCGCTGCGGACATCCTCTCCGTCTTAGCCCGGTTCACCGACTGATCGACGACGACGGGCCCTGTGGTCCGTTCGCTGCAGACCGAGCTGGATCTTCCTCACCAGGCCCGGTGCGGTGCTGAATTCCAAGCACCAAATGCCAGCGGCTAGCAACTCATTGAATTGTGGTGCCGGCTGCAGGATTCGAACCCGCGGCCCCCTGATTACAAATCAGGTGCTCTACCAACTGAGCTAAGCCGGCTGCCCGGAAAGCGCGCCGCTAGCCTCAAAGCGCCCCGAAAGTCCAGCCTTCGGTTTCGGCGATGCTTGGCGTTAGCGCGGCCGGGCCCCAAAGCTGCCGGTCATCAGCCACGGCGCGCAGCCAGGCTGCAGCCAGCAGCGCGTCGGAGGAATGGTCGTCGATTACCCCGCTTCCCGTGACGGGCGGGGACCCGAGCGCGGCCAACGCTTCGTTTAAATTCTCCACACTGCGCATCTTGGCGCGCGCGGCGCTGCGCCCGGCGGCCAGCGCTGCGAGGCTTGTGTAGATTTCCACTATGACCGACCCCGTGGCAGGCAAGGGATCGACTGGCCAGACGGGCAAACGTCCGCGCAGGTGATGCAGCATCCGCATACCCGTCAGGGTCGACTTTCCCACCTGCGCCGCGCCGACGAGATTGAAGTTGGAATAGGGCTTGCAACCCATCGCCGCCTGAGCGTGCTCCGTAACGCGGAAGCGGCCGCGCCCGTGGCTGGCGCCGTCGCAGCGGAAATGGCTGCCGGTTTCGATCCCGTCGCGGAAGTAGGCGCGCAGTTGCGGGTGAGCGACCAGAGTGTTGGCGCCGAGGTTCGGCTCTTCGCCCGCGATGCGATCAACCAGCGCCCAGAGCGACGGCGCGTTTGGTGGGCTGCTCTCCCAGCCGGGAAAGAAGGCCCCGCAATCGGCGAAGGGCAGAGCTATGCCCAGATCGACGCCCACCAGCGTGTCGGGCGGCAACTCCTCGCGCAGCAAGCAGAGGACCTCTTCTCGCGACCACAAATGCCGCGCCAGAACCGGCGGCCCGCCCGCAGCATCGGCGATGGCGAGGGCGATGCCTTTCTGGCGAGCGCCTTTCGCGCCGGACCAGTCGATGGCGAGGAAGTGCCGGAAGCGCGGCTCAGGCAGAATTACGCTCCCGCCTGAGCTTATCCCAATAGTCCAGCCGCTTCTTCACTTCCCGCTCGAACCCGCGATCCACGGGTTCGTAATAAGTCTGCGGCTCCAT
>ERZ1066121.2969-NODE-2969-length-10016-cov-5.665596_pt1 | contig 10016 bp, 9 predicted proteins | sample MGYA00382768_ERZ1066121 | MGnify/ENA primary metagenome ERZ1066121 (study PRJEB33369, sample SAMEA5778351) | biofilm metagenome | biome: Industrial cooling water; feature: Water cooling tower basin; material: Biofilm | place: United Arab Emirates | collected... | reverse complement strand
GGCATCGAGGAGGCGGACGCGCTGCTGATCATCGGCAGCAACCCGCGCCAGGAGGCGCCGGTGATCAACGCGCGCATCAGGAAGCGCGCGATCAGCGGTGCGCCCTTCCCGGCAGGCTTCATCGGGCCACGCGGCCTCGACCTGACCTACAGGCACGACTGGCTGGGCGAAGGCGGTGCCACCCTGCGTGCGATCGCCGCCGGCACGCACCGCTTCAACGAGGAGTTGCGCGCGGCGAGGCGGCCGATGCTGATCCTCGGTCGCGGTGCGCTGCGGCGGGCGGACGGCGCGGCGGTGCTGGCGGCGGCGTGGAAAATCGCGGCCGAGAACGGCATGCTTCGTGAGGACTGGCACGGCTTCAACCTGCTGCACCTGTTCGGCGGCCAGATGGCGCCGCTCGATCTCGGCTGCGTCGCACCCCCGGATGCGCCGGCGCCGGAGGTGGTGTGGCTGCTCGGCACGGGCGACGCCGCCGGCGTCCCCGATGGCGCCTTCGTCATCTACCAGGGCCACCACGGGGAGGCGGGGGCGGCGCGCGCCGACGTGATCCTGCCCGGCGCGGCCTATACCGAGAAGGACGCGACCTGGGTGAACACCGAGGGCCGCGTGCAGCAGGGCCGCCTTGCCGTCTTCCCACCCGGCGAGGCGCGCGAGGACTGGAAGATCATCCGCGCGGCCTCCGAGCTGCTCGGCAAGCGCCTGCCCTATGACAGCCTGGATGCGGTGCGCGATCGGCTGGCGGAGGCCCGTCCGGCCTTCGGATCGGGCTTCGCACGGCGCGGGTGCACGGACCTGGCTGGCCCAGCGGGCGACGCGGCCGCGGCGATGGATGCCGCATTCGCCCTGCCAATCACCAACTACTGGCAGGCCGACCCGATCAGCCGCGCCTCCGACACCATGGCGGAATGCGCGCGCACCTACCTGCCGGCGGCGCCGGCGATGGCCGCGGAATAGCGCGCGATGGATGGCTTCCTCTCCACGCCGGTCGGCATCCTGGCCATCACCGTGGCGCAGACCCTGGCGCTGCTGGTGCCGGTGCTGATCGCCGTCGCCTACCTGACGCTCGCCGAGCGCAAGGTGCTGGCGGCGATGCAGATGCGCAAGGGGCCGAACGTCGTCGGGCCCTTCGGCCTGCTGCAGCCCTTCGCCGATGCTGGCAAGATGCTGATGAAGGAGACGATCATCCCCTCGGGGTCGAGCCGTCTCCTGTTCATCATGGCGCCGATGCTGACCTTCCTGCTGGCCATGATCGCCTGGGCGGTGATCCCGGTGCAGGACGGCTGGGCGATTGCCGACATCAACGTGGGCATCCTGTACCTGTTCGCGATCAGCTCGCTTGGCGTCTATGGCATCATCATCGCCGGCTGGGCGTCGAATTCGAAATACGCCTTCATGGGCGCGCTGCGCTCGGCGGCGCAGATGGTGAGCTACGAGGTCTCCATGGGCTTCGTCATCGTCACCGTCATCATGTGCGTCGGCAGCCAGAACCTGACGGACATCGTGCGGGCGCAGGAGAACGTCTGGTTCTTCATCCCGCTCTTCCCGATGTTCATCATCTTCTTCATCTCCACGCTGGCGGAGACCAACCGCGCGCCCTTCGACCTGCCGGAGGGCGAGAGCGAGCTGGTGGCGGGGTTCTTCGTCGAATACTCCTCGATGTCCTTCGCGCTGTTCTTCCTCGGTGAATACGCCAACATGATCCTGATGTCGGCGCTGACGACGATCCTGTTCCTCGGCGGCTGGCATCCGCCGATCCATGCCGAACCGTTCACCTGGATCCCGGGCTTCGTCTGGTTCGCGCTGAAGATCTGCCTCTGCCTCTTCGTCTTCATCTGGGTGCGGGCGACCTTCCCGCGCTACCGCTACGACCAGCTGATGCGGCTGGGCTGGAAGGTGTTCCTGCCCTTCAGCCTGCTCTGGCTGGTGCTCACCGCCGCCGTCCTGAAGCTCACCGGCTGGCTGCCGGCCTGAGGACCACGACCATGGCCATGACCCTCGATCGCGCCGCACGCACCTGGCTCCTCTGGGAGCTGGCCGGCGGCATGTGGCAGACGCTGAAGATGTTCTTCAGGCCGAAGGTCACCATCAACTACCCCCATGAGAAGGGGCCGATCTCGCCGCGCTTCAAGGGCGAGCACGCGCTGCGCCGCTACCCGAACGGCGAGGAGCGCTGCATCGCCTGCAAGCTGTGCGAGGCGATCTGCCCGGCCCAGGCCATCACCATCGAAGCCGAGCCGCGCGAGGACGGCAGCCGCCGTACCACGCGCTACGACATCGACATGGTGAAATGCATCTACTGCGGCATGTGCGAGGAAGCCTGCCCGGTCGATGCCATCGTGGAAGGCCCGAACTTCGAATTCGCCACCGAGACGCGCGAGGAGCTGCTCTACGACAAGGCGCGGCTGCTCGCGAACGGCGACCGCTGGGAGCCCGAGCTGGCCAAGCGGCTCGAGCTCGACGCCCCCTACCGCTGAGACAGGACCAATGACCCACACCGGCGCGGAGCGGCGGACGCGATGATCACGGCTGCCGCCTTCTACCTTTTCGCCTTCGTCCTGATCGCCGCCGCGACGATGGTGGTGACCTCGCGCAACCCCGTGCACAGCGTGCTGTTCCTCATCCTCGCCTTCTTCAACGCCGCGGCGCTGATGCTGATCGCCGGCGCCGAGTTCCTGGCGATGATCCTGGTCATCGTCTATGTCGGCGCCGTCGCGGTGCTGTTCCTGTTCGTCGTGATGATGCTGGACATCGACTTCGCGCGCCTGCGCGAGGGCTTCCAGCGCTACCTGCCGATCGGTGGCATCGTCGGGCTGATCCTGCTGCTGGAGCTGGCGCTGGTGATCGGCACCTGGACGACGGCCACCGAGGCCTCGGACCTGCGCCTCGCGCCGAACCCGGGCGGCGGTGTCTCGAACACGAAGGCGCTGGGGCAGATCCTGTACACGGACTACGTCTACCTCTTCCAGATCGCCGGCCTCGTGCTGCTGGTGGCGATGATCGGCGCGATCGTGCTGACGCACCGCCGGCGCCCCGGCACGAAGCGCCAGGACGTCGCCGCGCAGATCGCCCGCAGCGGTTCCGTGAACCTGGAGCAGGTGCCGACCGGCGCCGGCATCGGTGAGCTCGGCATCCGCCGCCCGACCCTGCCAGAGGCGCCGAAGCCAAAGCAGGTCGAGCACGCCGACCACCGCGGGGGGCACCACTGAGATGGCCGTCGGGCTTTCCCACTACCTCGCGGTCAGCGCCATCCTGCTGGTGCTCGGCCTGGTCGGCATCTTCCTGAACCGGAAGAACGTCATCGTCATCCTGATGTCGGTCGAGCTGATCCTGCTGGCGGTGAACCTGAACCTCGTGGCCTTCTCGGCACACCTGAATGACTTGGCGGGGCAGGTCTTCGCCATGTTCGTGCTCACCGTCGCGGCGGCCGAGGCCTCGATCGGGCTGGCCATCATCGTCATCTACTTCCGCAACCGCGGCAGCATCGAGGTCGAGGATATCTCGACGCTGAGGGGCTAGGGGCATGTACGTCGGCGCCATCTTCTTCCCCCTGCTCGGGGCGATGATCAGCGGCTTCCTCGGCCGCTGGATCGGCGACCGGGCGGCGCAGTGGTCCACCGTGGTCTGCATGGCGCTGGCCGCGGCGTGCGGCATCCTCGCCTTCATCGAGACGGTTATGGGCAACGGCGCCGCCACCGTGCGCATCGCCACCTGGATGAACGTGGGCGGGCTCGAGGTCGCCTGGGCGCTGCGCTACGACACGATCGCGGCGGTGATGGTGATGATGGTCACCTTCGTCTCGACGCTGATCCACCTGTATTCCGTGGGCTACATGTCGCACGACGCGACCATCCCGCGCTTCTTCGCCTATCTCAGCCTGTTCACCTTCATGATGCTGATGCTGGTGACGGCGGACAACCTGGCGCAGCTGTTCTTTGGATGGGAGGGGGTCGGGCTCGCGAGCTACCTGTTGATCGGCTATTGGTACGAGAAGGAGAGCGCCAACGCAGCGGCGATGAAGGCCTTCATCGTGAACCGCGTGGGCGACCTGTTCTTCATGCTCGGCATCGCGCTGACTTTCCTGGTCTTCGGCAGCATCGAGTTCGACGTCATCTTCGCCGCCGTGCCGCAGCACCTGGCCACCACCTACATGGGGATGCCGGCGCTGGAGCTGATCGCGGTGCTGCTGTTCCTCGGCGCCTGCGGCAAGTCGGCGCAGATCGGCCTGCACACCTGGCTGCCGGACGCGATGGAGGGGCCGACGCCCGTTTCCGCGCTGATCCACGCCGCCACCATGGTGACGGCCGGCGTCTTCCTGGTTTGCCGTATGTCGCCGATCTTCGAGTACGCGCCGACCGCGCTCGCCATCGTCACCGTCGTCGGTGCCACGACGGCGCTGTTCGCGGCAACCATCGGCTGCGTCCAGAACGACATCAAGCGGGTGATCGCCTACTCCACCTGTTCGCAGCTCGGCTATATGTTCTTCGCCGCGGGTGTTGGCGCCTATCAGGTGGCGATGTTCCACCTGTTCACGCATGCCTTCTTCAAGGCGCTGCTCTTCCTCGGCGCCGGCAGCGTGATCCACGCCATGTCGGACGAGCAGGACATCCGCCGCATGGGCGGGATCTGGACGAAGATCCCCGTGACCTACGGCGTCATGTGGGTCGGCAGCCTGGCGCTGGCCGGCATCCCCTTCTTCGCCGGCTACTACTCGAAGGACGCGATCCTGGAGGCCGCCTTCGCCGCGCACAGCGCAGTCGGGATGTACGCCTTCGTCTGCGGCATGGCCGCTGCGGTGCTTACCGCCTTCTACTCCTGGCGCTTGCTGATCCTCACCTTCCACGGTGCGCCACGGGCCGACCACCACACCATGGAGCACGTGCACGAGAGCCCGGCGGTGATGCTGCTGCCGCTGCTGGTGCTGGCGGCCGGCGCCATCGGTGCGGGCTGGCTGTTCTACCCCTCCTTCATCGGTGGGGGCGAGCACGCCTTCTGGGCCGGCAGCATCCACAACGCCGAACACAACCATGTCCTGCATGACATGCACACGGTGCCGGCCTGGGTACCGATTGCGCCTGCTGTCGCCGGGGCGGTGGGCATCCTCACCGCCTATGTCATGTACATGTTCGCCCCGGCTGTTCCCGCGATGCTGGCAACTCGCCTGCGCGGCCTCTACCTGTTCCTGCTGAACAAGTGGTACTTCGACGAGCTCTACGACCGCATCTTCGTCCGCCCGGCGCTGGCGATCGCCCGGGTGTTCTGGAAGGTTGGCGACGCGAAGATCATCGACGGCATGCCGAACGGCGCCGCCGCCCTGGTGGCGGAGGCCTCGCGTGGCGCGGTCCGCCTGCAGACCGGCCGGGTGGCGAACTACGCCTTCACCATGATCATCGGCCTCGTCGTCTTCGTGTCCCTCTTCCTGACCGGTCTTGCCCGATGAACGCCGCCGGCTTCCCGATCCTCTCGCTGCTGACCTTCCTCCCGTTGGTCGGCGCGGCGATCATCCTCTCGGTGCGCGGCGACGCCGCCGTGGTGGCGCAGAACGCGCGCTGGACGGCGCTCTGGACCAGCCTGGTCGTCTTCGTCCTGTCGCTGATCCTCTGGGCCCGCTTCGACCACGGCACGGCCGACTTCCAGTTCGTCGAGCAGCTGGAATGGCTGCCCGCCTTCGGCGTCGGCTACCACATGGGGGTGGACGGCATCTCGGTGCTGTTCATCCTGCTTTCCACCGCGCTGACGCCGATCTGCATCCTCGCCTCGTGGGAGGCGATCGGCACCCGCGTGCGCGAGTTCATGGTCGCCTTCCTCGTGCTCGAGACCATGATGGTCGGGATGTTCAGCGCTCTGGACTTCGTACTGTTCTACATCTTCTTCGAGGGCGTGCTGATCCCGATGTTCCTCATCATCGGGGTCTGGGGCCACGACAGGCGGGTGTATGCTGCCTTCAAGCTCTTCCTCTACACGCTGCTCGGCAGCGTGCTGATGCTGCTGGCGCTGCTCTACCTCTGGTACACGGCCGGCACCACGGACATCCCCGAGCTGTTCCGCCACCGGATTCCCGCGGCCGCGCAGACCTGGATCTTCTTCGCCTTCCTCGCCTCCTTTGCGGTGAAGGTGCCGATGTGGCCGGTGCACACCTGGCTGCCCGACGCGCATGTGGAGGCGCCAACGGCGGGTTCCGTCATCCTGGCCGGCGTGCTGCTGAAGATGGGCGCCTACGGCTTTCTGCGCTTCTCCCTGCCGATGCTGCCCGACGCCAGCGCGACATTCGCGCCGCTGATCTTCGCGCTCTCCGTCATCGCCGTGATCTACACCTCGCTGGTCGCGCTGGCGCAGGACAACATGAAGAAGCTCATCGCCTATTCCTCGGTGGCGCACATGGGCATCGTCACCATCGGCATCTTCACCTTCAACGCGCAGGGCATCTCGGGCGCGCTCTTCACCATGCTGGCGCATGGCGTGGTGTCCTCGGCGCTCTTCCTCTGCGTCGGCGTGCTGTACGACCGCCGGCACAGCCTGGAGATCGCTTCCTATGGCGGGGTCGCGAAGATCATGCCGGGCTACGCGCTGGTCTTCATGCTGTTCACCATGGCCTCGGTGGGCCTGCCCGGGACCGCGAATTTCGTCGGCGAGTTCCTGGTCATCGTCGGCGCCTGGCGGGTGAACCCCTGGGTCGCGCTCGGCGCCGCCACGGGCATGATCCTCGGCGCCGCCTACATGCTGCTGCTCTACCGCCGCATCGCCTTCGGGCGGATCACGCGGGACGACCTGCGCGCGCTGCTCGACCTCTCGCCGCGCGAATACGCAATCTTCGTGCCGCTGGTGCTGCTCACGCTCTGGATGGGCGTCTATCCGCAGAGCTTCCTGTCCTTCTTCACCGCCAGCGTCGCGGGGCTGGTCGAACGGCATGAGGCCGCGCTCGGCGCCGCCCGCCTCGCGGCAGGGATGTAGCACCATGAACTGGACACTCGCCCTGCCGGAGATCGCGCTGGCCTGCGCCGGCCTGGTCATCCTGCTGGTTGGCGTCATCCCGGGGCGGAACACCTTCTTCGGCTGCACCATGGCCGTGATCGGTGCGCTGCTGCTGGCCGCCGTGCTGGTGCTCGGCCAGCCGGAAGGCACCGCGCTGGGCGGCCTCTACGTAGCCGATGCGTTCTCCGGCTTCATGAAGATCCTCGCCCTGCTGGGCGCCGCACTCGGCCTGGTGCTGGCGCTGGACTTCAACCGGCGCGAGAGCCTCGATCGCTTCGAATTCCCCGTGCTCGCCCTGTTCGCCACCACCGGCATGATGGTCATGGTCTCGGCCAACGACCTGATGACGGTCTACATGGGACTCGAGCTGCTCTCGCTGCCGCTCTACGTCATCGCCGCCTTCGACCGCGACAATGGCCGCAGCGCGGAAGCGGGGCTGAAGTACTTCGTGCTCGGCGCGCTCGCCTCCGGCCTGCTGCTCTATGGCGTCTCGCTGGTCTATGGCTTCGCAGGCACGACGAATTTCGATCGCCTGGCAGATGTGTTCTCGGGCAATGGCGGCGTGCCCGCGGGCGTGGTCGTCGGCCTCGTCTTCGTCGTGGCCGGGTTGATCTTCAAGGTCTCGGCAGTGCCCTTCCACATGTGGACGCCCGACGTCTACGAGGGCGCGCCGACGCCGGTCACCGCCTTCTTCGCCGCGGCGCCGAAGGTTGCCGCCGTCGCGCTGCTGGCGCGCGTGCTGCTCGGGCCCTTCGGCGACCTCGCGGCGCAGTGGCAGCAGGTGATCATCCTGGCATCGCTCGGCTCCATGCTGCTCGGCGCCTTCGCCGCGGTGGGGCAGCGCAACATCAAGCGGCTGATGGCCTACTCCTCCATCGGCCATGTCGGCTATGCGCTGATGGGCCTGGCCGTCGTCTCGGACGAGGGGCTGCGCGGCCTGGTCATCTACATGCTGATCTACATGCTGATGAACATCGGCACCTTCGCCATCCTGGTCGGCATGCGCCGCCGGGGCCGCGCGGTGGAGCGCATCGAGGACCTCGCCGGCCTCGGCGGAACCGACCTCGGTCGGGCGCTGTGGATGACGGTGTTCATGTTCTCGATGGCTGGCATCCCGCCGCTCGCCGGCTTCTTCGGCAAGCTCTACGTCTTCCTCGCGGCCGTCCAGGGCGGGTTCTGGACGCTGGCGGTGGTCGGCGTGCTGACCAGCGTGGTCTCCGCCTACTACTACCTGCGCATCGTCAAGGTGATGTTCTTCGACGAGGCGCCGGCGGAGGGCGGGCTGGACGCCACGACGCCGGGGCTTGCCGCCGTAACCGCGACGACGGGCATCTTCAACCTGGTGTTCTGCCTCTACCCCGCGCCGCTCTTGCTGGCGGCGGGTCTTGCCGCGGCGGCGCTGCTGGGGTGAGCGACGCAGCGGGCTGCGGCCTGCCACCGGGCTGGCGGCTGGAAGTTGCCGAGTCGCTGCCGAGCACCTCCGACGCGCTGCGGCTTCGGGCAGAGGCGGGGGAGGCACCCCGCCTCGCCCTGATCGCGCGGCGCCAGACCGCAGGGCGGGGACGGTCCGGCCGCGCCTGGGCTTCGCCGGTCGGAAACCTCCATCTCTCCGTGCTGCTGCGGCCCGGCGGCGAGGTGGCGGAAGCGGCCCAATGGGGGCTGCTGGCCGGCGTGGCGCTGGCCGAGGCGGCTTCGACGGCGGAGCCTGACCCGCAGGCGCTGCGGCTGAAATGGCCGAACGACCTGCTGCGCCGCGGCGCCAAGGTGGCGGGCATCCTGGCCGAGGCGGCGCTGACGGCCGATCGGCCGGCGCGCCTCGCCTGGGTAGTCCTCGGGATCGGCGTGAACCTGCGCTCCGCCCCGGGCCTTCCCGATCACCCCACTGCCTGCCTGGCCGTCGCCGAGGCACCGGAGGCCTTCGCCGCGCGCCTGCTGCGCCGCCTCGACCATTGGGCCGCCGTGCAGGGGCGCATGGGATTCGGCCCGGTGCGTGATGCCTGGATGGCGCGCGGGCCGGAACTCGGCACGGACCTCGCGGTGCGCGGCGACGCGGCGCCGCTGAACGGCCGCTACGCCGGCCTCGCCGCCGATGGCGGGCTGCTGCTGGACACCGGAGAGGGCCGGCGGCACATCCTCACCGGCGAAGTGCTGGCCCCGGCGCGGGGCGGCGGCGCCAATGCCCTCCGAAGGGGATAGCGCGGCCATGCTTCTCGCGGTCGATGCCGGCAACACCAACGTCGTCTTCGCGGTGCATGACGGCACGGAGTGGCGCGGCCGGTGGCGGGTCGCCACGCGCGACGACCGTACCTCGGACGAGTACGCGGTGTGGCTGCTCGCGCTGCTGCAGCTCTCGGGTCTCAAGCCCGCAGATATCGGCCACTGCGTCATCGGCACGGTGGTGCCTGCCGCGCTCTACAACCTCCGCCGCCTCTCGCGCGACTGGTTCAACGTGGAGCCGCTGATCGCCCGCGCCACGGTGAACTGGGGGTTCGAGATCCGGGTGGAGCGGCCGCAGGAGGTGGGCGCCGACCGCCTGCTGAACGCGCTGGCCAGCCACACCCACTACAAGGGGCCGCTGGTGGTGATCGATTTCGGCACCGCGACCACCTTCGACGTGGTGGACGGCGACGGCTCCTATCTCGGCGGCGTCATCGCCCCCGGCATCAACCTCTCCATCGAGGCGCTGCACCGCGCCGCCGCGCGCCTGCCCCGCATCGGCATCGGCCGGCCGCAATCGGTGGTGGGGCGCAACACCGTCGCCGCGATGCAATCCGGCATCTATTGGGGCTATGTCGGCCTGATCGAAAGCATCGTCGCACGCATCCGCGCCGAGCAGGATGAGGACATGGCGCACCGGTTGAAGGTGATCGGCACCGGCGGCCTCGCCCCCCTGCTGGCGGAAGGTACGACCGTGATCGAAACGGTCGATCAGGACACCACCTTGGACGGCCTTCGCCTGTTGGCGGCGCGCAATCCCGCCCCCATCTTCAATAGAACGCTGCGCCGCGACGAGGTCTAGGCAGGGTCGCGCGCGCTTCACCCGGAGA
>ERZ1066121.2967-NODE-2967-length-10022-cov-6.974817_pt1 | contig 10022 bp, 9 predicted proteins | sample MGYA00382768_ERZ1066121 | MGnify/ENA primary metagenome ERZ1066121 (study PRJEB33369, sample SAMEA5778351) | biofilm metagenome | biome: Industrial cooling water; feature: Water cooling tower basin; material: Biofilm | place: United Arab Emirates | collected... | reverse complement strand
GCCGCACCGGGCGCCGCCACCAGCCCGGTTTCGTCATGGCGGGATGACCGGCGAGCCAGGCCTGCGCGTCGGCATCGCCGCCGAACGCCCTGAGCACCCGTGTGAGCGCGGTCGGCCGGGGCGTGCCCGAGCGGATGTCGAACGGCCCGCTTTCATAAAGGTTGTTGCGCTCGGTCAGCAGGCTGCACCAGTCGTAATTCCCGAGCAGCGCCCAGGCGGTGAGCGCACGGATGTCGACGCCCTCGGCCGTGAGCTGCTCGCAGGTGGTCCAGCTTTCGCTGAGCCACCGCATCTGCTCCTCGCGCGTGCAGCCGAGATGGCTTTCGGTGACGGCGATGGGGATCCCGTACCGCTCCCAGGCCTGGCGCAGCACCGATTCGAGTCCCGGCGGCGCGGGATCGAGCACGCGCGTCGCCGCGAAGTCGTGAAAGCCGACGCCGGGCCGGAGGAGGTCCGGATAGCGTTCGGTCCGGTGGTCCACGAAGCGGTCGCTGGTGATGTAATGGTTCACGCCAACGATGTCGGGCGGGCACGGCGCGTCCGCGATCGCTTTCACCCGGTCGCCCAACCCCGCCGCCGACAGCATCGGCCAATAATAATGGCTTTTATCGACGCGCCCGGTCAGCAGGTCCCAGCCGAGCCAGCGGCGCGCATTGTAATGCGCGACGAGGTCGGCGAGCTCGGGCGTGCCGTAGGTGTCGCCGAGATCGTCGGTCTGGATCAGCCGTGCATGCGGCGTGACGCTGCGGATCGCGGCCATGGCGGCGATCGTCGCCTCGATCTCCGTAACGAGGCAGGCGAGGAAGCTCGCCTCGTCGCGGCCATGCGGATACCAGTGGCCGTAAAGCCCGGCAAAGCGCGCAGTCGTCAGCGGCTCGTTGACGGGCGTCCAGTCGGTTACATGCGGATAGCGCTCGGCGACGGCGCGGGCATAGCGGGCGAAGTGGCGCGGCAGTGCAGGGTCGGCAAGGCTGGTCCCGCGCGGGCCGCTGCCATGATGGAGCAGCCCGATGATCGGGCGGATGCCGAACCGCTCAAGCTCGGCGAGTCGCACGTCGCTCCAGCCGAAATCGGGCGTCGCACCCAGTTCGGGCGTGGTGCGCTCCCAGAGCACCGGATAGCGAAGCGCGGTGATCCCGAGCGCGGCGAAGCGCTCGACGTCGTCGATCCGATCATGATGCCCGGTCAGCGCGGTCTGATCGCAGAAGCGGTCGCCCACGCGATTAACGGTGCATTCGTGACCGCCCCAGAGTTCCACCTGTCACCTGTCGCCCGTTGGTCCGGCAACCTTAACGCCGGACAACGAGATAATCTCCCACTGATCTTCGTCAGTATTTCACAGTAGAGCCGCGATGTCGCGCTCGCTATCCCCGGGCTCGGTGGTGGAGGCGTAGCGACGAACGACGTTGCCCTGGCGATCGACCAGGAACTTGGTGAAGTTCCACTTGATGGCCGTCGATCCCATCAGCCCCGGTGCTGCCTGCCTGAGTTGCGCGAAGAGCGGATCGGCGGCCGGACCATTGACCTCGATCTTCGCGTAAACAGGGAAAGTCACGTCGTAAGTCGTGGAACAGAAGGCGCCGATCTCGGCGTCGCTGCCCGGCTCCTGCCCGCCGAACTGATTGCAGGGGAAGGCGAGCACCGCAAAGCCGCGGCCCGCATATTTGCGATAAAGCGCCTCCAGCCCGGCATATTGCGGCGTGAAGCCGCATTTGCTGGCGACGTTCACAATCAGCAACACTTTGCCCGCATGGTCGGACAGGGTCGTGGTCGCACCGTCGGCGCGCTTCACCTGGTGGTCGAACAGGCCTGCCATGCATTGGTCCTGCGCTGCGTCGGGCAGGCCGGTCAAGTCATCCGCCGGACATGATCGCGTCGATTTCGTCCATCCGGTCCTCGTACGCCTCGGCAACGCAGCGGGCGGTGCGGCACCGCTCGCGCGCGGCCAGGAAGCGGTCGCGCGTCTCGCGCAGCACGGCGCGGGTGGGGCGGTCGGCATTGGCGACCGCGCTGTAGTAGAGCGAGGCCATCGCCCGGTCGCGCGCGGCGAGCCGCTCGTCCGCGCACACCATCTGCTCGGTACGGCTCCGCGCGTTGCGGCAGTCGAAGCTGGGCCGCGCGAGCGCCGGCCGGACCGGCGCCTCCGCCACGATCGGATCGGGTGCCGGGCGCGGCGGCGGGGGTGGCGCGGGTAGCGCGGGCGGTGCGGGAGGCGGTACGGTCTGCGCCGTCGCGACCGCGGGCTCCTCGCCATGGATCACGGCCGGTTCGGGCAGGGGCCGACGCGCGTTGGTCTTGAGGTCGATCGCGGCCAGCCGGTAGATGATCGGCTCGGCTCCGCTCAGCTGGTAGACGAGGCCGCTGCCGTCGGCCGCAGCCTGCGCGGCATATTCGACCTGAGCGACGAGGCGACGCTCGCCGTTGAAGGCGTCCTCGGCCCCCGGCGGCAGGTCGATCACCATGCGTCCGGTGCAGACGGTCACGTTGAGCCCCTCGTCGCGGCTTTTCACGACCGGCTCTTCCATGCGGACGACCGTGTTCGCGGCGAGCCGGTCGAGCAGGGGCGAGCGGCCGGCGCGCAGCTCCTCCGCCTTCTCGAAGGCGAGCGCCTTCAGCCGCTCATAGCTCGCCTGCGACGCGCAGGCCTGCCGGATGCGGCGGTGGCGCCCCGTCGCGCTCGGCCTTAGCCTCGACCGTCGCCTTAGGCTCGAGCTTGTTGCAGGCAGACGTCGCAAGCAGCGCGGCGAGGGTGAGAACAAGTCGCATGGCCGCTGAAACGCGGGTCCTGCCAACCCTATCCCGCGAGCCGGCCGTCGTGGAGGCGGAGGGTGCGGTCCATGCGGGCGGCGAGGCGTTCGTTGTGGGTGGCGACGAGTGCGGCGGAGCCCTCTTCGCGGACGAGCGCGAGAAACTGGCCGAACACCACGTCGGCGGTCGCCTCGTCGAGGTTGCCCGTAGGTTCGTCGGCGAGCACGAGCGCGGGGCGGTTGGCGAGCGCGCGGGCGACGGCCACACGCTGCTGCTCGCCGCCCGACAGCTGGCTCGGGCGGTGAGTGAGCCGGTGGCCGAGCCCGAGTGCCGCGAGCAGCCCCTCGGCGCGCGTGTTCGCGATGGCGGGGTCCGCACCCCGGATGAGTTGCGGCAGCACGACGTTCTCGGCCGCGTTGAAGTCGGGCAGGAGGTGGTGGAACTGGTAGACGAAGCCGATCCGGTCGCGGCGCGTGGCGGTGCGGCCGTCATTGTCGAGCGCGGCGACCTCTGCTCCCGCGATCCGGATCGATCCGCCGAAGCCGCCTTCGAGCAGGCCGACCGCCTGGAGCAGGGTGGATTTGCCCGAGCCGCTGGGGCCGAGCAGCGCGACGATCTCGCCCGGCGCGACGGCCAGGTCGACCCCGCGCAGCACATGGATCGTCTCGCCCCCCTGGGTGAAGGACCGCGTCAGGCCGCGGGTGGCGAGAACCGGCTCACTCATAGCGGAGCACCTGCACCGGATCGGTGCTCGCTGCCTTGAAAGCCGGGTAGAGCGTGGCAAGGAAGCTCAGGATGAGCGCGAGGATCACGATCGCGGCGACCTCGACCGGGTCGGTGCGCGACGGCAGCTCGGTCAGGAAGCGGATCGACGGATCCCAGAGGTTCTGTCCGGTGACGCGCTGGACGAGGTTCACCACCGCCTGGCGGTAGAGGAGGAACAGCGCGCCGAGGATCAGCCCGGCGACGATGCCGAGCGCGCCGATGGAGGTGCCGATCGTCACGAATACCTTGATGAGCCCGGCGCGCGTAGCCCCCATGGTGCGCAGGATGGCGATGTCGCGGGTCTTGGCGCGCACCAGCATGATCAGGGACGACAGGATGTTGAACACTGCCACCAGCACGATGATCGACAGCACCACGAACATGGCGACGCGCTCGACCTGCAGCGCCTCGAAGATGGTGGCGTTCATCTGTCGCCAGTCGGTGACCAGCGCGCGCGCGCCGATCCGGTTGATCAGCGGGCGGAGGATAGGGCCCACATTGTCCGGGTCGGTCGTCTGAAGGGTGATCATCGCGACCGAGTCGCCAAGCATCAGCAGGGTCTGCGCATCCTCGATCGGCATCAGCACGAAGGCCTTGTCGTAATCATAGACGCCGACTTCGAAGATGGCGGCGACGCGGTAGCTTACGATGCGGGGCACGGTGCCGAACACGGTGCTCTGCCCCTGCGGGCTGATCAGGCTGATCGAGCTGCCGACCCGCGCGCCGAGCATGTCGGCGAGGCGCGAGCCGATCGCGACCTGGTCGGAGCCGGGCACGAGCGCGCGCAGGCTCCCGTCGAGCGTCTTGCCGCGCAGCACCGCGTTGGTGCGGATGTCCTCCACGCGCATGCCGCGCGCGAGCACGCCTTCGACCCGGCCCTCATGGCTCGCCATCAGCGGCTGCTCGATGAGCGGCGTGGCGTCGGTGACACCGGGCGTGCGCCTGGCCTCGGCAAGAATGTCTCGCCAATCGGGCAGGCGGCCGCCATAGCCCTGGATGACGGCGTGCCCGTTCAGGCCGACCACCCGGTCGAACAGGTCCGCGCGGAAACCGTTCATCACGCTCATCACGATCACGAGCGCGGCGACGCCCAGCGCGACCGCGACCAGGCTGATCGAGGCCACAAGCGCGATAAAAGCTTCGCCCTTGCCCGGCAGCAGGTAGCGCCGGGCGATCATCCGCTCGTATCGCGACAGGAACATGGGGTCTCGACTGGCCGGGAATGGAGGGGTTCACCTAGGGAGGCGGGCGGAGCCGCGCAACCGAACTGTGGCAGGCGCGCCACAGGCAGCACCGAAACAGATGAACGTCAGATAAACACGGGTGACTCGGATGCCGAAGTCGCATACGGTCCTGCTCAGTCGAAACGCAGGCCCGCAAACGGCCGTGGTTCGGGGAGAGCAGCTGCTCCGTCCGAGGCTTCTTGAAGGGGAGAAGCGTCGTCCGGCGTCGAGCGGAGGCTTCCAAGGGGGCTGACGTGCAATCGTCACGCGGGTGCCCGGGTCGGAAACGATCCGGGCATTCGGTTTTTTGGCTCAGTGGATGAAGAAATGCCACCCCCTGCTCCTCCACAAAGCCGTGGAGGGGGAGTTTAGGCGTTTTCCTCTCCCCTCCAGCCCTTGCTGGAGGGGGCGGGGGCGGCCCTTCTTCCTTGCCTTTCCGCAGCATTCCACCTAAACGCCTGCGCTTCGGTCGGGGCGTAGCGCAGCCTGGTAGCGCATCACACTGGGGGTGTGGGGGTCGCTGGTTCGAATCCAGTCGCCCCGACCAACGCGCAGCGCGCACGAGCGTAGCGCAGCTGCGCCCGGATCGCGCAAGCGCGGCCGGCGCGCCTTGGCGCGTCCGACGAAGCGGCTTTGCCGCTTCGGCTTAAAACCTCGAGCTTCTGCGCGATCCCCCTCTCCCCGCTCGCGGCTTCGCCGCGAGTCGACCCTCCCCCGCCAGGGGGGAGGGAAGTAAGGTGGCCTTTCGCCTTGCTTGCGAACCCGCTAACGCGCCGCAGATGCTCGAACCTCAGCCGGCGCGCGGTTTTCCCCCTTCCCTGTTCGCTTCTTCGATCTTCTACGGCGGCATGGTCTGCATCGCGGGGGTGCTGGGGAACAAGCAGGTCGCGCTCGGGCCGCTGGCGGTGGAGGCGGGGATCTTTGCCTTCCTGCTGCTGGTGGTCACGTCGAGCGCGATGGCCGAGCTGCACGGGCGCGAGATGGCGAACCGGCTGGTGCAGATCGGGTTCGTGCCGCTGATCGCCTCCCTGCTGCTGTCGATCCTTGTGCTGGCCGCGCCCGCCGCGCCTGAGATGGACCCGGCCCGCCGCGATGCCTTTCAGCTGATCATGAGCGGGACGCCGCGCATCTGGCTGGGCGGGATCGTCGCCTACGGCATCTCGCAGACGCTCAACGTCACCATCTTCTCCGCCATGAAGGGGCGCGAGGGCGGGCGGCTGCTGTGGCTGCGCGCGGGCGCGGCGAGCGTGCTCAGCCAGATCGTCGACACGCTCCTGTTCGTCACCATCGCCTTCCTGGGCGTGTTTCCCGTGGGCAAGCTGCTCGTGGGGCAGATGACCGCCAAGGTGGTGCTGTCGGCGCTGCTCGTGCCCGCCCTTATCTACCTCTTCGTCGCGCTCGGACGGCGGCTGGACCGGGCATGAGGCTGCAGACCATGACCGATCCATCCGACCTGATCGCCCGTGCGGCCATCCTGCACGAGGCTCTGCCTTATATGCAGCGATATGCCGGCCAGACCTTCGTCGTGAAATATGGCGGGCACGCGATGGGCGACCCGACCACTGCGATCAGCTTTGCCGAGGACATCGTGCTCCTGAAGGCCGTTGGCATCAATCCGGTCGTGGTGCATGGCGGCGGGCCGCAGATCGGCTCCATGCTCAAGAAGCTGGGGGTCAAGTCCGAGTTCGTGGACGGGCTGCGCGTGACCGACGAGCAGACCGCGGACGTGGCCGAGATGGTCCTGTCGGGCGCGATCAACAAGGAACTGGTCGCGCTGATCGGGCGCGCGGGCGGCAAGGCGGTCGGCATTTCGGGCAAGGACGGCAGCTGCGTGCGCGCGGCCAAGCTCGACCATTATGTCTATGACGTCGAGCGTGACGAGGAAACGCTGGTCGATCTGGGCTATGTCGGCGAGCCGGTCGCGGTCGACCGGACGCTGATCGACCATCTGGAGATCGCGGGCATGATCCCGGTGGTGGCACCGATCGGAGTCGGGCCCGCGGGCGAGACGTTCAACATCAACGCGGACACGATGGCGGGGGCGCTGGCGGGCGCACTCGGCGCGGCGCGGCTGTTCCTGCTGACGGACGTGGCGGGCGTGCTGGACAAGGACAAGCGCCTGCTGACGGACCTCAGCCCCGCCGACATCCAGCGGCTGCGCGACGACGGCACGATCAGCGGGGGCATGATCCCGAAGCTCGACACCTGCCTGAAGGCGCTCGAGCAGGGGGTCGACGCCGCCGTGATCCTGGATGGGCGGGTGCGGCACGCTGTCCTGCTCGAGATCTTCACCAAGGCGGGCGTGGGCACGCTGGTGCGGGCCTGACACACGCGTCCTCTATCGCTAGGACATTCCGAACTCACGCGGGGACCTTTCCATGTGCGCGCTTGCTCAGATCCTGCAGATCCTGCTGAACGCGGTCTGGTGGATCATCATCATCCAGGCGATCCTGTCCTGGCTGGTCGCCTTCAACGTCATCAACACCCAGTCGGACGTGGTGCGGCAGATCCTTTATGCGCTCGATCGCATGACCGAGCCGCTCTACCGGCCGATCCGCCGCGTCATGCCGGACCTGGGCGCGCTCGACCTGTCGCCGCTGGTCGTGCTGCTGCTGCTGTCGATCATCGACCAGGTGTTCATGCCGCGGCTGTTCATGAGCGTCTGCGTGGCGTGACGGACCCGAAGGTCATCGACGGCCAGGCGTTCGCCGCCGCGCTTCGCGGCCGCGTGGCCGCGGGCGTGGCCGCCTTCCGCGCGCGTGCGGGGCGTGCGCCGGGGCTGGCCGTCGTGCTGTTGGGCGAGGATGCGGCGAGCCAGGTCTATGTGCGCAACAAGGGCCTTGCGACCGAGGCGGCGGGCATGACCTCGCTCGCGCACCGCCTTTCCGCAGACACGTCCCAGGAGACGCTGCTCGCGCTTGTCGAGGATCTGAACGCGGATCCCGCGGTGGACGGCATCCTCGTCCAGCTCCCCCTTCCGGGCCATATCGACGAGCAGACGGTGATCGCGACCATCGATCCCGACAAGGATGTGGACGGCTTTCATCCGCTCAACGCGGGCCGGCTGGCGAGCGGACTCGATGGGTTCGTGCCCTGCACGCCGCTCGGTTGCCTGATGCTGCTGAAGGACCGGCTGGGCGACCTGTCGGGCCTTCATGCCGTGGTGATCGGGCGATCCAACATCGTCGGCAAGCCGATGGCGCAGCTGCTGCTCCGCGAAAGCTGCACGGTCACGGTGGCGCACAGCCGCACCCGCGGCCTGCCTGCGCTGGTGCGCGGCGCGGACATCGTGGTGGCGGCGGTCGGGCGGCCGCGCATGGTCGCGGGCAACTGGCTGAAGCCCGGCGCGACGGTGATCGACGTGGGCATCAACCGGGTGGAGGCGGGCGAGGGCAGGACGCGGCTGGTGGGCGATGTGGACTTTGACAGCGCGCTGGACGTCGCGGGCGCGATCACGCCGGTGCCGAGGGGCGTGGGCCCGATGACGATCGCGGTGCTGCTGCGCAACACGCTGGTGAGCGCGTGCCGGCGCGAGGGGGTGGATGCTCCAAGTCTGTAGCCGCTGCGTTGCGGTCCGGCGCAGGCCGGAGCCTTTTCGCGCAGAGCTCCGGCCTTCGCCGGAGCACATGAACGCTCGCGCCCGTCCCTGATGCTCGAACTCTTCATCTCTGCATTTGCCACGCTGTTTGTGGTTATCGATCCGCCGGGCTGCGCGCCGATCTTTGCGAGCCTGACGAGCGGCACCAGCCCTGCGCACCGCCGCGCGATGGCGCTGCGCTCGGTGCTTGTCGCGGGGTTCATCCTTCTCGCCTTCGCGATCTTCGGCGAGGCTTTCCTTCGCGCGCTCGGCATCAGCCTGGACGCGTTCCGCATCGCGGGCGGGATCATGCTGTTCCTGATCGCGCTCGAGATGGTGTTCGAGAAGCGTCAGGAGCGGCGGGAAAGCCGGGCCGAGGACGTCAAGGCCGAGCGCGCGCCCGACGACATTTCCATTTTCCCGATGGGCATTCCGATGATCGCGGGACCGGGCTCGATCGCATCGGCGATGCTGCTCGTGTCGCGCGCGGAGGGGCTGGAGCAGAGCATCGTCGTGATCGGCGCGCTTCTGCTCGTGCTGCTGCTGACGCTTGCCGCGCTGCTGCTCGCCGCGCCGCTGATGCGGCTGGTCGGTGCGCGGATGGAGGCGATGATCACCCGGCTACTGGGCGTCATCCTGGCCGCGCTCGCGGTGCAGTTCGTGCTCGACGGGGTGCGCGCGAGCCTCAGCTGATCCGCCAGAGCCGGTAGGGCGAGTCCTTGGGCAGCGGCATCCGCTCGAGCCAGTCGAAGCGCTCGCCCCTTTTCAGCCGCGCATAAAAGCCTTGGCGTGAACGCGACTCGTAGAGGGTCGATTCGGCGAAATCCGGGCAGATCAGGAGCAAGGTCGCTCCGTGCCGCTTCATGATCGCGCGCGCCGCGTCGGGCGGGCCGTCAAAGGCGTGGTGGACGTCGAGGATCGCCTGCCCGTTGCGGTGATAGGGGCCCGCTACCGCCTTGTGGTGGGTGACCGTGATGAGCCGCGGCCCGAGATCGGCGAAGGTGAAGATGGTCGTCGCGGGCAGGCGCGCGATCGGCCGCAGCGCCGAGAGCGTGGGGCAGCGCCGATTGGCGAGGTTGACGGCCTTGAAATAGGCTTCGTTGCGCTTTTCCTTGGGCAGGAACGGCATGGAGATGTAGCCCGCGATGCCCGAGACGATGAGGAAGGCGCCCGCGACGCCGAATACGCGCACCAGCATGTTTTGCGAGCGCGCGAAGCGGCCGATCAGGTGCCAGCCGAGATAGGCGGCTCCGGCGACGCCGATCATCTGCGCGGCGGGCCCCGCGCGCACCTGCCAGAACAACATGCCGACCGAGAAAAGCGACAGCACCACGATCGAGAGCCAGCAGAACAGGACCTCGGCCCCGCGCGAGCGCCATATCGCCCAGAGCGCGCCCGCCATGCCGATCGCGGGCACGCTCAGGGTTGCCATGATCGTTTCCCAGTTCTGCATGTAGATCGGCCGCGCTTCGCGGACGTTGGACAGCCAGAGCCGGTAGAGCTCGGGCGAGACGCCCTCGGGCCGGCCGCGGCAATGCGGCCAGCCGAACCAGTAGAAGGCCGCCACCGCCGCGCCGACCGCGCCGGCGAGCGCGAGCCGGGCAGGCCAGCGCGCCGGATCGAGCCGCGCCAGCACGAGCAGCCCCGCGCAGGCGGCGATGATGGTCGACAGCCAGACGGGCGAGAGCGCGTCGCACACGGGCGCGCGG
>ERZ1066121.2966-NODE-2966-length-10025-cov-6.608526_pt1 | contig 10025 bp, 9 predicted proteins | sample MGYA00382768_ERZ1066121 | MGnify/ENA primary metagenome ERZ1066121 (study PRJEB33369, sample SAMEA5778351) | biofilm metagenome | biome: Industrial cooling water; feature: Water cooling tower basin; material: Biofilm | place: United Arab Emirates | collected... | reverse complement strand
GCTGTCGATCACCAGCGGCGCGTTCACGGAGGAGGTGAAGCGCGTCACCACCTCGTTCATCTCCGCCATCTCGTCGCGGCCGACGAAGGCGGTGCAGATGTCGAGCGAGTTCGAGCCCTCGCCCACCTGCTCGCGCCCGATGGCCAGGCAGCCATCCCAGTCATGCGCCGCCTGGCGCTCGCGCCACGCCTTGGAGCCGTTGGCGTTGCAGCGCTCGCCGATGGAGAAATAGGCGTTCTCCTGGCGCAGAGGCACGGCGCTGTAGAGGCTGGCGACCGAGGGCACCCAGACCGGCCTGCGCGCTACCGGCACCGGCCGCGCATGCGCGCCGCCGAGCCTGCGCAGCATCGCATCGAGCGCCCCGATGTGCGGCGTGGAGGTGCCGCAGCAGCCGCCGATCAGGTTCAGCCCGTCCTCGGTGACGAAGCGCTCCATCCAGGTGGCGAGCTCGGCCGCACCCAGCGGGTAGTGCGTCTTGCCGTCCACCAGCTCCGGCAGGCCGGCATTGGGCTGGCAGGAGAGCAGGCCAGGCCAGTTCTGCGCCAGCCAGCGCACATGCTCGGCCATCTCCTGCGGGCCGGTCGCGCAGTTCAGTCCCATCAGGGGCACGTCGAGCGCATGCACCACCGCGGCGGCGGCGGCGATGTCGGGGCCGACGAGCAGCGTGCCGGTGGTCTCCACCGTGACCTGCACGAAGATCGGGATGTCCGACCCGGCTTCGGCGCGGGCGATCTTCGCCGCGTTCACCGCCGCCTTGATGAACAGCGTGTCCTGGTTGGTCTCGGTCAGGATCGCGTCGGCGCCGCCGGCGATGAGGCCGCGGCACTGCTCCACCAGCGCCGCTTCCAGCGCGTCGTAGGCGATGTTGCCCAGGCTCGGCAGCTTGGTGCCGGGGCCGATATCGCCGATCACCCAGCGGTGGCGGCCATCGGCGAAGCCCTCCGCCGCCTCGCGCGCCAGCTCCACCGAGACCTTGTTGATCTCGAAGGTGCGGTCGGCCAGCTCGAACTCGGCCAGGGTCACCGGGCTGCCGCCGAAGCTGTTGGTCAGCACCATGTCGGCGCCGGCCTCGTAGTAGCTGCGGTGGATCTCCCGCACGATGTCGGCGCGCGCGAGGTTCAGCACCTCCGTGCAGTTCTCCTTGCCCCAGAAGTCGCGGTCCACGTCGAGGTTCATCGCCTGCACGCGCGCGCCCATCCCGCCGTCGCAGAGCAGCACGCGGTCCTTCAGGGCATCGAGAAGATGGGGGCGGGCCATGCGATCGGGCTCTTTCGGTCAGAACGCGAGGACGGAGACGGGGCCGCCCGCCACGACACGGCGCCGCGCCGGCCAGAGGCGCACCGGCAACGGCCCGCCCTCGATGGTGAGGGGGTCGGCGAGGGCACAGCCGGCCTGGCCGAGCCAGCCCGCGAGCGCCGCATCGTCGAAGCCGGGCCAGCGGTGCTTGTGGCGCTCCAGCAGTTCCGTGCGGCCATGCGCGGCCAGGTCGAGGATCACCAGCGCCCCCTCGGGCCGCAGCACGCGCGCGGCCTCGGCCAGGGCCGCGGCGGGATCCTCGGCGTAGTGCAGCACCATCTGGAGCGTGACGGCATCGAATGAATCATCCGCCAAGGGCAGGCGGTACATGTCGGCCTGACGGACGGCGCAGCGCCCAGCGAGCCCCCGCTCCGCCAGCCGCCCGCGGGCCAGGGCCAGCATCTCGCGGCTGGCATCGACGCCGAGCGCGCTGGCGACCCGCGGCGCCACCAGCTCCAGCAGCCGCCCCGTGCCGGCGCCGATGTCGAGCAGCCGGCCGAGCCGCGGCGGCAGGGCATCAAGCAGCGCCGCCTCGATGGCGGCGGCGGGCAGGCCAAGGGCGCGGGTCTCGTCCCAATCGGCGCCGTCGCGGCGGAAGGCGTCGGAGGCGGCGCGAGCGCGTTCGGCAGCCAGGCGCACGGCCTGGCGGCGGTCCGCGGCAAGGGTCGGGTCGTCCTCGGGCAGGCGGGCGAGCAGGACATGCGCCACCTCGGCGCCTGGCGGGACCTGAAAATAGGCGTTGGCGCCCTCCGGGATGCGCTCCAGCAGCCCGGCCTCGACCAGCAGCTTGAGGTGGCGGGAGAGGCGGGGCTGGGATTGGCCCATCAGGTCGCAAAGGTCGGAGACGCAGAAGGCGCCACGGGCGCAGAGCGCGAGCAGGCGGAGCCGGGTCGGCTCGGCGGCGGCGCGCAACTGGGTCAGCAGGTCCTTCATGGACTTGCCAATGACATAAACATATCCTTATGTCCAGAAGATGTGGGCCCTCGATGCACGCATACCGGTGAGCCTGGTTGCGGACCCCGCGATGCTGGCGACAGCACTGGCTGGGCCGGAGCCGGCGGCGCTGCTGGTGGAGGCAGGCAGCCTGCCGACGGCGCTGCTGCCCGGCCTGCCGACCGGGCTGCCGCGGGCCGAGTTCGCGCCGGCCAGGGCGCGGCATGCCTTCGGCTGCGCCTGCTGCGCGGGCCGCTCCCCGGTGGCGACGGCGCTGGACAGCCTGTTCCAGCAGCGCGCCCGCGACCGCTGCGCGTGGTTCACCCGGGTCGTGGTGCTGGCGGCGGGCGCGGCCGCCCGCGCCATGCTCGCGGAAACTCTGCGCGAGGACAGGCTCGCCGCCGCCCGTTTCCGGCTGCTCGGATGAAGGCTTGCGAAGACACGCCCGTGGCCGCAGCGCCGGGGGGCCTGACGGCCGCCGGTCAGGCCGCCGGCGCGTCCCCTGGAATGTCTCGTCGCGCGTCCCCTGGCACGTCGCGATCCCCCGCGCCGACCGCGCGCTGCATGAACACCACGTCCACCCAGCGACCGAACTTCACGCCCGCCGCCTTCAGCACGCCGACCTGGCGGAACCCCAGCGAGACATGCAGGCCGATCGAGCCGACATTCTCGGAATCGCCGATCACCGCGAAGACCTGGCGGAACCCGCAGGCCTCGGCCCGCTCCAGCAGCGCCGCGACCAGCGCCTTGCCGACGCCCTGGCCGCGCTGGTCGTCCCGCACATAGACGCTGTCCTCGCCGGCGAAGCGGTAGGCGGAGCGGTCGCGGAACTGCGCGACATAGGCGAAGCCGACGACGTCGCCGCCCTCCTCCGCCACCAGCCAGGGCCAGCCATGCTCCTGCACCTTGGCGATGCGCGCCTGCATCTCCGCAGCCTCGGGCGGCACCTCCTCGAAGGTGCCGGCGCCGTGCAGCACGTGATGGGCGTAGATGGCGGTGATGGCCGGGAGGTCCGCCGGCACGGCGTCGCGGATCTGCATGGCGCCTGCCTATCGCCGGCGCCCGCGCCTCGGCAAGTCGCCGTGCCGCGGCGCGGATCAGACCGGCAGCCGCATCGCCGCCGCCAGCCGCTCCGCCAGCGCCAGCAGCGCGCGGTCGCGCCCCGGGCCGGCGACCAGCGAGAGCCCGATCGGCGCGCCCTCCACCCGGGCGGCGGGCAGGGTCACCTCCGGCAGGCCGGCCAGGCCGGCGATGGCGGTGACGCCCATGGTGCCCTCGCGCACCGCGTTCTGCGCCTCCAGCGAGGCGCCGAGCTTCGGCGCCGGCACCGGCGAGGTCGGATAGACCAGCACCGCGCCGCCCGCGAGCAGCGCCTGCATGCGCGCCCGGAACACCTCCCGGAAGGCGCGCCCGGCCGCCGCCTTGGCCGGCTCCATGGCCTTGGCCGCGACGAAGCGCTGCGCGACACCAGGGCCGAATTCCGGCCCCGTCGCCTCCACCCAGCTGCCGAGGGTCGTCCAGGCCTCGGCGGCCTGGGCGCAGCGGAAGTGCTCGTAGAGCGCCTCCAGCCCCTCGGGCGCGAGCATCAGGGTCAGCGCCTTGCCGAGCAGGTCCTGCGCCGCTTCCAGCGGTCCCGCCAGGGCGCGGGCGGTGGCCGGGGGCGCGTTCATCCAGGCCTCCTCCACCTTGACCAGCGGCCCCAGCCCCTGCCCGGCCGATCCGGGCGCCGCCTCCGGCAGCAGCACCGCGCCGACCCGCGCCAGCACCGAGGCGCGGGCCGCGAACCAGCCTGCCGTGTCGAAGCTCGGGCCCAGCGCGCAGGCGCCGGCCAGGCTGACGGCGCCCCAGCTCGGACGGATGCCGAAGGTGCCGCAATAGCTCGCCGGGATGCGCACCGAGCCGCCGGTGTCCGAGCCCAGCGCGAACTCCACCAGCCCCGCCGCCACCGCGGCCGCCGAGCCGCAGGAGGAGCCGCCGGGGAAGCGGTCCGGCGCCGCCGGGTTGATCGGCGTGCCGTGCCAGACATTCTCCCCGGTCAGACCATAGGCCAGCTCCACAGTCTTGGTCTTGCCGCGCAGCGAGGCGCCGGCCTCCAGCAGCTGCGTGACGGCGATGGCGGTGCCGGCCGCGACCGGGTGGGTGCGCTGCCACTCCGGGTGCCCGTAGCTCGTGGGCCAGCCGGCGACGTCGTACAGGTCCTTCGCCGCGAAGCCGAGGCCGGCGAGCGGCCCCTGCGGCGCACCCTCGATCACCGCGCGCGGGCCGGGGATGAAGGCACCGACCGGGTCGGCCTGGCTGTCTGACATCCGATGGTCCTCCGGGGCGGAAGGCTGCCGGCGCGCGGTCCCGCCGCGCCGCTGCGGGGACTGGCACCGGTTGCAACCTGGGGCGCCGCAGAGTGGTGCCGGCCCCCGCAAAAGACAATCGCGGACTGCCCGGTGCCGCCTCTCTCTGGTGCACCGCCGGATTGTCGGGCGCGGCGCCGTGCCGCGTCAGCCCTTCTCCCGCATCAGCCGCGCCTTGTCGCGCTGCCAGTCGCGCTGGGCGACGGCCGCGCGCTTGTCGTGCTGCTTCTTGCCTTCGGCCAGGCCGAGCAGCACCTTCGCCCGGCCGCGCTCGTTGAAATGGATCTGCAGCGGCACCAGCGTCGAGCCCTCGCGCGTGATCGCGCCGATTAGCTCGCGCATCTGCTTGCGGTGCAGCAGCAGCTTGCGCGGCCGGCGCGGCTCGAACTTCGCCACGACGCTGCCGGCCTGCCATTCCGGGATGGTGCAGTTGAACAGCCACATCTCGCCGTCGCGCTCGCCGGCCCAGGCTTCGGCGAGCGTGGCGCGGCCGGCGCGCAGCGACTTCACCTCGGGCCCCACAAGCATCAGCCCGGCCTCGATGGTGTCGCCGATCTTGTAGTCGTAGCGCGCCTTCCGGTTGGTGGAGGCGACGCCGTGGCTGATCATGCCCTTCTTGCGCGGCGCGGCGGTCACTATGTCATGCCCTCGGATGCCGGGCGCGGCCACCCGGCATATGGTTGGATCGGGGTCTCAGTTCAGCAGCCCCGCCGATACCATCGCCTCCTTCACGCGCTTGCGCGTCGCCTCGCCGGTCGGCGCCAGCGGCAGGCGGCAATGATCGGTTCCCCGCCCGAGCAGGCTTGCCGCATACTTCACCGGCCCGGGCGAGGTCTCGGCGAACAGCGCGTCGTGCAGCGGCGTGAGCCGGTCCTGGATGGCCATCGCCTCATCAAGGCGGCCATGGCGCCAGGCCTTCTGCATCTCGGCGCAGAGCCGCGGCGCCACGTTCGCCGTCACGCTGATGCAGCCCACCCCGCCGGCGGCGTTGAAGGCGAGCGCGGTGTGGTCCTCGCCGGAGAGCTGGATGAAGTCGGCGCCGCACGTCTGCTTCGTGTGCAGCGGCCGCGCCAGGTTCGCCGTCGCATCCTTCACGCCCACGATGTTCGGGTGCCGCGCCAGCCGCGCCATGGTCTCCACGGACATGTCGATCACGCTGCGCGGCGGGATGTTGTAGATGAACATCGGGAGATCGACGGCCTCGGCGATGGCCATGAAGTGGAGATACAGCCCCTCCTGCGTCGGCTTGTTGTAGTAGGGCGTGACCACCAGCGTCGCATCGGCGCCGGCCTGCTTCGCGTGCTGCGCGAAGTCGATCGCCTCGGCCGTCGAGTTGCTGCCGGCGCCGGCGATGACGGGCACGCGCCCCTTCGCCGCCGCCACGCACAGCTCGACGACGCGCTTGTGCTCCGCATGCGTGAGCGTCGGGCTCTCGCCGGTGGTGCCGACCGGGACCAGCGCCTCGGTGCCCTCGGCGATCTGCCACTCGACAAGATCGTGGAAGGCCTTCTCGTCCACGGCGCCGTCCCGCTTCATGGGCGTGATCAGCGCGACCATCGAGCCCTGGAACATGCTGGCGTCCTCCGTGCCTCAGCGGAGCGCGCACACTAGGGCAGATCGCCGGGGGGCGGAACCGCCCGCAGGCGCGAATCCGCTGCACGAGGGCCAGTGTGGAGCACGATCGCCGGTTCCGCGCGGCCCCGCCGCGTGTCGCGCGACAAGTGGTGCCGCGATCGGCTAACCTTCCCGCATGCCCAGCCGCCGAATCCTGCTCACCGCCGCCGCGCTCGCCCCGGCCGCACTCGCCCCGCCCGCCGCACGCCCGGCTCGCGCCCAGGCCGGCATCGCCGCGGGGCGGCAGGCCCTTGCCCTGGCGGACGCCGGCCGCTGGGCGGAGGCGGAGGCTGCCGCAGCCGGCGCCGATCTGCTGGTCGCCAAGTACGTCACCTGGCTGCGCCTCTCCGCCCGCACCTCCGGCGCCGGCGCGGCGGAGATCGTGCGCTTCGCCCTGGCCAACCCGGAGTGGCCCGGGCCGGAGACCCTCGCCCGCCGCGCCGAGGAGGCGCTCGCCCTCGACTCGGATGACGGGCTCGCCGAGCAGTGGTTCAGCGCCCGGACAGCGCGCAGCCTCACCGGCTACAGGCGCGCCGCCGAGGTGCTGGCCCGCACCGGCCGCAGCGCCGAAGCCGCCGCCGTGCTGCGCCGCGGCTGGGTCACCGCGCCAGGCGATGCGGCGGCCGAGGCGTCCTACCTGGACACCGCCGCGGGCGTGCTGACGGCGGAGGACCACTGGCAGCGCTTCGACCGCACGGCGCTGCTGCGCCAGGGCGCGCCGGCGTGGCTGGTGCCGCTGCTCGATGCGCGGCGCCAGGCCCTTGCGGGTGCCCGCCTGGCCTATGCCGCCGACAGCGTCACGGCCGACGCGGCGCAGACCGCGGTCGCGGCGCGCGGCGACTTCGGCCTCACCTACGAACGCGCCCGCTGGCTGCGCCGGCGCGAGCAGGATGCCGAGGCGGCCGACGCCTGGGCCGCCGGCGCCGCGCTGCAGAAGGACCTCGACCCCGGCGTGGCGCGCGCCCTCTGGATCGAGCGGCAGATCCTGGCGCGCAAGCTGCTCCGGCTGGACGACGCGCGCCGCGCCTATCGCACGGCTGCCCAGCACGGCCAGGAGGCACCGGGCGAGCCGCGGGGGGAGGCCGAGTTCCTCGCCGGCTTCATCGCGCTGCGCCGGCTGCAGGACCCATCCGCGGCGGAGCGCCACTTCGCCCGGCTGCGCGACGACAGCCTCAGCCTGATTACGCGCGCCCGCAGCCACTACTGGCAGGGCCGCGCCGCCGAGGCGCAGGGCGCCGCCGCCCGTGCGCGCGAGCACTACGCCGCCGCCGCCGCGCTGCCGCTGGCCTTCTACGGACAGCTCGCCGCACTGGCGCTGGGCGAGGACGGCGCCGCGCTCTCCGCCCGCATCCGCGCCGCCGCGGGCCCGGCCGTCACCGCGCAGCACCAGCGCGACGTGGAAGGGCACGAGCTGAGCCGCACCGCCCTGGCGCTGGCCGCGCTCGGCGAGGGCCGGCGCGCCCGCGTGCTGCTGCTGCGGCTGGAGGAGCACGCCGCCGGCCCGCCCGGCAAGCTGCTGATCGCGCGCCTCGCGCAGCGCACGGGCCGGCCGGAGAACCCGGTCTGGGTGGTGCGCCGCGCCGGCGCCGGCGGGCTGGTCGCGCGGGAGGAGGGCTGGCCCACACCCTTCCCCACCCCCGACGACCTGCTGGAGCCGGCCATCGTCAACGCCGTGACCCGGCAGGAGAGCAATTTCGACCCCGTCGCCGTCTCCTCGGCCAATGCGCGCGGGCTGATGCAACTGCTGCCGGGCACGGCGGCGCAGGTGGCACGCCAGCTCGGCATCGCGCACGCGGTGGGGATGCTCACCGCCGACCCTTCGCACAACATGCGGCTCGGCGCCGCCTTCCTTGCGGGGCTGATCGACCGCACCGGCGGTGCGCTGCCGCTGGCGCTGGCGGGGTACAATGCGGGGCCGGGCCGGGTGAACGAGTGGGTCGGCACCTATGGCGATCCGCGGGCCGGCGGCATCGCCATGCTGGACTGGATGGAGCTGATCCCCTTCGGCGAGACGCGCAACTACGTGCAGCGCGTCATCGAGAACGTGGCGATCTATCGCGCCGCCGACCCCGCCTTCGCGGCGCAGCCGCACCCGATGGCGCGCTGGATCGACGGCCAGGCATGACCGGGTACGAGACCGGCGGCGCGCTGCGGCGGACCTTGCGGGCGCGCGACGGGCTGATGCTCGGTGCGCTGGACTGGCCGGGCGACCCGGCGCGCAGGCCGCTGCTCTGCCTGCCGGGCATCTCGCGCACCACGCTCGACTACGTGGTGGTCGCCGGGCGGCAGCGCGGCGCCCGGCGCGTGGTGGCGCTCGACCATGCCGGGCACGGGCTGAGCGCGCGGCCGGAGGAGGTCGCGCGCTACGGCGTCGGCGCCGCCATCACCGACGTGCTGGATGCGATGGCGGCGCTGCACCTGCATCGCGTCGTGCTGCTGGGCACTTCCTTCGGCGGCATCCTCGGCATGGCGATCGGCGTGCTGCGCCCGGCCTGCCTGGCCGCCGTGGTGCTGAACGACATTGGGCCGCGGATGGAGCCGGGCGGGCTCGAGCTGGTGCACGACTTCATTGGCCGCGACCCCGCCCTGGCAACGGAGGAGGACGCCGTCGCCTTCGTGCAGGCGCGCATGCCGCCGATGGCGCTGGATGCGGAGGGATGGCGGCGGATGGCGCGGCGCACCTATGCGCCCGGCGCGGACGGGCGGCTGCACCCGCGCTGGGACCCGCGCATCGTGCAGCGCTTCGGCGGCGAGGCGGGCACGGTCGCCGATCTCTGGCCCGCCTTCAACGCGCTGCCGCACCTGCCGCTGCTGCTGGTGCATGGCGCGTTGAGCGCGCTGCTGTCGGACGTCACCGTTGCCGCCATGCGGCGTGCGCGGCCGGACATGATGGTGGCGACGGTGCCGGGCGTCGGGCACGCGCCGACACTCGAGGAACCGGCCGCGGTGGCGGGGCTGGAGCGGTTCCTCGATCGGGTCGGCTGAGCCGTGGACGCGCCGCGGCTTGTCGCCAGCCTGGGCGGCATCGGCCTGCTGCGGCCGGCGCCCGGCACGTGGAGCTCGGCCGTGGTGCTGCCGCTGGCTTGGCTCGGGCCGCTGCCCTGCCTAATGCTGGCGGCGGCAGTGGCGGGGCTCGGCGTCTGGGCGATCCGGCGCCTCGCCCCCGAGGCCCATGACCCCGGCTGGGTCGTGGTCGATGAGGCGGCGGGCATGCTGCTGGCGCTGGCGGCGGTGCCGCCGGGCGCGCCCTGGCCCTGGGTGCTGGCGGCTTTCCTACTGTTCCGCCTGTTCGACATCGTGAAATGGGGCCCGGTCGGCTGGGCGGATCGACGCCAGGGGCCGGTCTGGGTGATGCTGGACGACATCATCGCCGGCGCCATGGCCGCTTCCGTGCTGCTGGCCGCGAGGGGGATCGGCTGATGCTGCCGCAAGCGACGCTGGATGCCGCGCGGGACCTGCTGGCCGCGATGGCGGCGCGCGGACTGACCTTGGCCACCGCCGAGAGCTGCACCGGCGGGCTGATCGCCGCGGCGCTGACCGCCATCCCAGGCTCGTCCGCCGTGGTGACGCGCGGCTACGTCACCTACTCGAACGAGGCGAAGCAGCAGGAACTCGGCGTGCCGGCGGGCGTGCTGGAGAGCGTCGGCGCGGTGAGCGAGGCGGCGGCGCGCGCCATGGCGGAGGGCGCGTTGCGCCGCGCCGGCGTGGATCTGGCACTGAGCTGCACAGGCATCGCCGGCCCGGGCGGCGCGACGGCCGCCAAGCCCGTCGGCTTGGTGTTCATCGGTGCCGCGCGGCGCGGCGGCGCGACGGTTGTGCAGCGCCACGTCTTCCCCG
>ERZ1066121.2965-NODE-2965-length-10026-cov-5.211714_pt1 | contig 10026 bp, 12 predicted proteins | sample MGYA00382768_ERZ1066121 | MGnify/ENA primary metagenome ERZ1066121 (study PRJEB33369, sample SAMEA5778351) | biofilm metagenome | biome: Industrial cooling water; feature: Water cooling tower basin; material: Biofilm | place: United Arab Emirates | collected... | reverse complement strand
TCCCGATAGCCCCCTCAAGACCCCGCAAGTTCACCCCCACCGGGGCCAAGCTTCGCCCGATGGCAGCTTGTTCCGACTTCAACCCGGATTGTTCCGCGTTGAGTGTCTGGTAGACGGCCCCCCGCAAACTTTCCTTGAGCGACCGATAGACGGCCCCCATCCCCGCGTTCCCACCGCCGGAGGAATCGTAGGCAATACGGGCGCTCTTATATCCTTCAGATTGAAACGTCGAAAGGGCCTTTTCCCGTTGGTCCGGGGTCAGGGTGTCCCCGAGCGTATCCAGGTACTCGCGGGCTCTCGTCATCGTGCCCGTTTGAAGGTTGCCGGTTTCGCCCCGGCGGTTCGGCCCCCAGAAACCGTAATCGGCATCCTCTTCGTTGAACTTCGCGCCCCCAGTCCGAAGGCGCTCCGCCAGTTTCGCCCGCGTCTCTGTGAGGCCCGCGTCCGCCTTGAGGGAGGCCGCGAGTTTTACCAACTCTGACCGACGGGCCGCAAGTGCCCTGACTTGCTCGTCCGAGGTAATCCCCGCGCCCCGAAGTAGGTCGGCCCCGCCCCCTTGCTGGCGGAGTTCCGCTAAGCCCCGTTGAGCTTCGCCCAACCGCAGTTCGGCCCCGCCCACCCGCGACTGATTCAACCCGGCGGAGAGTTCCGACAAGAACGTTTTGTGGGCCTTGTCCAACTGCCCGAAGAACCATTCTTGCTGAGTCTTTTCCGTGTTGGCCAACTCCAACCGGGCTTTCTTTTCAGTCTCGAAAGCCTCAGCGATTTGCTTGCGAAGCCCGTCTTCTTCGTTGCCGATTCCCTTCGTGAAATCGCCCCCGGCTTTCGTGAGCAGTTCCCGGCGGACCTCCGCGGCCGACTTGCCCCCCAGTTCGGGAATGGTGGCTTGCCCCAGTGACCCCAGCGCCCCCAACGCTTCCCGCTGGCGAGTCCGGGAGAGCCCCGCCAGTGACCCGGCCCGGCCCGCCTCCACCGCCGATGAATAGCCCCGCCTCATCCGCAATCGCTCGTCGGCTTCGCCGGTAATCCCCCTCTCCACCCAAGAGAGTTTGGAATCCCTGTCGGCCATCACTTCATTCAAACGCTGTTGGAGGCCCGCCGCCGAGCGTGAGGTATCGGCAAGGCCCTTGAGGGCTTCTCTTAAGTGGTTTGCTTCGGTGGTGAGGGTGGAGAGTTTGAGGGAGGCGTCTTTGAATTCGTTGGCGGGGGCGCGGTCCCGTGCGGCCGCTGCTAGTGGGATTTCCTGCCCGAGCTGCGCGAGTCGTCGCCCGATGGCTTGGGGGTTTCCTGCCAGTGGTCCGGCTAGGGCGCGTTGTTCGGCCTCAAAGGGGGCTCGCCTTTCCACGGCGGTGGGGCGCTCTCGCAAGACCTCACGGCGGGCCAGTTCCGCCGCCGCGATTCCAGGACCGGCCCCTACCCCGTCGCCCTCCGTGGTCCGATTGGCGAGTGAGGCAATCCGACTGCGATAGGAATTCGTGAGTTGTGCGAGCTGTTGGCTAGCCGCCTCCGCCGGGGATGAGTAGGCGCTGACCAGTTCTTCGGCGAGTCCCTTGGGGTCCAACTTGGCAGAGCGGGCAACGTCGGCGGCGCTCTTGGAAGCCAAAGACCCCAGAGCAACGTCTAGCGCCCGACCCCGTTCCCCGGTTTGCACGCCGAAGGCGGAGCGAATCCGTTCGGTTGGGGGCGATTCCTCATCGCCCGTTTGGGTCAGCCCTGCCAGTAACCCCGGCAACTTCGCCCTCAAGAAGTCGATTGCTTCGCGGGCCTCCGTCAAGGGCCGGCCCGCCTCTCCGAACGGGGCCGCGAGTAAGCCGGCCTCCCGGAAGTCAATGGCCCCCGGTGCCGGGGCCGACCCCACCCCCACGGAGGCGGTTTGCGCATCCAACACGGAGAAGGACCGTTCGACCCGTTGGGCAACGTCTGTCAGGGTTGAGAGGGAGAGGGAGAGACGGCTTGCGGACTGGGTGGCTAGGTCTTGTGCGGTGGCCAGTCTTGCGGCGGTCTGGGCCGCTTTCAGTAGGGGGCGGAAGTCAGCGGCGGCGGTCTCCGTCGTCTGGCCCTTCGCGGCCGCGATGACCTGGAGGAGTCCGCCGAACTGGTCACGAAATTCCCTCTCCAAGTCCTGGAGGGCCGCGCCCGGTTTTCGTCGTCCAAGCTGTTCCGCTTGCTGGGCAAGGGCCGCGGTGGTGGGCATCAGTTGCGGGCCGAACCGCAACAACTCTTCCCGTCGCCGGTAGGCCCCGGCCGCTGCCGTGTCGTACCCGTACTCCATTCCGAGGATGGTCTTTCGCCCCGCGTCCGTCGTTCCCCCGGCAATCTCCGCCCGGATGCGTTCGACGTTCCGGATGGCATCGGGGGCCGCTAGGGGCGCGCCGCCCTTCCCGAGTTCCCCGAGTCGGCCCGATAGCTGGGCTACTTCGGAGTCGATGGCGGAAGCCCTGATGGTGGCCCGCGATTCTTCCAGGGCTTGCCGGAACTGGACAACCCCGACGGTAGCCCCGGCCAGTGCCGCAACGAGAGGATTCACCCCGGCCAACAGTAGGCCCGCCCCGGCACCACCGCCGGAGGCAAGGGCGGACCCCCACGCGCTTCGCTCGGGACTCACTCCCAGTTCCCCGGCCCGCCCCAAGAAGGACGGGGCGAAAGCAAGCCCCGCCGCCAATGCTGCGGGCGCTGCCCCGGCCAACCCCCGCCCCGTGACCTGCCCGGCCAACCCGCCTCCGTACCGATTGGCCACAATCCCTAACCCGATGGCACCAAGGGCCGGGAGGGACGAGACGGCGGACAGCAGGGGGGACAGGGCGCGGGCCGCTTCCGTTCCAGCTTTCGACAGCGTGAGTAGGTTGCCGGTCAGTTCCTTGACGGCGCGACCGTCCCCGGCTTCCCTTGCGAGGGCCAACCACTCCTCACGGGCGCGGGAGAGGTTGTTCAAGGGGGTTCCGAGCGCTTGCTCTGCGTTCAGGTTCAACACGGACTCGCCCGACCTGGAAACCATCGTGGCCCGCTCCGCGGTGGGGAGTTCGCGCAAGAGGGCTTGGAGTCGGGACGCTTGGTAGGCCCCGCCGATGGCTTCGACGGTCGAAGCGTAGCGGGGGTCCGTGGTCCTCATCCCGCCAAGCCCGGCCCCCACCCGGCGAATCGCTTCGTTTGGCCCGACGAACTGCCCCGCCAAACCCGCGTCTCCCCGTGAAGCCGCCTCCGCCGTGGAATAGGTCAGTTCGATACCCGTTTGCCGAAGCTGATTCGCGATTTCGGGGCGCTGCAATCGCCCGACGATGGAGCGCATCGCCGTTCCGAGCGTCGGGGCGCTCTCACGTGTGGCAGAGCGTAAGGCCGTGAAGAGGCCTAGAAACTCGTCAAGGTTCCCGCCAGCGGATGCGAAAGCCCCGCCCGCCTTACTGACGGCGGTGGCCAAGTCTTGGGCCTCAACCGCGTAGGCATTCGAGAGGGAAGCCATCGACCCGAGAATCCGCCCGCTGTCTTCGCCAGACAATCGGAACTGACGCATTGCGGCAATCAGCCCATTCACGGCGGTCCTGTCGTCTCCGAAGCTGGGGCCTAGCCGGGCTTTCGAGAGAGCCGACAGGCTCTTGTCCGTTTCGGACGCGGAGAAGCCGGCCGCTTTAATGTCGACTGCCATGCGGACAAGCGCTTCCGAGGAAGACCCCGTCCCCCGTGCCAGTTCCCCCACCCGGACCCCCAGAGCGCCAACGGCCCTATCAGAATCCTCCGACACCTGCCGAAGACTCGTCATCGCCCGTTGAAATTCCGCCGCGTGCCGCGCCCCCTCTCGAATGCCCCCCACCGCCGTGGAAAGCCCCGATTGGACTCCGAAGTAGGTGGTTGCTGCCCCGGTGAGGGACGAACGTCCCGAACCCCCCACCGCCGGAGGAAGGGTTGCCCTTACGTTGGACTGGGCCACCGCGAGTTGGCGGGCCGCGATAGCCGCTTGCTGGGTGGTGGCAATCAGCTGTTGAGCTGCTTGGGTTGCGGCCCTCAAGTTCTGGGCCGCAATCGCTGCCGCTGCCCCCAGTGTGGCGTAACCCCCGGCCGCTTGCTTCGCGGCATTCCCGGCGGCGGTCGCTGCCGCTGGCATCGCCTGGAGGTTGGAGAGGGCTTTTGCGAGCGAACGCGGGTCTACCTCTACTGCGATTTTCGTCTTGAGCCCCGAGAGGGCCGATTCCGTTTGGCGGCGGGCGGCGGCGAGTGAGCCGTTATCGGCGGCGAATCGAATCTTAGCCATCACGTCGAACTGACTCATTTCGTCCCCTCTTTTCAGGCTTCAAAGAGGGATACACCAAAGATTTTTTCCGACGGCCGGGACGCGACGGACGGCTTTAGTCGGCCCGTGGTGTAGCTCCCCGTAGGGAGGGAAACGAATGATGGCGATTCCAAAAAAGCGGGCCGAACGACTGTCGGAATACCGGGTTCACTTGCCCCCGTCGGTGGTGAAAGACCTCAGACGGAAGGCGGCGGAGATGACCTTGAAGGACGGGCGGGAACGCGATTGGGTTGCGGTCGCGCGGGAGATGATTCGGAAGGGTCTTGAAGGCTAAACGACGGCGGGCCGGGGTCATCACCCCCGGCCCGCGTCATTCACAAGGAATCAACTGCTCATGTCTGGAATACCCGAAGGCGAAGCCCCGAAGCGGGGCCGTCACGAACCGACCTACACGACGTGGCACGCGATGCGATTGCGTTGCTTCAACCCGGCCCACGAAAAGTTCCGTTACTACGGGGGCCGGGGGATAACCGTTTGCGCCCGGTGGGCGCGGTTCGTCAATTTTATCGCCGATATGGGCGAACGTCCCGAAGGCCATCGCATCGACCGGATTGACGCGGACGCTAACTACTCTTGCGGGCGGGCGGACTGCTCGGACTGCGGGCCGGGGGGAGTCCGGCCGAACTGCCGCTGGTTGCCGGCGGGGGAGTCCGCCTCACGACGGCGGGGGTCCGGATGGTACTCGTCGACGGCAAGGAAGTCACGCTGGCGGCGCTGGCCCGGACGTTCGGGGTGTTGCCCGACACGGCGCGGGCGCGGGCCGCGAAGGGTTGGCCCCTCTGGAGAATCTTCGGTCCATCGCAGAACTGAGGCACCATGTCGACCAAGCCAAGCCAAATGAACATCACGAATCAACAGCCGGTGAAAATGGGGACGAAGCCCGTCCCCGACGCATTGCCCCGACTGGGGCAGCTCCTTGGGGGCCCGGCCCCCACGAAACCCACTGACCGCTAGTACCTGGAGTCCTCATGTCGAAGTTTGAAACTTTGGTCGAATCGGTGTCCGCTCGATTGGTGCGCGAGGCGGCGGCGGAGGCGAAGCGGGCGGAGGCGGAGGCAAAGCCCCCCACCCCGCCCCCGGCCCCCCCCGAGTGGCACGAGGTGCGGGCCGCACAAGCGGCCGAGTTCGTTGCCCTGTCGCAGAAGCAGTTTCAATCGCTCATTGCCAGCGACCGCTACCGGGCCGTCTGCCTTCTGACCGCGGCCCACTCCGCCGGAAAAATCAAGGTTGAGGAGTTCGTCGCGTGGGGCGAGTTCCTGAAGAAGTTCCGGCCGGTCGGGGGCGCGAAGTGATACCCGCCGTGAGGCTCGTCCGCCCAAAGTCTGACCCGCTCGTCATCTCGGCGGAGGTGTGGGAGACGGTGTGTCGGTCGGTGTGGGGGGCTTGCCCCGCGGAGCTGTCCGAGGAAGAGGCGGGGGAGTTCGCGGGCCTCATCCGTTGGTGTCAGCGGGAGGCCCTGGACACGGACCCGCGTACGGACTGGCTCGAATGGCGGTCTGACAGGCTGAGAGAGGCGGCGGTCCTCCGAGACTGGTTGGCGGAGGGGGCCGGGGGGGGTGAAGGTGCGGCCGACTCAGGCGGTCGGGTACTGGTCGCCGGGCCGGAATGAGGCCCCCGAAATCGTGTCGCTCGCGAGGCTGACCCGCTCTCACACGCCCGACGAGTGGGCGGTCGCCACGGGAAGAAACAAGTCAAATTATTATTATTATCTACGCATGGAGATATAACAGTGTCGAAAATCCAATTCGTCCGCCTGTACAATCCCCGCGGCAACCTGGACCCCCTCCAGGTGCCTCTAAACGTCTGGGAGGGGGCCACCGCCGAGAAGGTGAAATACCTCTCCATGCAGGAGGCGGGCCAGCTGGCGGCGCGACTGGAAAAGCGCCCCCGGAAGTCCCCCGAGACGAGGGCGCTCGTGAACTGGCTGGAGTCCGTCCGGTGGGGCGGGGTGTCCGTCGACTACCCCCCGGCCCCGTACACGGTGCCCCCACCGCCGACGAAGCGGGTCCGCTTCCGGGCGGTCTACTGGGAGTCGGGCGGGCCCCGGCCCACGGCCCCGGACGAGTTGGTAGTCTCGGACGGGTTTGCCCGAGTTTTTGGGCGAGAGATGATGATGGGGTCTTTGCCGGCCCTCCGGACTCGGGGGGAGTTTTCGCGGGCGGTTGCCGTGCTGGGGGAGCGGCCGGGGGAACTGGGGCGGGAGGAATACCGGGCGGAGTGTCGCAAGATGCGCGAGTTCGTGGAGACGTTTTGGAACTGGGAAATCGAGTCGGGGGTTGTGAACTAATGGCCACTACTGCTGAGGTCTACTCGGGGGGAGGTGACTTCGTCACCTTTGAGGGGTGGCCGGGTGTCCCCGTGAGGGTTCCGTCCGCGGCGGTGGACGAGACGCTAGAGGCGGTGGTGGAATGTCCTTGCCACTGCGATTGCGGGGGCGGGGGTGGGGAGTGAGCGGGCCGGGGGTGGTGGTGTCCGGGGCGACTCCGGGCTACCTGGGGGTCAACGGGGAGAGGATGAGGGAACGGCTTCGCGAGTGGGCGGCTTCCCACGGGTGGGGGTTTTCCTGGGGCACCGAGTTCGACCCGTCCCGGCCCCCGGCTTGGAGTAAGATTCGATTTCTACAACGGCTCGCGCCCCATCACGAGCGCCTTCTCTGGGTCGACGCGGACGTGATTGCCACGCTGAAGGGCCCACCGCCGGACGAAGTCTTCGTTGAGGGAGAGGGGGCGATTGTCTTCGCGTCGGCGGACGAAAACCATCTCAATACGGGTGTGATGGGCCTCGACTGCGGGGCGCGGGGGGCCGGGCACGGGCTTGGGTTCGGAGAGGCGGGGGCGCTCCTGAAATGGGTCTGGGAGCAGACGCAATACATCAATCATCCTTGGTGGGAGCAAGCCGCCTTCCAGGAACACCACGCCACTTGGCCCGCCGATTTCAGGGCCATCGACAAACGAGTTTGGAACGCCTACCCCGGCGAAGAGGGCCCCGAGACGGCCCTGATTCACTTCCCCGGCGGTTACAAGCAACGGCTTGCTTCGTATGCGGCGCGTTACTTGGGTCGGTCTAATTGTAGAACAATCATTAGCGCCCCCTGAAACACCGCGACCCGCCCCAGGTAGGGACGGGTCGTAGTGCGCCGCAAGCTCACCAACGAGGTGCCTCGCACTAGGGACTACCCCATCCTCGACCACCACCTGCTCCTCGACCACCACCTGCTCCTCGACCACCACCTGCTCCTCGACCACCACCTATTTTGGAAATCCGAGCATTTTCTTCCCGGCGGTGATTCAAATCGGGGTACTCCCCATTGGGGCGTAAATATTGTCTACCACCCATAAGGCATCATGAAGACCAGAACCGACCGCAACGGCAAGAGTTTGACCAACGTCAATATCTGGCTCGAAACCGACCTGTTGGGCGAACTGGCTCAAGAGGCGGGCCGGCTGACCACCGCCGAGGGAAGGATAGTCTCGCGGACGGACTTCATCCGGGCCGCGCTCCGCAAAGCCGTCTCCGAGGCCCGCGCCCACGGGGGCCGTCCCGTCGACCCCGACAACCAACCCTAACCCGCCCCCCAAAAGACTGAAGGCCGAAGGGCTACCACCCCCTCCGGCCTTCGATAACCCTACTGCAAAGGGTCAACTTGTCTAACATAGTTTTACCCCAGTCCGCGGAACTCGTCAATACTGATTGGATTCCGAATCTCGACTGGCAGGAAGTTCGGGACGAGTCGGAAATCACCTGGGGCCTAGCCCAGCTCTACCGTTCGTGGGGCTGGACCGTCTTTCCGCTGTACCAAAAGCGCCCCATCGGACGTTGGAAGCACCACCAACAAGGCCAGTGCGGAGAGTCGCGACTCTGGCGGGAGTGGCGGCGGAGGCCCGTCGTCGACGGGGTGGGCGTGCTCGGGGGCAACATTGCCGTTGTGGACTTCGACGAGGCGGAGGCCTACCGGCGGTGGGCCGCCGAGTATCCCGAGCTGGCCCGCAGATGCCCCACAGTCAAGACTTACTGGGGCTATCACGTCTACCATCGGCCCCGCGTGGAATGCTGGTTCCGCCTTCCGGACGGGGCGGGCGAGTACATCGGCAACCGCGTTCACTACTTCGTGGGGGCGCTCTCGCGACACAATACCGGCATCCTTTACGGGTGGGTGGGCGGGCCACCGTCGGGGCCGGAAGACTTCCCCCTTCTGAGCTACGAGGACTTCGGCCTCAGGTGGACCCCACGCAAGCCGAAGCCGAGCGCCCCACCCCGCGCCCCCAACCCGCGCCCCACCTACCCCCCTCCGACCGCGTCCTCAAGGGAGGTGGACGAGATGCGGGCGGTCGCCCTCTGCCTCCCCACCCGAGAGGGTGAACGCAATCACAAGCTCTGGGAGTTGGCCCGCCGCGTGAGGTTCGCCCCCGGTGCGGACCCGGATTCGTGGTTCGCGTCCTGGTGGGACAAGGCCGGAGAGGTGGTAGGCACGACGGACGAGAGGGTCAGTCGGCGGGACTTCGAGCGGATGCTGGCCCTGGTGGAGCGCCCCCACGGGGAGGGCTTCCGCGAGATGGCCACCGCCGTGGTGAACGGGCCGTTGCCCGAGCGGGTAGGCCCGTACACGGACACCCCCACCCGGAAGCTACAAGCCCTTGCACAATCGCTTCAAACCCACGCCGGCCCCAACAAACCCTTCCCCCTGTCGGGCCGCATGGCTGCCGAAGTATGCGGCTTTGCGGGTCAACGGGTGGCCTCTCGCAGAATACGCCAGTTGGAACCCTATGGGTTGCGAAAGGCAAAGGGTTGTACTTGGTCAAGGGCCGCTGAATACCTGTTCGTCACTCCCCCTGAAACCCCCTCTTCTAATACGTCATGTGAGACAACAGGTGAATCACAAACTTGCCCCGTCCTGACTGCCGTCCGGCAAGCGGGCGGGTGGGACAGGGGCATCCGCGAGATGGCCCGCGTCACGGGGCTTTCCTTCCGGCAGGTGCGGGCCGCTTTCACTCGGGCGGTTGCGAGTGGGGAACTGCTGTCGACGGAGGGGGAGGGCCGTCGGGCAACGGTCTACGAGGTTCCTGGGGGTACTGCGGCCGATTCACAACCCGCCAATCCTCCGGCGGTGGGGCCCTCAGACTGCCCCGCGCCCCAACCCGAAGGGGAAGCCCCCGTCCCGACGGTGGCCCCTGCCCCCCAGGAAGAGCGGGTCCTCGCCCCGGTCCCCGTGCCCGTGTCCGTGGGCCGACACGGGCCGAACCGCATGGAGCGCTTGCGGGCCTACACCCCGCCCCCGCCGCCCCCACCCCCGACCGGAACCCCCTTGGAACGACTCCTGGAGCTCGTCCGGTCCCGCCCCGGAGGGGCCTACCTCATCGGCGGTTCGGAAGTCTGTCCCTTCGAGGAAACCATCGCGGACCAAATCGGGACCACCGCCGAGAAGGTGGGGCCACTTGTGGCCGAACTGGTGGGGCGGGGGTTAATCAAACGTACATTTGAGGCCCCGGAAGCCTCGATACCGGAATCATGGGAACGGTATTGCACAACTGAACGTGAGGGCATATAAGACGGTTAAACACCAACACGAAGGGGCCTACAATGGCGCGGATTACTTGCTCAAAGTGTCGGGCCGAATTCCCGTTGCCGAAGACTGAGGTAATCGTCTGCCCCATCTGCGGGAAGCGGGGCCGATTGCCCCAAAAGGAATCGGGGCCGGAACCCGAACTTGAAGCAAGCCCCCCGGCCGAGTTCGTCCAACACTACCC
>ERZ1066121.2960-NODE-2960-length-10034-cov-9.827538_pt1 | contig 10034 bp, 10 predicted proteins | sample MGYA00382768_ERZ1066121 | MGnify/ENA primary metagenome ERZ1066121 (study PRJEB33369, sample SAMEA5778351) | biofilm metagenome | biome: Industrial cooling water; feature: Water cooling tower basin; material: Biofilm | place: United Arab Emirates | collected... | reverse complement strand
GCCCCGGGCAGCCCAGGGGCGGGCGCGGCCCCGGGGAGGGCGGCGGGGGCGACCCTCTGGGGCAGGCCCCCGCGGCGCCCCCCGCCCTGGCCGCCGCCCCCGCTACCGCCACCGCCCCGGCCGGCGGGCGCGGGCTCGGCGCCGGCCTTGACCAGCTCCAGCAGGTTGGAGGGCTGGAAGGGGTCTATGCCGCGCAGGCGCAGCTGGCGCACCGCGTCGAAGTCCGAGGTGGCCGCCACGCCCTGCCTCTGGGCCACGCGGCGCGCCATGCGCAGCTGGCGCCCCGTGAGCCCCTCGGCCCGGACGGCGGCCTCGGAGGCATCCGGCGGGGCCTCCACCTCGCCCTGGAGGGGGGCGTTGGCGGGGGCGTTGGCGGGGGCGTTGGCGGGGGCCTGGGGGGCGCCGGCGGCCTCCACCAGGAAGGCGCGCAGCGCCAGGGGGGCGGCCTGGGGCGCGGCCTGGTGGACGGGCTCGGCCCGCGTCGCGGGCTCGGGCGCCTGTGCCAGCGCGCGGACCTGGGTGAGCGGCTGGGCGCGCCGGACGCGGAAGCGCAAGGCCCTAGGCTTGGTAGTCATAGAGCTCCCTCGCCTCTTCCAGGCTGTCGAACAGGGTGAGCCGGCCGTCGCGCAGCACGGCGGCCTGGCGGGCGAAGCGCTCGAGCACCTTGGGCTGGTGGGACACGATCACCACCGTGGTGGTCTCCAGCCTCTCGCGCAGCACCTCGCCGGCCTTGCGGTTGAACTCGGCGTCCGTGGTCTGCGGCATGCCCTCGTCTATGAGGTACATGTCGAAGTCGAGCGCCAGCATGAGCGAGAACAGGAAGCGCGCCTTCATGCCCTGCGAGTAGGTGCCCACCGCCATGTCGAAGTAGGCGCCGATCCCCGCGAGCCAGCGCGAGAAGGCCTCCACGTAGTCGGGGTCGAGCCCGTAGAGGCGGGCGATGTAGCGCGCGTTCTCCTTGGCGGTGTGGCGCGGCACCACGCCGCCCATGAAGCCGAGCGGGAAGGAGATGCGGCAGCCGCGCAGGATGCGCCCCTCGTCGGGCTTCTCCAGGCCGGCCATCATGTTGATGATCGTCGTCTTGCCCGTGCCGTTGGCCGCGAGGATGCCGAGCGAGGTCCCCAGCTCCACGCGAAAGCTCGCATCCTCCAGGATGACCTTGCGGCCGGCCCTGGTGGCGAAGGACTTGCTGACGTTGACGAACTCGAGCATGGGCCTCTGGTCCCCGCGACGGCCCTAGCATGACCCGACACGGTTAAGGAGCGGTGAGGGCACCGTGCGCTCCGATTGTGGCGCGCAACGGCCCCGTCCCATGATATTCCCGTGGCCGTTTCCGCTCCAGCCACGAAGGCGAGGGGTCCGCCCGGGCGCCCCTCGCGCGACTCAGGCGGGGCGGCGGCGCACGCCCAGGAGCCGTGCCGCCACCACCGCCACCAGGCCCCCCACCACCGACAGGAGCGCCCCGAGCCGCGCCGCGTCCTGCACCGGCACGCCGTTCAGCACGAGGTCGGGGGAGAAGGCCACGCCGGCCACGAAGAGCGCCACCGTGAAGCCCATGGAGGCGATGAAGCCCACGACGAGCACGTCGCGCAGGCCCATGCCCTCGCTGAGCCCAAGCCCCAGCCGACGCGCCGCGAGCCAGGCCGCCAGCGTGATGCCCAGCGGCTTGCCCACGAGGAGCCCCGCCAGCACGAGCCAGGTGGGCGCGCCGAGGGCGGCGACGGCGACGCCCGCGTTGACCAGGCCGAAGAAGAACAGGATCAGCTCGACGGGCACCTTGAGCGCGTGCTCGATGCGGTTGAGGAGGTCGGGCATGGCCTCCTCGGTGGCGGCGTAGACGCCGAAGTCGCGGTCGGCGTGGGGGATGGCCGGGATCACCGGCAGGAGGCCCAGCGACGGGTGCAGGCCCGCCTCCTGGAAGGCGTACCAGGACGCGGCGCCGGCCAGGGCATAGGGCCAGAAGCTCAGCCGCGTGCGCATCCAGGTCGAGTGGCGCATGAGCGGGTCGCCCCGGTCGCGCCAGAGCGGCAGGCGGTTGCACAGGAGCCAGACGAGCAGCACGGCGCCCGCCGACAGCAGGAGCCATTCGGGCTGGAGCGCCCCCTTGGGGTAGAAGACGGCGATGATGAGGAGCCCCAGGGCGTCGTCCACGATGGCCAGGAGCAGCAGGAAGAGCACCGCCGGGTGGCCGGGCCCGAAGACGATGCGCGCCACGATGAAGGACAGGGCGATGTCGGTGGCCGTGGGCACCGCCCAGCCGTGGGCGAGCGCGTCCCAGGTGGCCGAGCCCAGCAAGGCCGCGAGCAGGAGGTAGACGGCGACCGGCGCGGCCATGCCGCCCACGGCCGACAGGAGCGGCACCAGCGCCTTGCGGCCCCGGAGCGAGCCGTCCCTGAGCGCCACGGCCTCCCAGACCTCCTTGCCGGCGACGGCGAAGAAGAGGGCCATGAGCACGTCCTTGGAGAGGTAGGCGACCGTCAGGCTGCGCGTGAGCACCTCCCCGTCCGGGCCGAAGGTCGGCTCGCCGATCCAGCCGCCCTCCCACAGCACCGCCTCCGCGAAGGCGTGATGGGACGCGGGGTCGAGGTTGGCCCAGATGAGGGCTAGGACGGCCCCCAGCACCATCAGGAGCGAGTAGGTGGAGACGAAGGTCCAGACGCGGTACATGGGAGCCCCCCGGCGTGCCCGCCCCGGATAGGGACGCGGGCGCGGAGGCGCAACCGGTCTGGGAGCGCATCGCCCTCTGCCGGCTCTGCCTGCCGCGCTTCGCCGCGACCCCCACGGGCCACGCGCCGCGCCCCGTGGTATGGTTCCGCCCCGGCGCGCGGCTCCTGATCGCCAGCCAGGCGCCGGGGATGCGCGCGCACGTGGCGGGCGTGCCCTTTCGCGACGCCTCGGGCGACCGCCTGCGCCTCTGGATGGGCGTCTCCGACGAGGAGTTCTACGACCTCTCGCGCGTGGCCATCATCCCCATGGGCTTCTGCTTCCCGGGCTACGACCGGGCGGGAGGGGACATCCCGCCGCCCGCGCTCTGCGCGGCGACCTGGCGGCGCGAGGCCCTGGCGGCCGTGCCCTCGGTGCGGCTCGCGCTGCTGGTCGGGGGCGCCGCGCAGGCCTGGCACCTCGGGCGCGGCGGCGTGACCGACCGCGTCCGGCGCTGGCGCGACTTCGGGGAGGCCGTCCCCCTGCCGCATCCCTCCTGGCGCAACACGGCCTGGCTCAAGCGCAACCCCTGGTTCGAGAGCGAGCTCCTGCCGGACCTGCGGGCGAGGGTGCGCGAGGCCCTCGATGGCTGAGACCCCGCTCGCCCGCGCCGCCCGCGCCATGGCGGCGCGCCCCGAGGACGACGCGCGCCGCGTGGCGTTCCTGGAGGCGCTGGCCGGGGCGGGCCTCGTGCTGCCGCTCCTGGCCGCCGAGGGGGACGACGTGACGCCCGAGACCGAGGGGGGGCTGCTGGTGGCCCACGACCGGCCCGAGGGCCTCGCGGGGCGCGAGGTGGCGCAGCTCTCGGGGTTGCAGCTCGCGCGGATGCTCAGGGGGCAGGGGGCGGGGCTGCTGCTGCGCCTCGGCGGGGTGGCGGAGCCCGTGGCGGTGACGGCCGAGCAGCTCGACTGGCTGGCCGCCACGCTGGCCCATGGCCCCGCGCGCCTGGCCGAGCGCCCCGTGGCGGCCTTTCCCCCCGCCGGGCTGCCCCCCGCCTTGCTGGGCGCGCTGGACCGCCGGCTGGCGCAGGGGGAGGGGCTGGCCGACGCGGCCTTCCTGGCGCTGGTGGACTGGGCGGACGGCTCGCGCGGGCACCTGCTGGCGCTGGTGGGCGCGCGGCCGGGGGCGGAGGAGCCCATCGCGGCCGGGCTGCACGCCGCCGTGGCCTTGTCGGGGGCCGAGGGCGTGCGGCTCGACGTGGCCTTCCTGCGGGCGGACGACCCGGCGCTCGCGCGACTGGCGCGCGTGGCCCTGCGCTTCGACCTGCGCGCGGCGCCAGGCGAGGTGCCCGATGGCCCCCCCGGCGGCCCCCCCCGGCTGCGCTGAGGTCGGAAGCCGATCGGGGGGCGTCGCGATCCCGGTGGCGCGCGGGGGGCGGCGCGCCATGATGCGCCCGTCCTCCTCGGAGCCCGCCATGGACCCCCTCGCCCTTCTCCACTCCCGCCGCCCCGACGGCCCCCTCCCCGGCCCCCTCTACGGCACGCCGGAGGCCCACGCGGCCGACCTCGCGGGCATCTGGACGCAGGAGTGGCTCCTGGCCGCGCCCTCGGCCGCCCTGGCCGAGCCCGGCGCCTACGTGACGATGCAGGTCGGCCCCTACCCGGTGCTGGCGATCCGCGGGCGCGACGGCGTGGCGCGCGCCTTCCACAACGTCTGCCGCCATCGCGGCTCGCGGCTCTGCGGGGAGGCTTCGGGGCGGACGGGGCGCGTGGTCTGCCCCTACCACCGCTGGGCCTACGACCTCGACGGCCGGCTCCTGTGGGCCAAGGACATGGGGGAGGGGTTCGACCGGGCCGGGCACGGCCTCCTGCCGGTCCATTGCCGGGAGGGGGGCGGGCTCGTCTGGGTGTGCCTCGCCGCCGAGGCCCCGGACCTGGCGCCGCTGCTCGCGGCCACCGCGCGCTACGCGGCCCCCCACCGCATGGAGGAGATGAAGGTCGCGCACGTGTCCACCATCGTGGAGCGGTGCGACTGGAAGCTGACGCTCGAGAACAACCGCGAGTGCTACCACTGCGGGGCCAACCATCCCTCGCTCTGCCGGACCTTCGACGAGGACCCCGAGCTGGTGGGCTCCGAGGACGCGGAGGCGGCGCCGGCGGGGCGCGCCCACGTGGAGCGCTGCGAGGCGGCCGGCCTGCCCTCGCGCTACCTGCTGGGCCCGCAGGGCCAGTGGCGGCTCGTGCGCATCCCGCTGGTGCCCGGGGCCGTGAGCTACACGCTGGACGGGGACGCGGCGGTCAGGGGCGGCATCCCCGGGATGCCCTTCCCGGACGCGGGCACGCTGCTCCTCTTCCACTACCCCAACTCCTGGAACCACTTCCTGTCGGACCACACCCTGCACTTCCGCGTCCTGCCGCGCGGCCCGGGGGAGACGGAGGTGACGACGTGGTGGCTCGTGCACCGCGACGCCCGGGAGGGGGAGGACTACGACCTGGGGCGGCTCACCGAGGTGTGGGAGGCCACCAACGCCGAGGACCGCCACGTGGTGGAGGAGACGCAAAGGGGCGTGGCCTCGCCCGCGTTCCGGCCCGGACCCTACTCGGTGCGGCAGGAGGGCGGCGTCAGGCAGTTCGTGGACTGGTACGCGGGCGCCATGCTGCGCCACGCGGGCGGCCCGCGCCGCCTGGCGGCCGAGTAGGACTCCCCGCCTCGTCACTCGCGCCCGGCGCGCCACTCCTTCCAGCGCAGCCAGGCGTTGGCGCCCAGCGTCGAGAGCGGCGCTGGGGGGAGCCGCGCGGGCGGGGGCTCGGCGAGGAAGCGGCGCGCGACGTCGCTGTCGAGGCCGAGCGCGAGGTCGGCCGCGCCGATGCTGGTGAGCGTCGAGCGCGTCGTGCCCAGGCCGTTGCAGACGCAGGCCGACAGGAGGCCCCGGCTCCAGCTCGCGCATCACCGACACGCCGTTGCGGCTGAGGCAGAGGTGCCCGCCCCAGGTGAGCTCCTGGCGGACGCCGGAGAGCCGCGGGAAGCGCGCCGCGAACTTGGCGCGGTGGACCTCGGCGGTGCGTCGCAGGGCCGAGGCGGGGGGCTCCATGCCGGGGTCGAAGACGGCGCAGGTGCGTGTGACGACGCGGTGGCCGCCCTGGGGGCCGTCTATGCGGCGCACCGTCGTGCCCATGGGGTCAGAGGGCGTCACGCCCCAGCGGGGGGCGCCGCCCAGGGCGCGGAGCGCGTCGGCGTCGAGCGCCTCGGTCATGGAGGCGTAGAGGAAGACGTGCATGAGCCGGCCCCGGGCGAAGCCGAAGCTCTCCAGGTGGCCGTTGGCGGCGAGGATCGCCTTGGCGGCCGTGACGCGGCCGTGGGGGGTGGCGAGCGTCCAGGACGCGCCGTCGCGCTCAAGGGCGAGCACGGGCGTCCTCTCGGCGACCGTCACGCCGTCGCGGCGCAGGCCCTCGCCCAAGCGCCGCACGTAGCCGGCGGGCTGGAGCATCACCGTGCCAGGGGTGAAGAGGCCCGAGACGTAGTGGAGGCTCCCCGTCAGCTCCCGCATCCCCTGCGCGTCCAGGCGCTCGCAGGGCTCGCCGATGCGGGCGAGGTGCCGGGCGTAGCTCCGGTTGAGCGCGTCGCCGGCCTCGCTGGCGGCGCCGTTGACCTTGCCGGCGGGGTCGAAGAAGGCGGGGGGCATGGCGTAGGCGGCTGCCGCGTCGCGGGCGAAGGCGATGGCGCGGCGGTTGAGCGCCACCGTGGCGCGGTCGTCGCCGCCCCCCGCGTAGTCGTCCGAGGTCAGCTCGTGCGGCAGGTCAATCATGAAGCCCGAGTTGCGCCCCGAGGCGCCCTCTGCGAGCCGCCCCGCCTCCAGCACGGCCACCCTGACCTTGGGGTCCGCCTCGCGGAGCCGGCGGGCGGCCGACAGGCCCGCGAAGCCGCCCCCCACCACCGCGATGTCCACCGAGATGTCGCCGGCGAGCGGCACGGGGGCGGGCTGGCCCGGCAGGATCGCGGACCAGGCCGCGACCCCGGGGTGCCGGGGCAGGCGCCTGGCGCGGCGCGGCTCAGACGGCAAGGTCCGCGTCGTCGCTGAGGTCCACCCAGATCGTCTTGACGCGGGTGTACTGGTCGTGGGCCTCGACCCCCTTGTCGCGGCCGCCGAAGCCCGAGAGGCCCCAGCCGCCGAAGGGCGTGGTGCCGTCGCCCTCGCCGTAGCTGTTGACCGTGACGGTGCCCGCGCGGATGGCCCGGGCGCCCCGGAGCGCCTTGCGGATGTCGGAGGTGTAGAGGGAGGCGGCGAGGCCGTAGGGGGTGTCGTTGGCCAAGGCGATGGCCTCGTCGAAGGAGCCCACCTCCAGGACGGCCAGGACGGGGCCGAAGACCTCCTCGCGCGCGAGCGGGGAGTCGCGGTCGGCGACCTCCAGGACCGTGGGCTCGACCACGTTGCCTTGCGCCTTGCCGCCCATCAGCACCGTCTCGGGGCCGCCGAGGTAGGAGCGCACCTTGGCCGCGTGCGCCGGGCTCAACGTCCACGTCCATGGGGCGCCCGAGCGGCTCGCCCACCTCCGGGCCGCCGCCCGGCAGGACGTTGAGCACCCCCGGGGGCGCGCCCGCCTCCATCGCCAGCTCGGCCACCCGCAGCGCGGTCAGCGGCGTCTCCTCGGCGGGCTTGAGGACCACCGAGCAGCCGGAGGCCAGCGCCGGTCCGATCTTCCAGGCCATCATCAGGAGCGGGAAGTTCCAGGGCAGCACGAGGCCGGCGACGCCCGCGGGCTCGCGCACGATGAGCGCGAGGTGGTCGTCGGACTGGGGCGCGACGCGGCCGTAGAGCTTGTCGATCAGCTCGGCGTGCCAGAGGAGGCAGTGGATGGACTCGGGGACGTCGCTGGTCTCGCAATCGAAGATGGTCTTGCCGGAGTCGAGCGACTCCATCACCGCCAGCTCGCGGGCGTCCCGGGCCATCAGCTTGGCGAGCCGGATCAGGACGCGCTTGCGCTCGCCCGGAGGGAGGCGCGACCAGCGGCCGTCCTCGAAGGCGCCGCGCGCGCGGGCGACGGCGAGGTCCACGTCGGCGCCGCCGCAGGACGCCACGCGAGCGAGGAGGTCGCCCGTGGCCGGGTTGACGGTGTCGAAGGTGGCGCCCGAGAGGGCGGGGCGGAACGAGCCGGCGATGAAGGCGCCGGTGGGCAGCGCCAGCCCTTGGGCGATGGCCCGGTACTCGTCGCGGGTCAGAAGGGTCATTCGGCGGCCCTCCCCCGGCCTTCGGATCCTATGGCGGCCACCGTGGCTCGCAGCACCCTGACCACCTGATCGAACTCCCGCTTGTCGTCCTTGTTGAGCGCCTTGAGCGGCGGCCGGGGCGGGCCGGCGGGCAGGCCGCGCATCGCCACGCCGTGCTTGATGCACTGGACGAACTTGCCGCCCCGCTCCAGCACGCGCATGAGCGGGAGCATTGCGGACATGATACGGCGCCCCTTGGCGAAGTCGCCCTCCACCGCGCAGGCGCGCCAGAGCGCGAGGTGCTCCCTGGGCAGGAAGTTGCCGCCCCCGCAGACCCAGCCCGGCGCCCCCCAGGCGAAGAACTCCAGGGCCTGGTCGTCCATGCCGCAGAGCATGGCGATGTGGGGGTAGTCGCGGGCCAAGAGGTGGACGCGGTTGATGTCGCCCGAGGACTCCTTGATGGCGCGCACGTTGCGCGAGCGCCCCACGCGGTCGAGGAACTCCTCGCCCATCATCGCGCCCGTGCGGCCCGGGTAGTTGTAGAGCATGACCGGCAGGTCCGCCGCGCGGTCTATGGCGAGCGCGTTGAGGGCGTTCTCGCGCTCGGTCGGCACCTCGTAGGGCGGCGAGGACACCAGGATGGCGTCGGCGCCGATGCGGGCGGCGTGCTCCGCCATGCGGCAGGAGTCGCGCTGCTGGATGGCGCCGGTGCCCACGGTCAGGACCAGGCCCTTGGGCAGCGCCTCGCGGGCGAGCCGCGCCAGCTCCTCGCGCTCCTCCAGGGTCTGCGCGTAGTACTCGCCCGTCGAGCCGCCGACGATGACGCCCTGCACGCCCTCGGCCACGAGGAAGGACAGCACGCGCAGGAAGCCGTCGCGGTCTATGCCGCCGTCCTCGCGGTGAGGGGTGACGGCCGGGACGTGGATGCCCTCGAAGGTCATGCCCGGCCGCCGATCGCCGCCCCGAGCGCCAGGTCGAGCGGCTCGGGCGTCACGAAGCTCTCGATCTGGGCGCGGCTCAACTCCCAGTGGGCCACGGCGAGCGCGCCCGCCCCCTCGGCGTCGCCGCCTTCGATGAGGGCGATGAACTGGTCGTGCTGGTCGGCCGCCAGCGCCCTTTGGGTGGCCAGCGCCGTGGCCCTGGGGGAGTAGAAGGTCATGGCGATCCGCGTGTGGTCTATGAGCAGCCGCCTGAGCGACGGCAGCAGGAACTCGTTCTCGGCCGCCTCGCCGATCAGGGCGTGGAAGCGCTCGTTCATCAAGGCCCGGCCCGCCACGTCGCCCTCCCGGATGGCCTGGCGGAAGAGGCGCTGCGCCTCCTTGAGGCGCCGGACGTCCTCGGGCGTGGCGTGCAGCGCCGCGAGGCGGCTGACGGCCGCGTAGATCATGGGGGCGGCCACGAAGAAGGCCCGCAGGGAGCGGTGCGACATGGGGGCCACCTGGGGGGCGCGGTTCTCGCGCATGACCACGTAGCCCTCGCCCGCGAGCTGGCGCAGCATCTCGCGCAGCGGCGGGCGCGAGAGCCCGTAGGCCTCGGCCAGCTCCAGCTCGTCGAGCGGGCTGCCCGGCTCCAGGTCCTGCACGAGGATGCGCCGGCGCAGGTCGTGGGCCGCGCGGGTCTTGGGGCTCGGGGCGTCGGCCATGGCTGTTCCCTGCGGGTCGGGGGCCTCCCCGGGGGGAGGCCCCGGGGGCGTCACTGCGCCAGCCAGGACTGGAAGCGTGCGTCCAGCTCGTCGCGGTGGTCGGCCCACCAGGCGCAGTTGAACAGGAACGACTCGCCCCCGTTGTTGTCGGGGTTGCCCGGCATGTGCGGCGCCATGGGGATGCCCAGGGTCTCGTGGGTGCCCACCAGCGCCATGGAGGAGGCCCGCGTCGGCGCGTAGCTGATGAAGCGGGTGAGGGCCGCGAGACTCTCGGTGGTGGCGGCGCCACGCAAGACGTGGCGCGCGCGCGCCTCGCGGTCGGCGGGCAGCCCCGCAGGGATCACGAAGCCGTCGAGGTCCAGCACCTCGTAGTTCCACAGCATCGCCACGGGCTGGCCCTGCTCCTCGATGAGCGAGAAGAGGCGGCCGTTGTAGCCCGAGCCGATCACGGCCTCCCCGTCGGCGAGGAGCTGGGGCGTCTCGGCGCCGGCCGTCCACCAGATGACGTCCTCCCGGATCGTGTCGAGCTTGGCCAGCGCCCGGG
>ERZ1066121.2955-NODE-2955-length-10050-cov-8.340770_pt1 | contig 10050 bp, 7 predicted proteins | sample MGYA00382768_ERZ1066121 | MGnify/ENA primary metagenome ERZ1066121 (study PRJEB33369, sample SAMEA5778351) | biofilm metagenome | biome: Industrial cooling water; feature: Water cooling tower basin; material: Biofilm | place: United Arab Emirates | collected... | reverse complement strand
TCGCCAGCATCCCATGCGCCGTGAGCTCCGCGCCGTACGCGGCCGACGCGTATTGGGCGGATTCAACCGGTCGTCGCAACACTGGCCTGTGCAACAGATCGGAGATGCTCATCCAGAGCTTCTGCCGGCGTCTTCCATCCTAACGTTTTGCGCGGCCTGTTGTTCAAAGTCAGTGCGACAGCGCGAAGCTCCTGCTCACTCCATCGAGACAGGTCCGTGCCCTTGGGAAAATACTGTCGCAGCAGCCCGTTCGTATTCTCGTTGGTGCCGCGTTGCCATGGACTATGCGGATCCGCGAAGTACACCTTCACCCCAGACTCGATGGTGAAGCGCGCGTGATCGGACAGCTCTTTCCCGCGATCCCACGTCAAGGACTGCCATAACTGGGCCGGTAGGTTCGACACGACGCACTTGAGCGCGTTGGTCATCGTGATGGCGCCGTACCCTGCCAACGCTGGACCGTTCTTCGTTCTGGGCGTCAATCCATAGCCGGTCTCGCGCGGCAGGTGCACGAGCGTCGTGAAGCGACTGCTCCGCTCGACGAGTGTCCCAATGGCCGACCGGGCGAGGCCAATGATCAAGTCCCCTTCCCAGTGCCCCGGTACCGCGCGATCCGCTGCCTCCGCAGGGCGGCTGGCGATCATCACCTCCTCAGTCACATGCGCCCAGGCTTTGGCTTGCGCGCGAGCGCGTGGCGTGCGCAACGCGCGCCCGGTGCGCAGATAGCTCACGAGCTCTCGTTTGAGGGCGCCCCGCCCCTGAATGTAGAGCGCTTGGTAGATGGCTTCATGGGAAATGCGCATCGACGGATCATCCGGGAAGTCCACCCGAAGGCGGTTGGCGATCTGCTCTGGTGACCAGCCGTTGACCCATCGGCGGTCACCGCGATGGGGCTTGTTCCGACCGATGAACGGGGCCTGTCGCGGGCCGGCGACCCCACGCCCACGGGCATCGTGGATCGTTCCCTCCAGGTGCTGCTGGACATAGTCGCGCAGTCGTCGATTCGTCACCAGCTTCGCCGGTTTCGGCCGTTTGGCGACCAGCTCGGATTTCCAGTGCGCCACGGACGCGCGATACTCCAGCTTGCCACCGCGAGTGGCCGCGTTGCGCTTCAACTCCCTCGAGACCGTCGAGGGGCTTCGACCGATTCGACGCGCGATGTCCCGCACGCCGACCTCTTGTGCTCGCAGCAGCCCGATCTCTTCTCGCTCCGAGAACGACAGATATCGGCCGAGAACAGGCGTTGCCATCATCAAGGGCATACCTCCACGGTGCCGGAACCAGCGAGTGCCGACCGCCGGCGACACGCCGACGGCTTCGGCGGCCTTTTCGCTCGTGATCCCCGTGGCAATCTGGGCCCAGAACTGACGCTCGACTTCTCGCCGGAGCGAAGGTGCCCCTGGAGAGCGCATCGCCTCCCGTCCAGTCAGTTGCTTCATCCATCCTGCGGGTCGCCCCATAAACACCTCTCGGTTGAAGGTGTTGCAACGACCGGTTGAATCCGCCTTGCCCGCCGCGGTCCGAGTGAAAGATCAAGCCCGGCGCGGGCTGCCGCGCGTCGCGCGCCATCCGCAGCGCGCTCAGCACCAGCTCGACCTCCATGGTGTCGCGCATCGCCCACCCGACGCAGCGCCGGGAGCCGAGATCCAGTACCGTCGCCAAGTACAGGAAGCCTTCACGCGTCGGCACGTACGTGATATCGCCGACCCACACCTGATTCACCGCTACGCCGTTGATGTCGAACGCGCGCGCCAGCCGATTCGGCGCGATGGGCTCGTGGTGATTCGAGTCCGTCGTGACGACACGGCGTCGACGGCGCGGGCGCGCCACGAGCCCATCGGCCCGCATCAGGCGGGCGACGCGCTTGGTGCTGGTCGGCAGCCCGGCGGCGCGCAGCTCCTGATGCACGCGCGGTGCACCATAGGTCGCCCCGCTCGCCGTGAACGCGAGGCGCACGTGCGCCAACAGCACGTCATCGATCATCGTGCGCCAACTCTCCGGCCGCTGGAGGTACGCGTAGAAGCCGGCCACCGAGACCTCGAGGACGCGGCACATGAGTCGCACAGGGAACTCGCCCCGATGGCGAGCGATCACGGCGCACCTCATCGCGACTCTTTCGCGAAGTACACCGCCACTTTTTTTGCGAACGCCTGCTCCTGGCGCAGCGTCGCGACCTCTCGTCGCAAGCGCCGCAGCTCCTGCTCCGGGGTCTCCCCCATCACCGATGCGCCGGGGGCTGTCGTCTCGCGCTGGAGCCGCACCCACGCGCGCAGCTGGTCGGGGCGCACGTCGAGCTCCCGGCCCACCTGCGCAAGCGTCGCGCCCGTCGCGCGCCGCGCGGCGACGAGCTGGACGGCTTCTGCCTTGAACTCCGCACTGAACGACCGACGCTCACGTCGGACCGCCTTCTTGCTCGATCCCATAGCCCACCTCCGCCCCTATTCTAGGGCGAGTCAGGCGTCCACGAAATCGGGTCAAGTCCATGGGGAGGGTCGGATCATCCCCGCGTGCGCGGGGAACACCCCACCGTGACCGAGCCGATGGCGCAGCAGGGCGGATCATCCCCGCGTGCGCGCGGAACACGCGTTCGTCGGGCGCTCGATCCATCTCGACGTCGGATCATCCCCGCGTGCGCGGGGAACACGCCACCGAGCGGCCACGCACGTCTATCACGACCGGATCATCCCCGCGTGCGCGGGGAACACGCCCCAGACGCGCATCACCGCGCCCGCGATGGCGGATCATCCCCGCGTGCGCGGGGAACACGTCGATCGCGCTACCGCCGGCTACAGTACCGCCGGATCATCCCCGCGTGCGCGGGGAACACCTCGCGCGTCTGGAGCGCGTTGCGCAGCAGTACGGATCATCCCCGCGTGCGCGGGGAACACGAGGAGCTCGGGCAGAACGAAGTGTCCGATGTCGGATCATCCCCGCGTGCGCGGGGAACACAGTTCCTGCCAGACGCGCGAGCGGCCGTCGATCGGATCATCCCCGCGTGCGCGGGGAACACTGCCGGGTTCACACGCGGCACGTCGATGCGGCCGGATCATCCCCGCGTGCGCGGGGAACACGCACGGAGTAACGTCCGTGCGTGGGACTAGCCCGGATCATCCCCGCGTGCGCGGGGAACACCCCTCCACCCCATGGGGTCCACAGTCCCCAGCCGGATCATCCCCGCGTGCGCGGGGAACACGAGCGCACGGTCGGGATGACGCGCGCCGCGTTCGGATCATCCCCGCGTGCGCGGGGAACACAAAAGCGACGCGCTGCGCCAGCTCCGTGAGCACGGATCATCCCCGCGTGCGCGGGGAACACGGCAATCTTGCCGTTGCAGCGTGGGCACACGGTGGATCATCCCCGCGTGCGCGGGGAACACGGCTCGGTCCACGTCGGCGCGATGCGGGGTGGCGGATCATCCCCGCGTGCGCGGGGAACACAGGTCGCGCGTCCGCATGACGCCAGCGAGTGTCGGATCATCCCCGCGTGCGCGGGGAACACTGACGCCCCGCTCTTCGTACAGACCGCCGTACCGGATCATCCCCGCGTGCGCGGGGAACACTGCGTTCGGCGGGACACCACTCAGGTGTAACCCGGATCATCCCCGCGTGCGCGGGGAACACCGCCGGTGCTCATCACGTACTCGCGCAGCAGCCGGATCATCCCCGCGTGCGCGGGGAACACCTTGGGGACTTCAGCGCGACCGTCGCGGAAGACGGATCATCCCCGCGTGCGCGGGGAACACGTGCCCGACGCGCCTCGCCGCACGTGCGTGTACGGATCATCCCCGCGTGCGCGGGGAACACGAACTATCGTGAAACTCTAGCCGGTACATCGTCGGATCATCCCCGCGTGCGCGGGGAACACCGAGTGAGAAGGGAGACCCCAATGCTTGAAGCCGGATCATCCCCGCGTGCGCGGGGAACACTCAAAGCGCCCGACGGAGGCAAAACCCGGTGGCGGATCATCCCCGCGTGCGCGGGGAACACAGCGGAGCGCCGCGTAATGCCCCGCCCTGCTTCGGATCATCCCCGCGTGCGCGGGGAACACAGCTTCCACCGCGCGCGCGCCAACGTCGCCGTCGGATCATCCCCGCGTGCGCGGGGAACACCCGTTCGATCAACCGCGCCGTATCAAGAGCGTCGGATCATCCCCGCGTGCGCGGGGAACACGACGTCGGCGAGGTCGAGCAACGGCGGCTCGCCGGATCATCCCCGCGTGCGCGGGGAACACCACCGCGAGCCGCGCCGTGCGAAGCGTCGCGCCGGATCATCCCCGCGTGCGCGGGGAACACAGCTGGAGCAGATCACGCCCGAACTCGTCACGCGGATCATCCCCGCGTGCGCGGGGAACACGTGTGACCGCGATGGGAGAGATTGTACAGGAGCGGATCATCCCCGCGTGCGCGGGGAACACCCGGGGCCGAACGTGTCGAGCGACCACGCGACCGGATCATCCCCGCGTGCGCGGGGAACACGAGCACGCCGCATGCGCTCTGTGGAGTGTTCGCGGATCATCCCCGCGTGCGCGGGGAACACATTGACGAGTCGTACAGGTCGCGAGGTTGAGGCGGATCATCCCCGCGTGCGCGGGGAACACCCCACCGTGACCGAGCCGATGGCGCAAGCCGGCGGATCATCCCCGCGTGCGCGGGGAACACCATGTCGTCGGTGATGCAATCGAAGCCATTAACGGATCATCCCCGCGTGCGCGGGGAACACGAACCTCGCCAACGGGGAGCGCCTCATTCTCACGGATCATCCCCGCGTGCGCGGGGAACACGCGGACGGCTCGCTAATGCCTGAGTCGCACACCGGATCATCCCCGCGTGCGCGGGGAACACGGGGTCGAGCACTTCCTCCGCGCGAAAATACCCGGATCATCCCCGCGTGCGCGGGGAACACCTGACGCCGATGGAAGCGGAGGCTCTCGAATACGGATCATCCCCGCGTGCGCGGGGAACACCGTGTGATGCGCAACGGGCGATCATTGAGCGGCGGATCATCCCCGCGTGCGCGGGGAACACGCGACGAGTCGCGACGCTTCGGACGCCGTCAGCGGATCATCCCCGCGTGCGCGGGGAACACCGCTTGCGCGCCTTCTCGATCTGCTCGGTGATCGGATCATCCCCGCGTGCGCGGGGAACACGAGGACACCGCGATAGACGGGCGGCGTGCCGACGGATCATCCCCGCGTGCGCGGGGAACACCTGCTCAGCGGCCAGAATCTCCCGCACGAGCGCGGATCATCCCCGCGTGCGCGGGGAACACAGCACAACGAGCGCATCGGCCAACATGCCGATCGGATCATCCCCGCGTGCGCGGGGAACACGATAACGTGCCGCTTGACGTGATGCTGAACGGCGGATCATCCCCGCGTGCGCGGGGAACACATGGCCGTTGAAGAGAATCAAGCACATTTTCCCGGATCATCCCCGCGTGCGCGGGGAACACCGCTTCGACCTGCGCAATCGCGCCGGCGAACACGGATCATCCCCGCGTGCGCGGGGAACACTTCGCGAGCGGCGACAGGCGACCACGTGACGCCGGATCATCCCCGCGTGCGCGGGGAACACGTCGACATCCGTCGGCGCGCCACGCTCGGTGGCGGATCATCCCCGCGTGCGCGGGGAACACGGCGCAGGCGTTGACCCCATGTCACGTTCGGACGGATCATCCCCGCGTGCGCGGGGAACACATCTCCGCAGTGTCGGCGCGCGTCGCCTGCGGCGGATCATCCCCGCGTGCGCGGGGAACACGTCCCTTAACCCTCTGCACCCTGACACATGGCCGGATCATCCCCGCGTGCGCGGGGAACACCTCCTTGCCCTCGTCGGCGGCGTCGCGCTCATCGGATCATCCCCGCGTGCGCGGGGAACACCGCGTGACACACACCGCGTCACACGTCACCCACGGATCATCCCCGCGTGCGCGGGGAACACGAGCGCTTGCAGCAGGTGACGCAAGGCGTGGGCGGATCATCCCCGCGTGCGCGGGGAACACGATAACCTGCCGCTTGACGTGTTCCTGAACGGCGGATCATCCCCGCGTGCGCGGGGAACACTTCTCACCACCGTTAAACAGGTTCCGCATCAGCGGATCATCCCCGCGTGCGCGGGGAACACACCTCGGCAAAGAGTACAGGGCGTCGGCGTGCCGGATCATCCCCGCGTGCGCGGGGAACACGCGCGCGCGCTCGATGCGCTCGACGAGGCGCACGGATCATCCCCGCGTGCGCGGGGAACACATCACCGCGATCGAGCTCGAGCAGTTCCCGGACGGATCATCCCCGCGTGCGCGGGGAACACGAGCGGCGCCTCGGGCAACGGGGCCGGGGGGCCGGATCATCCCCGCGTGCGCGGGGAACACATGCTCTTCGCCGCCATGCGCCGCAGCCCGTGCGGATCATCCCCGCGTGCGCGGGGAACACGCGTCGTGCCTCCAGTGCCGCGTCGTGCCAGACGGATCATCCCCGCGTGCGCGGGGAACACCTCGCGCCGAAGGTGGGCGCGCTCGTCGCTGTCGGATCATCCCCGCGTGCGCGGGGAACACTACGCCGAGGTGCTGTCGGCGGTGGAGGCCGACGGATCATCCCCGCGTGCGCGGGGAACACAGCGGATTCGACCAGACCTGATCGGCGTCGACCGGATCATCCCCGCGTGCGCGGGGAACACCTGCACCCACGCAGCTTCCGCGTCACGCGCCACGGATCATCCCCGCGTGCGCGGGGAACACCTCGTCGCGTACCGCGCGGCGCTGCATTCGTTCGGATCATCCCCGCGTGCGCGGGGAACACGATCCACGCGACCCCCTCAGCGATCCACTCCGCGGATCATCCCCGCGTGCGCGGGGAACACGCCTTGTCGCCGTGGTCAAAACCGAGCAGGGTCGGATCATCCCCGCGTGCGCGGGGAACACAAGTCGTGTTGCGACATGCCGTCCGGAAACGACGGATCATCCCCGCGTGCGCGGGGAACACTCAAGCTGCAGCGGGGTGCGCCAGTGCGAGGTCGGATCATCCCCGCGTGCGCGGGGAACACCCGCTCGTGCCTCCGGCGCATTTGACGCGCGGCGGATCATCCCCGCGTGCGCGGGGAACACCAGCCACGCCGGGTGCGCGGGGCGCGTGGTGCCGGATCATCCCCGCGTGCGCGGGGAACACACGGGCCGTGCGTCGGATCCCGAGGGTCCGGTCGGATCATCCCCGCGTGCGCGGGGAACACGTGTCCGTGTTGTCCGTCAGCTCCTGCGCCGCCGGATCATCCCCGCGTGCGCGGGGAACACCCTCCGCGCGGTAGACGTAGCCCGGATTCAGCCGGATCATCCCCGCGTGCGCGGGGAACACGGCCTCCGCCTCCGGTTCGTCCAGCACGTCCTCGGATCATCCCCGCGTGCGCGGGGAACACGCGCGCGATCGTGCCCACCTCGCGCGTCAGGTCGGATCATCCCCGCGTGCGCGGGGAACACAGGCGACCGAGCGATGAATCCGGACGTTCCGCCGGATCATCCCCGCGTGCGCGGGGAACACTGCACGAGCGTACGCGGGTGCGGCGTCCACCCCGGATCATCCCCGCGTGCGCGGGGAACACCAAGGTGTCGCCCGACTGGTTGCGCCGGTCGACGGATCATCCCCGCGTGCGCGGGGAACACCCCATCGCCTGCAGCGCGAGCGCCGCGTACCGCGGATCATCCCCGCGTGCGCGGGGAACACGATGAACGCGGGGGGCGCGGTGGTGTCGTCGCCGGATCATCCCCGCGTGCGCGGGGAACACGCGACGGATGGCGTCCGTGTACTCGGCATCGTCGGATCATCCCCGCGTGCGCGGGGAACACGGCCGGGAGCACGGCGCCCGTGCTGCGCGTGACGGATCATCCCCGCGTGCGCGGGGAACACAGATCGCTCTATCCGTTCGGGTGTCAAGCGCGCGGATCATCCCCGCGTGCGCGGGGAACACAGTGTGGACCGGCCAGCGATGACCTGATGACGCGGATCATCCCCGCGTGCGCGGGGAACACTGCAGTGAGATTCCAGAGTACGGCTCCAAGAGCGGATCATCCCCGCGTGCGCGGGGAACACCTGAGCGACGTCACGAGGGATGGCCACGGGATCGGATCATCCCCGCGTGCGCGGGGAACACAGCGACGCGCCGTTGAACACGCCGCGCTTGAACGGATCATCCCCGCGTGCGCGGGGAACACAGGAGCGCGAGCTTCGCCAGCTGCTGCACCACCGGATCATCCCCGCGTGCGCGGGGAACACGCGTGATCCTTCACCGTGGCACCAAGCGCGACCGGATCATCCCCGCGTGCGCGGGGAACACGACGGATTGCCGTTAGACGTGATGCTGAACGGCGGATCATCCCCGCGTGCGCGGGGAACACGGCTGGCGTCGTGGTGGCCGTGGCGGGTGTGGCGGATCATCCCCGCGTGCGCGGGGAACACAACCCCAAGCGCCGTTTGCCTGATGGCGCCACCGGATCATCCCCGCGTGCGCGGGGAACACTACGGGCGCCGATCGAACCAGTTGCCAGTGACCGGATCATCCCCGCGTGCGCGGGGAACACCGGGTGGTATTCGACGCGCCTCCCTCCCACCTCGGATCATCCCCGCGTGCGCGGGGAACACGTTGCGACCCCTTGTGCGCGTCGTCTGTTGGGTGGATCATCCCCGCGTGCGCGGGGAACACGTTACGCATTGTTCGGTACTGCCTACGGGTACCGGATCATCCCCGCGTGCGCGGGGAACACTGCACTCCCTGAGTAACGTCCGACTCCCAACCCGGATCATCCCCGCGTGCGCGGGGAACACACGCCTACGCCACCCGTCGCGAGGACGGAACGCGGATCATCCCCGCGTGCGCGGGGAACACGCGGCGTTTGTGTCTCTGGGCGAACCCCACCCCGGATCATCCCCGCGTGCGCGGGGAACACGATGCGGCCGGAATCGTTCACGATCTGCTCACCGGATCATCCCCGCGTGCGCGGGGAACACCTTCCCGAAGGATGGGAATCACGAACCATTGCCGGATCATCCCCGCGTGCGCGGGGAACACGCCCAACGCGCGACCGATCCGGTGGTGGTGGTCGGATCATCCCCGCGTGCGCGGGGAACACCAGAACCTGAGCGCGAAGGCCGATCCCGAGGGCGGATCATCCCCGCGTGCGCGGGGAACACGTGGTGCAGCCCACGGTGGAGATGGCGGAGGACGGATCATCCCCGCGTGCGCGGGGAACACCAACGCGATCCGCACTTGCTGGCCCCTGCCGTCGGATCATCCCCGCGTGCGCGGGGAACACGCCGGGAGCCAAGCGCCCGTGCTACGCGTCACCGGATCATCCCCGCGTGCGCGGGGAACACCACCCAAGGGCACAAAGGCCGCCCCTCGCCGCCGGATCATCCCCGCGTGCGCGGGGAACACGCCACGACGGCCGGGGGCCGCTTCGCCCCCCGCGGATCATCCCCGCGTGCGCGGGGAACACCGGGGCCTCGTGCGCGTCGGGGTGACGTATCGCGGATCATCCCCGCGTGCGCGGGGAACACGCGAACTGGACCGCACCGGACGCGACCGGCGGCGGATCATCCCCGCGTGCGCGGGGAACACTATTCAACTATTTCCGCGACTAGGAAACCGGCCGGATCATCCCCGCGTGCGCGGGGAACACCGCCCCAACCGCCGACACGGCGTTCTTGACGACGGATCATCCCCGCGTGCGCGGGGAACACGCTGGCCCAAGTGTGCAGGAGGCGTGTCTGACCGGATCATCCCCGCGTGCGCGGGGAACACGCCCGCAGCGACGAGGCGGCGCACCGTCAGATCGGATCATCCCCGCGTGCGCGGGGAACACAGCTGCTCAGCGACGCGGGACGCATTGGCGGCCGGATCATCCCCGCGTGCGCGGGGAACACTTGCGCTCCTCCTCGCCGAGCCGACGCTCCGCCGGATCATCCCCGCGTGCGCGGGGAACACCCCACGCGGGGAAAGTCATTCCGACCTCCGCCCGGATCATCCCCGCGTGCGCGGGGAACACTTCCACGTCGCGTCCGTCCACTCGA
>ERZ1066121.2954-NODE-2954-length-10051-cov-5.594038_pt1 | contig 10051 bp, 2 predicted proteins | sample MGYA00382768_ERZ1066121 | MGnify/ENA primary metagenome ERZ1066121 (study PRJEB33369, sample SAMEA5778351) | biofilm metagenome | biome: Industrial cooling water; feature: Water cooling tower basin; material: Biofilm | place: United Arab Emirates | collected... | reverse complement strand
CACCTGCCCTAGGCACCCCATTACTTGTCCGGTGGGGCCAATCAGCGGGCTATAGCGGGCTTCAAAAAACCCTTCCCGTCCCGTTTCTGGCACCACAAAGGCCCGATTTTGAGTCACGACCGACTGCCCGGCCATCGCCATGGCGATCAGCTTGTCTTCTCCGGTCTCTTTCAGAAAGGGAAACACCTCCCAGGCCACCCGCCCGACCACATCACTGCGGGACAGGCCCGACAGTTCCTCCATGGGGCTATTCCACACCTGATAGCGGTAGTTGGTGTCGAGGGCAATAATGCCGTCGACGCTGCTTTCAATTAGCCGATTGGAGAATTGCCGCAGCTGCACCTGCTGAATCGCATGGAACAGATGCTGACTCAGCTGGCGGAGAAACGACTGCTCCAGGGGGCTCCAGTGGCGGGGGTGGCTCTGTTGAGCCACTAAAAAGCCCCAAATTTCATGGGTGGCAGTGGTGTCGTCTCGCCACTGGGTGGCCCGTTGCCAGTCGGGGCTGAGGTAGATGGGAATGACCATGCTGGCCTCTATTCCCAGCGATACCAGCATGGTTTGCTCGCAGGGGGTGAGATCGGCGTCGGCCAGGTCGTCGATCGCTCTAGGCTGTTGCGACGTGGCATTGTCTAGCCACCGTTTCAGGCAGTGGGTCAGGTCGACAGACCGCTCGGGTAGGGGGGGTAAGGCTGGTTTGGCCGCGATCGCCACCGGCTGAGCCAGACCATGAACATCCAGCTGGTAGATCACCACCCGGTCGGTGGCCAGTAGCCGCTGCACATCCTGGACTGTGTTCTGCAAAATTTCATCCAGGCTTTCGGCCTGGTAAAGCCGCAGCGCGATCGCTGGCACTAGCTCCAGAAAATGGCCTGGCCCAGCTGGCTTAAACGCATCCATACTGCACCTCGAGGGACACCAGGCTGTTTTCAAAGGCGGCCACAGTAGCGGCGGGCAGGGTGCGATTGTGGCGCAGGCAGTCAATCAGCAGCTGTTGTATTTGGCAATAGGTTTCTATCGATGGACAGGGGGAGAAATCGATCAGGGCCGCATCCCAGTGACGGTGGGTGGCGATGGTGTGACTGAGCGATCGCAGCCAGTCTGCCCCCAACCCATCACACCAGGTTGCTAAATCCGCCCGATCTTCTAGCGCATCCAGCAGCTGAGCCTGAAGCAGGTGCAGAGCCTCGGCAAAGGGCTCTGCCAGGGCAAACCGCTGGTGTAAATCCATCGCAAACACCAAATCTAGACCCGCTTGCCGGGTTGGGGCAGTCAACCACTGCTGCCCCTGGTGCAATAGCCGAGTCAGCGCCTGATCGAGGAGCAGAGAATCCGGCAAGTCGATCGCCAACCGAGCATCCAGCGCCAGGGCCAGATCGAGTCCCTGGTTTAGCCGCAGCCCCAGATAAAAGCCCCGCAGCGCCGCCGGATGGTAGGCGGTTGCCGATCGCTCCGCCTGGGTTTGAGCCCAGGCCAGCCAGGGTCGCAGCTCAGAATGGTTGGCCACATACCTCTGGCTCTGGTGCTCCAGCGCCTGCCACAGCGGCTCGGCTGGGGAAACCATTTCGAACGTCAGCACAATCACCTCCCGCCAGCGGGCGTCGGTCAGGTGAGCGGCCAGGTCGGCCCAATCAGAGTATCCCTGCCGTTCTAGCGCGGTCAGCGCCCAGCGCCGAGCGGTGAGATATTCCTGAAAACTCAGGTGGGCAAAGGCATAGCTGCCCAGCTCCCGTTCGCTCAGCATGCCGTAGTGCTCAATCAAGACCTGGAGAATGGCTCTGCTATCGGCCCAGCGCTGCTCTGGGGTTGTGGGCTGGGGGTCGCGGCGGGCCAACGCGCGGGCAATCAGCCCCAGCAGCTCGGCCTCGTCGAGAATGACGCTGCCCTGCTCAAAGCTGCGGGCCGCCACCTCACAGAGAATGCCCAGCAGGTCGACGGTAGACAGCTGCTGCATCGGTTGACTACGGCTGATGCCCCGCTGCCGATCCCATTGCCCGAGCAGCAGATCGAGGGCCTGCTGGTACAGTTTGCTGCGCTGATTGGGGAACTGCCCCGAGTTGTAGAAGACCAGGCACATCAGGTGCAGCAAAATTGGGGTCAGGGCCATCTCCCGCAGGCGATCGTTGTCGGGGCGATGCAGGGCCTCCAGGCAGGTTTGGGCCACCTCCGCCCCCTGGTCTGGGTTGTTGGCAACAAACCATTGCTGCACAAACCGCTCAATTTGCGGCACCGTAAACGCTGCTAGCTCGAAGGTCACTAGGCCGTTGAGCTGGGGCATGGGGCCACCGCTGCGCCCCGATAGAACCACTCGCAGCCCAGGGTATGTGTCCAGCAGCGTCTGAATCTGCTGGGTTACCAACCCATGCTGCGGGCTGGGCAGCTCATCCCAGCCGTCGAGCAGCAGCCACAGCTGCCCCTGCTGCCACAGCCGCTCAATCTGGGCCAGGCTGAGCCCAGAGGCCAACCAGCGCTGATTCAGGTACTGCTGCACGTTCAGCTCAGCGGTCGGAACCAGGGCCAGCTGTCGCAGGCGCAGAAAAACGGGCAGCAGGGTTTGACCATCGGCCCGCAAATGACCGGCGCTGATCTCCAGGGCCAGATGCTGTAAAAGGGTAGTTTTGCCCGCCCCTGGCCCGCCCAGCACCAGTACCCGTGAGTGGGGTTGAACAGCCAACGGCGCAGGCACGTTAGGCGCATTGAGCGGCTGCCCAAACCGCTGGTAGGGGTGCAGGTAAGCATCGGTATAAATTTGCGCCAGCGTTATGGGCTGGTGCAGGTCGAGGGGCAGCTCTAGCAGCTGACATTGCGTTTGAGCCAGGGTGATCAGGTGCGATCGCACCCCTGCCATATCGTCTTCCACCGCTTGAACAACGCCTTCACCCTCGGCGATCGCCGGGGTTGAAGCCTCGGCAACAAACGCTGTGCGATCGACAATGTCCTCCCAATCGAGGTCGAGGGTAAAACAAATATCAATAAAGATATGGCGCTCAACAGGGCGACCCGAGAAGAATTTCCAGATCGGCTGACGGGTCTGCAAGTCTACTTCAGCCGCCAGGTATTCCTGGGTCCAACCTTTTAAGTCAAAGGCCCGTTTGGCTCGAATTATTCCATCTTGAGACGCTTTGAGGGATCGTTTTGCCATCGTTCTCACCAGAGGGCTGGGCACCTATGAAATAGCGCAAGTACTAAGGTCGAATTGCATGCTCCTCAGGGACATCTACCGCGAGGGACACCACAGCCTCAAACAGGGCTGGATATATATTCTTTTCTCAAATACGCAATAGAAACCGGAACAAAACTAGAAAACAGGTAAATTTGCGTAGGTTCACCGAGAAGGGTTAATTCCTGCGCAAATGCAGCTAATTTTCTGCGTAAAAACACGAGTTTTATTTTTATGGGCGCTTTGTTTGGTACAGAAAATAAGACTTTTCAAATATTGCCTTCGCCCTCGACTCAGACTGGCTGCAAAAGCTGCTGAATTAACTCCTTGAGCGCTTTCATTTTGAAGGGCTTTGAAAGGTAGTGGTTTGCGCCTGCGGCCAGGCATCGCTCGCGATCGCCCGGCATGGCCAGGGCGGTTAGGGCCACAATGGGAATGTGGGCACAGCGAGCATCGCTGCGAATGAGCTGCATCGCCTCTAGCCCATCCATGTCAGGCATTTGAATATCCATCAAGATCAGGCGAGGCGACTGAGTTTGGGCCAGCTCGACGGCGACCTCGCCATTTTTGGCGTAGATCAGGCGGTAGCCCAGGGCGGTGAGGTAGTTAGAAACCGTCGCTACGTTCATGTCATTGTCTTCCGCCAGCAAAATGAGCGGGGCCTCGCCAGTCAAGCTGGCCGAGTCGGGCGAGGCGGCCATCACCGGAGACAGGGGGGGCTGGTGGCTGTGGTGCAGGCTTGCGATCGCCTGCTGGAGTTGTTGGCGGCTAATGGGTTTGACCAAATACTCTGCCGCGCCGAGAGACAACCCGTAGGATCGCTCGTCTACGACAGACACCACAATGACCGGAATGGCCTGGGTTTCAGGATTGGTTTTGAGCTGGCGCAGCACCTCCCAGCCAGACAGATTGGGCAGCAAAAGATCGAGAATAATCAGCGCTGGCCGAAACGCGATCACGTCGGCCATCACCCGATCGCCGCTGGGGCAGATGATGGCTTCCATCCCTTGCTCTTCGAGATAGCGAGCGATTAGACCCGCCGCTGCGGCAGAGTCTTCGATCACCAGCACGCGGGAGTTGTCGGTGTCGAGCAGGCTGCTTTGGGACATGGGGGTGGCGATCGCCGGTGGAGCTAGTTCTGTCAGGTAGGGAAGATCGAGAGTGAAGCAGCTGCCCTGGTTGACCTCGCTGGTCACAGACACCTGGCCTCCGTGGAGTTCAGTCAGCTTGCGCACCAGGGCTAGCCCTAGGCCAGTACCGCTGTACTGGCGGTTTAAGCTGCTGTCGATTTGCACAAAGGGCTGAAAGAGTTTGGCAATGTCTGCTGGGGCAATGCCAATGCCGGTGTCGGCAACCGACAAGTTGAGATAGTTTCTGCTGTTTCGCCGCTCAACGTAGGCGCGCAGGATGACCTGCCCCCCGGCGGGCGTAAATTTGACGGCGTTACTGAGGAGATTGATCAGCACCTGGCGAAGACGTCGTTCATCGACCACGACCTCGGGCATGGCCTGACCCATTTCCAGGCTCAGACTGATCCCCTTAGAAAGCGCCATCTGCCGAACAAAGGTTAAACTCGATTCGCACAGATAGTGAACATCGACCAGGGCCATTTCTAGCTCAAGTTTGCCGGCCTCAATTTTAGATAGTTCGAGGATGTCGTTGATGAGATCGAGCAGGTGGGTGCCGCTGCGCTCAATCGTCTCAACCGCCTGCCGTTGGCGATCGCTCAGGCCGCCAAAAACATGTTCTTTGAGCCCCTCAGACATGCCCAAAATGGCGTTGAGCGGGGTGCGCAGTTCGTGGCTCATGTTGGCCAAAAACTCGTCTTTGAGGCGGGTGGCGCGATCGAGCTGGGCATTGATCTGCTGGAGGCGTTCTTCAGCCTGCTGGCGCTCGGCTTCGCTGCGCTTGCGATCGCTGATATCCAGATTTACCCCAATCATGCTTTTGGGGTTGCCCTCGGCGTCGAGCACCACCATGCCGTAGGCCTTGATGTGGTGAATGCTGCCGTCGGCGTGAATGACCCGAAACTCAGGATCGTAGACGGCTTGCCCCAGCGCAGCCTGTTGCAGAAGGGTCTCCGTCGCCAGGCGATCGGCGGGATGAACGCTGTTGGCCCAAATCTCGTAGGGCACCGAGGCGGCTATATCAGCGGTAGGGATGCCGTAAAGTTCATACATGCGCTCATCCCAGAAAATGGTGTTTTGCTGAATATCCCAATCCCAACAGCCGATGGCGCCAGAACTCAGGGCCAGGGCCAGACGGTTGGACAGGTTTTGGCGCTCTAGTTCGGCAACTTTGCGCTCCGTAATATCGAGGGCTGTGCCAAAGATTTTGGCAACCTGCCCCTGGTCATTAAGTTTGGCCTCACCTCGCCCTTCTAGATAGCCCATGCTACCGTCCACCCGCAGGATCCGCAGCTCAATTTGAAAGGGGATGCCCTCCTGTATGGCCCGCTCCACATGTTGCTCTAGGCGATCGCGATCCTCTGGGTGAATGAGATTGAAATGCTCTGCATAGTCAGGTTCGTGCTCACTTGGGTCAAGCCCAAAGCAGCGGAACACTTCATCGGACCAGGTCAGCTGGCGGGTGGCGGCATCGACTTCCCAACTGCCCAAATGCACCATGCGCTGAGCTTCTGCTAGGGCGGCTTCGCTCGCACGCAGCTGATTCTCAATCGCTTTGCGATCGCCAATATCGGCAAAGTAGCCCACAATCTCGAGCGGTGTGCCCTGGTCATCGCAAATCAGCCGCAGCTCATTGCGCACCCAGATATAATGTCCAGCCTTGTGCAAAAACCGATATTCATGGATATGCTGCCCCTGTTCAAACAGGGCCGACAGCTCTGCAAACAGGCGCGGGGCATCTTCGGGATGGATGTGAGTCGCCCAAAAATCGGGGCGGGACAAAAACTCTGCTGATGTATATCCACTCACGTTAACAATGTTGTCACTTATGAAGGTAGGTGCGTAGTCATCTGCGGGTTGGCAGGTAAAGATGGCTGCTGGGCTAGAGGACAGCACAAACTCAAGCTGCTGCTTCAGGGTTTGGGCCTCTAGTTCGGCTTTTTTGCGCTGGGTAATGTCCATCTCCGAGCCAATGATGCGGGTTGGGTTACCGGCCTCATCCCAGACAGCCTGGCCCCGGTCTAAGATCCAGAGGTAGTGGCCGTCTTCATGGCGAAGGCGATATTCCTGCTGGTAGAAGGCCGTTTTTTGGGCTAGATGATCAGCCATCGCCGCCAGAACGCGATCGCGGTCATCGGGGTGAATGCGATCAAACCATTCTTCTGGAGTGTCGCTCACTGCGTCCTCCGCTAACCCCCGCAGCTCGTGCCAGCGTCTGGTGCGAAAGATCTCGTCGGTTTTCACATTCCAGTCCCAGAGGGAGGCATCGCTGCCCTGGAGGGCAAGCTGCCAGCGCTCCTCGCTTTCCCGAAGCGCTGCCGTACGCTGGGCAACCCGCGCCTCTAGCTCCTGGTTTAGCGCCTGGAGGGCAATTTCGGCCTGTTTGCGTTCAGCTTCGGTGCGTTTGCGATCACTGATGTCGCGGATCATAAACAGCACTTCGTTGTCGCTGCTGGCGATCACCCGCACTTCTTCGTGCTGTACGCGATCGCCCATCTGGATCTGCTGCTCATAGACTTGCAGCATGCGGGTATCTAAGGCCCGCCGAATGGCGCTCAGGTGGCGTTGGGCCAACTCAGGCGGCAGCAAATCTACCATCGATTGCCCCACGGAGTTCACCGTAGGGGGCAGCACATCGGTGACGCGGCGGCTGGCGATGTACTCCAGATAGACCCCATCTGCGGTGGTGCGAAACATCAGGTCAGGAATAGCAGACAGGATGGCCCGGCTTTGGGCCTCGCTCTGGCGCAGCCGTTCCTCGGCCTGTTTGCGTTCCCGCAGGGCGGCTTGCTCCTCGGTGATATCGCGAATCATCAACAGCACTTCATCGTCGCCAAGCGCGACGGCCCGCACCTCTTCGTAGCGCAGCCGATCGCCCGCCTGAATCAGCTGTATGTAAACCTGCAATTCTCGCGTTTCTAGCGCTTGACGAATGGCGGCCAGCTGCGGCTGGGCCAGCTCCGGCGGCAGCAGGTCGGCGATCGCCCCGTCAGGGGTCACCAGATCAGGCTCGAAGAGATTAAAGCTGCGATCGGGGCCAATAAAATCGAGATAGCGCCCTTCGGCACTCACCCGCACCAGCAGGTCGGGAATCGCCGCGAGAATGGCCCGCTGGGTGGCCTCGCTCTGGGCGAGGGCTTGCGCTGACTGCAAGCGCTCGGCCTCGCTGCGTTTGCGATCGCTAATATCGCGAACCATAAACAGGACTTCATCGGAGTTGACGGGGCTAACCCGCAGCTCTTCCCAGCGCAGCTCGCCGTCAATCTCAATCTGCTGTTCGTAGAGTTGCACCGTGCCGGTGTCGAGGGCTCGTCGGGCCATCTGGACTTTTTGCTCAGCCAGGGCGTGGGGCAGCACGTCGTAGATGGTGTAGTTAGCAAAATCTGGGGGGGGCAGCAGCACTCGCTTCACCGAGTCGCCACTCAAGATGCCCAAGTATCCCCCCCGGCGATTGACGCGCACCAGCAAATCGGGAATCGCTTCGAGGATGGCGCGGTTGGTGTCTTCTAGGGTTTTGCGATCGGTAACGTCGCGCACGATCACCAGCACCTCGCTGTCGCCGCAGACGTTAATTCTGACTTCCTCCGTGCGCAGGCTGCCGTCGATGAAAATCTGCTGCTCGTAAATTTGCAGTTCTCCCGTCTGGAGGGCCTGCTGAATGCACGCTAGGCGCTGGGCCGCCAGCTCGGCAGGCAAGATCTCATCGCCCCGTTTGCCCACCAGATCCGCATCGCCACAGTAGAGTTCGAAATCAGCATTGCCCACGCGTTCGAGATAGACCCCCTCTGCCGAGGTGCGAACCACCAAGTCAGGCAGTGCCTGTAGCAAAGACTGATACTGGGCAGTGCTTTGGCTGAGGCATGCAGCCAGCTCTCGCTGGTGCGCGAGTTCGGCCTGCTGCCGCTGAAATGCCTCCCACAGATGGGGTTGCAGACTTTTTGAAGTAATTATCCCGGCCAGCGTGCCCTGCTCGTCTACCACGGCCAAACAGTCAGTGGCGTGCAGCAGCCTGGCTGGCACCGAAACATCGCTGAGCTCAGACTGCCGCACGCTGATTACCGGTGTCTGCATTACCTCAGCTATGGTCAGCTCGGCGAGCGATCGCCCCTGGGCCACCAGCGGCAGTAGCGCGCCCTCGGTAAAACTGCCGACTAAATTTTCCCCGTCCACAATAAAAACACCGGGCAATTGCGGTTGGCTATCACCCATTAAACGTATGACATCGCTCACCGGTGTCGTGCGCCCTACGGAAGCCGTAATCTCAACAAAGGCATGGTGCATACAAGGGGCTGCTGGGAAATCTATCCTTAGTCTAGTTTTCCCAGAACCTCAGCAATAAGATATTTTTGGCGTTGCTGAATTGAAGCATAAAGCTGGGTAGGGCATAGGCCCACCCAAACCAAAGGCTTTACGGTCGTTTGCCCCTACAAGAGTCGTGCAGTTTTAATTTATACCTATATCCAGCAACGCCATATTTTTTTTTACATTCACGTCCTTTAAACCCCATACCTTGTCCATACTTTAAAGATGTAGAGTCTACCCATCCGCTAGAGAAGCTGCTGACGCAAATTGTTAACCCTGTATTTTTTTGCCGATGAAAAATTCTCCAGGATTATCAATAGTTATGGTCTATGGCATCAAACCATCAATGGGCAATGCAACGCCTTTAAAGGCAAGGCGTTTAGGTTCTATCTGGGGAAAATCTGTCATAACAAGTTGCGCCGAGGAGCCGTAGAGGATCTATTTCCCATGTCAACCATGTCTATGCAGAATTTGCATAGGCTCTCGGTTATTACCCCTCGGCTAGACGGCTGAGATGCTATTGCTGAAGCAGTTTAGTTAACGCTCCCATGGCTACGCCTCAACCCTTCTCTATTCTTGTGGTGGACGATGAACCCGACAACTTTGAAGTAATTGAGACCCTTTTGTCGATCGAAGAAACGGCATTGGGTGGGGCTCAGGCCTATCAGCTGCACTACGCCGCCAGTGGGTTGACCGCCCTAAACTCGCTGGAGTTGTTTCAGCCCGATGTGGTTTTGCTCGACGTGATGATGCCGGGCATGAGTGGACTGGAGGTCTGCGAGCAAATTAAAGCAATGCCCCAGTGGCGGCCCTTGCCGATTATTATGGTGACTTCGCTGACCGGCAAGGCTGATTTGGCGCGCTGCTTCGCCGCCGGGGCCGACGATTTTATCAGTAAGCCCGTCACCGGTCTGGAGCTAAATGCCCGCGTGCGATCGATGCTGCGCATTCGTCGGCAGTATCAAGCCCTGGCCAATTTCAATATTCGCCTTGAAAAGACGGTGCAAGAGCGCACGGCCCAGCTAAAGGCGATGATTGCCCAGGACGGTTTGACTCAGCTGGCCAGCCGCGCTTTTTTGCTTCAGCAGCTGGCCGAGATGCTGCAGGCCAACTATTTTTCCTTTGCGGTGATTTATCTCGACTGCGATCAGTTCAAGCTGGTCAACAGTGCCTTTGGCCATGGGGTTGGCAACCAGCTGCTGGTGGCGATCGCCGGGCGTCTGCGACAGCTGCTGCGGCCCGGCGATACGCTGGCACGGGTGGGGGAAGATGAATTCTGCTTTCTGCTGCGTCAGATCGAGGGGGAGCAGGCGCTTCAGCCCTTTATCCACGCGGTACTTGAGAGTTTTGTCAGCGCCTTTGAGGTGGGCAACTGCGAGATTTTTGTGACCGCCTGTATGGGCATCGCCCTGGGGGACGGGGCTTACCAGCAGGCCGAAGAGCCCCTGCAAGACGCCGACAC
>ERZ1066121.2951-NODE-2951-length-10060-cov-9.235182_pt1 | contig 10060 bp, 14 predicted proteins | sample MGYA00382768_ERZ1066121 | MGnify/ENA primary metagenome ERZ1066121 (study PRJEB33369, sample SAMEA5778351) | biofilm metagenome | biome: Industrial cooling water; feature: Water cooling tower basin; material: Biofilm | place: United Arab Emirates | collected... | reverse complement strand
CTCATTACTATCAAAATTAATATTAACTTCGTCTAACTTTTTGGGTGCAGTCTATTTTAAGACAGCCTTTTTCATTTAGCCAAGAATCTGTTCGCTGTGGATTTTTGCTTTAACGTCGGTGATGACTTTTTCGATAATCCCGTTTTCATCGATCAGAAAAGTAGTACGATGAATTCCATCATACGTTTTGCCCATAAATTTTTTAGGCCCCCAAACGCCAAATGCCTTTATAACTTCCAGATTTTCGTCAGCCAGAAGCGGGTAGGGCAACAGCTGTTTTTCCTGAAATTTTTTCTGTGCGCTTATGCCGTCTGCGCTCACTCCCAATACTTCATAACCGCTGCTTTGCAATGCTGCAAAATTATCCCGCAAATTACAAGCTTCTACGGTGCAGGTTGGTGTGCTGGCTTTTGGGTAAAAGAATACCACTAATTTTTTACCTGCATAATCCGCGAGGGTGCGCAGGGTTCCATTTTGATCCACTGCTGAAAAATGTGGAGCTTTGTCTCCTTTATTTAGTGTTGTCATACATTTATATTTGCAGCAAAAGTACGGGAAATGACAAAAAAAGAACGCGCGGCTTTCGTTATTCAAAAATTGGAAGAATTGTATCCGGAAGTGCCCGTGCCTTTGGATCATAAAGACGCATACACATTGCTGATTGCCGTACTACTTTCTGCCCAATGTACTGATGTACGCGTCAACCAAATTACGCCACTGCTATTTGCAGTCGCTGATAACCCCCACGATATGGTGAAGTTATCGGTAGATGAAATCCGCGAGATCATTAAGCCCTGTGGGTTGTCTCCTATGAAGTCGAAAGGAATTCATGGGCTATCTCAAATTTTACTCGAAAAATATAACGGCGAAGTGCCTGCCAGCTTCGAGGCGCTTGAATCGTTGCCTGCGGTCGGACATAAAACAGCCAGTGTAGTGATGGTGCAGGCTTTTAACGTGCCGGCTTTCCCCGTGGATACGCATATCCACAGGATGATGCACCGGTGGAAATTGTCTGATGGAAAATCAGTAATTCAAACCGAAAAAGATGCTAAAAGGTTATTTCCAATGGAGAAATGGAACAAGCTGCACCTGCAGATTATCTGGTACGGAAGAGAATATTCTCCGGCACGCGGCTGGAATCTTGAAAAAGACACTATTACAGCGACCATTTTAAACAGCAAAAAAATAAGCAGGAAATCCTGATTACTTTTTCTTTTTACCAGCTCGATTTTTCAGGATATTTCGGTTGACAGACGTTCCGGTTTTCTTCTTGGTTTTTGAAGGACCACCAAGGTTTATTTTTTTGTTTTTTTCCTTCTTTTCGTGGAATGCACCGCCAGTAGACAGTTTTGGCTTTTTTGTCAGGAATTTAATCCGCTCCTTTTCCTTTTCCGGTCCGATAAGTTCCTTGGAAATCTCGATTTCAGCAGGTAATTCCAGAATTTCGAGTTCTTGATTCATCAGGAGCTCCGCCTCAATTTGCCGCTCTTCATCGCGCGGAGAAACAAAGCTAATGGCATTTCCTTCGGCTTCGGCGCGACCGGTTCGTCCAATGCGGTGAATGTATTGCTCCGCCACTTCCGGCATTTCAAAGTTGATGACATGTGTAATGTCTGAAATGTCCAGTCCGCGTGCCATTACATCAGTTGTAATCAACCCGCGCAGGTCACCGCTTCGAAATTGTTCCATGGTTTGTAAGCGGTAATTCTGCGTTTTGTTGCTGTGAATCACCCCAAATTCGCCCGGGAAAAGTACATCCAGCCGATCGTGCAGCATTTCTGCAATCCGTTTATTATTCACAAAAATCAATAACCTCGATAAACCGGAATCGGAATTCAAAAGGTATTGCAGCAGGTTGACTTTCGTATTATAATTCGGTACATGATAGCCCCACTGCCGGATCTTCTCCAATGGCGTACCTGAGCGCGCGAGTGACACTTCATAGGGAAAATCAAAATAGTCTTCAATCAAATCGTCAACCTCATCGGTCATAGTTGCTGAAAACAAAATGTTTTGCCGTTTCGCTCGGACCATCGTCAGAATGGAAGTGATCTGGGGACGGAATCCGAGACTAAGCATTTCATCAAATTCATCGATTACCAAACGTTGCACTTCGTCGAGTCGGAGCACATTGTCAAGCGCTAAATCCATAACACGCCCGGGAGTACCAACCACAACATCGACACCTTGATAAACAGCTGTTTTTTGCGTATTGATATTGACGCCTCCGTAGAGCGCGAGCGTTCGAACCGACATGTACCGGGTTAAGCGGGTAACTGTTTCCGTAACCTGCACCACCAGTTCGCGTGTCGGAACTAAAATGAGGATTTTTGGATTGTCAGATTTGCTGAATGTATACAGTTTAAAAAGAGGCAACAGGTACGCCAGCGTTTTGCCGGTGCCGGTTTGAGCAATGCCCAATACATCGCGCCCGGACATGATTACAGGGAATGCGCGCTCCTGAATTGGTGTCGGTGCGTCGAATTTAAGTTCATCTACTGCTTTTTGCAGCGCTTTGGGCAATGCAAATTCGTCGAAGCCGCTCATAACTTTTTTTGCAAAGGTAAGTCAATTCGATTTATCGCACCTTAGGTCTCATCTTACGTTTTTTCGCAACTTTGCACAAAAGGATACTATGGCTACCTCTGAAAGGATATATTCCATCCCGGAACGCTTTCGCAGATTGGAAAATCTGCATATCGTTTTGTGGCTCATAAAGGATTTATGCTGGGCCATGCTCTGGAAACCACTGGGCATCATTATGGTTTTTCCGACTATCGCTGCGGCCTTACTGATTACGTACCAAACCCGTAAAATTAAAAGTGAGTTGCTTCACAATCTCGCCGTCGTTTGCTGGATCATTGCCAACGGATACTGGATGGTGACGGAGTTTTATTTTGAAGACGATTCATTACGGTTTTATACCGCAATTCCGTTTGTATGTGGACTTGTGATAATCGCCTATTATTATCTGGACAAACTATATTTAAGCGGGAAAACGGTCGAAAAAGATTAAAACTTTCCTTTGTTTTCGATGCTAAGCCCAAATAGCGCATAGTCGTATTTTGCAGGGTCTGTGGCATCCATCTTCCGAAGTACCGTATCAAGTTCGTCTACGGCTTTCCGGTCGTCCTGACGTCGATTCAGGAGTCCATAATAACGTGCCGTTCGGGCGGAGTGCACATCGAGTGGACACGACAATACTGCCGGAGAAATGCTCTTCCAAATTCCAAGATCCACACCTTTTTTATCCGATCGCACCATCCAGCGTAAAAAAAGATGAATCCGCTTGGCTGCGGCATTAGCTAACGGATCGGCGATATGTTTTTCAAATCGTTTTTCATGATCAACCTCAAGCAAACAGCGGCGAAAAAGGTGAATCCCATGATGTAATTTTTGCTCCCGGACATTTGCTCCTATTAGTGCTTCGGGTCCGTTATATTGATTGTATACGTTTCGAAAACCGAGCAGCATCGTTTTTAAATCGCGGTCATTAAACGTTCGATGTACAAAACCATGCAGACGGTCAAAATGTTCATGACGGGCAGACATGACAAAGTCGAACGGTGCATCTCCCATCAGGGATAACATTTTAATTGCACTTTGAATAGCAGCTTTTCGGTTTCCCCACGCGATAGTAGCAGCAAGAAAACCCGCAATCTCAATATCTTCTTTGCTGGTGAAACGATGTGGAATCTGAACCGGGTCCGAATCGATAAATTCCGGACGGTTGTACTGATCCACCTTGGCATCTAAAAAATCTTTGAGTAAATCAAATTCCATTAGATGCTGATGCGACCGTCTACCATGACAAGTTTTCTATCGGCCATATTAGCCAGATCTTCATTATGAGTAACGATGACGAACGTTTGACCGAATTCGTCACGTAAATCAAAGAACAATTGATGCAAATTTTCGGCGGAGGCAGTATCGAGATTTCCCGAAGGTTCATCGGCCAAAATAATCGATGGTTTATTGATCAGTGCCCTTGCAACAGCGACGCGCTGCTGTTCACCGCCTGATAATTCTGCGGGTTTGTGCTGCGCGCGGTCTGCTAATCCCAGATAGGCGAGTAATTTTAATGCTTCCGCCTCCACATCGCCCGGCTTTTTACCGGCGATATAAGCAGGAATACAAACGTTTTCAAGTGCGGTAAACTCCGGTAACAATTGATGGAACTGGAAGATAAAGCCTAAATTATGATTTCTGAATTTCGAGAGTGCTTTATCTTTAAGCTGAAGAACATCCTGATTGGCGATTTTTAAAACCGTACCCTCGGCAACTCCGGGCTGATCCAATGTTCCCAGGATCTGCAACAACGTGGTTTTACCGGCGCCGGAAGCTCCAACGATGGAAACAATCTCGCCCGGAGCAATATCCAGATGAACACCTTTAAGAACCTGAAGTTTCCCGTAAAACTTATGAATGTTGCGCGCCTGAATCATGAAATTTTTTCACAAAGGTCGGAATTTTGGCGCCAGCTTTTCTAAAATTTCTGGAGGGACCGGGGTATTATTTATAGAATGAGTACGCTTTTACAGTTCTTAAAAGGCCTGTTAAGAATGCTTGCCGTAGCTGACAACTTGTATACATTTGACAAAAAATAATGATGAAAATTTCGTCGCTCATTTTATCGTTAGCATTAAGTAGTTGCAATGGCGGTAACACCCCTAACGAGCGCATAACCCCTGATAACACAGCCTTACTTATGCAAGAGAATTTAGAGGTAGCCACCTTTGCCGGTGGATGTTTTTGGTGCACGGAAGCAGTTTTCCTGGAGATTAATGGTGTAAAAGAGATTAAGCCCGGATACATCGGAGGCAAAACTGAAAATCCCACGTATGACGAGGTTTGCTCAGGAACGACGGGTCATGCTGAGGCTATCCGCATTGTATTTGATCCAAAAAAAGTCTCTTATGGAGAGTTATTGGAGATATTTTTTGCCACGCATGACCCAACGACCCTCAATCGTCAGGGTAATGATGTGGGAACGCAGTATCGATCGGAAATTTTTTATCATTCTTTACAGCAAAAGGAAGCGGCAGAAAATTACATTGCGCAGCTCGATGCTGCCGGAACCTTTCCAAAACGTATCGTAACCAAAGTATCCGAAGCTACGGTATTTTATGTAGCAGAAGATTATCACTTGAATTATTACAACCGCAATAAAAATCAGGGTTATTGCACTTATGTAATTACGCCGAAGGTAGAAAAAGTGCGCAAAGTTTTTAAGGATAAGCTCAAATGATGAATCCTTCAAAGAAGAACCGTGATTTACTTTTAGGCTTGTTATTTGACGGCATTGGTATGTTGTCTTTCTCTATCCCCTTGATTGGTGAATTTTCAGATGTGGTGTGGGCGCCAGTTTCCGGATTGTTAATGACTTCCATGTATAAAGGCAAAATCGGAAAGGCGGCAGGGATTTTTGCTTTTCTTGAAGAAATAATACCCATGTCTGATTTTATACCGTCATTCACCATGATGTGGATTTACACCTATTATCTGGCTGATCAGACGGCTGTAAAGAAAAGATAATTACGGCAAACGTTTAGTAAGAAAGCCAAGCCCCATGTGCGAAAGCATTTTCTTCTCAAAAGCCCAGAAAAACTTAAACTGCCCGAAGATCCATCCGTAAAACACTAAAAGAACCTGATAGATTGGGAAAATCAGGATGATATATAGCGGATAATACAACCATGGGGAATATTGGTCGCGATAGATTCCAAGCCATTCCAGAACTGGTTTTGAAAGATACGCTGAAGACGATCCGGTAATCGCAAAAACGATCAGAATCATAACCATCTGATAGTTTGATTTGATGTTCCACCGTTCTCTGAAAGTGCTCATTGCCGCAAAGGTACGTATTTACAGCCTCGGCGTGAAAGACCCCAAACGAATATTGTTCACAATCTGATAGTAGGTGAGATAGTAATACAACATATAATTTACCTCGTAGCCGTAGTCGATCGTATTCTGATAATCTATCGGCACAAGGAAGTTAGTTCCGTATACCGCCGGATTTGAAGCGCGGATGTTCCATTCCTGAACCCACTCCCGGTTTCGTCCTTCCAGGTAATTTTGAGAATAGTATCCGCGCGGTTTGGCATTGGCGGCAAACCAGCCGTTAAATCCCGGATCGATAATTACAATTTCGTATTCCAGAGCGTCATTGGCAATGCGAACGGTGTCTGATACAACTTTGCCTGCATCAGGCAATGCTGTAAGATCTTTTTTCGCAGTACAGGCGAAAAGAGCACAAAACAGAATGACAAGGAAAACCGACAAAGATTTCATTTTTCTTTTAAATGTAGTGAAATAAACAATGAAAAAGTCTGCTTATCAGAATTTTAAACGTTTAATACTCCTTCATCCAACAAGGAGATAATTTTTTCCGCCAGCTCTGTACTAATTCGGTCTTGTGCTTCGAGGGTAGCAGCCCCGATGTGCGGACTCATCGATATCTGCGGGTGCATTAATATCTGAACAGCAGGCGTAGGCTCGTCCATAAATACATCTAAGCCGGCAAATGCAACTTTTCCACCTTCCAGAGCGCCAATTAATTCCACCTCATTGATAAGTCCTCCGCGAGCACAATTAATAATTCCAACCCCGTCTTTCATGATCCCGAATTCGCGTTCACCGATAAGATAACATTCTTGCGCCGGAACATGAAGCGTAATAAAATCAGATTTGGAAAGCAAGTCGTCCAATGTGTGATTTTTAAGTGTAAAATCCAGAAATCGGTCATCTGAAAAAGTAAGCCGGACACTGCCGTCCTTTCCGGACCGCGTCGAAATAAGTACCTGCATGCCCAAGCCTAGGGCAATTCGTGCCACAGCCTGACCAATGCGTCCAAACCCGATGATACCCAAAGTTTTGCCACGTAGCTCGGTGCCACCGGAATAGGCTTTTTTTAATTGTTCAAACTGCGTATCGCCATCGAGAGGCATGTTTCGATTGGCATCATGTAAAAAGCGCACCCCCGAGAAAAGGTGTGCAAACACCAGTTCGGCCACGGATTCTGATGAGGCAGCAGGTGTATTAAGTACGCGTATGCCGCGGTTAATGGCGTTTTCTACATCGATATTATCCATGCCGACGCCACCGCGTCCGATTACTTTTAAATTGGGACACGCATCCATTAGTTCCCGACGAACTTTCGTGGCGCTGCGAACCAATAGAATTTTGATGTCGTTTGAATTAATGAAAGCAGCTACCTGTTCCTGTGCTACTTTAGTGGTAATAACTTCGAAGCCGCGTGCCTCAAGAGCTTTAATACCGGCAGCCGATAAGCCGTCATTGGCGAGTATTTTCATTTTAAAGAAGGTTATTGGCGCTTCCGGTAACGGTAACCTGCGCTATTTTGGTTTAAGGAATTAGGAAATTCGTTCGAGTTCTTTCATAACATCAACAAGAACATGTACGCTTTCCAAAGGCAATGCATTGTATAATGACGCGCGGTATCCGCCGACACTCCGATGCCCGTGAAGACCGTTTATTCCTGCATCCACCCAAAGTTGGTCGAATTTTTCAGTCATTTTAGAATTCTGCAAAACAAAGGTGACATTCATCAGAGAACGATCTTCATATGCTGCTGTACCATGAAACAGTGGGTTGCGATCGATTTCATCGTACAGAAGTTTCGCTTTTGCCTCGTTGACTTTTTCGATTGCTGCAATCCCTCCTTTATTTTTCAACCACTGCATGGTCAGGAACGAAGTATATACAGCAAAGACGGGAGGTGTGTTGTACATTGAATCTTTTGCGATATGCTGCTGATAATCAAGAATCGAAGGAATTTTCCGTCCGCTTTTGCCGAGTAAATCCTCGCGGACCACAATTAGTGCCACTCCTGCCGGCCCCATATTTTTTTGGGCGCCCGCATAAATCAATCCGAACTTCGAAAAATCGAGCTGTCGTGAAAAGATATCTGAGCTCATATCGCTGACAAGCGGAATATCTACTTCGGGAAACTGCTTCAACTGCGTGCCGAAAATGGTGTTATTGGATGTGCAATGAAAATAATCGGCGTCGTTCGGGACTTGATAATTTTTCGGGATATAAGAGTAGTTACGGTCTTTTGATGAGGCTACAACAAGCGTTTCACCGACGGTACTTGCTTCCTTAATGGCTGCGCTTGCCCAGGTTCCGGTGTCCAGATACGCACCTTTACCAGCGGTTCGCATTAAATTGAGAGGAACCCGGAGAAATTCCATACTTGCTCCGCCTGCAAGAAATAAAGCCTGGTATCCTTGGTTTTCAAGACCTAAAAGCTCTAGGGCCAACGCCCTTGCACCTTCCATCACATCTACAAATTCGTCACTACGGTGTGATACTTCCAAAAGCGACAAACCCATTCCGTTCCAATCCAATACCGCCTGCGAAGCCTGATGAAGCACTTCCTGAGGAAGAATGCACGGACCTGCGCTGTAATTATGCTTCTTCATTCATGTGGTTTTCCTCAAATTTCGGAAATGTATCCTGAACTAACCAACCTTTTCGGTGTATTTATCGGAGGGAGGTCAAAAATTGTATCGTGTCTACACCGTCCGCGTAATCTCTTAGAGACGGTTTCTGCGTCGTTCCAAAAGGTATTCCCCCGGAAATCGCCGACCCCACTACGCACTGCAGTTGCTCCGCATCATGTTCCAGACGTTGTTGCACCTGCGCCAAATCATCATAATACTCATAAAATACGCTCGAGATGGGCGACGCGTAGGCGGCATCTTCTTTCAATGTCATAAATCCGTTATCCAGTATTTTAAAATTGCTCATTAAAAAAACGGCTTTATTGTAGTCGTAGTTATTGGCGTATTTCTGGTAATGGATGATATCGCTCTGAATGAACATGGCTTCAAAAAAAGGTGCGAAATCATAATTCCGCGGTACGAAGAGTTTAGAAACATTCCGGCAACCAAGTCCGAAGTATCGAAAAATATCTTCGCCTAAAGCCCGAAGTTCTTCCGGAGTTTCTTTATTGGTAAGTACTGCAACCGAATTTCTGCTTTTACGGATAATAGACGGCTTACCGCGGAAATAATATTCAAAATAGCGCGCAGTATTATTGCTCCCGGTTGCAATAACGGCATCGAAATTTTCGAGCCGACCCTCTGTAAAATGAATCCGATCTTTAAAACGCGGCTCGATAGCGATGAGATAATCAAGCAACAGAGGCAACAATGTCATGTCGGACGATGAGCATTTTATGAGGGCAATATGGCCGGATAGCAGAACACTGAGTACGTCATGGAATCCGACTAATGGGATGTTTCCTGCCAAAACCAGTCCTACAACTTTCTGCGTTTTTTCCTCGAGACGATAGGGTGCAAGCCAATCTTCAAGCTGCTCTTCCGTAAGCGCATTTGCCCATGCATTTAACGCATAACGAACCTGTTCTTCGGTGTACCAGCCATTGTAGGATTCTGCCAGCCTAATTGCAGCTTCCAGTTTATCCAGGAATTCCTCATTGTGGGGTAGTTTCAGGCGCATTACGGGCAGCGAAGCTGATTGTGAGATGAACCTGCCAAGTTGTGCCACTGCATTTATTTTTTCCTGGACCGTCATGGTATTTGTTTTTAAAGCGTTTTGGGCGTAATTTTGCCGCAAAAATACACTATAAATCCGAGGCTTCACGGCTTCATTTAATTCTGCAACCATGGCCATTAAGATAACCGATGAATGTATTAACTGCGGTGCGTGTGAGCCGGAATGTCCGAATACGGCGATCTACGAAGGCGCAGATGATTGGAGGTATAAAGACGGAACTAAACTGCGTGGCAGCATTGTTTTGCCTTCAGGCGAAACGGTAGATGCTGATGCGCCGCAGCGTCCATTGTCCGACGAAATCTATTTTATTGTTCCCGGAAAATGCACCGAGTGTAAAGGTTTCCACGAAGAGCCGCAATGCGCGGCGGTTTGTCCGGTTGATTGCTGCGTCCCCGATGAAGATCGCGTCGAGTCGGAAGAAACGCTACTAAACAGGCAGGCATTTCTCCACAACGAATAAAAAAAGGGGCTGTCTCAAAAGTGAGGCGGTCCTAATCTTTTACACAAATAAGGG
>ERZ1066121.2950-NODE-2950-length-10064-cov-5.763813_pt1 | contig 10064 bp, 4 predicted proteins | sample MGYA00382768_ERZ1066121 | MGnify/ENA primary metagenome ERZ1066121 (study PRJEB33369, sample SAMEA5778351) | biofilm metagenome | biome: Industrial cooling water; feature: Water cooling tower basin; material: Biofilm | place: United Arab Emirates | collected... | reverse complement strand
CCCTGGCCCTAGCCTTTGCTCTTGCCCTGGGCCTGAGCCTGGCAGTGGGCCAACCCAGCCAGGCCCAGTTTTCGCTGCCCGATGGCTTTGGGGGTCAGGGGCCGGTGGGGCCACCGCAGGCGGTGACCCGCTATGGCAATGTGGAGGCGATCGCCGTCGAATCGCCCCTCAGCGCCACCACGCTGTTCACCATTGCCTCGCCCACGATCTATGACCGATCGCCGGATGCGGTGGGCGATCGCCAGACCGTCGAACAGCGGGCTGAAGAGATTCAGGCCAAACTGCTGCTGCTACTGAAGCGGCCCATGAACGCTGAGAGCCTGGTGTTTGAGGTGTCGCAGCTCAACAACGTTGCTGTGATTGATGTCCGGGATGACCAGTTTCCCCGGCCCCTGGTGCTGCTGTCGGTGACGGCGTTTGATGCCGACTTTAACGGCCAGCCCATTGATGAACTGGCAGAAGAATGGCGCGACATTCTAGAAGATGAACTCCGCAATGGTTTGGAAAAGCTGCCCGATGACCAGCGACGGGTAAACCACATTCTGCTTGGGCTGCTGTTGCTGACCGCTGGGCTGGTGGCACTAAAGTACGGGCTGTGGAAGCGGCAAGCGCAGCTGCGGCGGCAGAAAAAAGCGCTGCGAGCGGCGGCGATCGCAGATGCAGCAGATGCGGCAACCGATTCCCCCCATAAGCCCATAATCCAGGCACGGACGGCCTTTTTGCAGCGGCTCCCGCAGGTCTTTACTCTCGATCGCCAGTTGGCGGCCCTGGATTTTCTCCAGTGGCTACTGTTTTGGCTGATGATTTTGGCCTGGTTTAGCGGGTTTGTCTGGGTCGCGGGCGTTTCGCCCTATCTGCTGCACAATCGGTTTCAGTTTTTAGATGTGCTGCTGTCGCTGCTGCTGATCTGGTTTTTTACCGGGCTGGCCATTCGCCTCAGCCGCCGCCTGATCGACATCGTCATTCATCGCTGGAAGCCCTTCGATCGCGTTGATTTTCTCGATTTTGGCGATGTCCAGCGCCGTAAGCTGCGCAGTTCGACCATCGCTGGGGCGGTCAAAGGGCTGGTAACGATCGCGATCGCCCTCTTCGGCCTGCTCTCTGCGTTGGGGAGCCTGGGGCTACCGACGGCTTCGGTGGTGGCGATCGGCAGTTTGGCCGGTCTGGCGATTACCTTTGGCTCCCAGAACCTGATCAAAGACCTGGTGAATGGCTTCTTTATTTTGGCCGAAGACCAGTATGCGATCGGCGATGTGATCGACCTGGGCTCGGCAACAGGGCTGGTGGAAAACCTCACTATGCGAGTGACGCAGCTGCGCAGCGCCAGCGGCGAACTGGTGACGGTGCCCAACAGCAGCATTGCCCAGGTCAAAAACCTGACCCGCTCATGGTCACGGGTGAATTTCACCATTGATGTGGCCTACCATACCGACCCCGAAAAAGCCCTGGCTGTCCTAAACGGGGTGGCCCAAACCCTCTACGACGACCCCGCCTGGCACGACAAAATTCTGGCTGAGCCCACGGTACTGGGTATCGACAGCGTTTCCCACAGTGGCCTGACAATTACCGTTTGGATTCAGACCGAGCCGGGTCAGCAGATGCCGATAGGCCGCGAGTTTCGCCTGCGGGTGCGCAAGGCGCTGGAGGCCAACGGCATTGAAATTGGAATGCCCCAGTACTACTCGCTGGAGATGCCCGCCGCCCACCCCAATGACTTGCCCAAGCACTCAACCAATCAGGAGGTGAGGTAATGCTCCGAGCCTAATCTCAGCCCGCCCGCCAAGACACTGGCCGAACCGAAATACCAGCAGCTAACCCACAGATCCCAGGGTTCTTCGGTCTGTTAACCCCAAGTATTGGCCTACCCACCAGAAGAACCCTAGGATCTCGACCCACTGGGCCTATGCTCACCCAATTTGCTTTTTCTATCCCTCTAGGAAATACCCCTATGACTCACGCATTCACTCGTTTTATCGGATTCGCTGCCCTGGGCTTTGCCGTCGCCACGGCTACGCCAGCGATCGCCACTCCCCCCACCAGCCCTGCCTGGGAATCTACCGACTGCTCCACCTTTGGCCTGAACGCCCTGCTGAGCGCCATGTCTGACTGTGGCTATGTCACCGTGCCCGAGCGCCACAGCCAGCCCGACGGGCCGACCATTCAGGTGGCGGTGGTTAGAACCCGCAGCCTGGGCGAGAACCCTGCCCCAGACCCCTTGTTTATGGAAAATGGTGGCCCTGGCAGCCCTACGATTAACGTCCTTGCGAGCGGCGTGTTACCCAACTGGCCGGTGTTGCCCGCCTTGCTGCAAGAGCGCGATCTCCTGTTTGTCGATCAGCGCGGCACTGGGCATTCACGCCCCTTCATTAACTGCCCCGAGAAAACCGAGCACAATATAGCGGTGGCTCGCGACGAGATCGCCCCGACCGATACCCAGTGGATGGTGGCCTGCCGCGATCGCAGTCTTGCCGACGGCATTAACCCCAACGCCTTCAACACCATCGAAAATGCCGCCGATATCTATGCGGTAGCTGAAGCCCTGGGCTACGACCAGTTTAATTACTACGGGGTATCCTACGGCACGCTGCTGGGGCAATACGTGCTAGAGCAGGCGGAAGAACACACCGCCCAGCTCCGCAGTGCGATCATCGACGGGGTGGTGACGACGAATATCGACTTTAACCTGGCCGCCACTTACACCTTTAGCGGGGCGCTGCGCAATCTGTTTGCCGCCTGCGCCGCCGATGCCCAGTGTAATCAGACCTACCCCAATCTGGAAACTGTCTTTCTGGGCCTGCTAGATCGTCTAGAGCAAACCCCTGTGCCGCTGACGCTCACCATCCCCGGCACCGAGGAACCCCTTGAAACCACGCTAGATCGAGACGAATTCTTGATGTTTTTTGAACCTTATATCGCCAACAGTGGTAATGCCTCAGCCCTGCCCCAGAACATTTACCAGGCGGCTGAGGGAGATTTTAGCTGGGCCGTATCCGAACTCTCGAAGGCGCTCCGGGACGATGATAGTGCCACAGGCATGTATCACGCGGTGCTCTGTTCGCGGGTCGATTCCATAGCAGTAGATCCGTCTACCGTGTTTCCTGCCCCCTACGAGCAGCTGATCGCAATCGGGGTGAATGAGAGTGCTTCCTATCAGCGCTTCTGCGACCTGCTTCAGGTTGAGCGAGAGCCAGTCTTCGCCTACGACAACACCGAGATTCCCGTCTTAGTTCTCAATGGCGGCTACGACCCGGTCACACCCCAACTCTACGGCGAGGCCGTCGCCCGCAACTTCCAGAATGCCCATGTCTACACCTTCCCCGGTGTGGGGCACGGCTCGATGCTGGCACCAAAGGGTACCCCAGCGGCGACCTGTGTGGAGGCGATCGCCCTTGATTTTCTGGCTGACCCCAATCAAATGCCCGAAAGTAGCTGCCTGGCCGAGGTCAAACCCATCTTTGTGTACGAGTAGCCAGTCCTTTAACCCTTGCCTACATCCAGCCCCCATGAAACTTCTTCGTCGCATCTTGCCGCTGGCCCTGGCGGCGATCGCCCTCACCCTGGCCACCCACATCTACGCCATCGCTCCGCCCCCGGAAGGCCCTGCCCGCAGCTATCCCACCGAGTTCCCCCTCTCAGAACCCGACTACACCAGCAAGCGCCTGCGCGACTTTAGCCCCTTTGAGCAGGCACTGGCGAACTTCTCCGCTGAACAGCGCAACGCCTTAGATGCTCTGGTACTGGAAGCGACAATTCCCCAATTGCAGCAATTAATGGCCAGCGGCGACCTCACCGCCGAGGAACTGGTGGTCTACTACCTCGATCGCATCCAACGCTACGACGTCAACCAGCTCAACTCGGTGATGGAGCTGAACCCGGATGCCCTGGCGATCGCCCGCAACCTGGATACCCAACGGGCCGAGGGTAACCAGTGGGGACCGCTGCACGGCATTCCGGTGTTGGTCAAAGACAACATCACCACGGGCGACCAGATGCACACCACCGCCGGAGCCGTCGCGCTGAAAGACTGGCGGGGCGATCGCGATGCCCAACTGGTCAAAAACTTGCGGAATGCTGGAGCCGTCATTCTCGGCAAGGCCAACCTGTCAGAATGGGCCAACTTTGTTGACCCCGCCATGCCCAGTGGCTTTAGCGCATTGGGTGGGCAAACCCGCCACCCCTACGGCCCCTTCGACCCGCTGGGCTCTAGCTCTGGCTCTGCCGTATCCGTAGCCGCCAACCTCACCGCCGTCAGCGTCGGCAGTGAAACCGAGGGTTCTATCGTCAGACCAGCGGCCACCAATAACATTGTGGGGTTGAAACCTACCCACGGCCTGGTCAGCGGCGACTACGTTATCCCCCTGGTGGACTGGATGGATGTGCCGGGGCCGATGGGCCGCACCGTTACCGATGTGGCCACACTGCTCAGCGCCCTCACCCACACCGACGAGGGATCGGAGGAAAATCCTGACCCCCAGGTGGCAGAGTTGCAGGGCGAAGACTTTACCCGGTTTCTGGATCTAGATCGAGCCAAGCAGCAGCGGGTGGGCGTGGCGGTAATTTCGGAACGTGCGATCGCAGATCTAGAAGCTCTCCTTGCCAACCCACCCGAAGACCTGCCAGCGAATGTTCGGGCAACCTTGCCAAATGCCATCCAACTCCTGCGGGCGAACAATCAAGCGGCCAAGGCGTCGATCGCCGCCCTCACCCAGCAGGGCATTGCCGTTGTCGAGCTAGATAGCGAAACCATACCAAAAGCCCCGGATGCCAACGAGGCGCTGCCCCCCGGCTTCAAAGCCTCCCTCAATGCCTTTCTGCCCACCCTGCCCAACCCGCCCATAGCCGCCCTGATCGATGTCGTCTCCTTTAACTACGCCGACCCCGCCAACCGCATTCCCTACGGGCAAGACTACCTCTCGATCGCGCAGCGCAGCGACAGCCCCTCGGCGGCCTACATCACCCTGCGCGACACCCACCAAACCACCGCTCGCGCCGCCCTCGACCAGCTCTTTGCCGATGCGGTCATTGACCTGCTGATCGCCGGTACCCAAGCCTACGCCGCCGCTGGCTACCCCGCCCTCACCGTCCCCATCGGCTACGCCGAGACGGGCGAACCCCTGGGCGCTTACCTGATCGGCAGGGCGCTGAGTGAACCCGATCTGCTGGCGGTGGGCTATGCGATCGAGCAAGCTACCCAAGCTCGTAAAGCGCCCGATCTGGAGAAGACATTGGCTACCTTTGTGAATCTCCACCACGCCGTCCCCCGCCCCCAATAACCCTTTCCCACTGCCAAATTTGAGATTAGAAAATCCTTTGTCCCCTCCTGGGAGGGGTAGGGGTGGGTCATCTAGGCCAGCATGACAACTCACAGCATCTAGAGACTTACATTCTGTAGCAGTTTGACCCACCCCGCCCTCCGGGCACCCCTCCCAGGAGGGGACATCCCACACCGAGTTTTTCCTCCTTCCCCATCACCCCATCATCCCCTATCCTCATGAACCTCCTACCCCGCAACATTTCCCTCCCCCTGCTCGCTTTCGCCACTGCCCTTGCCGCCCAAATCCCCGCCCTGGCCCAAACCCCGCGCTACCCCACTGTCATCCCCTGCCCCACGGTGCTGCCCCCCAACGAAATCGAAGGCAAAACCATCACCTGCGGCGTGTTTACGGTGCCGGAAAACTATGCGAAGCCCAACGGTCGCCAGATCGATCTCACCTACGCCGTGCTGCACAGCCGCAGTCTCTCCCCCGCCCCAGACCCGATCATGGATTTGCGCGGCGGGCCAGGGGGTAGCACCCTGGAGGCAAGCGCTCTGGAGACGCGGGCGGTCATTTATGAATCTCTACGCCAGACCCGCGACATTATTGTGCTGGATCAGCGGGGCACCCAATTCTCTAACCGCTTGGGCTGTGCTCCGGTGGCGCTGCTCACCCTGGGCGTGTTGCTCGACCCCAGCAGTCCCTATGCCGGAACGCTTGATCCGCTGGTCAATCAGATGCGATCGCGCTTTCCCAATGCCTCCGACGACACGCTGCAAAACTATACCTTTTTCGATCTCTGTGCGCGGGTACTCGAAAACCACGGTAACGACCTGAGCCACTACAACACCCCCAACAGCGCCCAGGATGTGGTGAACCTGACCGCCGCCCTGGGCTACGACCAGATCAATCTCTACGGCATTTCCTACGGCACCTACCTAGCCCAGCGGATCATGACCAACCACCCCGACCGGGTGCGTAGCGTGGTGCTCGACTCGACGGTGCCGCTCCAGGCCAACAAGTATGAGCTGCTGATCCGAGATTTAGAGATCAGTTTTCTCAATTTAGTGGAAGACTGCGAGGCCGATGCCGCCTGCCGGGCCGCCTACCCTAACCTGACGGAGCGTACTCAGGCTCTCCTCAACCAACTGGATGAATCCCCCATTCTCCTACCCGAACCCATCACCCCCCCAAGACAAACGACCCCGATCGATCGCATCACCTCGGCAGAGTTTGCCAATTTGATCCAGGCCATGAATGGGCGACCCCGCCAGATCGCCGCCTACCTGCCGCTGATTATCCACGAGCTGGAGCAGGGCATCACCACCACAACGGCTGGAGCCATAACCGGGGCGCTGTTTGCCAGCGAACCACCCCCACCGACCCTGGAACCCTCACCGGAGTTCTACCGTCTACAGGCCCGCGATTTTCAGGCCAAGGCCGAAGACGTTTTGCGCGCCCAGGCCACCGCCGCCGAGACTAGCCGTCCTGCTAGCCGGTGGGTGCAACAGGTGCAGTCGGTCGCCAACACCCTCCCTGAACCCGACAAGACCCTGCTGTTGACCAACCTTTACGGCGTGGGCTATGAGAGCACCCCGCGCGATCGCAACACCCTGCTCACCTTTGTGGCGGAGGAGTTTGAGGGCGACACCGCCGCCACCCTCACCGCCGCCGTCAACGCCATGTCCGAAGTGGAGGTGCGCCATGTGTACGATGTGGTGGCAGCCCTCACCGATTCCGTCTTGCCCCTTGATGGCGAGGTCACCACAGGCATGTTCCGCAGTCTGGACTGTCGAGAACAGATTCCCTTTAGTGACCCGGCTAAAACCCAGGCCATCTACGACACCATGCGGATGCCCCAACTGGGGCAGGGTCGCTTGGTGGCGGCGCAACAGGCTTACGATCTCTGCTCCTTCTGGCCCGTGGAACCCGCCCCCGCAAGCGAACATGTTCCCGTCAACAGCACGATTCCCACTCTGGTGTTCCAGGGTCGCTATGACGTGCAAACCAACAGTGATATGGGCCGCATGATGATGGAAGGACTGAGCAATGGCACTTTTGTGGAGCTGTCCAGCACGGGCCACGGGGCGATCGTTGCTTCCCAGTGCGCCAAGGATATCGGCGTCGCCTTTGTGAATGACCCCGATCGCACTCCGGATACGAGCTGCACCGCCGAGCTGTTCCCCACCTTTGTGCTGCCGCCCGCTCAGTAGCTGGAGTAGGTGGCTAACTTGGGAATCGCCTTCACCAACCGAAACCCCACGTGGGTGGTGCCAGTATCGACCGCTTGGGATTCGCGGGCGGCGGGTCGGTAGCGGCTGCAGTAGTTTTTGGCACAGAGGTAAGAGCCTCCTTTGATCACATGCATAGCCCCGTCCTGGGGCTTTTTGGGGTCATAGCTGACCGCCTGGGTGGGGCCGGTGGGGTCGTTGTGGTGGGCCAGGTCGTCGTGGAGCATGGTATACCAACTGGCGGTGAGTTCCCACACATTGCCCGCCATATCGTAGAGGCCGTAGCCGTTGGCCGGGTACGACATCACAGGCGCTGTGCCCAGGTGGCCATCGGCTTTGGTGTTGAAAAAGGGAAACAGCCCCTGCCAGGTATTGGCCTGTTTAGCGGAGTACTGCTCTCCCCAGGTGTAGGTCCACCCCTCGGCCCCGCCTCGGGCCGCGTACTCCCACTGGGCCTCGGTGGGGAGTTGACGATCGGCCCAGGCGGCATAGGCGGCGGCATCCTCGTAGGCAATGTGAACTACGGGATGATTTTCTTTGCCCTGTAGATCGCTGTCGGGGCCGTAGGGGTGTCGCCAGTTGGCCCCCGGCATCCAATGCCACCAGCTCAGGTAAGCGACCTGCTGGATGCCCTCGGCGGGGGGCTGAAACACTAGAGAGCCCGGCGATCGCTCTTCGTCTGACAAATTGGGGAACTGCACCTGCGACAAAGGCCGTTCCGCCACCGTGACGTAGCCGGTATCGGCTACAAAGGCGGCAAACTGGGCATTGGTCACTTCGTGGGGCTCTATACAAAAGCTGCTGACGGTGACATCCTCAGCCGCTTTCTCTTCCACAAAATCGGAATTGGCGGAACCCATCGTAAATGTGCCGCCAGGGATGAAGACCATGTCGCTGGGGCAGGGAGAGGAGTCAGCCAGGGCGGGGAGGGGGAGGAGGAGGGAGAAGATGGAGAGGAGGGAGAAGATAGGGAGGAGGAAGCGGGAGAGAACCATAGGGGGGGATGGGAGAACCTGTGTGTCCGCCGAGATGGGCATGGTAACCGAGGGGAATGGGGAATGGATAAGGGGCAAATGGGTCTCGAAGATCCCAGGGTTCTGACCGGGGATGTTCTGTGATTAGCCAATGGACTTAAGAACCCTGGGATCTTGGCTCTAGGCTAGGCTCTCCACAGTTTGAGTTTGTCGCTTAGCCCAGACGTTGTAAGGCAGAGCCGTTAGAGCGCCGATCACCACGTAGGCGATCACGGTGGGAATGGCGTTTCCGGCTCCGTTGGCGGCCAGCAGAAAGAGGGCCATACCGGCATTGCGGGCAATGGTGCCGGTGGCGATCGCCGATCGCACCCCCATTTCCGGCCCGCCCAGGCTGTGGCCACAGGCCAGCCCAAAGGCCACAATCAGCGGGATCGCTACCAGTCCGCGCCAGGCGATCGTGGGCAGCACCACAATGCTGATGCCCAGGGCAAACACCAGCAGCACCACAAACAGGGTGCTGGCTACAGTAGAGAGCAGTTGGCCAATGTTGGCAGCCTGCTCACCGCTGAACCGGCGAATGGCCAGGCCCAGGCCCAGGGGTAAAAATTGGGCGAGGCACACCTGCTTGGCGATCGCCAGGTAGTCAGTACTGGCGTTAACCGGAGCAAACAGGCTGGTCAGCACCCACAGGGTTAAGGGCGTGGTGACAATCGCCAGCAGCGCCAGGGTGACCTGCAAGCTAATGGCAATATCCGGATTGCTGCCCGCCATCGCCGCCCGCCGCGACAGCAGCGGTGCCCCCGGAGCCGCCGCCAGCACCGCCAAACCCACGGCCACCCGCCCCACCCCCTGGCCACCGCCGCTGAGCACCAGATACCCAATGACCGCCGCCCCGATGGGGAACAGCACCAGGGTCGCCAGCAGCGATCGCCCCAGCAGACCGGGCTGCTGCCACAGAGCAATCAGGCGACTGGGCGCGGTCTGCACCCCCAGAGTCAGCATCAAAATGAAAATCGTCAGGGCCGTTAGCGTGGTGACCACTCGGCTGTTGAGGGTAAATACCTCCGCCATCTGCACGCCACCCAGGGCCAGGGGAATAAAGGCCGCCAGCCCCAAAAAGAGCAGCACCGTGGCGACCACTAAGCCCTGGGACCAGGTGGGGGTGTACTTGTAGTCGCTGGACTCAATGGTCTTGAGGGTGGCCCAGTGGTTGACGATCGCCATCACCAGCGTCACCAGCCCCAGGGTCATCAAGCTCAGCCCCAGCACCCGCTCCTCCGTCAGCCGGTTGATGGCAGGGGCAACTTCGGTGCGATCGAGGTAGGTGAATAGGCGATCGATGCCAAAGCCAAAGCTGATCATCGACAGCGCCGTGCGAATCCAGGCCATCAGCGTTCGTTCTTCGGCGGCGCGGGTGCGTTCCTTGGCCAGTTCAGTCCGCAATTCGGCCAGGTCAGTGCGTTCGAGGGAGAATCCGGTGCGCTTTTCCGCTAGAGCGGTGCGCTGTTCGGCCAGATCTGTGCGCTGTATCGCCAGTTCTGTGCGCTGCATGGCCAACTCATTGTTGTTGGGCAAGGAGGCGGGGGGTTCGGGTTCAGGCATGG
>ERZ1066121.2947-NODE-2947-length-10076-cov-7.157868_pt1 | contig 10076 bp, 8 predicted proteins | sample MGYA00382768_ERZ1066121 | MGnify/ENA primary metagenome ERZ1066121 (study PRJEB33369, sample SAMEA5778351) | biofilm metagenome | biome: Industrial cooling water; feature: Water cooling tower basin; material: Biofilm | place: United Arab Emirates | collected... | reverse complement strand
GGGCACACCCGTGGGGCGGCCGTGATCGTAACGCAAGGCTGCCCAGAGTTCGTCGGGCGTGCGGCGCCAGGTCTTGCCATGAAGGCGAAAGACGAGGCCTTCGCGCAGGGGAACGACCGCGAGTTCCTCGAGCAGCGGCCAGCGGAAGCCGAGCGAACGTTCTTCGCCGATGAGGCTGAGGGTCCAGTATTCGGGGGCTTGTGCGAGACGGCGACGCGCTGCTTCGCTGGCGCGCAGGGCCGCAACGATGCCGCCGCGATGCTCGGCACGGAACACGACCTGCCCGCCTCGCCAACCGAGCACAATGACGAGACCGCGAAAGGAGTCGCCAGCGCCTGGCGGCGCGATTTTTCCTCCCTCGTGCAGGACGCGAAAACTCCAGTCGACGAGCGCTTTGGGAGGCGCTTCCGGCAAAGGGGTGCGGAGCAGAAACGCCCGCAGCACCGCCGTGCCGACGATCGCCTCGAGCGAGAGGGCGAGCGAGAGGATCAGGAGCCAGCGTGCGCTCGTGCCCAGCACAGCGCCACCGCGCCGCAAGGCTTGCTGCCGCCGGTAAAGCTGCAGAAGCTGCCAAGCCGGAAAGACGACTAGATAGGGCAGCAGAAAAAGCGCCACCGCCAGCAGGAGCACCGCGCCGCCCCGACCCACCGGGCCGTAAAGGCCGACGAGCTGACCGACGCTAAGTCCAAGCAAGGTGAGCACGACCAGCCCCGCGAGCAAAGTCAGCCCGGCAGCCCACGCACCACAAGCGATCCGCCATGGCGAAGACTTCACCAGCCCCCACGCGCTGAGCAGCCAGAGGAAACCGAGCGCCGTGCCCAGGCCGTCGATCAGCCACCATCGGGTCGGCAACGCAAGCCAGGTGCCACCGAGCACGACGAGCGCTTGGACCAGCTGCAGGAGGACCCACCCCCACGGAAGGCCTCCTCCGGCCGCCGCCTTCGCGTGAACCCCGAAGCCTTGCACCCAGCGACGAACGCGCATGCGGCGCTTTGTATCAGCTTCATCTTTGCAGCGCTATCGTGGTCTTCTCGGTCGACGTCCAAAGCCGCTCTGTGGTAGGGTCGGGGTCATTTTCCGCGACGAGACCTAGGCAGAGAGGTGCGACCGTGTCTTCATCCAACAAAGAGATCGTTCAATCGATGTTCATGGCCTTCGGCCAAGGAGACATTCCCAGCGTATTCGCGCGCTTGCACCCCGATATCGTGTGGAACTCGCCCTACTCTGAGGGCGTGCCGCTCCACGGCGTGTTCAAAGGGCACGAGGGCGTGGGCAAACTCTTTTCGCTCTTCGGCAGCGCCATCGAGATCCTCGCTTTCACGCCGGAGCGCTTCCTCGCCGATGGAAGTGACGTCGTCGTGCTCGGCTCCGAAGAGGTGCGCGTCAAAGCGACCGGCAAGACCTACGAGAACCGCTGGGCGCACGTCTATACCTTGCGCGACGGGCTCATCGTCGCGGTGACCAGCTACAACGACACGGCACGCGTCGCCGCGGCGTACTGAGCCGGTCTTTCCTGGGCGGCGGTGAGTCGAGCGCGACTACTCGCGCTTCGATCACTGCGCCGCTTGAGGGCCTGCGGCGTGCGTCCTCAAGACCTGTCCGGCGCTTGGCATTTCATCCCTGCGTCCGAGACGGATCAGGGCGCTTCCGAACGCGATCAGCAGCAACCCCGAGGCGAGGAAAGCGAGATCCCAGGCCAGCTCGTTTCGGCCCGGATGCACGTGGTGGATGGCCAGGAGTTGGTGGTCGATCAGGCCTTCGACAAAGTTGAAGACTCCCGAGCCAAGCAGCAGCGAGCCGACGAAACTGCGTGTGGACCAGGGCACCTCCGCCCTCTGACCGGCGCGCCAGAGCAGCCCCAAACCGGCCAAGGTCATGAGCCACGTGAAGGCGTGGAAGACGCCGTCCCAGAGCATGTTGGTCTTGATCTCGGCGAGGCCGGTGGGCGGCACGACGCTCGAGAGCATATGGTGCCACTGCAGAAGCTGATGCAGCACGATGCCATCGAAGAAGCCGCCGAGGCCGATGCCCAACAAGGTCCCGGCTGCGAGGAGCGGTCCGCGCTGTTTGCGAGCGTTCACGGTGCGTTCTCCTTGTGCGAGGTGAGCGTGAGGTGAATGAGTTCATGGTCGATCGATCCGGTAAAGCAGCATGGCGATGCCACTCATCACCAAGAGCGGCGCGGTGATGAGGATGAGATGAATCCAAAAACGGTTGTCGAAGACGGACCTGCGTACGGCGAGTGTCGTCGGACAGTCGGGACAGGCGAAGGCTCGCTCGGTCGTGCAGAGCCAAAGCAGCGCGCCACCCCAGATTCGATGGAAGCGCTCGTGAAGTCGCGCTTGGCGCCTTCGGTGGCGCGTCGGGATATCGCGGCGCGAAAGAGGCATATGCACCCTCGTTTTGCATTTCGCAGGCCAGAGTCGCGCGCGGCATTTTCAGGTGTTTTTGCTACTCTGCAGCCTGGCACTTTCGCCTCAGTGTGACCGAGTGCGATGTGGTCGACATGTGCCGCGGCTGGGCTGGAAGGTTGGCCGTCCCAGTTCGAGTTCCCTTCTCTGCGGGCGCCGGCCGCTCGCTATCCGCGGAGCGGGGATGTCGACTGCCGACCACACGAAGAGGCCAGCGCAGGCGAAGACCTCGCGTTTGCGCCTCCTCGGCCTCGCGCGCGGAGGTGCCGAGGAGAGTCCGCGATTTGGCCAGTGTCCTCGTGCACTTCGAGTGATTTCTATCGTGAACGCGGGGTCGACGATCTCGGTTGGCGTATTCCTGGCACGAGAGATGCTTTACCTTGACCCTTGCATACCTTCGCTCGGCCCCATGCGGGAATGACCATGCACTTGAGTTTCCGGAAACGCCTCCTCTCGTCTACGCTCCTCTTCGGCCTCGTCCCGACGGTCGGAGGATGGAGCGCGTGCGCCAGCGAGTCCTCGCCTGCGAGCGACGAGGTCGCCGTGGCGACGAAGTGTGGTGGGCCCGCGCCCGACAAAGCAACGCACTGCAGGGAGGATATGGCGCACGCGCTCTTTCGCGAGTGCGCGGCGGTGTTCGAGGCCTTGATGTCGACCGATTTGGTCGTCGCGCAAGCCCCTGCCGAGTCGGCTCCTGGAGCCGCTCTGACGATCGAGGCCCCGGAAGTCACATCTTCTCCGTCTTGCCAGAAAGCCGTGGAGGCACTCCTCGAGTCGATGCCCGAGTTGTATGCGGCTGGAGGCGGCGCGTCATCGACGCCGGTCGGGCACAAGTCGATGGTCTTGTTCACCAAGATCAACGGCAAATCGGGCGTCGACGTCTACTACCATACGGGCGCCAGCCGCCCTCCCGCCGTGCAGTATACGAGCGAAGGCGACGCCTCGTTGCCCCTTCGATGCGGGATTTCGCGAACGCGCTCCAGCTGCTGAGGCGTCTCGGAGAGACGATGGCGTCTCGTCCGCCTCCACACCTCTGAACGACTTCTCAAAGATCGGCCAGAGAACGAAGCTTCCGCTGGACCTCGCGAAAGAAGGTCGCTGGCAGCGCGCCGAGGTGATTGCGAATGCGACGATTGTCGATGGCGCGGCTCTGGTCGATCATGACCTCACAAGCCGGACGATTTCCGGCCGTGTTTCTGGGCAGCTCCACTCGCAAAAGATTGCCTCCGACGCTCCGTGTCGTGCAGGGAAGGATCCACGTCGATGGGTGCTTTTGCTCGTTCGCTCAGCTGCGCAACTGCGTTCATCCCCTGCTGCCTCTTGGACCTCGCCCGCGCTTACCGACATTCGACTACTTCGCCGGCCACTGCCCGAGGCCCTGACCCGCCGGAGCCCAGACTTCGTGGCCGAGAGGACTCGAAACGTCCTTGCCTACGACCAGGCATGTGCTTCGGCTGCAGTCGAGGTGCCACTGCTTGTACCCGTCGATGTTTGTCAGAGGAATGGCCTCGCCCTCTGGAACACACGGCCCCTCCCTCTCGCCTGCCGAGGGGATGTGAACGGCTCCCGCATACTCGTGCACGCGTTCCGAGAAAATCGGCCAGAGCTCGCTGCGCCCCGCGACCCGGGCGTCGAGCGCCGCATTCCACATCGCATTCCGTCGCTGCACGAGCGCAAGAAAATCTTCTTTGCCGAGAAGCGCGAGAGGCAGCTGCGCGTCATCGGCGATCAAGCCGGATTGGACGTCGGTCCCCTTCCACCATCGAATCGATTCGCTGAAGGCGGGGCTCGGGGGATAGCGCCAAGGACGAAAGGCGCGGGCACCTAGCCACTCATCCCGTACCAAGCCGCCTAGCGAAGTGGGCTGCATCATCCAGCCGACGTCGTGGGCCCACATCTTGTCGCAATGGTCGAGGTCGTGCGCCGCGAAATAGAGCGGTGACCAGGTCAAACCGGAGGGGAACACCACCGCGGTGGTCACGATCTGCAGCAAGCAAAGCGGCAGGGCGCGGGCACGTGTCCAAAACTCGTCATCGGATGCCATCCCCGAGTGGAAAGGGAGAACCAAGTAAAAGGGCGCGGCGTTAAGGGCAAACTGGAGAAGATGTCGCTTGGTCGCTGCGATGAGGTCGGCCTCGCGGCATCCGTTGAGTGCGCCCAAGAGGTCGACTGCGCTAAGCAAAACCTCCTCGTAACTTCGTCCCCCTCGCCTCAGTTTGTCCAGCCGAGCAAGCGCACTTTCCATACAGCCAAGGTCGACCTCCCCTGAGTTACGGATGCTCTCCGCATACGCGCCCTCGGGAAAACCGAGGGGCTCCTGACCCGATCGAGCGCGCTCGATCGACGCTTCGAGTGGCGCTTGAAGCGAAAGCAGAAGCTGAGCCGGCGCTGGCGCGGAAAAGGCGAGAGGAGAGGTGCTCTGCCTTGTGCTTATGCTCTCGACCCAGGCGTCGTAGGCGGCACCCTGCAAAGCCACCAGGCTCTCCTCGAGACGCCTTGGCGAACGTGGAAGCCCTTTGGTCTCGATCTGGCTCCGGTCGCGAGAGTCGACGCAGCTCGCAAATGCCCACATCGTCAAGAGCCCCAAGGTCATCGGACCCAGGCTTAGGCGTCCTAGCGCTAAGGAAAGGAGAGACGTTTCCTGGAGACTCGCGTTCATCTTCTCGCTTCGCCTCCTGCCTTCCCGAACTAGAATCGCGAGAGGTCGACGCTCCCCTCTGCCGACCGCACACTACGTTGAAGGTAAGCCCGCGCTACTTCTTCAAGAGCGCTGCGAAGGCGTTGTTCTGGAAGCGCTTGGGCTCCGCTTTGCCACCCGGCGGACGGCCCCCAGCAGGACGAGCAGCCTGCCTTCCTCGGATCGCTCCGTCATCGCTTCCTTTGGTGTTGCGGCGCTCCCGCGATGCCTCGTCCGCCGGCCCCTTTGCGCTGAGCGCGATGCGTCGCCGGCCGAGGTCGACGGAGAGCACCCACACCTTGATCTTCTGACCAACGCTGACGACTTCTTTGGGGTCGCGCACGAAGCGCTCGGAGAGCTCGCTGATGTGCACCAAACCGTCTTGATGCACGCCCACGTCGACGAAAGCACCGAAGGCCGTCAGGTTGGTGACGACGCCTTCCAGACACATGCCTTCCTGCAAATGCTCGAGCTCGGAGATATCTTCGCGGAAGGCGGGCGGCTCGAAGCTCTTGCGCGGATCGCGGCCGGGCTTGCGCAGCTCCTCCACGACATCTTGCAAGGTCAACTCGCCGACCTGCGCGTCGACGTAGCGCTTGAGCTCGATGCGAGCGACGGCCTCGTGATTGCCGACGAGCGCGTCGAGGGTGAGCGAAAGGTCCTCGGCCATGCGCTCCACCAAAGCATAGCGCTCCGGATGCACCGCCGACTTGTCCAAGGGATGAGCGCTCTCCCGCACGCGCAAAAAACCCGCCGCCTGCTCGAAGGTCTTGGGCCCAAAACCCTGCACGTCTTGCAAGCTTTTGCGCGCCACGAAGGCTCCCTTTGCGGTGCGGTGGGCGACGATACGCGTCGCCAGGGTTTTGTTGATGCCCGACACGTAGGAGAGCAGCGAGGCGCTCGCCGTGTTGAGCTCGACCCCGACACGGTTGACGCAGCTCTCGACCACCTCATCCAGTTTACGCTGAAGCAAAACCTGGTCGACATCGTGTTGGTATTGACCCACCCCGACGGCTTTGGCTTCCACCTTGACCAGCTCGGCCAAAGGGTCCTGGAGTCGACGGCCGATCGAGATGGCGCCGCGAATCGTCAGGTCCAGCTCCGGGAACTCCTCGCGCGCGATCTCGGAGGCGCTGTAGACACTGGCGCCCGACTCGCTGACGCTCACCACCACCACCGATCCCATCCCCGCGGCGCGAAGGGTCTCGCGCACAAAGCTCTCGGTCTCTCGTCCGCCGGTACCGTTGCCGACCGCCACGGCCTCCGCACCGTGCTTCTGCACCAATGCGACCAAGGCCTGCGCCGCCTCTTCTCGTTCGCGCGCTCCGCGGCTCGGATAAATGGTGCGGTGCTCCAGAAACGCGCCAGTCGCACTCAGGGCGGCGCATTTGCAGCCGGTGCGCAGGCCGGGGTCGATGCCCACAACCGCCTTGGCGCCCATCGGCGGGGCCAAGAGGAGTTGCTGCAAGTTGTCGGCGAAGATCTCGATGGCCCGCAGGTCCGCGCGCTGCTTGAGCTCCAGCCGCACATCGATCTCGATGCTAACCAGCAGGCGCCGCTTCAGGGCATCCTGCGCCGCTTGGCGTAGCTCGTCCGCGAAGGGAGAGCGCTCGTCGACTGAGAGCTGTGCCCACAAATGCCTGAGGATCGGCTCCGGATCGAGCTCGATGTGGCTCATGAGAACGCCTTCGTTCTCCCCCCGCCGGATGGCCAAGACGCGATGCGAGGGCATGTCTTTAAGCGGCTGCTCGAAGTCGTAATAGTCTTCGTATTTGCTCTGCTTCTCCTCGAAGGCCGGCGACTTACGACTCCGCAGCACTCCTTGTTCCAGCATGCGCTGGCGCAGGTATTGGCGTAACTCCGCCATCTCGGTGATCGTCTCGATCACGATGTCGCGCGCGCCCTCCAGGGCCTGGGCAGCCGTCTCCACCCCTTTTTCGGCATCGACGAAGCGCTCGGCTTCCGCCTGTGGATCCCCTTCGCGAGGTTGCGCCAGGATGCGATCGGCCAAAGGCCCAAGGCCCCGTTCCCGCGCCACCGCCGCCTTGGTGCGGCGCTTGGGTTTGAAGGGCAGGTAGAGGTCCTCCAGCTCTTGCTTCTTTTCGCAGGCGAGGATGCGATGACGCAGCGCCTCGTCGAGCTTACCCTGCTCTTCGATGCTCTTGAGGATGGACTTGCGACGCGCGTCCAGCTCCTCCTGGTATTCCTTGAACTCTTGGATCGCGCGGATCTGCAGCTCGTCCAGGTTGCCCGTGCGCTCCTTACGATAGCGGGCAATGAAGGGCACCGTGGCTTTCTCGTCGAGCAGCTCCATGACCGCTTCGATCGAGCGCTCCGGCAAGTTCAGCGCCTTGGCGGCTCGGGCGGCGATGGAAGGCAAGGGGTCGATCGTGCTGCTCTGCGCGGTGCTCATGAGAGGCTACACTCCTATTGCGAGGGGAGCTCGCGGCGTAGCCAAAGTCGTGGTCATCGACAAGCGCCCGCGCCGCGCTCTGGGGTGAGAGGCGACTTCTCGTCGCCGGGTTCTACAAACACAGGGGCGGTACGGGAGCCGAGAATCCTGCTCACCCGCTAGACCTACATACACCCGCATAGCGCGACACAGCCTTACCTGATGCGACACAAGACTGTGAGATTATGGCACAATCGTCGCATCTACCCCGACATCATGCTCGATTTCGTGGACAACAAACACCGTCATGCTCTCTCACCGGCTTGTCGTGCACCGCATGCGTCCAATGCCAACGCACTCGCGGCTCGGGAACTGCGACGCTTGTGCTCTTACAGTCTGGCGCTCGCGCTGCTGACGGGAACAGCATGTTCTCCAGGGGATAGTCCCTCCGGTCGAGACCCCGATGCTGGAGCCACCGTCCAGCGCCAGATGGTCGTCTCGGAGCGCATCGCTGAAGGCGCTCCCGCCAATGCGCCCGCGCTCTTTGCGAACCTCCCAAACTCAAACCCCAACGCAAGCATTGCGGTCTCTTATCCCCCCGCTGAGGTCATCGTACCCGCCAACCTGGGCTTACTGGATGTCCACTTCAACGGCCCTGCCGAACACGACCTCTATGAGATCGTCCTCAAGTCCAACTACGCCGAACAGCGCGTCTACGTCAGGGGGCAGGGGCGAGACATGTTCACCTTCTTACCCGAAGAATGGCAGCGCGCCGTGGACGGAACCGAAGCGGGCCAAGTGCGCACTCTCGAACTCCGCTTGCGCGGCCTCAGCCAAAACGGCGCCAATGTGAGCTTCTCGCAATCCAGCGCCCTCAAGCTCACGGTCAGCAATGATCCGATCCGCGGCGGCATCTACTACTGGTCGCCCGTCGCGAATGACACCAGCGGAACGATTTGGCGACGTGACATGGAAGTGCTCGACAAAGAGCCGGAAGCGTTCTTGAGCGGAACCAACCGCAACGATTGCGTAGGATGTCACTCGCTTTCGAACAAGGGAGACCGTATAGCGCTACGATACGGCGAAAATTTCGGGGGAAACAATACTCGTGAGGGCGCTGTGTACGATATCGCGCAGCGCACCGCTGTCGTACGAACCACACCGGCCAGACCCTGGAACTATGCGGCGTTTTCTGCCGACGATGAAAAGCTACTGATCGCTGAAGGCGGGGTGCTTTCCTTGCTGAACTCACGCGATGGCGCGCTCTTAGGCATCCAGGGACAACTCGGACCGGCGGCCGGAGAAGGGAAGGCGACGCATCCCAACTTCTCACCGGGCAACAATCGCATTGCTTACGCTCGCTCCACTCATCCCAGCGCCGATGACGCCCACGTGTACAACGGCTCCATCATCACGCAGTCGTATGACGCAACGAACAATAGTTTTGGAGCGCCTCAAGTTCTCGTGCCCTTTGATCCAAGCAACAATTACAACAACTACAACCCCGCCCATTCGCCCGTCAGCATGCAGGCTCCTGAGAAGTCTGGCGAATGGATCGTGTTCAACCGTGCCAAAAACCAACCCGAAGGGCCGGTCAATTCTGCAGCACAGCCTTGGGCAGAGGTTTGGGTGGTCAAAGCGGATGGCTCGCAACCTCCCATCAAACTCGATGCGGCGAACCTCGGTGAAAAGCTGACCAACAGCTGGCCTGTCTGGGCACCCTTTGAATCGCACTACGGCCCAAACAACGAAACCGTGTACTGGATCGCCTTCTCTTCGGCACGCCCCTTTGGCAATCGCCTCACTGCCGAACAGAACAACCTTCACGAGCAGATCTGGATGACGGCATTTTTCCCCGAACGGGCTCGTCAGGGACAAGATCCTTCTGGCCCTGCCTTCCGATTGCCCTTGCAAAATCCCGACACGGGCAATCGCAATGCGCAATGGACGCAGAAGATTGTTCCCATCGGCAGCTTGCTATAAGTCATTACGAATCGGCTAATGCGGCGTATCGCCGCACGCCAGGGCGAGCACGGAGAGACGAGAGTCCGTCCCCCCGTGCTCGCCCTGAAGCTGTACTCGCGAGCCTCGTACGAGATAGCGGCGTTCTTACCTTCACCTTCGGTGCGGTGGGACTTGGAGACATCGGGAAGTTGAAGAACCTCGTACTCTTCGTGAGACGCCGCGTGTGCGTGCCATGCCCCGAGCGTGGCGTGATCACCTCGGCGGGGGAACCCTGTGAGTGCACCGCTCCAGCGAATTGGGTGAACTCCACGCTTTATCAGATGGCATGCCCCTTGCGATGCTGACGTCCAGATATGCGTCTGGGTTTGCTGCTTCCCCTAGTGGTCTTTAGTACGTCTTGTTCGAACTCCTTCAATTCCGATGGCGAGTACGGGAGGAAGTCGCTCATCGGAGTCGACATCCCGCGTTGCGTTCAAAGCCTAGAGAAGCTGAAACAACTCGTCTCCGACTCCGCTTTCTGCCGCGATGAACGTTACCGCGTCGTGTATCGCTTCCTCGGTCCTCCACGTATTCCATCCCCCCTTCCATCCGCAAACTGCGGAGAGGCGATTCGGGAGATCGCTCCCAATAC
>ERZ1066121.2944-NODE-2944-length-10089-cov-7.705800_pt1 | contig 10089 bp, 8 predicted proteins | sample MGYA00382768_ERZ1066121 | MGnify/ENA primary metagenome ERZ1066121 (study PRJEB33369, sample SAMEA5778351) | biofilm metagenome | biome: Industrial cooling water; feature: Water cooling tower basin; material: Biofilm | place: United Arab Emirates | collected... | reverse complement strand
CGGCTACATCCGTGCCTTCGAAGAAAAAGGCCGCCTGCTCGAACTCCTCGACCGCACCCTCTCTTCGGGCGGCGTGCAGGTGCTCATCGGCGCTGAGACCAACCTCTCCGAGGTGCAGGATATCAGCATGGTGGCCGCGCATTATGGCGCGCAGGGCCAGTCGCCGGGCGCGCTCGGGGTGATCGGGCCCACCCGCTTGGACTACGCCAAAGTCGTGCCCATCGTCCGCTTCACCGCCAAAATTTTCGGCGAAACCCTCGAGGCTCGTCGCGAGGAGGATGCGGAAGATTAGGCCCTGTGGTTGTCGAAGCCCGGAGCCGTGATTATCCTGCGCAGGTCGCGGGCCCCGGAGGCCTGCTTTGTGGAGGAAATCGTGGCGGAGAGCGAAGAGCAGAGGGTAACGAGCGAAGGACAAGAGCCGGCCGCGTCGAAGGCGTGGAACGACGAGGAGACCGAGGCGGGCGCCGAAGGCAGCGGCAGCGCGATCGATCCCCAGGTGGCGGCTGCGGAAGAGATGCAGCGTCTTCGCGATCAGCTCCTGCGTACCGCGGCCGATTTCGACAATTACCGCAAGCGCAGCCGTCGCGAGATCGAAGATGCCGAGCGGCGTGGACGTGAGACGACCTTGCGCGAGCTGCTGCCGGTCTTCGACAACCTCGAGCGCGCCATCGACTCGGCCAAACACGCGCAAGACCTCGCGGCGGTGGCCCAGGGCGTCGAGATGGTGCTGCGGATTTTCCACGACAGCGCGGCCAAGCTCGGGCTCGAGCGCCTCTCGGTCCTCGGCGAGCGCTTCGACCCCGCATTGCACGATGCCGTGCAGCAGCAAGAGAGCGCCGAACATGCCCCGGGCACGATCCTGAGCGAACTCATCCCCGGCTACCGCCTCGAGGGTCGCTTGGTGCGGCCGGCCATGGTGGTCGTGGCACGTCCCCCGGCGGCGGCGCCGTCCGGCAGCTGACCCCGAGGGATCTTTGGAGCTAGGCCAGCAGCTGCGGCTCGCGTTCGAGGCGAATGCCGTAGCGTTGACGCACGGCTTCGCAGAGCGCCTCGGCGAAGTCCAAGAGCGCCTGGCTGCTCGCACCCTCGTAGGTCACCAGTGCAAGGGCATGTTTGCTCGAGATGCCCACCTCGCCCTGACGGAAGCCTTTGTGGAAGCCGGACTGCTCGATGAGCCAAGCGGCCGAGAGCTTGATGCGGCCATCGGGCAGCGACCAGTGCGGGATGGCGCCTTCGCCGACCAAGGCTTCGTGCCTCTCCTGCAGCTCCGCGAAGGCTGCCGCGGGGACGATCGGATTGAGAAAAAATGAGCCCGCCGAGCGGTGGTTCGGATCGCTAGGGTCAAGCACCATCGACTTGGCGCGGCGCAGTTCGATCACCGCGCGTCGGACCTCCTCGAGACCGGGTCGAGGCTGCGCCAGGCGCTCGAAATGCCGCCGCAGCTCTTCGTAGGCGAGCGCGGCACCGGCGCCCTGGCGCAGCTCGAAGACGACTTTGCTCACCACCCAACGTCCGGGCTCGGATTTGAATCGACTGTGGCGGTAGGCGAAGGCGAGATCGCTCGCCTGCAGCGTCTCGAAACGCTGCGCCCGCAGGTCGTAGGCGCGCACTTCGACGACCGTCTGCGCGACCTCTTGGCCGTAAGCGCCGACGTTTTGAATCGGTGTCGCCCCGGTCGAACCCGGAATGCCGGCCAGACATTCGATCCCCGCGAGGCCTTGCTCCACCGCAAACTGCACGACGCCGTCCCAAACTTCGCCCGCCGCGACCGCCATGCGAACGAAGCCCTCGCGCGCGCTCTCCCGCTTCTCGATGCCGCGGTTGAGGACGTGAATGACCAGCCCGGGAAATCCCGCATCGGCGACCAGGGTATTCGAGCCACCCGCCAAAATGGCATGCGGAAGTCCGCGTTCTTTGGCCCAGTCCAGCAGCTCGGGCAGATCGTCTTCTTGCTGCAGCTCGGCCCAATAACGCGCTCGCCCTCCCACCGCCAGGGTGGTGAAGGGGGCCAGCGGCACGTTCTCGCGGATGAAAGGCAAGGTTCGTCTCGATGCGGCGCCTAAAGCCGCAGCTCCCGCAAACCGCCCATATAAGGCCACAAGGCTTCGGGAAGAGCGACGCTGCCATCGCCGCGTTGGCCTTGTTCGAGCAAGGCGACCATCGTGCGGCCTACGGCGAGGCCCGAGCCGTTCAGGGTGTGGAGCAAGCGAGGTTTTGCTCCCGCCGCGGGTCGATAGCGGATTTGGGCGCGACGGGCTTGGAAATCGCTGCACCAGGAGCAGCTGGAGATCTCGCGGTAGGCCTGCTGCCCCGGCAGCCAGACCTCGAGGTCGTAGGCTTTGTGGGCCGAAAAGCCGAGCTCGCCGGCGCAGTGCTCGACCACGCGGTAGTGCAGACCCAGGCCCTGCAACACCGCCTCGGCATGCCGCGTCAGCCGCTCGAGCTGCGCCTCGCCCTCTTCGGGCCGACAGAAGCGAACCAGCTCGACTTTGTCGAACTGATGTTGGCGGATCATGCCGCGGGTATCGCGTCCGTAGCTACCCGCCTCGCTGCGAAAACATGGGGCGTAGGCCACGTAGGCCAAGGGAAGTTCGCTGTCCTCGAGGATCTCGCCGGCGTGCAGGTTGGTCACCGACACCTCGGCGGTCGGTGAGAGGTAGAAGGCGTGTCCTTCTTCGCCTTGGCCGCTGCCGACGCGAAAGACATCGGCGGCAAACTTGGGAAGCTGACCCGTACCCTGCAGCGATTCGGCTTTGAGCAGGACCGGCGGCCAAATCTCTTGATAGCCGTGCTCGCGGCCGTGCAGATCGAGCATCCACTGGATCAGCGCCCGCTCGAGACGCGCGCCCAAACCCTTGAGCACGACGAAGCGCGAACCGCTGATCTTGGCGGCGCGTTCGAAGTCGAGCATGCCGAGTTCCTGCCCCAAAGCGACGTGATCGCGGACTTCGAAATCGAAGGCCGGCTTTTTACCCCAGGTGCGGACCACGGGATTGTCTTCTTCGCGAACGCCCGAAGGCGTCGACTCGGAGGGCAGGTTGGGCAGGTAGAGCAAAAGATCGGCGAGCTTGGCCTCGACCTCCCGATGTTGTTCTTCGAGCTGCCGGATCTCGTCGCCCAGCGCCTTGAGCTTCTCGCGGCGCTCCTGAAAGGCCGGCGAGCTCTTGTCGAGCGAAGCCATCGCTTGGCTCGCCTCGTTGCGCTGCGAGCGCAGGGTCTCGATCTCCTGGATCTGCTTACGCCGAGTTTGCGCCGCCTCGCCGAGGGAGTGCAGGGCGCTCTCGACCGAAGCGCCACGCCGCGCGAGCTGCGTGGTGACCAAGGAGAGATTTTCGCTGACGAAACGTAGGTCGAGCATAAACCGCCGCGTAGAAATCGAAGGAAGCTAAGCTCTAGCGCCTCTATCGCTACGCACGCAAGTCTAGACGGTCTAGCCTTGAGGGCTGCGGCCCGCCTTCGTCCTTAGATGATCGTCGAGCAAGCCGGGTTCTGGTAACGAAGCTTCGCGCTTTGCACCGAGCCGCTGAGCAAACTCTCGCAGGCTTGACCTTGGAAGCGAATCTCGCATTTGTTCTCGTCGCTCCACTTCCAGCCTTGGTCGCCTTCGCGCACCTCTGTGTCGTCCAGCCAAACGCGAATGCCGGGCGCATTGCCAAGGCATTCCTTGAGCGGATAGCGACAGTCGGCCGCCGAGGCGGCGATGCTACGCAACGCGCTCTCGAAGCTCTCGGAAGAGTTGACGTCGTAAAACTTCAAATCGCCGCTCAGGGCCTTGCCGCCCGCTTCCGCCAGCCGATTGAGGTTGCCATGCAAGCTGGGGTCACCCGCGAAGCCCAAGACGAAGGTGGAGATGTTCTGCGAGCGCGCGGTATTGAGTTCTTGAACGACCTCTTCGAAACTGCCGCCGCAGTTGGCCGGCTGGCCGTCGGTCGCCAGCACAATGTATTTGGGCTTGTCGCTCATATGCTCGTTGAGCGCACGCCGGGCCTTGAAGGCTGCGAAATAGAGCGGCGTATTGCCATTAACCATGGCGCTCATGTTCTGCACCTGACCGGCGAGTTCGCTGGCGTGGTTGGCCTGGATCGGGACTTCCGGGGAGTCGGCGACCCCGCAGCCGTTGCCGCCGGCAGCCGAGGGAAAACGCAAAAAGCCCATCTCGTTTTGAGCATTGAGCTTGGGCAAGACGCTGGCCAGCGCGGCCTTGAGCGCCTGGCCTCGCGTTCGGCCCATGGGATCGGCAGCGAGAGGCTCGTTAAGGCTGTTGGAGAAATCGGCGGCGAAAAGCAGGACCGACTCCTTTTCACTAAGCCCGTAGTCGAGGACCTGCTCGTTGGTGCAGTGGTCGAGAAGCTCTGCCGAAGCGCAGTCCGGGCCCTCGCATTTGGTGTTGCCGCCGCCTTTGTCGGATGCGGGTGAACATGCCCAAAGCCAGGGCCCTAGGGTGACGAGCAGGATCAAGCCTCTGCTTAGCGACGTGCGATTCACAATCAAACCGGCCTCCCGATTTCAAACTTCGCAAGATGCAAGCCAAAGTCAAAAAGGAGGGAAAGGTCGATTTTCAGCCTTGTCGAGCCTTTTTGGCGGCTCGGGGAGCCTTGGCTGGGGGAGGTGGTCCCCCGTGGGTGGGGGATCGATGCCCGAATCCGAAGCCGATTTGCTGGGCAGGCGTCGCTTGGAGGGCCGAGCCGACGATTTTATGGCTCAGCTTCGACAAGGGTTGGTCGCGCAGTTCCGCCAAAGCCATCCATCGCCCTTTGCTCTCGATGCCCTGCGGAAGCGTTTGCGACGCGCTGAGTTCGGCCTTCCATACCTCGACCTCCAGGCGCCGGTGGCTAAGGACATGGTGCACCGTGGCCTGGTGCGAGAGATTCGGGACATCCGGCAGGCCTTCCGGCTCTTCGGTGGTGCCCTCCCGCTCGAGAAGGGTCATCGGTGGTCCCCAGAGCCCGCCGAAAAGGCGACCTTGGCTCTCCACCATCCAGCATTCGCGTCCTTGGCCCGACGGGCTTTCGCGCAGTAGCACCAAGGCGCGGCAGCGCATTTCGCGAGCGGGTTTGCGCACTTTGGGTTGCGGTAGGCAATGCACCTTGGCCTCGGCATAGGCGCGGCAATCCGCTTGGAGCGGGCATTCGCCGCAGCGCGGATTTCGGGGCGTGCACACCAAGGCGCCGAGCTCCATCAGCGCTTGGTTGAAGGCCCCGGGCTCCTCGCCGACGACGAGCGCTTCGGCGAGGGCCCAGAGCTGCTTTTCGGTCTGCGACTGACCCAGAGGCGACTCGATGGCGAAAAGGCGGGCGAGCACGCGAGCGACATTGCCGTCGACCAGGGCTTCGGCCGCGTCGAAGGCGATGCTGCCGATGGCTCCCGCCGTATAGGCACCCACGCCCGGCAGGCTCAGGCGGGCCTGACGTTCACGCGGCACCTCACCGCCGTATCGCGCGACGACTTCGCGCACCCCCGCGTGTAGAAGGCGCGCACGGCGGTAATAGCCGAGGCCACTCCAGTGGCGCAGCACTTCTTCTTCCGGGGCCGAAGCCAAGCTGCGAAGATCGGGAAAGCGGGTGAGGAAACGCTCGTAGTAAGGGATCACGGTGTCGACCCGCGTTTGCTGCAGCATGATCTCCGAGACCCAGATGGCGTAAGGGTCGGCGCATCGGCGCCAGGGAAGATCGCGGGCGTGGCGCCGGTACCAAGCGAGCAAGGCCGAGCGTATGGAGGCATAGCGACGCGGATCGTTGCTCTCTCGGGCCCTCGATTTATGCTGCGCCGCCATGACCTGCCCCAAGGCTTACCATCTCGCCTTCCTGCTCGCAGCCTCTCTACTGGCCTGCAATCCCGGGTCGCGTTCGAAGGCCCCAACACGCGCCGCGGGAGCAACGAAAGGCGGTGAGGATGTGGCCGAACGTTCGGCCGCCGCACCGACCGCCCTGCGCATCCACCACGAGCTTTCGGAGGGGGGTGAGACGCGGCTATTCTTCCGCAACTACGGCGGAAGCCTCCTCTCCTTCGCTACCCTCCTGCACCTCGAGCGCCGCGAAAACGGGGGCTGGAAACGCCTCAGCGAGGGCAAATGGATGGCGCGCGAAAGCTGCGCCGAGACGCCGCGTTGCATCGAGCTGGCGCCGGGCGCGGAGTTCCAGGCCCTGGCTTGGTCGCGTGAGGCCGATTCGCAGGCTTGCGGCTGCGCCGGCTGCCCTCTGCCCGAAGGGGTCCCGCATCAGATGACCGTGGTGGCTTGCGATCGGGACGAGAGCGTCGCCAAGATCGTTCTCGATCGCACACCTTGAGCCGAAAGAAGCGGATACCTACACATGACCACCTTCTGCTGGCGGAAAACTACGGGCATAATGAGAGCAGGCTTAGTGTCCTAGAACGGCAGGCGTAGCGGTGGGCAAAGACCTTGGCTCCCCCAGGGAAAACTCCAAACCGGAGGTCGAGAGCATTCCCGACGCCGGAGAGGAGACTTCGATCTCGGGCTGCAGGCCTGCGATCGAAGCCGATTCCCAGGTCGAGACCGCGGTCGAAGCTGCCGACCAGATTCTCGCCCGGGTCGGCGTCTTGCCGCCTCTAGCGCCCATGTCGCTGCTCAAAGGCGACATCGAAGACGAAGGCGACGGGACGACGCGCCGTGACCAGGCGCCGATCACGCCCGAGGTCCTAGCGGCATTGCCGGGGCCTGCTCCCTCCGCGCCTGCCGCGCCGGAGGCCGGGCAGACCAAAGCCAAAGCCAAGCCCCCGATCACCGAGGGCGACACCGAAGACAGCACCGAAGCCGGTCTGCAGAAAGCATGGAGCGCCGCGATCATTCAGACGGCGAGCAAGATGCAAGCGGTGACGATGACCCCAAACTTGGTCGCGCAGACGCCGCCGACCAAACCTTCGGCGCGCCCCGCCCAGACGGCTCGAGACGGTCGCACCTTGGCGTTCGTGCGTCCGACGCCCGAGCCGCCCGCAGCGCAGGAGGGGGGCACTTTGCAGTGGTCGCCTTCGGCCATTCCGCCGCCACCTCGACCGGAAGCGCCTGCCGCAGCGCCTGCCGCGAAGCCGCTCATCGAAGAGTCTGCGACGGTCAACGCGCTCCCTCTTGCAACGCCCTCGGAAGCCGAGGAGAAGATTGAAGACAGTTTTCCGCGTCGTGGCCCTCTCGACGAGCAGCATGTCGGTCGCTACGAGCTCGCGTTCCAGCTTGCTTCGGGCGGCTTTGCAGCCGTCTACTTGGCGCGTGTGCTCGGCCCGGGCGGCTTCGAGAAGTTCGTCGCTCTGAAGCGAATCCATCCGCATCTCGTCGAGCAACGTGAGTTCGTCGATATGTTCCTCGACGAAGCGCGCATCGCCGCGTGCATCAATCACCCCAACGTCTGTCCGGTCTTCGACTTCGGCGAAGCCGATGGCGTGTATTACCTCGCCATGGACTACATCTTCGGCGAACCGCTCTCTCGCGTCATGCGTCTGGTCGGTTCGAGTTCGAGTGTGCTCGGCAGCGATCGCTTCATCTTCATCGCCAAGATCGTCGCCGACATCGCCGACGGTTTGCACGCCGCGCACGAAGCCCTGGGCCCTGACGGAAGGCCGCTCAACGTCGTTCACCGTGACGTCGCGCCAGCGAACCTCTTCGTGCGCTACGACGGCCACGTGCAGATCGTCGACTTCGGCATCGCCGCGGCCGCTGGAAAGCTCCACACGACAGCCACCGGCGTGATGAAGGGCCATATGGCCTACATCTCGCCCGAGCAGTTCAAAGGCCAGGCCGTCGATCGGCGCACGGACGTTTGGGCGCTCGGCGTCGTGCTCTGGGAGCTGCTCACGGGCCGGCGTTTGTTCAAACGCGATTCCGAGGCACAGACCATGTACGCGGTCGTCTCGGAACCCGTCCCCAACGCGACGCAGATCGCAGCCGACGTGCCTCCCGAACTCAACGCCGTTGCGCAGATCGCGCTCTCGCGGGATCCCAAACATCGCTTTCAGACGGCGCGTGATCTGAGTCTCGAGCTGCACAATTACCTGCGCAGCAAGAGCGCACCCATGTCACCGCATGAGGTCGCCAACTGGGTTTCCATGCTCTTTCCGGAGGGCCGGGCGCGCAAACTGCGCCTGCTCGATGCTGCGCGAGAGCAACTGCGTCGGGCCAAGCGTGCGCCGGCGACGATGCGCCCCGAGCGTTTGCGCCCCTCCTGGTACCCGGAAGAAAAAGCGCAGCGGCCCTCGCGACTCGATGCCCTGCGTGAGCGCATCCTTCCGACCCTCCGGTCGGCGCGTGTGCAGCTGCGAAAAGTCTCGTGGCGTGTATGGGCCGGGATGGCGCTGACGGTCTGCATCCTGATGCTCTTCTGGCTCGCCCTCCGCTCGTCGGGCAGCGAGGACCTAGCCCCTGCGCCCAAGCCGGCGCCGAAAGCGAGCGCAGCGCAGAACCCCCAGCCTCCGCGCGCCGCGACTCCGAACGCGGTCGTCGAGAAGACCCGCGCCATTTTTGCTGAAGGCGCGCTGCCCGCACCACGCGAGGGGAACAAAGCCGGCGAGCTCAAAGCAGAGAGCACGGCTGCGCTCGCCAACACCGGTTATGTCGTTCTGCGCACGCGCGGCGGCAACGCCAACGTTTATCTGCGCGGCGAACTCCTAGGGCAATCCCCCGCGCGCTTTCGTCTGCCGGTAGGACTGCAGCGTTTGAAGCTGGTTCCCACCAACGGCAAACCCATGCGCTGGGTGAACGTTCGCGTTCACCGCAGTCGGGCCTTTCAAATCGTCGTCGACCTCGATCGCAGCTAACGCTTGGCGTGCCGGGCCTTTTTGCGGCCCTTCTTCTTGCGTTTTTTGGGCTTGGGACGCTGCGAGCGATAGAGGCAGCGCAGCCCATCGTCGGCATCGGCCACGACGCGCCGGCGGTCTTGCGCACGACGCGCCGGCATGGCGTCGTCAAAAAGCGGCAGAGCGTCGCAGTGGCGGCCGTTTTTGGCCAAGATGAAGTGAACATGCGGCGTATGCGCGTCGCCGGTGATGCCGACCTGCGCGATCTGCTCACCGCGCTCGACGACTTCGCCGGCCTCCACCAGGTTGCGACGGTTATGGGCGTAGGCGCTCACCCAGCCGTTGGGGTGAACGACGATGACGAAGTTGCCGTAGCCGGAAAAGCCGTTGCCCGCATAAACGATGAGTCCACGCTCGACGGCATAAACGGGGCTGCCGGGATCCGCGCGCACATCCAGCGCCAGGTGATAGCCGCCCGGCCCGCTGCCCCAGCCGCGGCTGACTCGCCCATCGTCGACGGGAGTCTCGAGGGGAAGCTCGATCTCGCCCTTGCCGGCCGCCGCCACCCACTCGGCACGTGGCCGCTCGCCGAGCGCGAGGAGGCCAGCGTCCTTGCCGCCCAAACCCAAGCTCGCGGCCCGCGCACGAATCGTTGCTGCGCTCTCCCGGTGAGGCGCACGCGGTGCTTTGCGCGACCCTCTCCCGAGCCGCACCTCGGCGGCAGGCGCTTCGCTGGTTTCGTTTTCACTTTCCTCGAGAGCATTGCCCTCTTCGGCTGCAGCCCTAGCGAGACGCGCACTCGTCTCACTCTCGCCTTCGGCATCACGCTGGTGCCGCTTCGATGCGCGCGCGAAGCCTCTGCGCTTCTCCACTCGACTCGGCGCATTCGGCGCCGACCGCGCCTCCGTCGATGGTCCCCCTCCCTTTTCGCTCTCTTCGCTCTCCTTGCCAGGGATCTTCAGCGCCGTTCCCGGGCGGATCATTGTGGAGCGCAGCCGGTTGACACTCTTGAGCTCGTCGACGCTGACATGAAAGCGCTTCGCGACGCGCACCAAGGTATCGCCTCGCTGCACCACATAGGTGGGTGAGCGCCGTGCGTGTGCTTCCGGAAGAAGGCCGAAAAACAGCCCTATCGCCGCAGCGACCGACAGGAACTGCCATTTCCTAAGACAAAGCATCGCCTTGGAATAGCGAGCACCCGCAGATCCTTCAAGGGTGAGCGTGAAGATCCGGAGGACGAGCGACAAGACACCGAGTCCGAGGTAGGACGCGTAGTTGTGTCTGGCACAGATAGTGCTTCAAGCTGGGTTCAAGCAATGTCCGACCATTCTCGTATCGACGGCGGGT
>ERZ1066121.2943-NODE-2943-length-10091-cov-7.267338_pt1 | contig 10091 bp, 9 predicted proteins | sample MGYA00382768_ERZ1066121 | MGnify/ENA primary metagenome ERZ1066121 (study PRJEB33369, sample SAMEA5778351) | biofilm metagenome | biome: Industrial cooling water; feature: Water cooling tower basin; material: Biofilm | place: United Arab Emirates | collected... | reverse complement strand
GTGTGCTGTCTTGTTATTATCTTGGACAACCCGCACACGCTTCAAGTTTAACGGCTAGAAGTCTATCCAGTTTCCCGGAGATGCCCAAAGAATAGGGCGATCGCCCCCATCCGGATTGCCCCATTAGCGATCGCTTTACTAAAAACTACCAGTGCGAGACAGCCCGACACAATCCAGCGACAAAAAGCTACAACCCAAAAATTAACGAATTTAGGACATTAATTGAAGTGGTAGTTAGATTGCATTCAATCAGTCTAATCACCCCAAATTAGGAAATTAGGCTGACGTATTTCCACCTAACCACCCCAAATTAGGGAGTTAGGCTGAAATAATTCCACCTAATCACTCTGAATCGAAGGATTAGACAGATGGATTTCTCTCTAATCAATAGTTAGACCGCTGAAGCAACTCGTCCAGGATTCGCTTAAGTAGGATTCGCCTAAGATTAATATACTTATAGGTATAGCGCCAGCTCAAAACATTGCAGGAGCCACTATGCCCATCGAATTGCACAACTTCACTTGGGAAGGTGTCCGTTTAGTACAAGTAGAGACCCAACCTCACCATATTGCTGGTGTGCTGTCCAACATTCGAGAGACTTTGAAAAGCTCAGATTGCGAGTGGGAGGACATTTACTCTGCTTACTACGGCTCTGAGGAAGATGGCACTACCACTTTTTACGAAGGAGAGAGGGCGGAGGCGGGTAAGCCAGGAATATGGACGTATGTTGTTTATGATTGTGATCTGGGCAAAGAAGAGGTAGTCACTAATCTAGATATTGATACTTTAGATCCAGCTTTGAAACTAAGACGCATTGTCGCAGAAGTGATAGCTGCTACTACCATTAGCAGTCCAACCGACCAAGTTCAAAGGTTAAGAGATATAGCTACAGAAAATGGTATTTCTCCTGAAGTATTGCTCTCCTCCAAAGCTGAGTTTCAGCGGAGCCAGCCTAAACATGGCTTTAATGAGGCAGCAAGTTATGTACTAGAAAAAAACGCTGAACTATACCGACGTCTGGCATGATTCGCTATCTTACGCTAGATGAAGTAATGAGTTTACATGGTCAGATACTCAAGCAATCAGGAGGAACAGCGGGAGTTCGAGATTTAGGTTCTCTGGAATCTGCCATAGCCCAACCTATGATGACGTTTGGGGCAGAAGATCTCTATCCAACGCTTGTTGATAAAGCTGCCGCTCTAGCATTTTCTTTGGTGATCAATCATCCTTTTGTTGATGGCAATAAAAGAACTGGACATGCGGCGATGGAAACTTTTCTAGTTATGAATGATTTGGAAATCTTTGCTCCAGTTGACGAGCAAGAATCAGTAATTCTATCACTAGCAGCAGGTTTACTTGACCGAGAAGACTTTACAAAGTGGTTAGAGTCACGAACTAAAGCGGTCTAACACTGCGTTGGTGCGGACGGAACGGAGGTTATCAATGAGAGTTTGAGGCTATCTGCCGCCGCACAACTTTACCGTTACACGGTCTAGTTATCGATTGAAGAAAGTCAAACAGTGGTTGGGGCGATCGCGCTGTGTTTTGCCATCAGCTTGAAGCAGCGGCCCAGGCTAGAAACCAACTGCATCCAGGCATTTTACCGATTAACAAATACAGAGCAATTACTCGTTTTAAGGTGTTTAGTAACAGTTTTTAGCCGACCAAATAGACACAAATTAAACATATAAAAAACAGCCGCGATCGCGACTGCTTTGCAAAAAGGCATCAATCAAACTTTAAGCACTAATCAACGCTGAGGCTAAGCCGCTAAATTAGCAGCAGCAAAATCCCAGTTTACGAGTTTATCCAAATAGTTGGAAATAAACCCAGGTCTTGCATTGCGGAAATCGATGTAATAGGCGTGTTCCCACACATCCAGCGTCAACAGTGGCTTCTGACCATGTACCAGCGGGTTTTCAGCATTGGCAGTCTTGGTGACTTTGAGGGTACCATTGTCTTCAACGAGCCAAGCCCAGCCGCTACCAAATTGCGTTGCTGCCGCGTTGGTAAACTCTTCCTTGAACTTGTCAAAGCTACCAAAATCTTTGTCAATCCGAGCGGCCAAATCTCCGGTCGGCGCGCCACCACCACCGGGTTTCAGGGAGTTCCAGAAAAAGGTGTGATTCCAGACTTGGGCCGCGTTGTTGAAGATCCCGGCCATTGAAGCATCGCCATAGGCAGTCTTGATGACTTCTTCCAAGGATTTGTCAGCCAGATCTTTGCCTTCAGTCAATTTATTGAGGTTGGCAACATAGGCAGCGTGATGCTTGCCATAGTGATACTCAAAAGTCTCAGCTTTCATGCCATAAGGCTCTAGAGCATCCTTTGCGTAGGGGAGGGGAGGCTGTTCAAATGCCATCGGTCTTCTCTCTGCTAACTACTTGGTTCAATCAGTTAAAGTCCAAAGCCTGAGAAGCGGACTCAAGACAACAGCAGTAGCTGCGGGCTGTCTAAAAGACTTCTCAGTTCGGCAGAAACAGAATTTAACACTTCTGATTTTAGTCTAAACCTGGCGTTCAGCAAATGGTTCAAAGGGATGATCGCTAAACCGGGGAGCGGCGATCGCGGCAATTCTGGTCATTTGTGCTTGGCCACACCCCTTAGCTCTGCTGTTGCCGACGCTTGGGTCAGGTAAAATCTCGCTCCAAACGAGTCGCCCCCACGCCCCACCGACTTAGCCCCCCGCTTCCGTTCTGGACAATACTCGCCACCAAGCACGGCCCCACCGCAGCATTGGCTCAAGGAGTGACTGAATGCCAATTTGCCAGGAAAACCGAAAATCTGGACTTTGCTGCATAGCCACAATAATTTTAGGGCTGTAGACCAAAAGCAACCCCAAACTCTGGCTATATCGCCGTCCTTGCCAGTAGGCATAGACAATCAGGAGGCAATACGACAACTCGTGATAACGATGCTGCCCCCGTCTAGACATTGCCAAACCCCGACGGGCATACCGCAAACTGGTGCGCCACAGCCCAACCCGCGCCAGCAAATAAGTGAAGTTGAGCCAATCTGCCTGGGTTAACCAGGGCACGCTCCGTCGGAGTTGGGGAGAAAGTTTAGTCGCAGCCACCAACGCCTGAGAAGCAGCGGGAAGGTCGCGGTTCAGAAAAATGGCCGCCAAACATTGATGGAGTAGCCATTCTTGATAGATATCGCCTGTAGCTTGAGCTTGCACTAACAGCTCAACAAAATCGGATTCAAAACACTGACACTCTGCAATCCCGATGCCTGCACCAATTAAATTAATCAGAATAATCGTTTTATAGTAAGAACTGTTGAACTGTTGCGCGATCGCAAAGGCTTGCTGCACTAAAGGATAAGCCTGTTGAAAGTCTTTACGGATAAAGTGAGTCGTAATCAAGTTTTTTATAGCAACCCATTGATTATACAAATCCTGAATTAACGTCGCGATCGCAAATTGCTGCTCGTAATATTTAATTGCTTCGGCAAGATTCCCAATTCTATGCAAAATAATCCCCAGATTACCAATTATTTCACATTCCAATCGTCGATCACTCAAAGTTTGGGCAATACTCAACGCCCGCTTCCCATAGTCTAAAGCCTGTTGCTGATAAAATTTTTCAATGCGATGTAGACTGATGATTGTCGCAATTTTAGTGAAGGCTTCTGCTTGTATTCGACTACTCTGTATCTGGGTCGCAAGCTGCAAAGCATTTTGACCATGCTGAAGGGCCAGATGCGGCTGGGCTGCATCACCATAAATGCTGCTCAATTCCAGGTGAGCCTGGGCTTCTGCGGCCAAGTCATCCAATTGCTTTGCACACTCTATCGCTTGCTGCTGGTAGGTGATTCCCGCTTCAAACAGTCCCCTAAATCGACAACTGCGACCTAACTGAATGAGGCAAAAGCACTCTGCTGCCGCATCCAAATGCCCCAAGAGCGATCGCAACATCTCTGTTAATTCCTGGTAATTCCCCCAAATTTCAAGTTGTTTATACAGGGGATAAGGCGGCAAAGTGGGTTGCGTTGGTAATTGAATCGGTCGATGCAAAAGTGCATGGGCAAGCTCCCAAACAGCCAGTTCACTGAAATGATAAAAAGCTTCGAGATAGCCCCGCACATAGTCTCCATTTTGGGGGTTGGGGCCGGGATCGTAGGCGTGTAACCAGTAGGCTGCGGCTTTGAGGTGAGCCAAGGCATGAAGCGACAGTTTAGACACCGCTGGCGTACCTACCATAGCCTGGGGCGACAACGCCACAATCTGTCCAACCTCATTCAGACACAACTGCTGAATACAAATAGGATTCACATGATGGAGTGCAAGAGATTCATAAGCAATCACGCTTAGACCTCCATTGAAAACTGAGACAGATGCTTAAGCGCAACACAACGAATCAAACTATGCTGACGATATAAGACTTGGGTTTGATAACGCTCTCGCTCAATTAAGTAACGTCGCTCAAGACTATTAAATGCAGGCCGGATTAATTCAGAGGAATACTCGTCAATTAATCGATACCAGGCACCAGGTTCAACAGCTCGTCGATAGACCGCCGCCATGACCAGTAAGCGATAGGCCAATGGATGGGCAACTCGCAACCGCTGAAAGGTGAGTTCGATGCGATCGCGCACCATATCCTGTAGTTGGGGGCGATAACAACTGAGTTGGGAATCATCCCTGGGCGACTCTCCTTCGACTGCGGTCTGCTGCTGCTCAATTTGCACAAATTCAGGCCCAAATTCTGACCAATACACATCAATATTCCCGTGATAAGGAGGGGCTTGCAGTTCGCCAGCAATGACTTGTAACGCAAGGGGATGGCCTTCGTACAGACGAATGATCCGGTGCAACAAGGCTTCAGCCGAACTCCCAAAAGCGGGCGCAACGCCCCAGGCCGCAAACAGTTGGAGCGATTCGGCAGTGGTCAATCCCGTCAATGGTTGCAGGCGCGATCGCGCGGGATAGCGGCCTTGTAACGGCAGGGGCGGTTGCACTTGGGAAGTAATGAGAATCCGACTGGGCATCTCGTTGGCCCGCACCACTGCTGCTAATAACTGCTCAAATACGGGATTTGCAAAGGTATGGGAACCATCAGGCTGAGGCACTAAGACTTCTTCTGCCATATCCAACACGAGCAAACCCGGTTTCGCCTTGAGCCGAGCCAACAAAGTCGCCACCAATTTCGCTGGGGCCTGTTGCAACTCTGGGGTGGCGATCGCCGTTGGCCCCAACACCGCCTGGGTCAACTGCTCAATGTTGGGTAATGTGTGATCCAACACCACCACATAGCGGGCCGGGAAGTGCTGTTGCAACTCAAGATCCACCAACAAGCGGGCAGCGAGAGCCGTTTTACCAATCCCAGTCAAGCCCACCAGCATTAAAACGCGACACTCGGTTTGCAACTGTTGCACCAATGCCGCGACAAGAGTTTCTCGGCCCACCCAGCGGGTGACAGCACTATCTAAAGCGGCTGGAGACTCTTTACCTCGCTGAGTGCCAGCCGCTTGTAGGGTGGCAGCCTCTACCGCCGCGATCGCCTCTGCCCTGGGTACCGACCCACCCCGGGCACGCCGCTCCAACCCAGCCAGAATATCCTCGCGAAAGGTGCGTTTGCGAACCGCACCCCCCAGGCCAATCGCCAATTCTTCACACAAAGCCGCCCCTTGAGCACGGATGTAACTTTCGTCGTACTGCCGCGACCAGTGCGAAAGCATCTCAGTGTAAGTCAAACCATCCCAGGCATCTCGAAAAATCGCCGACTTGGGAAATAGGAGTTGGATTTGCAACACAGCTTCGATTGCCGCCAAGGCTTCCCCAGAATCCATAAAACAGCTCAAGCAACCTACTAATTTTTATTATTTTTTAGCGAATCGTAAAGTTTAGGTCAATTTTAGGCTAAACCCAACATTGGCATACCTATATGCTTAAATTTTGTATAAAAATTAACTCATGTTCCCGCGCAGTTTGCGTAATTGCGATCGCATCCAACCGAGAGTAATGTAGCCGGAAATCAGCGAACCTCGGTTTACAGATTTCGAGTTTTTGCACACATTCATCATTTCAATCATTACGGGGTATCTCCATGTCGGGTAACTCTACCAATTTTGCTGCCGATTTTTTGCCTCAGTCTCAAGCCCCCCTCAACTCCGGCATCGCACCTTCAATCCTGCCATCTAGCCCATTTCAAGATCCGCTCCATCCATATCAAAGTAGTAGCTCTCTACCGACTTCAGAGTTAAATTCACTGGTATCCCTCAATCCAGTTTCTAACCCTGCTTCTGGCTGGTTTACAGTCGGCGACTCTGGCAACGTTAGCATTGACTATTTGTTTGATGGCGGTGCTTTTGAAGGCGAATTAGGCATCTTCAGTTTATCTGGGCTAGAAGCCTACACTTTAGGTTCCAATGAACTGATTCAGGAAGTGACCCGCCGAGTCTTAAGCCAGTCTACGGCAGGTTATCTGGCAATTTCTGATGCCCTCGAAGGTGCCCGCTTCAACAGTGGCCTTGGCTGGGAAGGTGACTTTAACCACGGTGATCATTTAGGTGTCAAAGCCTTCACAATGACGGCGGGCGATCGCTTCGGCATTGTCACCGTCGCCAACGGCACCTTCCAAGACTTGCTGCAAAACCCCAACGGCAACAAATACCAAACCCTCTTCTCGATGGCAGAGTGGAACCCTAAGGGCACCCAGCAATTTGGCCAACTCACCAGCGATACGGGCGATACATCCGTCTTTGCCTTTGAAGACTTGCGCCTAGACGGCCATAGCGATCGCGACTACAACGATATGGTCTTCCAAATTCGGGGAGCCACCGCCACCGCGATCGACCTCAGCGACCTGATTGATGACATCAAAGACTGGCAAAATACCGCGATCGGGACTCAGATCATAGACCATATTCGGGCAATAGAGTTACCAACATTACCTATCGATCCAGCAACGGGAGCCGAATACTATCCCGGCGATCTCCTCGTTCAGTTTGCACCAAATGCATCTCCTGCTGAAATTCAAGCGATCGCTCAACAGTTTGGTGCGATCGCTGTTGAGTCTCTTGATCCGTCCGATCCAAGTTCTCAATGGCAAGTCTTGCGTTTTGCTCCAGACACAAACCTGTTGCAAGTCCGCTCCGAGCTATCTCAAAACACCAGTGTTGGCGCGATCGACCTCAACTACAAAATGACAGTCGATTTCAGCCGCGATCCGCTCTCTACCGAACTTTGGGGTCTGAACAATACGGGTCAATCAGGTGGCCGTGTAGATGCGGACATTGACTTACCAGAAGCCTGGAGGTTTCAAACTGGTAGCCCCAATGTAACAGTCGCCGTGATTGATACAGGCATCGACTACCGCCATCCGGATTTAGCTGCAAATATTTGGCGCAACACACGCGAGATTCCAGGTAACGGCGTTGACGATGATCGCAATGGCTTTGTTGATGATGTAAATGGGTTCGACTTTGCTAATCGGGATAATAATCCTTGGGATGATAACGGACATGGCACTCACGTTGCCGGAACGATTGGAGCAGTTGGTAATAATAACGTTGGTGTTGCTGGTATTAACCGCAACGTCAAGTTGATGCCGCTGAAATCTTTTGGTAGCAATGGTTCAGCTTCTCTCTTGAATATTGTTAGTGCAGTAAACTATGCCACAACGATGGGAGCAAAAATCATCAATGCCAGTTTTGGTGGTGGCGGTTATTCCCAAGCGATGTTTGATGCCGTTCAAAGGGCAAATCGTTCCGGCGTTTTATTTGTAGCAGCAGCCGGTAACAATGGTCGCAATACTGATTTTCAGCCTCAATTTCCGGCTGCGTACAATCTGCCTAATGTGATCTCTGTGGCAGCAACTGATCGTTTTGACCAACGGGCTAATTTTTCTAACTACGGTCGGAATACGGTTGATTTAGGTGCCCCAGGCGTTGACGTTGTCAGCACTTTACCCAATAACCGTTACGGTTCACTCGATGGTACGTCAATGGCAGCACCTCATGTTGCAGGCGTGGCAGCGTTGTTGTACGCCCAAAATCAAACTCGGTCGGCGACCGAGGTTCGCGATCTAATTTTTCAAAGTGGCGATCGCACGGCTGCAATGCAAAATATTACCAGCACAGGGACTCGCCTTAATGCAAACAACGCAGTTATTCGCGGAATGTTAGGGGCAGGATCGCGTTCACCACAGCTTTTCCGGGCTGCATTTGACACAGTTCTTGGTCAAAACTATGACTATGCACCTATTGGTAATGCGTACCGTTGGGGGAATGGCTGGACTCAGGAATTACGCGACTCGAGAGGTAATCGCGTCTTGATTATGCTAGAAGATGGAGCGAATACCGCCTACACCGTGCTAGGTAGTAATCTCGATGAATACCTATTCATGGGCGGTCCGGTTGGCAAGACAATCGACGGTCGTGGAGTCTTTCTGGGATATCCGCGCTCCAACGAAAACGTTTTTACCAATGGGCGTGATGGGAAACGAGGGGTTTGGCAACAGTTTGCGGCGGACGATGGTAAAGCCCGCATTCACAACCTCTTTGGTTCAGCATCTGTTGCCACTTGGGGATCAATTGGTAGTCGCTACACTGACATGGGTGGGGCCAGCAGTTGGTTAGGAATGCCAACTCGCCGCGAATACTTCGATGGGAATACTGTCTTTGCAGATTTTCAAGGTGGACGCATTGCATTTAACTGGGATACTGGTTGGCTAGAAGTTTTGCAGCCAGGTGCTCAACCCTCTTGGCGACAGCCTGTAGGTAATCCTGATATTGATATCCAGCTTGATTTTTACGGCACCTTCTCTCAATCGCAGCGTAATATTATTGAACAAGCTGCTCGTAATTGGGAGAATATTATTACTCGTGATAAAGTTCCCTCAGGAGTGCTTCGTATTGCCGTAACTCAAGGTACTGGCAGGATGAATGGTAGTGGTTGGAATGGGATGTGGGCTGAAACATCCTGGACAGACTATGGCTATCAAAGAAATGCTCGATATGATTTGACTCCGAATTTAGCGGGTGAAGTTCGTATGCACTATAATAGTAGTCAAATGAGTCGCCTCACCAGTAATCAACTGACCCGACTAACGATGCATGAACTAGGACACGCCCTTGGTTTAGATGATGCACAATATGACCCTAGCTTAGGGATGGATGGCATTATGGATCTCTACGGACTAGATCCAAAATTGACCGAAGGTGTATTCCAACGCATGGAATGGATGGGTTACAGTGTAAACCGTAATGCTGCTATTGCATGGGGCTAAACACTAGACATCGTGACTTATGCCAAGGCTAGATTTTTCTTTATTTAGCACTTAGTTTTACAGCGATCGCCCCTTCCTACCTGAGATTGGGCGATCGCTCTTTGTTTGGAGCGGCACGATGGGTAGAAGGGAGCGATCGCGTAAAATTGGAATAGTTGTAATGCGACGAATATTGAGTAAGCCTGATAGGGGAAGCAGCGATATGAAGTGGCGAGTTGTGCTTGAACCTGATAGCGAAACTGGAGATTGGGCAGCATGGTGTCCAGAATTGCCAGGATGCACATCGGCAGGAGAAAGTGAAGCAGAGGCGCTAACCAATATTCAAGAGGCGATCGCCCTTTACATCGAACCTGCACCGGTTGAACTTGTGCCAGGAGCGATCGTTCGAGAGGTCATTGTTGGATGACTCGGATGCGACGGATGAATGCTGATGAGGTTGAGCGGCTTCTCGAAAAGTATGATTTTGAACTAATTTCGCAGAAAGGTAGTCATCGCAAATGGCGAAACTCCGATGAGATTCAGGTCATCGTGCCGTACCATAAAGGACGGAATTTACCAATCGGTACGCTTCGCAACATTCTTATTGCCGCTAATATTCCCGAAGTCGAGTGGAAAACTGAATAAGGCGATCGCCCCTTCCTACCTGAGATTGGGCGATCGCCCCAGACCAAGGCTTTAGCAACAAATCGTGAATGCACCCCGATCGCGCCTTGAACGGGTTCACGACCACCCGGAGCGGGCCAGCACTGACAAATAAAGTATTACTCCACACATTCGGGAAGTGAGCACGCTATAATCAAAGGACATCATGGGGCTGTAACGGTTTCGACGTTTTGGCGAAAGTTACATTGTGATGCA
>ERZ1066121.2942-NODE-2942-length-10091-cov-25.189518_pt1 | contig 10091 bp, 8 predicted proteins | sample MGYA00382768_ERZ1066121 | MGnify/ENA primary metagenome ERZ1066121 (study PRJEB33369, sample SAMEA5778351) | biofilm metagenome | biome: Industrial cooling water; feature: Water cooling tower basin; material: Biofilm | place: United Arab Emirates | collected... | reverse complement strand
GCCATGGTCGAGGCGGGCGGCGCCGACTGGCTCCACGTCGACGTGATGGACGGCGTCTTCGTCCCCAACCTCACCTTCGGCGCGAAGGTCATCGAGACGGTGAAGCGCTGCACGCGGCTCCCGCTCGACGTGCACCTCATGGTGGTCGAGCCCGAGAACTACTTCGAGAGCTTCGTGCAGGCGGGGGCCGACGTCCTCACGATCCACGTCGAGGCGGCGCCGCACCTGCATCGGCAGGTGATGCGCATCCGCGAGCTCGGCGCGCGGGCCGGCGTGACGCTCAACCCGGCGACCTCGCTCGAGACGGTGCGCGAGGTGCTCCCCGAGGTCGACCTGCTGCTGATCATGAGCGTGAACCCCGGCTTCGGCGGGCAGAAGTTCATCCCCGGCGCGGTGGACCGGATCCGCCGTGCGCGGCGGATGCTCGACGAGGCGGGAAGCCGCGCCGCGCTCGAGGTCGACGGCGGGATCGCGCGCGACACGATCCGCGCCTGCACCGAGGCCGGGGCCGACACCTTCGTCGCCGGCAACGCGATCTTCGCCGCCGCCGACCCGCGCGCCGAGATCGCCGCGCTCCGCGACGCCGCGACGCTGGTGGCCGCGTGACGTCGCGCCAGCAGTGGGGGCTCGTCGCCGCCGTCGTCGCGATCCTCGGCGGCGTCCTCTGGTTCGCCTCGACGCACCTCGAGGACGAGCTCGTGGGGGTGACGGTCGGCTCGCCCGCCCCCGACTTCGCCGGCGCGACGCTCGTCGCCCCCGAGCGCGCGAAGACGCTCGCCGACTACCGCGGCGAGGTCGTGGTGCTCAACGTCTGGGCGACCTGGTGCCTCCCGTGCCGCACCGAGATGCCGAGCATCCAGCGGCTGCACGAGGCCTACGGCCCCAGGGGGCTGAGGATCGTCGCGGTGAGCATCGACGACCCGGGGAAGAAGGACGAGATCCGGAAGTTCCTCGCGGAGTACCGGCTCACCTTCGAGGTGCTGCACGACTCGCTGCAGGCGGTGCAGCAGGCCTACCAGACGACGGGCGTCCCCGAGACCTTCGTCATCGGGCGCGACGGGATCATCCGCAAGAAGGTGATCGCCGCCGCCGACTGGAACTCGCCGGCCAACCGCGCGCTCATCGACCAGCTGCTCAAGGACCGCGCGGAGTGACCGCGTCCGGTCGATGACGCGCATCCTCGGCATCGAGACGAGCTGCGACGAGACCTCCGCCGCGGTGCTCGCCGGCACCGGCGACGCCGTGACGCTCGAGTCGCTCGTGATCCTCTCGCAGGACGTGCACCGCGTCTTCGGCGGCGTCGTTCCCGAGATCGCGAGCCGGCAGCACCTCGTCGCCCTCGGGCCGGTGATCGACCGCGCGCTCGCCGACGCCGGCGCGACGCTCGCCACCGTCGACGCGATCGCGGTGACGCACGCGCCGGGGCTCGTCGGCGCGCTCCTCGTCGGCGTCGCGGCGGCCAAGGGGCTCGCGATGGCGCGCGGGCTCCCGCTCGTCGGCGTGCACCACATGGAGGGGCACCTCTTCGCCACGTCGCTCGAGCACGCGGCGGCGGTGCCGCCCTTCACCGCGCTCCTCGTGAGCGGCGGCCACACGCTCCTCCTCGACGTCCCCGCGTGGGGCGAGTACGTGCACCTTGGCGCCACGCGCGACGACGCCGCCGGCGAGGCGTTCGACAAGGCCGCCAAGCTCCTCGGCCTCCCCTACCCCGGCGGCCGCCACGTCGAGGCGCTCGCCCGCGACGGCGACCCCGCGCGCCACCGCTTCACCCGCCCGATGCTCCGCCGCGACCAGCGCCCGGGCGACGACGACTACTACGACGTGAGCTTCAGCGGGCTCAAGACCGCCGTCCTCGGCGCCGTGCGCGCCGCCGGCGACGCGCTCGAGGGCGAGAAGGCGCACATCGCCCGCGGCTTCCAGGACGCCCTCGTCGAGACGCTCGCCGCCAAGGTCGCCCGCGCCGCCACCGCGCACGGTCGCACGCGCGTCGTTCTCGGCGGCGGCGTCGCCTGCAACCGCGCCCTCGTCGCCGCGATCGAGCGCGCGTGCGGCGACGACGTCACCGTCTTCGCGCCCACGCCCCGCATCGCTACCGACAACGCCGCCATGATCGCCCGCGCCGGCCTCTGGCGCTTCGAGCGCGGCGAGCGCGCGGGGCTCGACCTCGCGTGCGCCTCCGCGCTGCCGATTCCCGGGTCGCGTCCGGGGTGAGTCCGTGCCCCATGTCGGCATCGTGAAACCGCGTCAACGCGGAGACACGGAGGACGGCCGGAGGCGCCGAGCGAACGGCGGAACACGAAGGACACGAAGAAGGCCGAAAGAGAATCGTTCTTCCTTTCGTTCTCTTTGCGTCCTTCGTGTTTCGCCGTTCGCTCGGCGCCTCCGGCCGTCCTCCGTGCCTCCGCGTTGACGCGGTTCCGCAGTGCCGCGGTGCCGACGCGGCACGGTACGGCGCGGCCGCACCGGTCAGCGCCGCGTCGTCCCCGTGGTGTCCGTGAGCGCGCGGATGAAGGCGTGCAGCGCGCGCCGGTCGGCGGCGGTGAGGTGGATGCGGTCGCCCGGGAGCGTCTGGTTCTCGACGCGGAGGCCGAGGCCGGTGCCGCCGCCGCGGGCGTAGAACTCGGTCACCTCGTCGAGCGTGCGGTAGACGCCGTTGTGCATGTAGGGGGCGGTGAGCGCTGCGTTGCGCACCGTGGGCGTCTTGAACGCGTGCTCGTAGGGCTCGGCGGCGAAGATCGCGGCGCGGCCGCGGTCGGGGTCGAGCCGCACGCCGCGCCAACCGCGCGTGGCCGGGGTGCCGAGCACCTCCAGCTCCGACTTGCGGTAGTCGGGCGGCACGGTGCCGTTGAAGAGCGGCGCGAAGTGGCAGGTGCCGCAGCGCCCCTTCCCCATGAAGACGTCGTAGCCGCGCCGCGCCTCGCGGTCGAGCGCGGTCGAGTCGCCGCGGACGTAGCGGTCGAACGGCGCCTCGAGCGCGACGAGCGAGCGCTCGTAGGCGCCGAGCGCGATCGCGACGCGGAGCGCGGTCACGGTGCTGTCGCCGCGCTCACCGAACGCCTCGCGGAAGCGCGCGCGCATCGCCGGGTCGCGCCGGTAGGCCGCGGCCGCCGCGTCGATGCGCCCCGCCAGCTCGTGCACGTTCTCGACGACGTCGGCCACCTGGTCCTCGAGGAAGGCGGCGCGCGCGTCGGCGAACTGGGCGCGCTGGAGCGCGGCGTTCAGGAGCGTCGGCGCGTTGCGGAGCTGCACGCCCGCCGTGCGGGCGACGCTCCGCGCGCGCGGCTCGGCGAACGCCCGCTCGGGGAGGTGGCAGCTCGCGCAGCTGCGCGTCCCGTCGCCGCTCAGCCGCGCGTCGTGGAAGAGCGTGCGCCCGAGGCGCACCGCCGCGGGCGTCGCCCCCTCGCGCGCCCACGCGGGGCCGAACTGCCACGGGTCGAAGGCGTCGCGGTCGAAGACGCTCGCCGCCTGCGCGCGCCACGGGCGCGGGTCGGGGGGGAGCGCCACGCCCATCGCCTCGCGCAGCCGCCACCAGGCGTGCGCGAGCGGGACGAGGTGCGCGCGCGTGAGTTCCAGCCGGTCGCCGTCGTCGATGTCGCGCACGGCGCGGAGGGCGCGCACCGTGCCGTCCAGGCGCGTGCGCCACTCGCCCCACTCGCGCGGGGCGACGCGCGCCGCGCGCGGGGCGATGGGGCCGAGCAGCGTGTCGAGCGCGGCGAGCGAGAGCGCCCCCTCGTGCAGCCCGCGGCGCGCGAGCGGCGAGTCGAAGTCGGCGAGGGCGAGGACGCTCACGCGCGCGACCTGCGTCCGCACCGCGTCGAAGAGGTTCGGCTCGTTGATCGAGCTCGCCTTCGCGTAGGTGCGGGCGCGCACGACGAGCCCCTGCATCACGATGATCGCGTTCCGGAGCTCGGTGCTGTCGGCGGCGCGGGCCGCCGGGTACAGGAGCTCCTCGACGACCTGGAAGCCGTCGGCCGGGATCGGCGTCGCGACCCCCTCCTCCTCCTCGACCTCGGGGAGGGGCGGGCCGTTGAGCTCCGCGGCGGTCGTCGGCGACTCGAACTCGAGAAGCGCCTCCGACCGCTTGTACGCGTCGCGCGCCGCCTCGAAGGCGACGCGGACGGAGTCGCCCCACCCCGCCCCGCGCGCGGGACGGCGCGCGGCGGCGAGGAGGGCGTCGACGCGGTCACGCAGCAGGTCGAGCGACGCCGCGAACCGCAGGTGCACCGCATGGCTCTCCGCGCTCGGCGCGGGGACGCCCATCACCGTCGTGGCGGCGCCGGTCGCGGCGGCCGCCCCGGCCTCGGGGGTCCCGGGCGTGCAGCCGGCGACCGCGAGCGGGAGCAGCCACCACGACCGTCGCGCCACGTGCCGCATCAGCGGGGGAGCCCCGTGACGAGGATCGCCTGGCTCCCCTGCCGCTCGTTCGGGAGCGCCGTGTGCGGCCCCGCGACGTTGCGGAAGCGGTCCTCGAGCCAGGTGTGCGGCTGGAGCTGGATGATGAACGCGTCGGCGATCCCCGTCTCCTTCGAGACGTCGATCATCGCGCCGTACTCCCACGAGCCGAAGCGCGAGTTGCCGCCGAGGATCGGGTCGCCCGAGCGACGGTGGTCGAGCTCCATCACGACGCGCATCTGGCCCGTGCGGATGTCGTACTGGTAGATGTACGAGTCGTGCGTCTCGTCCCCGTAGCCGTTCGGGTCCTCCTGCACGTACACGTAGTTCTGGCCGACGTAGATGTTGTCGGGGTTCTGGAACTGGCGCGCCGGCCCGCTGCGGTCGTCGCCGTCGAGCATCACCTGCAGCGTGCCGCGGAGCGGGTTGGTCGCGTCGAGCACGAGGCGGTAGACGCGGCCGTACTTGGTGCGCTGGTAGCCGGCGTTGACGCCCGTGTTGTTCTGGCCCGTCACGTTGAACCAGATCTCGCGGTTGTTCGCGGCCGAGCCCTTGCGGTAGTCGAGGTCCTCGACGCGGCCGAACTGCAGCATGTTCTGCGCGACGCCGGCGGCCTCGATCTGCGCGCCGGTCGTCCCCGGGGCGTTCGGCACCTGCACGAACTCGACCGGGTAGCTCTGGCCGACGACGATGTCGCGCTCGCGGATGTTGTTGTCCACGCGCTTCATCACGTACAGGCTGCCGCCGCGCAGGTCGCCGCGGTTGCCGACGTACATCGCGACCTGGCCGCCGTTCGTCCCCGAGTCGTCGTCGCCGATGACGACGACGGTGCGGTTGGCGTAGGCCTCCTTCGTGAGCGGGAGCGCGTTCTCGCTGTTCCAGCGGCCGAAGGCCGGGATGAGCGTCGCGTCGTCGGGCCCGGTCACCGCCGCCTGCGTCGGCGTGACGCCGTGGATCATGCTCTCGATGCCGCTCTCGCCGACGGTGAAGTACATCGGGCCGAAGCCGTGCTCCTCGGGCGTCGCGAGCGTGGCCGAGCAGAGGCGCCAGCGGCCGGCGGACGAGCTGAGGACGTAGTCCATCCGCACCGGCTGGAAGGTGCGGTCGAGCTGGAGGCGGCTGACGGCGAAGTTGTCCTCGTGGTTCGTGAGGAGCGTGAAGGTGCCGTCGGGATTGCGGATCAGCCCCGAGCCGTCGGCCGAGCCGCCCCAGCGCGGGCTGTTCGGGAGCGAGTCGCTCGAGCTGATGATGCTGTAGGCCTGCACGCCGGCCGGCAGCCCCTTCACGAGCGCGGTCAGGGCGGAGGTGTTGCGCGGCGTGATCGCCGGGACGACGCCGGCCTGCGGATCGTCGTCGCTGCAGGCGGCGAGGCCGACCGCGCCGATCCCGGCGAGGGCGAGCGCGCGGAGGGTGGACTTCGACATGGCGGGGTGCTCCGTGGTGGGTCTGCTGGCATCCGGCCCGGCTCCCCCGGGCGCGCGGATCCACGCCAACTCAAGCCACCCGTCACGACCCGCGTGGTCACGCGCGCGTTACGATCCGTCCTCGATTCCGCGATCCACTGCATTCGTCACGCGCCGCGCGTCGTCCGTTGCACGCGCGTGATCGGAGCGTGACCGCGTCACCGGTGCGTGACCGATGCATCGTCGAACCGCTCGGTGGGGCAGGAGACGGCAGGAACAGCACGAAACGGCAGGAACCCCGTGGCGTCCGCCGGGCGTGCCGACGACGCGCAAGGTGGTCCTGCCGTCCCCTGCTCTTCCTGCCGTCACCTGCCCCACCGAGCGGTTCGACGGCGCCGCCACCGGCGACGCCCGCTCGCCGCTCGCGCGGAAGCGGCTCGCTCAGGTCGCGCGCCGCGTCACCGGCTTCGCGAGCGACGCCGGCTTGAACGTCGGCGCCGGCTCGCGCGGCACCGGCGTCGCCGACGGGCGCGCGGCCGGCGTGCGCGCGGCGGTGCGCGCCGGGAGGAGGAGCGCCGGCCCCGTCCCCTCGAAGCCGACGCGATCGGGCGACCGGTCGGCGACGACCTGCACGCGGATCACGCAGTCGGCGTCCTGCGCGCAGCGCTCGAGCCAGGCGCCGAGCTGGTTGCGCGCGTTCTGCGTCGCGAACTGCGACTGCGGCAGGTCGTCGCGGTCGCCGATGCGGAGCGTCGGGTTCCGCGCGCGGAGGAAGCTCACGCGCGTCGGCTCGTCCTCGGCCACCCCGCGCTCGGCGAAGCCGCAGCTCCCCGGCTGCAGCCGCTCGCCCTGCGCGCCGGCCGGGGCCCGCGACGGCGTGAACTCGACGACCCACCAGCTCGTCGCCGGCTGCAGCTCGCCGATGTCGGTCGACTGGTCGATGCCGAAGGCGAACGGGCCGCGGCAGAGGAAGCGCTCGCCCGCGGGCTCCTGCGCCTGCGCGGGACGGGCGACGGCGACGACGGCGACGAGCGCGGCGACGACGGACGGGACACGCATGTTTGCCTCCGGGCGACGGGCGCGCCGCCGCGAGGCGGGGCGCGTCAGCTTCTGGTGGGCGAGCGCCGCGGACCGTCCGTGGCGCAGCCGCACCCGGCGCCGCACGCTGCATCGCCCGTGCCGGGCCCGGCGGTGCCGCGCGCGCGTCGCAGCGCCCGGAGCGCGCGCAGCGCCACGTACCCCGCCGCCGCGAGCACGAGCACGAGCACCACACCCTGTTGCATCGCCGCCGTCATCGCCGCTCCCGCGTCAGCCGTCGAGCCCGAGGAGGCGCCCGCCCCGATACACGAGGAACGCCATCCCCCACGCCAGCGCCAGCGAGTACGCGAACTGGATGCCGGCCCAGCGCCAGCCGACGCGCCCGCCGCCGGCCTCGCGCACCGTCACGGCGACGGTGCTCATGCACATCAGCGCGTAGACGTAGAAGACCATCAGCCCGACGGCGACCAGCGGCATGTAGCGCGGCGCGCCGGTGGCGGGATCGGCCTCGCGGCGGAGCCGGTCGCGGAGCGCCTCGCTCGTCTCGTCGGCCTCGCCCACGCCGTAGATCGTCCCCATCGTGCTCACGAAGACCTCGCGCGCGGCGAAGCTCGCGGCGATCGAGACGCCGATCTTCCAGTCGTAGCCGAGCGGGCGCACCACCGGCTCGATCGCCTGCCCGACGCGGCCGAGCGCCGAGCGCTCGAGCTGCCGTTCGTGCGCCACTTCCTCGCTCGCGCCGGCGGGGATCTCGGCCTTCGGGTAGGCGGCGAGCGCCCAGAGCACGACGCTGCAGGCGAGGATCACCGTCCCCGCGCGGCGGAGGAAGAGCTGCGCGCGCTGCCAGACGTTGGCCACGAGCGTGCGCCAGTGCGGGAGCCGGTACGGCGGGAGCTCGAGGATCATCGGCCGCACCGGCCCCTTGAGGAGCGTGCGGCGGAAGATCGCCGCCACTAGTAGCGCGGTGACGGTGCCGAGCAGGTACATGGCGAGCATCGTCGCCCCCTGCAGGTCGAGCAGGCCGCCGACGAGCGGCACCGCGGGGACGAAGGCGCCGATCAGGAGCGTGTAGATCGGGAGCCGCGCGCTGCAGCTCATGAGCGGCACGACCATCATCGTCGCGAGCCGGTCGCGCTCCTCCTCGATCGTGCGCGTCGCCATGATCGCCGGCACCGCGCAGGCGTAGCCGGAGAGCATCGGGATGAAGCTGCGACCGTGCAGGCCGACGCGGCGCATCAGCCGGTCCATGATGAACGCGGCGCGCGCCATGTAGCCCGAGTCCTCGAGGAGCCCGATGGCGAGGAAGAGGATGCAGATCTGCGGGAGGAAGACGACGACGCTCCCGACGCCCGCGACGACGCCGTCGACGAGGAGCGCGCGGAGGTCACCCGCGGGGAGGAGCGAGCCGACCCACGTCCCGATCGCGCCGACGAGCCCCTCGATGCCGTCCTGCAGCGGCGCCGCCCAGCTGAAGATCGACTGGAAGACGAGCGCCATCACCGCGAGGAAGAGGAGCGGGCCGCCGACGCGGTGGAGCGCGACGGCGTCGATCCGGTCGCTCCAGGTGCGGCGCGCGCCGCCGCGGCGCGTGACGGTGCGCGCGCAGAGCTCGCCGATCCACGCGTAGCGCAGCTCGGCCTCGAGCGCGCGCGGGTTGGCGCCGGTGCTCGCGACGCGGATGCGCGCCTCGTCGATCTCGGGGGCGAGCGCCTTCGGCTGCGCGTACCACGACTCGGGGGCCGGCACCGCGAGGAGCCGGAGCGCGTCGAGCGTCGCGACCGCCGGGTGCACGCGCTGCGCCTCGACGAGGTGGCGCTCGAGGGGCGCGAGCGCCTCGGCCACCTCGGGGCGGAGCGCGAAGCGGCGCGCCGGCACCTCGTGCTCGGTCGCGCGCACGAGGGCGCGGCGGAGCACCTCAAGCCCCTCGCCGCGCGTGGCGACGGTGGGGATGACGGGGACGCCGAGGTGGTGCATCAGCTCCACCGCGTCGACGCTCACGCCGGCATCGGCGGCGGCGTCGACCTGGTTGAGCGCGACGACGACGGGGAGGCCGAGCTCGAGGACCTGGCTGACGAGGAAGAGGTTCCGCTCGAGCTGCAGCGCGTCGACGACGACGAGGACGGCGTCGGGACGCGCGCCGGCGTCGTCGGTGCCGTGGAGCGTGGCGAGCGCGATCTCCTCGTCGGGGCTCGCCGGCGAGAGCGAGTAGCACCCCGGGAGGTCGAGGATCGTGACGCGCGTCTCGCCGCTCCCCTTGAGCGTCCCCTCGACGCGCTCGACGGTGACGCCGGGGAAGTTGCCGACGCGCACGCGCATCCCGGTGAGCGCGTTGAAGAGCGTGCTCTTGCCCGTGTTCGGGTTGCCGAGGAGGGCGACGCGGAGCGCGCGAGGTGCGGGGGGCGCGGCGGTCCCGGTGCCGGCGGCGGGACGGGTCGCGGAGGGACCGGTCACGGGGGTGGAGCGGACGGCGACACCGGACGGCGCACCCGCGCGGGACTCAGCCGCGCGCCGGGACGACGGTGATGCCGTTCGTGATCGCGTGACTCAGGGCGAGGCGGGCGCCGCGGACGTCGAGGAGCATGCAGTGGCGCTGGTCGACGACGTTGACCGTGCTCCCCTCGACGAGGCCCAAGGCGCGGAGGCGGCAGGCCTCGGACTCGCCGCAGGCGAGCGAGACGACCGTGGCGGAGGCGCCGGCGGCGCAGTCACCCAGGCGGCACGCCGCGGGACGACTCGACGGCGCGGCGGAATCGGCGATCGGCAGGGCGACGGAGGTCACGGGCGTAGTTGAGAAGCGTTCTCAATCGTTACTTCGAAGACTACCACGCCCGAGCCCGCCCGGCTAGGGGCAGTGGGCGATTGCCGACGAATCTGCTCTGGTTTGGGTGCGGCGCAAAGAGGGGGGCGCCTGTCACGGTGTCGGGGAGGGGGGCCGGCGCGGCGTCGCGGTTCGCCGGACGGACACCGCCTCCCCCCCGCGGGACACCGCCGCCCCCTCCGCGGGGTCTGGCACCTCTCGCACCGCTACCCCGGTACTGGTACCGGTACCGGCACCCCCCCCCGCCCCCCCCCCGCGGGGTCTGGCACCTCTGGCACCGGCCGGTGCCAGAGGTGCCAGACCCCGCGGAGGTTTCGATGACGCCTGCACGCGAACGCTGATGCGGCATGCGCGATCACACGCGTCGCCGATCGACGGGGGGTCAGGCACCTCTCGCACCGCTACCCCGGTACTGGTACCGGTACCGGCACCCCCCCCCG
>ERZ1066121.2941-NODE-2941-length-10094-cov-62.521167_pt1 | contig 10094 bp, 9 predicted proteins | sample MGYA00382768_ERZ1066121 | MGnify/ENA primary metagenome ERZ1066121 (study PRJEB33369, sample SAMEA5778351) | biofilm metagenome | biome: Industrial cooling water; feature: Water cooling tower basin; material: Biofilm | place: United Arab Emirates | collected... | reverse complement strand
GTCGATCAGCGCCTTGATTTTGCGGAGGTCCATGGACGGTCTCGCGTGCGGTGAAAGGTGGGAAACGAGAGGGGCGGGCGGCGCGCGCGCTCAGCGCGGCGGGGCCTCGTCGCGGTCGGTGACATCGAGCCGCGCGATCGCCGCTTCGAGCGCCAGCTGGTAGCTGTGCGCGCCGAAGCCGCAGACCACGCCGACGGCGAGGTCGGCGAGATAGCTGTGCTGGCGGAACGCCTCGCGCGCGTGCGGATTCGAGAGGTGTACCTCGATGAACGGCGTGCCCACCGCCGCGAAGGCGTCGCGCAGGGCCACCGAGGTGTGCGTGAACGCGGCGGGGTTGATCAGCACGAAGGCGGTGCCGTCGGCGCGGGTGGCCTGCACGCGCTCGACCAGGGCGTGCTCGGCATTGCTCTGGAAGGCCAGCAGCTCGTGCCCGGCGGCGCTGGCGCGCAGGGCGAGCCGCGTGTTGATGGCCTCGAGCGTGTCGCGGCCGTAGACCGCCGGCTCGCGGGTGCCGAGCAGGTTGAGGTTGGGGCCGTGCAGGACGAGGATCGAAGCCATGGGGGTGAAGCGGGCCAAGCGGGCAGAGCAGCCAGCCTGCCGCGGCTAGAGCTCCCTGTCTAGGGATTGGCTGCGGGTTGGCTGCAGATCGCGGCTGTTTGCCGGCCCTTGCGTCGTTCCCCCGCGGGGCCGCCCGGCTCTCAACGCGGCGCCGAGTAGGCGACGAATCGCCTGCCGTCGTAGCGGTACAGCCCGATGTTCCTCGTGCCGACCCAGTGGGCGCCCTGCCCGTCTTCAAAGATCGACCAGATGCCGTAGTCGCCGAGCCCGTCGGCTTCGCCGAAATTCTTGAACGTTGTTCCGTCGTAGCGCCACAGCCCGGTCTTCCCGGTCACGCCATCGGGGTTCTCCTCGCCGCTGAACCACACGTGCCCCGCGCGATCGACCCGCAGCGGCATGCCCAGCCCCTGCTGCGCGGTATAGGGCGAGAACGTGCTTCCGTCGTAGCGCCAGACGCCCTGATGGCGGGTGCCGAGCCACAGGGTGCCGTCGCGGTCTTCCACGACGCTGCGGATCCATCGCTCGCCGCCAGGCTGGAAGCAGGCCAGCGCCGTGCCGTCGAAGCGGCACAGACCCTCCATTCCCGGGGGCATCCCCGACGCGAACCACAGGTTGCCGCGCCGATCTTCGAGCATGTCGGCCACCATCCGCAGGCGTGCGCCTCCGGGGTTGAGCACCCTGGCGCTCTGCAGGAACGGCACGACCCTGCCGCCCTTGTGCTGGTACATGCCGTCGCCGGCGCCGATCCACAGCGTGCCGGCGCGGTCTTCCAGCAGGCTCCACACGGCGGGCTGTGCGGCGGTCGTGGCCGGCAGCGCCAGCGCCCGCATTGCGTTGCCGTCCCACCAGGACAGCCCGGCGTCGGTGCCAAACCAGAGGCGCCCGCCGCGATCCTCGAGCATCGCCCACACGGTGTCGCTGCCGAGCCCGTCGCGCGTGGTGAAGTGCGTCAGCTCGGTTCCGCGGGCGCGGTACACGCCGCGGCCGGAGGTGGCGAACCACCGGTCGCCCGCGTTGTCCTGAAGCCCGGCCGTGACTTGGCTGTGCCGGTCGCCGGGCGCCGCGGCGGGAAGGTGCCACTCCGGCGCGTTCTCCGTCGACGCCGGCGCAGCGACGGCGGGCGTGGGGTGAACGCACGCGCAGGCGAACGCGGCGGCGAGCAGCCACCGGAAACAGGACGTGATGGGCATAGACAGGGATTCCCGAACGGCGGTGATGCGGGGCACCTCCGGATGGCGGTGCGACGAAAGTGCTCAACCTGCGGGATTCGGCCGGCGGCCGCTTGCTTGCGGATTCCCTGCACCGCACTCGACCGCAGCCCACGGGACGAAGTTCCCGCATCGGCTGTCCCGCTCAGCGGCGAGCGGTGCGCCCGTCCTCGACCCAGGCCTCGATCGCCTCGACGTCCGGGAACGGGCTCAGGTGCTGCGCCACGAGGCGGCCCTGCGGGTCGATCAGCACGGTGTAGGGCAACACGCCGCGCGTGTTGCCCAGCCGCACCGAGCTGTCGGTGCGCGAGTTCGGCTCGGCGAAGATCGGGAAGCCCACCGGCACGCGGTCGAGGAAGGCGCGGGCGTCGGCCGCGTCTTCGAGCGCGATGCCGATCACCTGCACGCCGTCGGCGCCCTGCGCCGCGTGGTAGGCGTCGAGCAGGGGCATCTCCTTGACGCAGGGCGGGCACCAGCTCGCCCAGAAGTTGATCAGCCGCCAGCGCCCTTCGCCGGGCAAGGGCTGGTTGACGCCATCGAGGGTGGTGCCGAGCAGGGGCTCGGCGGATTCGCCGAGCGCGACCACCTTGAGTCCCGCCGGGGGCGGGGGCGTGCGGGCTTCGTCGAACTCGCCGCGCAGCCAGATGCCGATCGCCGCGCTGGCCAGCGCGAAGGCGGCGATCAGGGTCCACTGCAGGGCCGGCTTCATCGCGCGTCTCCGGCGCTTGCCGCGCGCGCCAGCGCCGCCTCGACGATGCCCACGGTCAGCAGGTTCGGCAGCACCTCCGGTTCGCCACCGCCGGCGGGGTAGACGGCGTAGAACGGGACGCCGACGGCGCCGTGCTGCTGCAGGTAGGCGGTGATGGCCGGATCGACGTCCGTCCAGTCGCCCTTCAGATACACGGCGTTCGCCGCGTCGCGCGCCGCGGCGAAGGCGTCGGTGGCCAGCACCGTGCGCTCGTTGGCCTTGCAGGTGACGCACCAGTCGGCCGTCATGTTGACGAACACCACGCGGCCGTCGGCGCGCAGCGCGGCCAGCCGCTCGGGCGTCCACGGCAGGCTGCCGTCGGCGGCGGGGGTTGCCGCGTTCGCGCCGCCCTGTGCGGTGGTCGCGTCCGTGTCGCCGCTCGCTGCGCCAGCGCCCGACGCGGCGGCGATCTCGCGCGCCGAGGGCAGCTGCTGCACCGGCCACAGCACGGCCACGCCGCCAAGTGCGACGGCCAGGCCCAGCGCGCGCAGGCCGGCCGCGCGGAAGCGCGCCAGTTCCCAGACCCACAGGCCGAGCGCCAAGAGCACGGCGCCGCCCAGCACCCACGCCACGGCGTCGGCGCCGCGCTGCTTGGCCAGCACCCACACCAGCCACACCGCCGTCAGGTACATCGGGAAGGCCAGCACCTGCTTCAGGCGCTCCATCCATGCGCCGGGCTTCGGCAGGCGCGCGGCCAGCGTCGGAACGAAGCCGATCAGCAGGAAGGGCAGGGCGAGGCCGAGGCCCAGGGCAATGAACACGCCGATCGCCGCGGCCGGCGATGCGGCGAAGGCGAAGGCCAGCGCCGCCCCCATGAAGGGCGCCGTGCAGGGCGCGGCGACCACGACGGCGAGCACGCCGGTGAAGAAGTCGCCGGCCGGGCCGGACTTCCGCGTCAGCGCGTCGCCGGCCCCCGCCAGCCCGCCGCCGACGTTGAACACGCCCGACAGCGACAGCCCGACCGCGAACATCAGCAGCGCGAGCCCGCCGACCACCGCCGGCTGCTGCAGCTGGAAGCCCCAGCCCAGCGCCAGCCCGGCCTCGCGCAGCGCCAGCGCCAGCGCGCCCAGCGCGGCGAAGCTGAGCACCACGCCAGCGGTGTAGCCAAGCGCCGACCGCCGCGCGCCCGCAGGGCCCGAACCGGCCAGGCTGAGGGCCTTCAGCGACAGGATCGGCAGCACGCAGGGCATCAGGTTGAGGATCACGCCGCCCAGCAGCGCGAACCCCAGCGCGGCAAGCAGCCCGAGGTCCGCGCGGTCGCCGCGCGCCGCCCGGCCGGCCTCGCCCGCTGCCGCAGCGTCGGATGGAGCGTTGGCCGACGCCTCGGCCGGCGTATCGGGCAGCGGCAGCAGGAAGCCGCGGTTGAGCGGCGGATAGCACACGCCGCCGTCCTGGCAGCCCATGAAGCGCACGGCGAGCTCCAGCGTGTCCGGCCCCGGCTGCGGGCGCACCACGCGAAGCGGCACCACCACCTCGCCGAAGTACACCGGCTGCTCGCCGAAATGCGGGTCGGTGTGCATCGTCGCCGGCGGCCATTCGCCCACCGTCACGGTCGCGCCGCGCGAGCTGAAGGCTTCGAAGGTGGTCTTGTCGCGATAGAGGTAGTAGCCCGGCGCCATCGTGAAGCGCACCACGAGGCGGTCGTGTGCGGCCGCCACGGCTTCGACGCGGAAGGCCTCGGTTTCGGGCAGCGGCAGGGCCACGCCCCCCGCAGCCGCATCGCCCAGCAGGTCGCTGCCGCGTGCGCCGCCCGACAGCAGGCCGGACAGCGGCGCCTCGGCCGGCGCCTCGGCCGGGAGCGCCACGCGCAGTTCCCGCGACTGCGGCGGGTAGCAGATGCCGAGGTCGGCGCAGCCCTGGTAGCGCACGCGCAGTCGCACCGCCGTCGCGCCCGGCGCGGCGCGCACGGGCAGCACCGCCTCAAGCGCGCTGCGGTAGGTTTCGACCTCGCCGAAGAACTCGTCGGTGTGCCGCTTGCCCGGCGGCAGGGCCAGGTCGCCGGTCGCCGTGCCGCCCTCCAGCACCTCGACGCTGGTGCGGTGGCGATAGAGGTAGTAGCCCTCGGCAATGGCGAAGCGAACGGCGATGCCGTCGCGTCCGGTGGCCTCGGCCGACAGCACGAACGCTTCATCGACCGGCAGCAGCGCGTCGGGGTCGACCGCGCGGACGGCAGGCGCGGCGAACAGTGCGGCCAGCGCGCTGGTCAGGACCAGCAGCGCGGCGAGGAAAGCCGGACGGGGCGCGGCGGCGCCATGCGGCGGAGGGGCAGCGGTCATCTCTCGATCCATGGGCGGGCGCTTTGGCGCCCCGACGCCGCATTATCGCGACGGGCGGTGCACGGCGCGCGCAGCGGCTTCATGCCGCCTTGATGGGTTGGGGTCGGATCGGGTCGGTTCGGGCCGGTTCCGGCCGGCGCCTTCGGGTTACACCCGGCGGTAACGATCGCGCGGCTAGGGTGCGGCTCCCTTCCCAACGCAGCAGGACCGCGCATGTTCAAGAAACTCGCCGCCGAAGCCCTCGGCATGAGCGACATCGGCGTCATCGTCCCGGCCCACGACTTCGACAAGGTCGACGCCGACGACTACCTGTTCCACGAGGACGGCGAGCGCATCTTCTTCCTGATCAAGTCGAAGAAGGACGAGTACTGCTTCACCAACCAGGCGCTGATCCACGTCGACGGCGAGTCGGCGGTGTCCAGCAAGCGCACGGTCAAGCGCTACGAGTTCGCCAGCAACCGCATCGGCTACTGCGCCATCGAGACCGCCGGCAACATGGACATGGACGTCGAGCTGAAGTTCTCGATCGGCGAGTCGCACTTCAGCATCGACGTCAAGAAGAGCTTCATCGAGCAGGTCAAGGACATCTACAAGGCGCTGATCGCGATCGGCAAGCAGCAGGCCCGCGACGCCGTGGCCCGCGACAACGCGCTGCGCACGCTCGAGGCGATGGGCGGCATGCTCAAGCTCGGCGGGCTGCAGGGCGAGGCCGCGGTGGTGTCGCACTACAACGCCGTGCTCGACAACCTCAACGCCGCGATGCTCGATCGCCACACGACGCGCGATTTCAGCAAGGTGTTCGAGAAGTACATCCACAACAACGCCGCGCCGCCGGCCCTGCCGTAAGCGGGCAATCCGTTGGAAAGGGGGGCGTGCACGCGCCCCCCGCACGCGCCGCGTCCGTCGTGCCGGAGGCGCCCGATCAGTCGGCGTCGCCGGCCTCGCCGGCGGCGGTCTCGTCGGCGAGCCAGCGCAGATAGGCGGGCAAGCCGGCACTGGCGTCCACGGCGAGGATTTCCGGCAGTTCGTACGGGTGGTGCGCGGCCAGCGCGCGCTCGAGCGCGGCGTAGCGGTCGGCGGTGGTCTTGATCAGCAGCAGCGTTTCGTCGGCCTGCTCGACGGCGCCGTCCCAGCGGTAGGTGCTGCGCAGGCCCGGCAGCGCCTGCACGCAGGCGGCGAGCCGCTCCTCGACGAGCAGGCGAGACAGGCGGTCGGCCGCGGCAGCCGGTGCCGCGCAGAAGACGATGAGGGCATGCATGCGCGGATTCTGCGCTGCGCGTGCGCCGCTGGCGACGGTGGGTCGGCTCGTGAGTTTTCTTGACACGGCCGGATTCGCGGCGGCGCACCATCGGCCGGCCTCTCCTGCCGCCGTCCAACACCGCATGCGCCGCCCCCCGTCCACCCCGCGCCTCCCGATCCTCCTGCCGCTGCTGGCCATCGCGCTGTCGGCCTGCGGCGAGTCGCCGCCGCCCGGCCCGGCTGCCGATGCGCGGGATGCAGCCCCGGCGGATGCCGGCCTGCCGCCCGATGCGGCGTCAGCCGCGCAGCAGCCCCCGGCGGTGGCGCCCACCCCGGCGCGAGCCGTCGACGCCCTGCCGTTCGCCGCGGCTTTGGCGGTCGGTACGCCCTATGCGATCGCTCGCGAGGCGGTGATCGCCGCGGGCTGGCGGCCCGTCATCACCCCGGCCTGCGCCGAGAACGTCGGCGGTGAGGCCGCGATCTGCCGCGAGCTGCCCGAGCTCGAGGTCTGCAGTGGAACGGGTGCGGGCTACTGCCGGATGGCGTTCGCCAGCGCCGACGGCAGCGACGTGCTGGTGCTCCGTACCGCGGGCGGTCATGACGGCTGGTCGACCACCGGCGAGTCCGCGACGGTGCGTATCGATGGCGCCGAGCGCGTCGTCGCGGGTCCGGCGGGTGGCGCCTGCCCGAGCGCCGACTTCGCCCCCTTCCTCGTGGCCTTCGCCGCCGACCCGGCCGCGCGCGCGGCCTGGACCGCGCCGCTGGTGCGCGTCGCGCTGCGCTACGAGCTTGGCGAGGAAACGCGGCGCGTCGACGGCTTCGTGCGCGCCGCCGACTTCACCGGCTTCCCCGTCGTGCATCGCGGCGAGGCCTTCCACCACGTCGACGCCGAGGGCGCGATCGATCCCGCGCCGCTCGCGCTGCGCATCGACGAGCCCGACGCCGACACGCGCGACGTCTCGTTCGAGCACGGCATGTCGGAAGGCAATCGTCTGCGCTTCGTCCGTCGCGACGGGTGCTGGCAGCTCGCCGAAGACCCCGAGCCGCCGGCGGCCTGATCGCCCCGCCCCCGTCGGCTGTCCCCCGTTCCTCCTGCCCCCGAAGGAGTCGCCATGTCCCGCTACACCATCCGCGAGAGCGTCGGTTCCCGCGAACAGATCGAAACCACGTTCCGCGGCCTCGAGAGGCATCATCCGAGCTCGCCCGAAGAATCCGGGCGTCAGTACGCGACCATCGATGGCGAGAGGGAAGAGGTGCGCCGCACCAACGACGGCCGCACGCTGATCAAGAAGGATTTCTACCTGACGCGCGACGACGGCGGGCCCATCGACATCCCCGCGCCGGTGGCGGGCTACATCCACTACCTGCGCGACGACCCGACCAACGCGGTGCGCATCTACGACCGCCCCTTCGGCGAGCCCGGCGCGCGCCTGCTGGCGCAGTCGCTGCACATGCAGCGCGGCACCTCGCCGCCGGAAGGCAGCCGCATCGAGTACGGCCAGCCCATGGGCCGGATGGGCGACACCGGCAGCCCCGGCTCGGTGCACGCCCACGTCGAGGCCGAGCACGGCCCGTTCACCCGCTACATCGCCGACATCGCGGCGGGCCGCATCGCCCCCGGCGTATGGCCGGCGCAGGGCAACGCGCCGGCGCCGGGTGCGCCGGGCGGCACCGCGCCCTCGCCGGGCGGCGCGATGGCCGACGGCGTGCTGCGCCAGGGCGAACAGGGGCCGGAAGTGCGCTCGCTGCAGCAGCGCCTGAACCAGCTCGGCATGCGCGATGCGCAGGGCCGCGCGCTCGGGGTCGACGGCGACTTCGGCGACCGCACCCGCGAGGCGGTCGAGCGCTTCCAGCGCAGCCGCGGCATCGCCGCCGACGGCGTGGTCGGCCGCGACACCTTCCGCGAACTCGGCGAAGCCGCGCGCGAGCTTGGCCCTCGGCCACCGGGGGCGCCCGCCGGGCCGCCGGCGCCACCGGCCGGCGGCGGCCTGCAGCCCAGCCGGCTGTCGAGCCTGATCGGCAGCGGCGAGGGCGGCTACAACAGCTTCAACCGGGGCCGCGCCGGCGACAGCGTCGGCCGCGAGCTCGATCTCACCGGCATGACGGTCGGCGAGATCATGCGCCGCCAGGACCTGCCCCGGAACGACCCGCAGCGGCTGTTCGCCGTCGGCAAGTTCCAGATCATCCCCGGCACGATGGAAGAGACCGTGCGCGCGCTCGGCATCGACCGCAGCGCGCGGTTCACGCCCGAGCTGCAGGAGCGGATGTTCCACGACTACCTGATCGACGAGAAACGCCCGGCGGTTCGTGCCTACATCACCGCGCCGGACGGGCAGGGCACGCCGGCCCTGCGCGAGCGCGCGCAGGTCGCCCTCGCACAGGAGTTCGCCAGCGTCGCCCACCCCCGCACCGGGCGCAGCGTGTACGACGGCGACAGCGCCGGCAACGCCTCGTCGATTACCGCACGGCAGAGTGCGGAAGCGCTCGACGCGATGCGCGCCGAGTACCGCGCGGCGATCGCCCGCGGCGCCTCGCCCGAAGACGCCTGGCGCAGCCTCGGCACGGGCCAGGCCCGGCGCGCCGAGGCCCCGGCCGCCGCCCCGCGCGAGCCCGATGCGCCGCAGCGCAGTCTGGTCGGCGGTCGCGAAGCGCCGCTGCTGACCGCCGCCGACCATCCCGACCGCGCGCTGATGCAGCAGGCCCGCGCCGGCATCGACCGCCTGCCGGCCGGCACGTTCACCAGCGAGCGCGAGCGTGAGCAGGCTGCGGCCGCGATGGTCTTCGAGGCCCGCGTCGCCGGGCTGACGCGCATCGACGCGGTCACGCCGAACGTCAGCGGCACGGGCGTGTTTGCCGTGCAGGGACGGCCTGACGATCCGGCGGCGCCGCGCATCTACGTCGACCGCTCGCAGGTGCAGGGCCAGACGGTCGAGCAGAGCAGCCAGATGCTGCGGCAGTCCGCCCCCGCGGGGGCGCCCGGCCCCGGCCTTGAGGACGAGCAGCGCCGCGCGGTTGCGGTGCGCGGCATGGCCTGATTGCGGGCATCGAGGGCCACGTCCAGTCTGCGGGTCGGATACCGGCCCCCTTGAAACCCGGACGCCGGGCTCCATATCACGGGCCGCGACCCGATGACCCCGACGTCATCGGCGCGCGCTAGAATTGGCACTCACGTGGGCTGAGTGCTAGCAGCTTGGCCCGGGGTCCAGCCCCCTATCCGCAACTCACTGATCAACAAGGCAAAGAGGTTTCCCTCATGAGCATCAAGCCGCTGTTCGACCGCGTGGTCATCAAGCGTATGGAAGAAGAGAAGATGTCCGCTGGCGGCATCGTCATCCCGGATTCCGCGACCGAGAAGCCGATCAAGGGCGAAGTCATCGCCGTCGGCGCCGGCAAGGCGCTGGACAACGGCACCACGCGCGCCCCGGCCGTGAAGGTCGGCGACAAGGTGCTGTTCGGCAAGTACGCCGGCACCGAAGTGAAGCTCGATGGCACTGATTATCTGGTGGTCCGCGAAGACGACATCTTCGCGATCCTCTGATCCCTCCGGGTTGATCGCAGGCGGCGGCCCACGCGCCGCGCCGTCGCGATCCCCTTCCTCACGCACAAGCATCTGGAGTCATTCCCATGGCAGCAAAAGACATCCGTTTCGGTGAAGACGCCCGCGTCCGCATGGTCCGCGGCGTCAACATCCTCGCCAACGCCGTCAAGGCGACCCTCGGCCCGAAGGGCCGCAACGTCGTGCTCGAGAAGAGCTTCGGCGCCCCGACGATCACCAAGGACGGCGTGTCCGTCGCCAAGGAGATCGAGCTGGCCGACAAGTTCGAGAACATGGGCGCGCAGATGGTGAAGGAAGTCGCTTCCAAGACCTCCGACATCGCCGGCGACGGCACCACCACCGCCACCGTGCTGGCGCAGGCGCTGATCCGCGAGGGCATGAAGGCGGTCGCCGCCGGCATGAACCCGATGGACCTGAAGCGCGGCATCGACAAGGCCGTGACCGAAGCCACCGCCGAGCTGAAGAAGCTGTCGAAGCCCTGCTCGACCTCGAAGGAAATCGCCCAGGTC
>ERZ1066121.2940-NODE-2940-length-10095-cov-6.524402_pt1 | contig 10095 bp, 7 predicted proteins | sample MGYA00382768_ERZ1066121 | MGnify/ENA primary metagenome ERZ1066121 (study PRJEB33369, sample SAMEA5778351) | biofilm metagenome | biome: Industrial cooling water; feature: Water cooling tower basin; material: Biofilm | place: United Arab Emirates | collected... | reverse complement strand
ACTGTTCGGCCTGCGCTGCCGCCCACTCATAGGTGTCGAGCGCCTTGGCGAACTCCTCCTCGACGCCCGGGCGCAGCACCTTGACCGCCACCGCACGCCCGTCGGTGGTGACGGCCCGGTGCACCTGCGCGATCGATGCGGCTCCGACCGGCTCGGGATCAATCGATGCGAACAAGGCCTCGACCGGCTTGCCCAGGGCGAGTTCGATCGACTTGCGGACCTCGTCGAAGGGGGCGGGCGGCAGATTGTCCTGCAGCCGGCTGAGATCGGCTGCAGCCTCGGGTCCGACCAGGTCGGGGCGGGTCGCAAGCGCCTGGCCGAACTTGATCGCCGCTGGGCCGAGCGCCTGGAAGGCCGTTGCATAGGCAGGCGACTTGGGGATCCGCGCCCCGAAGCGGGCGAGGCGGACGAGCCGGCGCACCGTGGCGGGCGTCATCGGATCGCGCTCGATCCCGCGCAGCGCACCGTGCCGCGCCAGCGTCCGGCCCCAGCTCAACAGCCGGAACAGGTGCGTCAGCGTGGTCGCCACTCAGATCTTCCAGCCGGAATGGATCGCGACAAGGCCGCCGAGCATGGGTTCGACATGCGTCCGGACAAAGCCCGCCTCGCCGATCATACGCTCGAATGTCGGCATGTCGGGGAAACGGCGGATCGACTCGATCAGGTAGCGATAGCTGTCCTCGTCGTTGGCAAGCACGCGCCCGATCCGCGGCACAAGATCGTGCGAGTAGCGGTCGTACAGCTCGGAAAAGCCCGGCCAAACGGTGGTGGAGAATTCGAGGCAGAAGAAGCGCCCGCCGCGCCGCAGCACCCGGTGCGCCTCGCGCAGCGCGGCGGGGATGTCCGTCACGTTCCGGATGCCGAAAGCGATGGTGTAGGCATTGAAGAAGCGGTCCGGGAAGGCGAGGCTCTCGGCATTCGCCTCCGTCCACACGAGCGTGTCGAGGCCGCGGGTGCGCGCGCGCTCCATGCCGACGTCGAGCATCTGCGGGTTGATGTCCGCCACCGTCACCCGCGCGCCCGCGGCGGCAAGGCGAAAAGCCACGTCGCCGGTGCCCCCGGCCATGTCGAGGATCTGCTCGCCCGTCCGCGGCTTCACCCGCCGCACGAAGCGGTCCTTCCACAAGCGGTGCATCCCGCCGGACATGGCGTCGTTCATCAGGTCGTAGCGGCGCGCGACGTTTGAGAAGACGGCGCCGACGCGCCGCGTCTTCTCGTCGGGTGCGACGTCCTGATAGCCGAAGGAGACGGTGTCGGGCATGGGCGCGGCCCTAGCGGAGGCTTGTGGCCCGCGCAAACGCGGCCTAGCGCGGCCGGGTGCCCGAACTCCCCGAAGTCGAGACAACCGTGCGCGGGTTGCGGCCGGTGCTGGAGGGGCAGCGGCTCGCGTGCGTCGAGCCGCGCCGCGCCGATCTGCGCTTCCCGTTCCCGCCCGATCTCAGGCAGCGCCTGACGGGCGCGTGCGTGACGGGCCTCGGCCGGCGCGCCAAATACGGGCTGGTCGGCACGGACCGCGGCGACACGCTGATCTTTCATCTCGGCATGTCCGGCCGGTGGCGCGTCGACCCGGTCGAGATCGGGTTGCACGACCATCTGATCATCGGCACGGCGGCGGGCCGGCGGCTCAGCCTCAACGACCCGCGTCGCTTCGGCTTTGTATCGCTCGTGGAGAGCCGTGCGCTTGCCGCCTACCTCCCCTTCGCCGCCATGGGTCCGGAGCCGCTCGGGCCGGACTTCACCCCCGCCTATCTGGCCGACGCGCTGCGCGGCCGTTCGGCCCCGATCAAGGCGCTGCTGCTCGACCAGCGCATCGTGGCGGGCCTCGGCAACATCTACGTGTGCGAGGCGCTCAATATGGCCGGCATCGCCTCGACCCGGCCGGGCGGGCGCATCGGGGCCGATCGGCTCGCGCGGCTGGTGCAGGCGATCAAGGACGTGCTCGTTTGGGCGATCGAGGCGGGCGGGTCGACGATCCGCGACTATGCGCAGCCGAGCGGCGAGCTGGGCTATTTCGCCCGCTCATGGCGGGTGTACGGCCGCGAGGGCGAGGCCTGCGCGTGCGGCACGCCCGTCAAGCGCCGTCCGGAGAGCGGTCGTTCGACCTTCTACTGCCCGCGCTGTCAGCGCTGATCGGGCGGCAGTAGCGCGGTCTCCACCTCGGCATTCAGCGTCTGCACGTCGAGCAGCCTATCGTTGATCCGGCCCTGATACGCCTCGGCCCAGCCGCGCAGGCTCTCATTATCGCCGCCATTCTTGTAGGCGCGCATGGTCCCCACCAGCAGGGTGAGCGTCTCCATCTGCTGTTCGGCGAAGGCTTTGGCGATCGGCTGCCCGCGCGACGAGGACAGGATGGCGAGATCGGACTGATCCGTCGGGCCTGCCGTCGCGGTGAGCGTGAGCCCGTCGGCACTCGCGATCGGCGCGAGCGCCTGGCGCGCGGCCTCGATGTCCGCTGTCAGCTTCTGCGCATAGGTCTGCACGGAGGGAAGACCGGCGCGGTCGGACGCGAGCTTCGCGCTCGCCTGGGCGAAGTCGAAATGGCCGAGCACTGCCGACACGAACGCCTGGCCGACGACCTCGCGCGGTGCGGGGCGGGCGGTGGCTGCGGCCGACTGGCCGGTCACGACGATGCCGTTGGCCTGGTTGGCCTCGGGCGTCTCGCTACATGCTGCGACGATGAAAGAGAGCAGGAGCGGAAGGGCAAATCGAAGCATGCGCGCGCCGCTAACCGCTCGCATGGGGCCGCGCAATGGCGTCACAAAATCGTCACGGGAGAGTCGCGCAGCCGTCACGGCTCTTTCGCGAAACTGACGCGGGGGGCGTCTAGCCGGGCTGCGAAGGCGGCGGCCGGGGCTGTTGCCGTCAACGATACCAAAAGGGGATCAAAGATGTCGCGCACTCGCTTGGCTCTGATGCTCGGGGCTGCTATTCCGCTGGCCGCGTGCGGCGCAGACGAGATCGTCTCGCCGGGCACCGGCGGTAACATCATCATCAACAATCCCCCGGCGCCGGCGCCGACCCCCTCGCCGAGCCCCACCCCCACGCCGACCCCCACGGTCACAGCGGCGGCGGGCTGCCCGACGATCGCGGATCCCGCCGGCCTCACCAACGAAGGCACGGTCACCTCGCCGGGCACCGGCACCTTCCGCATCTGCACGCTTCCGGCGCGCATCACCGTCAACACCACGCTGCCGCGCATCACCGGCCTGCTTTACCGGCTTCCCGGCCGCGTCGACGTCGGCAACGATCTCGGGCCGTCGACGGGCACCGGCGTTACGCTCACCATCGATCCGGGCGTGATCATCTACGGCTCGGGCGTCGCCTGGATGCATGTCAACCGCGGCAACCGCATCAGCGCGATCGGCACCGCGACCCAGCCGATCATCTTCACCAGCTCGGACAATGTCACGGGCCTCAACACCAACAACTCGATCGGCCAGTGGGGCGGCCTCGTGCTGTCCGGCCGCGCGCAGATCACCGACTGCCGCACCACCGGTGCCACCCCCGGCACTATCAACTGCGAGCGCCAGGTCGAAGGCGCGGTCGAGCCGGCGCTCTATGGCGGCGCCACCAACACCGACAACAGCGGCACTCTCAGCTTCGTCCAGCTCCGCTTCTCGGGCTTTGTGCTGTCGGGCAACTCCGAGCTGCAGTCGCTCACCACGGGCGGAACGGGCCGCGGCACCCAGCTCAGCCGCATCATGTCGTTCAACAGTTCGGACGACGGTTCCGAGTACTTCGGCGGCCGCGTGAACATGCGCTATTATGTCGCGGTCGGCGCGGACGACGACAGCCTTGACACCGACACCGGCGTCAAGATGAACCTCCAGTACGCGCTGATGGTGCAGCGCCCCAGCTCGGGCGACTCGATCATCGAGGCGGACTCGGACACCGATTTCGACGAGCAGACGCCGCGCCAGAACACGATCGTGTCGAACATGACCGCCATTCACCGCTCGACGGGTGGCAACAACGCGGCGATCCTGCTGCGCGGCGGCACCGATTACCAGATCTACAACTCGATCGTGACCTCGTCGCTCGCCTGTCTCCGCGTCTCCCGCCCGATCACCATCCGCGCGGCGGCGGGGGCTCCGGCCGGATCCGACGAGAACGGCCCGCCGGTCTTCCGCTCGGTGCTGTTCAACTGCGCCGCCCCGGCCGGTCCGTTCATCGGTTCGTCGGGCGTCACTGCCGCCGACGTTGCGGCGTTGTTCGGCTCGGGCACGAACAACAACAACCAGAACTACACCCCCACGCTCACTAACGTGTTCGTGCCGGGCGCGAACGAGACGGCGGTGTCCTTCACCAATGCCGCGTCGCTCCAGGCCGATCCGGAGACGCCCGCGACCGTCTTCTTCGAAGCGGCGGCCAACTATGTGGGCGCGTTCCGCGATGCGAACGACCGATGGTTCCAGGGCTGGGTGTGCAACAGCACCACCGTGGACTTCGGGCTCGCCAACACCACCGGCGCCTGCACTTCCATCCCGGCTTTCTGAGCCGCGAGGGTGATCGGGGGCGGGGCGTAGCCGGCTAAGGCGGCGCCCCGCCCTTTCGTTGACGAACAAGGGGTTCAAACATGGCGAAGCCGCTGACCTATGCGAGCCTTCTGCTGATCTCGACGGCGCTGATCTCATCGGCTGCCTTTGCGCAATCGGACCAGTCTTCGCCCGCCGGGGCGGCGGCGACGATCCCATCCTCAACGCCCGGCACCGCGCAATCTGCGGAGGAGCCGCAGGAAGCGCCGGACGTCTCGATCCCTGGCGGCGAGGAAGACATCGTCGTCCGCGGCCGCGCCTATGTCGATCCGGTCCAGAATACGAGCCAGGTGCTGACCATCCTCAGCACGGAGGATATCGCGCGCACGGGCGAGGGCGACATTGCGGGCGCGCTCGGCCGCACCACCGGCCTGAGCGTGGTGGGAAACGGCTTCGTCTACGTTCGCGGCCTCGGTGACCGCTATTCGCTCGCACTGCTGAACGGCTCGCCGCTGCCTAGCCCGGAGCCGCTCAAGCGCGTGGTGCCGCTTGACATCTTTCCGACCAACATCATCGCCTCGTCGCTCGTGCAGAAGAGCTATTCGGTGAATTTCCCCGGCGAGTTCGGCGGCGGCGTGATCAACCTCACAACCAAGTCGGTCCCCGATGAGCCGTTTTTCTCGATCGGCGCCGGGGTCGGCTACGATACCTTCACGACCGGCCAACTCGGCTACACTTATTTCGGCAGCGACACCGACTGGACCGGGTTCGACAACGGCCAGCGCGATCGCCCGGGCGCAGTGAACGCGTATATCGCGGGGCGTCAGCGCACGCCGGCAGACACCTCCGCGCTCACGGCAAGCCTTATCAACCCTCGAAGCGCCGTCGTTTTCCGAAACAACAGCATACCGGTGAACTGGTCGGCGTCCATCGCCGGCGGCACTTCTTTTGACGTGTTCAGCGACGCCACCCTCGGCGTGATCGCCAACTTCGCCTACTCGAACAAGTGGCGGACCCGGCAGACCACCCAGCAGCTGCCTGCTAACCTGGCATTGACCGAGCGCGCATCCGATTTCCAGCGCGTGATCACCGACAATCGGATCGTGGTCGACGGTCTGGTCGGCTACGGGCTGGAGTTCGGTGAAAACCGGATCCGCTGGACGAATGTGTACATCCGCGACACGCTGAAACAGGCGCGCATCGGGTTGGGCGAGCGTCCGCTGAACTTCCCGGGCGGTCAGTTCCTCACGCAGGACACGGCCTGGTTCGAACGCCAGCTCACCTCGTCGCAGCTGGTCGGCGAACTCAAGCCGCTGGACGGCCTGACCGTCGATTTTCGCGGCGGTTTCGCCAATTCGCAGCGTGAGGCGCCCTTCGAAACCACGCTTGAGTCGTTCCGGTCGAACAACCCTGCCGATCCGTTCGGGCAACTCTTCCTGAACAACTTCAACAACGGCTTCCCCGGCCGCGGTCAGACCGTATTCTCGAACCTGAACGAGGACCTGTGGTCGGCCGGTGCCGATATTTCCTACCGCTTCAGCGACGACCTAAAGCTGTCGGCGGGCTATGCCTTCTCGGATACGAACCGACGGACAGAGCGTCGGCAGTTCCTGATCTTTGCGCCGGGCGGTGTGCCGCGTGAGGCGTCGGCATTGCGCGCGGATCTGCTGATCCGACCCAATTTCATCCGGGCTTTCGGCATTCGCAGCTTCGATACCGAGCCGCTGCCGGTCGTGGACGCGGAGCTCGTCAACCACGCTGCGTACCTCCAGACCGTTGCCCGCCTGACGCCGGAGATCAGCCTAAATGCGGGCGTTCGTTGGGAATCGGCGCGTCAGACGGTGCGGCCGGTGCCGGCCTATGTCGATGCGGGCGTGCTGCAGGCCGCGGTCACGAACCTCGATCGCGATTACTTCCTGCCGGCGGCGACGCTCACTTACCAGGTGCGCGATGACCTCCAGTTCCGGCTCAGCGCCTCGCGCACCATCGCGCGTCCTCAGTTTCGTGAGCTGATCTTCCAGCCTTATTTCGATCCGGACGCGAACCGCCTGTTCACCGGCAACCCCTTGCTGCGTGACAGCCAGCTGACCAACTATGAGGCGCGTGCGGAATGGTTCTTCGCGCGCGAGCAGCGGCTCTCGGCGGCGGGTTTCTTCAAGAAGATCAACAATCCCGTCGAGACGTTCGCAAGCCTGTTCGAGAATGACGTGATCTCGTCCTTCGCCAATGCGCCGAGCGCGATCCTGTGGGGCGGCGAGATCGAGCTGCAGAAGTTCTTCAACCTCGACAATGCGTCCAGCGCGTTCTTCCAGCGTCGCCGCCTCGTGCTGATCGGCAATTACACCTTCACCCAGTCGGAGCTCCGGGTCGGCGCGGGCGATACGGCGCAGCTCTTCCCGGAGTCTCTGAACCGCACGGTCGCAGCCAGCGAGCTGTTCCGCAACGGGGCGCCGCTGACGGGACAGTCCGACCACATCGTCAATCTCGAGTTCGGGCTCGAGGATCGCGACGCGCTTTCGCAGCAAACGGTGCTCTTCACCTATGCGAGCAACCGCGTCACCAATCGCGGCACGGCGGGACAGCCCGATATTTTCGAACGGCCTGGCATCCGTGTCGATCTTGTCGCGCGGCAAGGCGTCCGGCTGGCGGGCGTAGAATCCGAGCTGAAGCTCGAGGTCCGCAACATCACCGGCCAGGACTATCGCGAGTTCCAGCGGCGCGGCGACCAATTCGTGTTTTACAACCTATATGATCTCGGCCGGGTATTCAGCCTCGGCTGGAGCTTCAACTTCTAAGGCTTGCGACGGCCGCGCGGCGCGGTAGATCGGTGCCATGGTCAGGTTATTGAGATCGGTCGGCCTGGCGGCGCTTGTCGTCGCCGTGCCCGCCGCGGCCGCGCCCGATGTCGCCAAGATCGATCGCGGGAACGGAAGCTTCTTCAATAAGCCTGGCGCGACCCCCGAGCAAGTTGCGCTCGACACCGCCCAGTGCCGCGCGCTCGCCGACGGTGCGGACTCGCAGATCAACGCGGTTAACGTGCTCGCGGGTGGTCTGGGGGCGGTGATCGGCGGCGCGTTCGCGGGCAACCGGCTCAAGCGCGTCAATGTCGAAAACTGCATGCTCGTCCGGGGCTGGCGGCTGTTCGCCATGACGCGGGACGAGGGTGCGCGCTGGAAGGCGCTTCCGGAGGCCGAACGCAACGCGCAGCTGGCGACCTTGACGGGTGCCGTGTCCCCCACGCGCGGCCAGTTGCTGCGCGCGTGGCACAATGATTATGCGGAGCCGGTGTTTTGGGAAAAGAAATAGCCGCCCTCGCCTCCGTGCTGCTGCTTGCGTCGGCAGCTGGCGCGGAGCTGATCGAGCAGGTCGACCTCGCTAAGCCCGAACGCCCGCAGCCGGGGCCCAGCGATGCAGTCATCGTGCTGCGCGCACACGCGTCCAAGATGGCGGGCGACAACCGCATCCTCTTCTACCGCTACGATCTGGTTGCGGGGCGGGTTGTGACCGGTTCCGACGGCAAGCCCGCGGGTGCCAAGCTCACCTACAGCTACACCGTGTTCGGCGGGAAGAAGGGCGAGAAGGCGCTGCGCATCGCGATCGTGCCGGCCGGCGACTATGTGCTCGCGGGGCGTACCTCCAACGCCAACTACACCGACACATTCTGCTTCGGTGCCCCGCGCTTCACGCTGGCGCCCGGGTCGATCACCTACGTCGGCGATTACGAGATGTTCGGCCTTGAGAAGATGGCCGATGGCGAACGCCGGAACGCGATGCGCTACTCGTCGGACCTCGAAGGCACTCGCACCGACCTAGCCACCGCCTATCCGGGCCTCGCGCAAAGGCTGGCGGCCTGGTCGCCCGTGAATGGGGCCACCTTCCGCTGCCAGGGCGACGAGTTCGTCGCCTATAGCGTGCCGGCGGCCCAGCCCTGATCGCCGTCAGGCGTCGATCGCTTCCTCGTCCAGCCGGGCGGCATTCTCCTGGATGAAGCGGAACCGGTGCTCCGGGTTGCGGCCCATCAGCCGGTGGACCAGCTCGCGCACGACATATCGGTCTTCGGCGTCGTCGGGCAGGGTGATCCGGATCAGCGCGCGCGTCGCCGGGTCCATGGTCGTTTCGCGCAGCTGGCCGGGGTTCATTTCGCCCAACCCCTTGAATCGCCCGACCTCGACCTTCTTGCCCTTGAACTCGGTGCGCTCCAGCTCCGCCCGGTGCGCGTCGTCGCGAGCATAGACACTCTTGCCGCCCGCCGTCAGCCGGTAGAGCGGCGGCTGAGCGAGGAAGAGATGCCCGCGCCGGACGATCTCGGGCATCTCCTGGAAGAAGAAGGTCATCAAAAGCGTCGCGATGTGGGCTCCGTCGACATCGGCATCCGTCATGATGACGATCCGCTCGTAGCGGAGCGCGTCGGGTGCGCATTTCTCGCGCGTGCCGCAGCCGAGCGCCTGGATCAGGTCGGCAATCTCTGAGTTGGCCCGGATCTTGTCCGCGGTGGCGGATGCGACGTTCAGGATCTTGCCGCGGATCGGCAGGATCGCCTGCGTCTTGCGGTCGCGCGCCTGCTTGGCCGAGCCGCCTGCGCTGTCGCCCTCCACGATGAACAGCTCGGTCCCCGCCGGTTCGGAGGCGGCGCAATCGGTGAGCTTTCCGGGCAGCCGGAGCTTACGCGCACCTGTCGCCGTCTTGCGCTTGACCTCGCGTTCGGCCTTACGCCGCAGCCGGTCGTCCATCCGGTCCATGACATGGCCGAGGAGCGCGCGGCCGCGCTCCATGCGGTCCGCAAGGAAATGGTCGAAATGATCACGCACCGCCGCCTCGACCAGCCGCGCCGCCTCCGGGCTCGTCAGCCGGTCCTTGGTCTGGCTCTGGAACTGCGGATCGCGGATGAAGACGGACAGCATCAGCTCGCAGCCGGTGACGATGTCCTCGGCCGACAGGTCCTTGGCCTTCTTCTGGCCCGTGAGCTCGCCGAAGGCGCGGATGCCTTTGGTGAGCGCCGCGCGCAGCCCTTGTTCGTGCGTGCCGCCGTCGGGGGTGGGGATTGTGTTGCAATACCAGCTATAGCTGCCGTCGCTCCAAAGCGGCCAGGCGACGGCCCACTCGACTCGCCCCTGGCCCTCGGGAAACTCCTGCGACCCCGTGAAGAACTCGCTGGTTGCGCACTCGCGCGTGCCGATCTGCTCCTTCAGGTGATCGGACAGCCCGCCCGGAAACTGGAACACCGCCTCCGCAGGCGTATCATCCTCGATCAGTTCGGGAGCGCAACGCCAGCGGATCTCGACGCCCGCGAACAGATAGGCTTTGGATCGGGCGAGGCGGTAGAGGCGCGCGGGCTTGAAGCGCATCTCCTCGCCGAAGATGTCGGGATCGGGAACGAAGGAGACGCTGGTGCCGCGCCGGTTGGGGGCCGCGCCCAGCTTCTCGAGCGGGCCGAGCGTCATCCCGCGCGCAAAGCGTTGCCGGAACAGCTCCTTGTTGCGCGCGACCTCCACCACCGTCTCGGCCGACAGCGCGTTGACCACGCTCACGCCGACGCCGTGCAGCCCGCCCGAGGTCGCGTAGGCCTTGCCCGCGAACTTGCCGCCGGAATGGAGGGTCGAGAGGATGACCTCAAGCGCGG
>ERZ1066121.2939-NODE-2939-length-10096-cov-4.852804_pt1 | contig 10096 bp, 12 predicted proteins | sample MGYA00382768_ERZ1066121 | MGnify/ENA primary metagenome ERZ1066121 (study PRJEB33369, sample SAMEA5778351) | biofilm metagenome | biome: Industrial cooling water; feature: Water cooling tower basin; material: Biofilm | place: United Arab Emirates | collected... | reverse complement strand
GAGCTTCAGTCAGGCCAGCCGCCTCAATGGCAGCGGCGAGAATTTCGAAGTTTTCGTCACCAGCCGCAATTTCAGCGATCGACTGCTCGGTCGTGGCTACGGGTTCCTCAGCGGCAGGCTCCTCAGCAGTCGGTTCCTCAACCGCAGCAGGCTCCTCAGCGGCAGGTTCTTCAACCGCAGCAGGTTCGACCGCAGCAGGCTCCTCTACTTGAGACATGGAAGTACCCGAAATAGCCTGCTGAGGAAATGCGGCAACGGCCAGAGGGGCAGCACCAAACAGCAGTAGGCCCAATGCAATACGCAGAGTGTTCGGAGTCATTTGAAGTTACGTCCTGAAAGGGTTCGAAATTAACTGGCAAACAAGTTTACATTGCTTAACCAGACTCGAAGAGTTGTAACACGGCAAAAAGAGGCCACTATCTATCCGAAGACAGAACCCATTCGTTCCCCAAATTGCTTAAGACAATTTTTCTATGCCCAGCGAATGACCATCCGGCAAGCCCGAGCGACAAACCAGTCAACTCCAAACGTCAGGCCTGACACCCCCTACCGCTGCCAAACCACCTAGAGCCAATTTCTGAATCAGCTCTGCAACGAATTATTAAGAAAGCCTGACAGGGCAAAAGCCGTTCTCGTCGCTCTAGCAGACCTACTCGTTGCGCTGATCAACGTTCTGCTCACGACCCGGAACCGATTCCATAGCCGCCAGCACGGCCTGTTGAGCGGCTAAGATGTCGCGTTCTTCGCCCCCCAGATACAGCCGACCAAAGCTGCCCACCGAGCTGATTTGCAAGATGTTGATCAGGGCAGCTTTTTCGGCTTCATTGGCCGCCAGGGAGGCGTAGGCCGCAGGCTCTACCTCAAACACGTAGAGCGTTTGACCGGCAACAATCATGTTGCCCCGCCGGGTACGGTTGATGAGCTGCACATGGTGCGAATCCAGGTTGCGAATCACCTGGCTGGAGATAATGCGGGGCTTGAGCCGCTCGCGGTAGGAAGACACCCCCAGAGCCGACAGCATGGCCCCACCTGCGGCGTGCACCTCGCCCTGATTGCTGGCGTGGATTTCGAGCAGTCCATAGAGGCGCTCTACAATCAGAGTGCCCGGACGCACCACTGCGGCTTTGAGACCGATGTCGAGAATGCGGTTGATCTCGATGCCGGGTGAGATTTCTATCCAGAGGGAAGCATCGCCCGGCAGCGGCAAAAACCCCAGCGATACAGTGCCCATGTAGGCCGCATGCTGGGGCTGAAGATTATCAATATAGACATAGCTGCGAAGATCGACGCCCAAAACCCGGTATCCCACTTTCCTTCCCTGGTAGTATACCGGGCTGGGGAATATCTTTTCGTTGCGGTCTAGGGGCTGTGTGATCGCAGGAGGTTCTATGACCAACAGCGATCGCAGCGAGCAAGCCCCGCGATGAATCTAAAAGAATCCTCACAAAAACCACTGCGCGACAGACCGTTGCCAGATACTGCTTAGCTGTAGGCGCAGTGCGCTATAACGCGTGTCTTCATACCTTCACAACCACAACACTGTTGACAGCGATCCAGAAGGGGGCGTTGATGACCGTTAGGCGAGTTGTTTTACTGGGGCCGCCTGGAGTTGGGGTAAAGGATCAGGCCAGCGAACTGGCTGAGCGCTGGCGTGTTCCCCACGTCTCGATGGGAGAGCTGCTGGGGGAGGCGATCGCCAAGCAGTCCGACATTGGCCTCGCAGCAAGCCCCTACGTCGAAGCTAAGGAACTGGTGCCCGACGCCCTGGCAATCAAGCTGCTGCGAAGACGGCTGGAGCAGCCCGACACGATGTTTAATGGCTGGGTTTTAGCCGGGTTTCCGCGCACGGTGCCCCAGGCCCAGGCACTTGACGATTGGCTAACGGCAGCGGGTTTGCCTGCGGCTACCGTGGTTTACCTCAAGGCGATGGCGGGGCTGCTGCTGAATCGGCTCTGGACAGAGCGCAAACCAGACGAGACCATGCCGATGATTCGCCGCCGCCTGGAGCGCCACGAGGCAGAAATTGCCCCGCTGCTGGATTACTATCAGCAGCGAAGCCAGCTCACGACCCTCAACGGCAGCCGCTCCTTTGCCGAAATTGCCAGCGAACTGGCCCAGATGGGCACAGAAGAGACCGGTGCAGCTCGCTTTATCGATGAATCAGAGCTCAACGCCCTGCTGGCCCAAGAATCGCTGCTGGTGGTGGCCTGCACGGCCTCCTGGTGTGGCTCATGCAAAAAGGTAGCGCCGCTAATCGACCAGTTAGCAGAGGCCAAGGGCGATCGCGTCAACATCATGAAAATAGACTTCGACGCCAATCGGTCAGTCTCTAAGCGGTTTAGCCTTCAGGGCATGCCCTCGGTCATGTTCTTCAAAGACGGTGAACTGCGGGAAACCCTCACCGGAGTCAAAACCTACCAGACCTATAGCGCTGCCCTGACCCGCTTTCTAGACTAGCGCCGCATTCAAACTGGGCAATCGACATCAGACGGTTAATATCTTGCCCCGCAGCCCCGTGGGGGCCTCAATGCCGTAGCGGTGAAGCAGGGTGGGCACCAGGTCGTAGAGCTGCGCTCCCTCTAAAACCTGCCCATGCTTAGGCGCTTTTGGGTCGTAGAAAATCATCAGGCCCAGGGGGGCGTGGTTGGCGTCGTCGGGGCCGGTATCGTTTTCGACGGTGTAGAGGCTGTTAATGCCCACGCTGCCGACCGATCGCCAGGCCAGATCGTCAAAGTACACGATTAGATCTGGCGCTCGACCACGCACCTTTTGGTAAATTTCCTGGGGCTTGAATACCTTCACCGGCAGCGGGTTACCTTCAGGATCCTCAAGCTGAGCTAGCTTAACCGCCAGCTCGTCCCGCAGGGCTTCGTAGTCGGCCATGGCCACGGTGCCCTCCGGTTCGCGCCCCTTCACGTTCAAAAAAATGCGGGCGTAGTAGCCCCCGGCCCCCCACACCTGGGTCTGGCTCCAGTCCACCTCAACTTTGTCCAGGGGCAATACCTCGGTGGGGGCGGCCTTCAGCGTCAGGTAGCCGTTGGCGATCAGCCACTCGTTGATGCAGATGCCCCCCATTAGCGGCTGCGCCCCGTGGTCAGATACCACCAGCACGGCGGTATCGGAGTCACAGACCGCCAGCAGATCCCCCACCCGCTGGTCCACATGCACGTAGTAGTCGTGGATGGCGGTGGCAAAGGGCGACCCGGCCTCGTACTGGGGGTGGCGCGGGTCCATGGGTTTCCAGAAGGCATGGTGGATGCGATCGACCCCCATATCCACCAGCATGCAGAAGTCGGGGCGATCGCGCCCGATCAGCTTCTCGGCCAGGGTAAATCGCTGGTTGCACAGGGCATACAGGTTGGCCAAGATGCGCTCTTTCTCGTCGGAGCGAAAGTTGGGCACATCCAGCATGAAGTCGGGCATCCAGCCCCTGATCTGCTCGCCCAGCTCAGGCGGGTGGGTGAAGGGCACCTCGGGGCTGGGGGTAAGGAAGCAGGAGACCAGCGAGCCATTGACGGGGTAGGGCGGCGACGTACCCGGCACGCTGAGGGCCGCCACCGTCCACCCGGCCTCGCCCAACACATCCCACAGGCGCGGAAATTTGACCGCTCGTCCGTCGGAGATGGCCATAGAGTGGTAGTCGCGATCGCGCCGATTGCGAAACCCGTAAATCCCTAGCTCGCCGGGGTCGCGCCCGGTCATCATGCAGCTCCAGGCGGGCACCGTAATGGCGGGAATGCTGCTCTCCAGCCTGCCGTAGCTGCCCGCAGCCATCAGCCGCGACAGGTTAGGTAAGTCTTGCCGCCACTGGTCAAACACCAGGTCGGGGGCCATACAATCGAGGCCAATGATCAGCAGGCGAGGGGTAGGCATGGGAAGGCTCGATAACGTTGGCGCGCTTACTGGCCTCGCCCTGGCTTACAGTCAGCAAACCCCAAAGCTTCTGAATCGAGAAAGCTAGCGATCGCCATCTCGACTACAGCCTCAATGGGGTATTCAATCTCTACAGCGCGTTCAATCAAAGCCGTTCTAATTCGTTCAGGCAGGCACTCTAAAATAGCCGTGGCATCACTGGCAGAAAGTTGCTCCTGAAGTTTGGCTTGCATGGCATTACCTTTCAGATGGAATCTGAACGTTGTACGGCGGCTCGGTTGCCCTCAAGATCATGGCTTCTAGTTCCAACAGTAGCGCAGGGTTTTGCCAGTACGGAACCGTCTGGAGGGCAATTCGAATGTCCTCGTCAGCATATTTGTCGAGCCATGCCCATAGAAATGCCTTGTGACCACCGCTAAAACGGCCTCGAAGGCTCTTGGTTTTGCCAATGTAGAGCAATCCACGAGTCCTGTATCGAACGGCATAAATCCCAGGACGGGCCGGGACAGTCGCAAACTCACGGCTCAGGGGCTGACACTGCTCAAAGGGGCTAAACGAAATTGTGTCTAAGAGTCTTCGGGCCTGCGCCTGGACTTCAGCATCATCAATCGCCATAGGGCTATCAAATTTGGCCTACAGCGCCCCTTCGATCTGGGCGTTGAACCCATACACTCGACGCTCTCCGGCCAGGGGCACCAGGGTCACATCGCGCTCGTCGCCAGGTTCAAAGCGCACGGCGGTACCGGCAGGAATATCGAGCCGCATGCCCCGCGCTGAGCCGCGATCGAAGCTCAGGGCCGCATTCACCTCAAAAAAGTGAAAGTGAGAGCCGACCTGAATGGGGCGATCGCCCGTGTTAGCCACCGTTAGCGATACCGTGGGCTTGCCTGCGTTGAGTTCGATCTCGCCCTCGGCGGGCAGCAGTTCTCCGGGAATCATAGGGGGCCTCCTAGGTTGGCAATCAGATCTTGGCGCTTTTGCTGGAGCGATCGCTCGACTCGCGGCAGGGCTTCCTCTAGCTCGCGGCGGGCGATGCCCTCGGCCCCGGCCTCTAGCAGGTGGTTGAGGGCCATCAGGTGAGCTGTATCGAGGGCTGTTTCCATCGGCACTTTGACATTGGGAATGACTCCTGTGCCATCCCAATTTTTGCCGGTGACGGGGTTGATTGCCTGCCCCGTGGGCATAAACACCCAAAAATGGTCGTGGAGCCGAAAGCCCCGGCCTGGGTTGGCCCCACCGCGCGTGGTTTCGCCCACCACCGCCCCGCGCTTCAGCACCTGCAAGTTATAGGCAAATTCTTCCGCCGCCGAAAAAGTCTCAGGGCTGGTGAGGGCAAAGACCGGCTTGTCGAGGTAGCGCTGCCCCGGCAGGTAGGGCACCGTCCACCACTGGTGAGTTTCGTCGGTCTCGCTCCAGTACAGGTCGTTGAGGTGAATCGGAGGATGGGCCGGAAACAGGTAGCTGCACAAGAGTGCCACCGTGGCCGGAGAGCCCCCCTGGTTGTGGCGCAGGTCAAAGATCAGGGCGTCGGTGTGGGCCACCAGGGTCATCGCTGCCGCCAGCGATTCTCCCGCAAACTCCGGCGGCTCAAAGCTAAACAGCTGCATGTAGCCCACGTTCCCCGACAGGCGCTCGACCCGGTTGATGTCGAAGTTGCGGCGGCGGCTGGCCTGGTGCTGGCGCTCCAGGTCCTGGGGATCGGGCGCGGCTTCCGGTTCAATGTGGGGTAACGGTACGGGGCTAAAGTGGAGACGCAGGTTGCGATCGCCGCTCAGCTCGCGCAGCTGAGCCGTCAGCGTGTCGGCTAGCTGCTGAGCGCCGATAATGTCGCCATAGCCCCCCGCCGACCGGCGTTGCTCAATGTCTTGCTGAATTTTTTCCGCCACCTCAGGAAAGACGTAGGCATCGAGCTGAGCCACCAGCGCACTCAGTACAGCCTCGCGATCGGCGGCCGCCAGCGAAATATCCCCTGGGTTAGAGGCAGACAGGGCCATAGGTTTACCGAATGGGATCATGAACGGTGACAAGCTTAGTGCCATCGGGGAAGGTGGCCTCCACCTGCACATCGTGGATCATCTCGGCGACCCCATCCATGACGTCGGCCCGACTGAGCAGGGTAGTGCCGTAGCTCATCAGCTCAGCGACGGTGCGCCCATCGCGCGCCCCTTCCAGAATAGCGGCCGAAATGTAGGCCACCGCCTCGGGGTGGTTGAGCTTCAGGCCCCGGTCTTTGCGGCGCTCGGCCACCAGGGCAGCGGTAAAAATCAGCAGCTTATCTTTTTCCTGGGGAGTCAGTTGCATGGGGGCAAAACACCAGCGGCAAAAATGGGGTTAACCGTAAGCTTTCAAGGTTTTGAGCGGCTTGTCAACCAGAGTTTGAACATCAGGCTCTTTGCTCTGCAATAACCGAGGGCTTCGACTCCGCTCAGGGAACGGCTGGAAGTGTTTTTATCGTTTGAAGTAGCGCGTCAGCGTCATGGGCGTTGCTTTGAAAGTAAAGCTTAAGCCGCTGTGATTGACGGCAGAACTGAGCTAGTCTGCTCTATGAAAAGCCCTACGAAAGCGCCTTCAGAAAAGGCATTCTGGGGTCGTTACCGGTGATGCCCCCTATGACTGCCCCCCTGCTTGAAATTCTGCCCGACAAGCCTGCCCTGGTGCAGCGGGCCTTGACCCTGGTGACTGAGGCCATTCGCAGCGCCGTTGCCGACCACGACTACTGCACCCTGGCCCTGGCCGGGGGCAGCACCCCCAAACCTCTCTACGAGGGCCTGGCGGAGCAAGACCTGCCCTGGGAAAAGCTCTATGTCTTCTGGGGTGACGAGCGCTATGTGCCCATCGACCACCCCGACAGCAATGGGGGTATGGCCAAAGCCGCCTGGCTCGACCGGGTACCGATCCCCCCCGATCACCTGCTCTATGCTCCTACCCTAGAAGGAGATCCAGCGTCATCGGCCCGCCAGTACGAAGCAATGGTCAAGTCAATTTTTGGCGGGCTCCAGGGCCTTGGCCCCGATCAGGTGCCCTGCTTTGACCTGATTTTGCTGGGCATGGGTGACGATGGCCACACCGCCTCCCTCTTTCCCCACACCGAGGCGCTGGGGGTAGACGATCGCCTCATTACCGTGGGCTACAAGGGCAGCGACCCGCGCCTCACCTTTACCATCCCGCTGATCAATCAGAGCCGCCAGGTCTTATTTTTGGTGGCCGGGGCTGATAAGCAGGCAGCCCTGGCCCAGGTGTTTGCGGCCGAGGGCGACAACCAGGCCTACCCCTCGCGGCTGGTGCGGCCCCAGGGTGAACTGCGCTGGCTGCTCGATCGCCAGGCCGCAGGCGATCTGGATTTAGGATCTACCACGGTTCTGAGCTGAGCCGAGGGGGATGAAATAGGGGCTGCCTTCCCCCTCTAAATTGCCCTCAACCTAGACTATTATCTAGGCAGTGGATTCCCCTATCTAGCAGCGGTGGCGGCTGGGGCAAAAAGTAGGTCGGGGTCTACCAGCCTCTTTTATGATTGAAACCTACAGGGATCGTTTTTGATTGAGTAATGTGATTACCCTCTCGCTGTTGCATCCTCTCCACAAAACTCCGGTTCAAAGCTGGTCCTTTGACCAAGAGTCTGTGATTTGCATTGGTCGCTCGACCGATAACAATGTGGTTCTCTACAGCGCCGTTGTCTCGCGCCACCACGTCGAAATTCACCGCACCGACAGTGGCTGGGCCGTCAAGAGCATCGGCACCAACGGCACCTACCTGGACGGTCGCCGCATCACCGAGGTACCCGTGGAAGATGGCATTGTCATTCGCCTGGCGCGATCGGGGCCCAACATTCAAATTCACGTCTCCGAAGAAAAGCGCGACCCGCTCAAAGAGCTGCTAATGAACCGTCGCCGGATCGAAGAAGCTAAGGAGGCTGGGCACAGCACCCACAGCGAACTCCACGATGACTCGGAAGGGCTATCTCACCAGACCACCGTGATCAATCCTGAAGACGAGGTTGGCCCCGAAGAGGAGCCCATAGAGGCGTAACCGCCCAGGCTAGCGCTACAGCAACAAAGCCCCGCGATCGCAGGGCTTTGCCGTAAAGCCAGGTTAGAGAGCCACCTTGAGCGCCTCGGCCTTGTCAGTTTTCTCCCAGGTGAAGTCGGGCAGCTCGCGGCCAAAGTGGCCGTAGGCCGCCGTCTGCTGGTAGATGGGACGGCGCAGATCGAGCATGTCGATCAAGCCCTGGGGTCGCAGATCAAAGTGCTTGCCCACCAGTTCAGCGATCGCACTATCGGCAATCTTGCCCGTGCCGAAGGTATTGATCGAAATCGAAGTGGGTTTGGCCACCCCAATCGCGTAGGACACCTGAATTTCGCAGCGATCGGCCAGCCCCGCCGCCACAATGTTTTTGGCCACGTAGCGACCAGCGTAGGCGGCCGAGCGATCGACCTTGGTGGGATCTTTGCCTGAAAAGGCCCCGCCGCCGTGGCGGGCCATACCGCCGTAGGTATCGACAATAATTTTGCGCCCGGTGAGGCCGCAGTCGCCCACAGGGCCACCAATAATAAACTGCCCCGTTGGGTTGATGTGGTACTGGGTGTCGGCGTGGAGCCACTCATTGGGCAGCACCGGCTTAATGATTTCCTCCATCACCGCTTCGCGAATGTCGGCCTGAGAAATATCGGGGTCGTGCTGGGTGGAGAGCACCACCGCTTCGACCGCCACGGGCTTCAGGTTTTCGTAGCGCAGGGTCACCTGGCTTTTAGCATCGGGGCGCAGCCAGGGCAGCACGCCGTGCTTGCGCAGGTGGGCCTGCCGCTCTACCAATCGGTGCGAGTAGTAGATAGGGGCAGGCATGAGCGTATCGGTTTCGTTGGTGGCGTAGCCAAACATCAGCCCCTGGTCCCCGGCACCCAGGTCTTTGTCGACGGCGACATCCACACCGATGGCAATGTCTGACGACTGCTTACCAATGGCGTTGAGCACCGCGCAGGAGGCCCCGTCAAACCCCACATCGGAGCTGTCGTAGCCAATGCCCAAAATGACGTTGCGAACGATGTCTTCAAGATCGACATAGGTGTTGGTGCGCACCTCTCCGGCAATCACGGCCATGCCGGTTTTGACCAGGGTTTCTACCGCCACCCGGGCGTTGAGATCTTCTTTAAGAATGGCGTCCAACACGGCATCAGAGATCTGGTCGGCCATTTTATCAGGATGGCCCTCAGACACCGACTCGGAGGTAAAAATGCTGTACTCGCTCATGGAATAAGCCCAACCAGTAGCAATAGGAACAAGAGCGGGGTCAGCCGGGGCTGATTCGCATTCCAAAGTTTATCAAAGTTTAGCTAGAGCGCTGGCATGGGTCGCGATCGCGCAGCATCGCCTTGGGTAACTCACTACCCTCCGGCGGCTCTGACTATAGCCTAGTTGAGCTGTGCCTCGGGTGCGGCTCCGTCGAGCAGCGCCTGAGCCTTTTGCTGCATGGTCTTAAAAATGTTGTAGAACCCGTTGGCCCGCGATGGGGTGAGGCTGACATCGAGCTGGGTGTCTTTAATAAAATCGGGGCTGAGCGCCACAATCTCGTCAGGGCTGAGGCCGTTGAGAGCTTTGATCAGCAACGCCACCAGACCCTTGGTAATCTGGGCATCGGAGTCGGCCTGGTAGACCACCTGGCCATCGACTAAGTCGGCGATGACAAATACCTGTGAGACGCAGCCCGGTACCTTGTTCTCAGCGGTTTTGTACTCCTCAGGCAGCGGGTCGAGCTTTTTGGCAAACCACAGCAGCTGCTCGTAGCGACGCTTGGGGTCAGCGGCCTTCTGAAAGCGGGCCACAATTTTCTCAATAGACTCGGGGCGATCGGCGGGCATGGGGAGCTAGGGTAACAACCTGCTAGTAGTCTACCAAGCGGTGTCAGGAGATGAGGGGATAGGGGGATGAGGAGGTGTTCTCAATTATCCACACCAGCGCTAACTGAATACCTGATCTACAGTTAGCGATAGCTCCGAAAACGTGGGAGAAACGATAGGTTGGCTACCGCGAAACTGCTGTAGCTCAAACTCCCCATCCACCAGGTGGCAAAGGGTAAGCGTAGGTTGCTTCGGTGAACCAATGTAGCGTCGTCCACCCAATCCCAGGTAATCGACAATCCAATATTCCTGAATGCCAAAGGCTTCGTAGTCGGCCAGTTTGAGTAGATAGTCGTCCCGCCAGTTAGTAGACACGACCTTCACCACTAATT
>ERZ1066121.2934-NODE-2934-length-10107-cov-4.933943_pt1 | contig 10107 bp, 9 predicted proteins | sample MGYA00382768_ERZ1066121 | MGnify/ENA primary metagenome ERZ1066121 (study PRJEB33369, sample SAMEA5778351) | biofilm metagenome | biome: Industrial cooling water; feature: Water cooling tower basin; material: Biofilm | place: United Arab Emirates | collected... | reverse complement strand
GGATTGCGCTGGTCGGCTGCGGCACCGTCGGCAGCGGCGTGGCGAAGGTGCTGCTCGAACAGAGCGAGCGGCTCGCGGCCCGGGCCGGCCGGCCGCTCGTGTTGCGGCACGTCATCGTCCGCGATCCGCACAAGGAGCGGGTCGTCGAAGTCCCGAAGGATTTGCTCTCGTCGGACTTCGCCCCGATTCTGGCGGATCCGAACGTTCACGTGGTGTGCGAACTCGTCGGCGGCACCGGCATCGCCAAGCAGTTCGTGCTCGATGCCCTCGCGGCCGGGAAACACGTCGTCACCGCGAACAAGGCGATGCTCGCCGAGTGCGGCAAGGAAGTTTTCGACGCCGCCCGCAAGGCCGAGCGCGTCGTCTGCTTCGAGGCGGCCGTCGCCGGCGGGGTGCCGATCATCCGCGCCCTCGGCGAAAGCCTCGCGGCGAACCAGGTGACGGCCCTTCAAGGGATTCTCAACGGCACGTCGAACTTCATCCTCACGGCGATGGCCGACCGCGGGTTGAGTTACGCTGCCGCCCTGGGGGAAGCCCAGCAACTCGGCTACGCGGAAGCGGACCCGACGCTCGACGTGGACGGGTCGGACGCCGCCCACAAGCTCGCGATTTTGGCCCAGATCGCGTTCGGCGTCGTGGCGAAGCCCGGTGACATCGAGCGCGTCGGCATCGCCGGCCTCGACGCGATGGACATCCGCTTCGCGAACGAACTCGGCTACACGATCAAGCTGCTGGCGGAAGCGTGGACGGATGGGAATAACGTCGCTTTGCACGTGGCCCCGGTGCTGTTGCGGCACACGGACATGCTCGCCCAGGTGCGGGGGGCGCACAACGCGATCCAGATCGTCGGCGACGTGGTCGGCGAGACGCTGTACCAGGGGCCGGGGGCGGGGATGCTGCCGACGGCGAGTTCCGTCCTCAGCGACCTGATCGACCTCGCGGTCGGCCGGGCGCAGCGCACGTTCGCGGCTGCTAAGTTGTGGACACCGGGGAACCGCGGCTTCGTGATTGCTCCCTCGGAACGCGTGCGGAGCCGGTTCTACCTGCGACTGATGGTGACGGACAAGCCCGGCGTCCTCGCGGACATCACCCGCATCCTGGCCGACGAGCAAATCAGCATCTCGTCGTTCGTCCAACATGAAGCCGTGGAAGGCGATGGCCCGCCGGTGCCGCTGGTGATTGTGACACACTACGCAGAAACGGGCCGATTCCGCACGGCCTTGAAACGTATCACGACGTTGCCGACCATCACTGCCCCGGCCGCGTGCTACTCGATGGATGACTGACTCTTGTAGGTCGGGCCGAGGCTTTGCGAGGCCCGACGCGACCCGCGTTGTTGGACGAATCGGATTCCGGACAAATGATGGGCAACGTCGGGCCTCGAAGACTCGACCCGACCTACAAATCCAAGCAATGACCTCCATCGCCGATCTTCGCCGTAACTACACCCAGGGCGGGCTGTCCGAAGCGGACGCCGGCTCGGACCCCGTCACGCTGTTCGGGCAGTGGTTCACCGCGGCGCTAGAGTCGAACCTGCCGGAACCGAACGCGATGACGTTGGCGACGGTCGGGCCTGACGGTAAGCCGGCGGCTCGTGTCGTGTTGCTGAAGGGGTTCGACGAACGCGGGTTCACGTTCTTCACGAACTACGATTCCCGTAAGGGGTGCGAGATGGCCGGGAACCCGCACGTCGCTCTCGTCTTCCTCTGGCATGAATTCGAGCGGCAAATTCGCATCGAAGGGACTGCCGCAAAAGTGTCGGCCGAGGAATCCGACGAATACTACCGCGTCCGGCCGCTCGGCAGTCGGCTCGGGGCGTGGGCGTCGCCGCAAAGCTCGGTGATTTCCGGGCGGGACGTGCTCGAAGCCGAACACGCGGCGTTGCTGGCGAAGCACGCCGACGGTGAAGTCCCCCGCCCGCCGAACTGGGGCGGCTACCGCGTCTCCCCGGAGGCGATCGAGTTCTGGCAGGGCCGCCCGAGTCGGCTGCACGACCGCATCCGGTTCCGCAAAACCGCCGACGGCTGGGTGCGCGAACGGCTCGCCCCGTGAATACCGCCCCGCCCGGCGAAGTCTGAACTGGTGACGGCTCTGTTCCCGCTTCCCCGGAGTCTTTTGATGACCCGCCTCATCCTCGGCCTCGCCGCGGCCCTCGTCACGTCCGCGTGTTCCGCCGCCGACAACAAGGAGAACGCCAAAGTGACCGGCCCCCTCGACGTGAAGATTGCCGGCATCGACGGCAAGGAATTCGACCTGTCGCAGTACAAGGGGAAGGTCGTGCTGTTCGTGAACGTCGCCAGCCGGTGCGGGTTCACCGACCAGTACACGGACCTGCAAGGGCTCTACGAGAAGTACGGCAAGGACGGCCTCGTCGTGATCGGCGTCCCCGCGAACGAGTTCGGGGCGCAGGAGCCGGGCTCGAACGACGACATCAAGAAGTTCTGCACGACGAAGTACAAGGTCACGTTCCCGATGACGGCGAAGGTCGTCGTCAAGGGCGAGGGCATCACGCCGCTGTACCAGTTCCTCACGTCGAAGGACACGAACCCGAAGTTCGGCGGCGACGTCGGCTGGAACTTCGAGAAGTTCCTCGTCAACCGCAAGGGCGAGGTCGTCGGCCGGTTCGAGTCCGGCGTCGAGCCGATGTCCGACAAACTGGTCAAGGCGATCACGAAGGAACTGGAGGTGAAGTAGAGTAGAAGATCTCACGCAAAGCCGCGAAGCCGCCAAGATCATTAAACTGAATCTTGGCGGCTTCGCGGCTTTGCGTGAGACCTCTGGAGCGCTTGCCATGTCGATCCGGTCCGTTGTTCTCGGGTTGCCCCTCCTCGTCCTCTTCGCGCCCGCGGCACCTCTGCCGGAACCCGAGCGGGTCGCCACGTTCTCGATCGTGGCCCGCGACCCGGACAAGGGGGAGTGGGGCGTCGCCGTCGCGTCGAAGTTTCTCGCGGTCGGTTCGTGCGTGCCGTGGGCCAAGGCGGACGTCGGGGCGATTGCCACGCAGAGTTACGCGAACACCACCTACGGGCCGAAGGGGCTCGACCTGCTGGGTTCCGGGAAGTCCGCCGAGGAGGTGATGAAGGCCCTCACGGAAGCCGACGACGGCCGGGACGAGCGGCAAGTCGGCATCGTCGACGCGAAAGGGAAGTCGGCCACGTTCACCGGCAAGAAGTGCAACGCCTGGGCGGGCGGCAAGGCCGGCGAGAACTACGCCGTGCAGGGGAATCTCCTCGCCGGCGAAGAAGTCGTCGTCGAAATGGAAAAGGCGTTCCTCGCCGCGAAAGGCCCGCTCGCCTGGCGGATGATGGCCGCGATGGAGGCCGGGGAAAAGGCCGGCGGCGACAAGCGGGGCAAGCAGTCCGCCGCGATCCTCGTCGTGAAGGACAAGGCCGGGTACGGCGGGTTCAACGACCGCTACCTCGACTTCCGCGTCGACGACCACGACGACCCGCTGCCGGAACTCGCCCGCATTCTGAAGAAGCGGCTGAAGAAATAATCGCTCGACACCAGCCCGAAGCGCTAGCGAGGGCGAGTGTGGCTCCCTCGCTGGCGCTTCGGGCTGGTGTCCCGTCACTCCTTCTTCTTCCCGTCCCAGTGCGGCCGCGGGCCGCCGCCGTGGATCTTCTTCAGGAAGTCTTCGCGGAACTTCGCCCGGTCGCGGTCGCGCGGGTCGCGGGGGGCGGGACCGATGCCGGGGGGCGGGAATTTGCCGTCGAGGACCACCGCGTCCGCGTCGACGTGGCCGCGGATCTCGTACTGGTCGTCCGGCAGGTCGCCGGTTTCGACGAGCGTGAACGCAAGCGTCCCGACCGTTTCGCCGTTGAGTTGCCGCTTCAGCACCGCCTTGCGGATGACCTTCGTTTCCGGGTCGAGGTCGAGCCCCACGAACCCGAACTTCGGGTTCGGGTGGAGCGGGTTCGGGCGGAGGTTCGCCTCCACGCGGATCGGGTCGCCGGGTTTGCCGCCCTCGTGCCGCTTCAGGTCGTACCCCTGGAGCAGGTCGCCCAGGGTGCTGACCACCCGCAGGCTCATCAGGTCGCAGTACCGCTGGACCGGCTCGCCGACCTCGCTGGGGTCGTAGGTCAGGCCGCGCTTCGGGCCGAGGGCGATCCAGAGCTTGCCGGCCCGGTCCTGGCCCCACTCCAGCTTGTTGCCGAACTGCCCCTTCGTGCTGATCCAGAACTGGTCGCCGCGGGTCCACAGCCGGGACGCCTGGACGATCGGTTCGAGCTTCTCCTTCTTGAGCGGGTCCGGGTTCCACTCGGCGACCACGTCGTAGCAGCGGTCGGTCGGGGCGGCGTGGGTCTCGCGGGCCTGTTCGACGAGTTCCGCGGCCGTCGCCACTTGTGCGGTCGGCATCGGGGCGTTCAGGAAGAAGGACAGCAGGACCGCCGCGGCGACGGCCCCGCCCGTCAGCGCCCCGCTGAACCAGATCGCCGCCGCCTTGCGAAGCCCCGACGGCGTCGCCGGCGTGGAGGCGGCTTTCACCCGCGCCAGCATCGCGCGGGCGTCGACCTTGGCAGCTTCCGCGTCCAGGTGCCGGCGGACGGCGTCGTCGATCGGGTGGTCGTTCGCGGTCATTGCGGGGCCTCTTCGCCCATCAGCGGGGCGAGGTACGCGGCCAGGGCGTGGCGGGCGCGGTGGATCAGGACGCCGGCGTTGCTCGGGGTGATGCTCAGGATCTCGGCGATGTCCTGCTGCGTGTGGCCGAGGCTCTTCAACTCCAGGTCGGCCCGCTGCTGCGGCGGGAGCGTCCGCAACCCCGCCGCGATGCCGTCCGCCAGTTCCCGGTGGGCGAGCCGTTCGTCCGGGGCGGCCGCGCCGGGGTCCGCGGGGTCGTCGGCCTGCTCGGTCCCGTCCGGGTCGGTGCGGACCAGCCGGAAGACCGGCCGCCGGCGGGTCCGCAGGTTGATGCAGGCGTTCGTGACGGCGGTCAGTAGCAGCTTCAGCCCGTCCCGCGGCAGGTCGTAGGTCCCCGCTTTCGCGAGTAGTCGGCAGTAGCAGTCCTGCACGATGTCGTCGGCGTCGTCCGGGTTCTTCAGCAACGACCGGGCGTAGGCGACCGCGCGGGGGGCCGTTGCGAGCACCCACGCGTCGAGGTCGTCGGACGCTGGACCGCCGGCCACGCCTGACCCCTTTCCGCCCGCCCGAAGGAAGAACCCGCGACCGCAGGAAATGTTACGGAGAAATGAGTCGCTCACTCCAGATCCCACACGAGGACGGCCCCCGTGTCCCCGCCGGCGGCGGCGCGGGTGCCGTCCGGGGCGAACGCGAGGGCGAGCACCCGGCCGACGTTCCACTTGAAGGCGGTGCGCTCGGCCCAGGTGCCGACCTCCCAGAACCGCACGGTCTTGTCCCAGCTGCCGGTCGCGAGGGTCCGCCCGTCCGGGCTGAACGCCACCGCCGCGACCGTGCCGCCGTGCCCCTTGAGCGTCGCCCGCTGCTGCTTCCGCGCGACGTCGAGGATCGCGACGTCGTACCCGACCGCCGCCGCCACGAGGTTGCCGTCCGGGTGGACCGCGACCGCGGCGGCGTTGTGCGCCAGGTTGAAGTGAACCGGGTCCGGCTTGGTGATGTTCCGCACCGTGACCCGCCGGCTGCCGTTGGCCCAGACGATGGTCTTGCCGGAGGGGTGGACCGCCAGCGCCCGCACGCCGTGGGGTTCGGAGAACGCCGGTTCCCGCCGCTTCCCGATCGGGAGCGTCCAGAGGGCGACCGCGCCGGGGGCGTTCAGGGCGCGGTCCCCGGAGCCGACCACCAGAAGCCGGTCGTCGAGGTAACCGAGGCCGGTGACCCGCGAGTCGGCGTAGCCGCCGGTCTGGTAGGTTTGGGTGACGTCGTCCGGCCCGAGTTCGAGGAACTGGACGCCGTCCGCGACCGCCAGCCGGTCCCCGGACGGTGCGTACTGCAGGGCGTTCCGGGACGCCTGCGAGCCGAGGTTGTGCCAGCCGACCGGAGTGCCGCCGGAATCCGTGACGGAAACCTCGCCCTTCGCGCCGCCGCTGGCCAGCAGCGCGGAATCGGGACGAAACGCGAGCGAATAAACCGGGGAAGTCGAGGCGTCGATCCGCAGCATCGGGTCCGTCCGGGTTCGGGGCTGGTATCATCATTCTACCCGAACCCTCTTGCCCCGAAGTGCCCATGTCCGTCGCCGTGCAGTGGACCGACACCGACCCCGCCACCGGGGAAAAGCGCTTCGTCTCGGCGGAGCGGTTCGGGAAGGTGTGGAAGCTCTACGTCCGCGCCCGCCGGCGGGAAGACTGGCGGCCGGCCGTCGCGACGCGGGACATGCTCGAAGTGCTGCAAGACGCGATCCGGCGACGATACCAGCGGCGGGAGGGCGTGTCGGACGCGGACCTGGAGTGGGTGCGAAAAGCCCTCGCCGCGCTGCCGCCGGACGAGGACATCGAAACGGCCGCGGGCGACTGACGCCCCGAAGGTCGCCAGCCGCCCGCGAGTGCCGGTCGGGGTCAAATTATGGCAGCGTATTGTCTTGTGGCACCGGCCAGAGGCCGGTGCGAGCTGACACCGGCCAGAGGCCGGTGCGAGCTGACACCGGCCAGGGGCCGGTGCTACAAGACAAAATCGTTCACTCGATGAACGGAATCCTTTCGCGGGAAGGTTCCTTACGGCAACTGGGCCACTTCGTTTCCGTTCCGGGACGCGATCGCGGAGTACACGAGCGGGTCGACGCTCGTCGGGACGGACCGGACGGAGCCGTCGCCGAACAGGAAGTTCGCCCCGCCGGTGTGGGCGCTGCCGAAGCTGGCGTTCGACTCGTCGCCGGTGCGGCGGTTCAGGCTGAAGGTGCTGTCCATGAGTCGGAGGGCGTTGCCGCCGGTCCGCCAGCCGTTGCACCCGCCGTTGTTGTTCCCGCCGGCCCACGCCGGGAAGGCTCCGTCGCCGATGTTGCTCGGCGACACGTTGGCACTCTCGGACGCCTCGCCGACCACGACGGTGTTGCTCAGACCGTCGGTCACGTCGGCGAACTTGACGACCCAGGTCGTGTCGTTGTCGTTGGCGTAGAGCAGCATCCCGTTCTGCCGGGAGCCCTTCGTGACGGCGCACCCGTTCCAAGTGTCACCCGACGCCCAGGAGACTCGGTTGCCGGAGTTGCCGACGTAGTTGGACTTGGCGTACCCGTCGTTGTCGGCGGGCGGGAGGTAGTCGCTCGGGCAGACGTAGATCGAAATGGGGGTCCGGGCCACGCCACCGCCGGCGGTCAGACTGACTTCGGTGCGAGCCCCAATGGTGTCGACGTTTCCGCCGTTACTGCCGCCGCCGCCGTTCGGGGGGAGCCAGAAGTTTGCGGTGTCGGCTTGAAGCGCCGAGAAGATCGGCCCCTGTTCTATGTACGGCAACAGGTATACCCGCCACGACCAGCTGCGGGCGTCGTCGTCGTGGTTGCCGACCGGCATCTTACCGATCGCGTCCTGGTAGTTGTGCATCGCCAGACCGATTTGCTTCAAATTGTTCTGGCACTTCGAGCGGGCGGCCGCCTCGCGAACCTTCTGCACGGCAGGCAACAGCAAGCCGATCAGGATCGCAATGATGGCGATGACGACCAGCAATTCGATGAGCGTGAAGCCGCGACGGCGGCGGAGGGAGAGGGACATTTCGCACTCCAAAGAGAGGATTCAGCGGACAACGGAGAAGAAAGACGAGAGCCCGGATTGTGAAGAGGGCTTCTTCAACATCTATAGGTCTCAATCGTGTACCTTACAAGAAATCGGGAGAAGAAATTCCCTCTTCAACTCCTAACAGGATATTGAGATGAGTCAAAAGCACCATTCGTCGCTAGCTCGGAGGCCATGCTTACTGCTCCTTAGCGGGAACGAAGACAATCGGGCTCCAATCATTGTGTTTTAGGTGGTAATTTTCTTCTTCAGGATCATCTGATCTCCACGAATTTGATTTCATCCGTGTCGTGATTGTTCCTATCGGCACTAAAAATCCAAGCCTCGGGTAAGGCGAGAGTACGAGCGGTCGAGTGCCATCCTCCCGCTCGCGTCGAAGCCGACGGCGAAATCGAGCGATGCCGACGAGGTGCCTCGTCGTGCTGCTGCGTAACGCCCCGGTAACTTGGCAATCCGCGACGCTGGGAACCCCGTCGGAACTGTGGTACCGTCCGGTGGTGCCGTGAGTCCGAGGGTTCGGCCGTGATTCGTTCGTCCCGTTTCGTGTGGTTGTTGCTCGTCCCGGTCCTGGGTGCGGTCGGGTCGGTCGCGGAGGGCCGGGGCCTCAAGCGGATCGACGCGGGCTTCGGTCACCTCCAACCGGCCCCGCTGCCCTACGACGCCCCCAAGGCCGACGGCCCGGTCGTCTCGCTGCTCGACGAGCAGGTCGACCCCCTGCTGTCGCACTTGCTCAACGACCACACGGGCGAATACTCGGGCACCGCGACCCGGGAAGACCGCGACGTGTTCGCCGGCGTCGAGGCCGCCCGCGTCGCGCCGATGCAGCGGTACATGGGCCGCCTGCCCGGCTGGAACTTCCGGATCGTCGAGAAGCCCGCGAAGCCCGGCGAGTTCCGCTACGTCCGGTTCGCCTGGAAGAAAGTGGGCGGGAGCGGGGCGATGGTGCAGTTCTTCAGCGACCGCGGGTGGGAGCAGCGGTACGTCGCCGGGCCGAACACCGTCAACTGGCCGGCGAAGTCGGTCTCCGCGAAGGCTCCGACCGAGTGGGAGGTGGTCACCCGGGACCTGTTCGCGGACTTCGGCGCGATGGCGATCTTCGGGTTCGCCATGACCCCGATGGACGGCACCGCGCTGCTGGTCGACCACTTCCTGCTCGGCCGGTCGGTCGCCGACCTGGACAAGGCCACGGAGGCCGCGCTCGGGAAGGCGAAGCCGGAGCAGCCGCTGGCCGGGGCGGCCCGGGACGCGGCCTGGAAGGACCTGCTCGGGCAGGACCGCGTCAAGGCGGCGGCCGCCCTGCGGCAGTTCCTGGCGGCCGCCCCGGATCAGGTCGAGTACATCGCGGCGAACCTCCCGAAGGGGGATCCGGCCGTCGGCGCGAGGGTCATCCGGCTGATCGGCGACCTGGACGCCGCGGACTTCGACGCCCGGCAGAAGGCGACCGACGAACTCCACAAGATCGGGGCCCCGGCGGTGGAGATGCTCCGGGCCGCGGCCCAGTCGTCGCCGTCCGACGAGGTCCGGTTCCGGGCCGGCGAGATCCTCCGCGGCAAGCTCGGCGGCCTTGGCGGGGTCGTGTCCAAGGCGGCGGTCGGCGCGCGGTTCGTCCGGGTGCTGGAGCGGGCGGGCACGGACGAGGCAAAGGCCCTGCTGCGAAAGCTGTCCGCCGGCGACTTCGGCCCCGAGTACGCCGAGGACGCCCGCGCCGCCGCGTCGCGGCTGGGCAGGTAGGTCACACCCGAAACAGCACCCGCGCGTTCTCCTCGAACACCTGGTCGTGGTGGGCGGACGGGATCACGTCCGCGATCCAGTCCCGGTACGCCGCCAGCGGGATGAGCGGCCAGTCGGTGCCGAACAGGAAGCGGTTCGGCCGTTCGCAGTAGCGGAACGCCTTGCGGATGCGGTCCGCGGCGTCCGCGATCCCGTCCGCGTACTCCTCGTTCTCGAACTCGGTCCCGTCGCCGACGACGATGCCCGACAGGTCGGCCCACACGTTCAGGTTCTTGTAGATCACCTCCGCCGCGTCGACCGTCCACGGGTTGCCGACGTGGGCCAGCACGAAGTTCGTGCGGGGGTGGTCGACCGCGACCTCGTCCACGCCGAGCGGGTGGGCGTACTTGAGCTTCGCGTAGGGGGAGTAGGTGTCGCCGGTGTGGAAGACGACGGGAATCTTGAAGTGCTCGGCCAGTTCGTAGTACCGCCGGTAGTGCGCGTGGTCCGGGCCGTAGTGCAGGTACCCGAGGTAGCCCTTCAGCGCGACGACCCGGCCGGCGTGCTCCTTCAGGGCGGCCTCGACCCGCCTCAGGTGGTCGGGGTCGCCGCCCTTGACCGGGTCCGCGACGCCGATGGCCCGCAGGCCGGGGACGACGTTCGCGATTCGCAGCGTCTTCGCGATGCCGAGCGGGTCGTCCGGCCCGGCGTCCCACTCGCCCATCGCGAAGGCCGCCGAGACGCCCGCCTCCTTCATCTC
>ERZ1066121.2933-NODE-2933-length-10108-cov-5.007958_pt1 | contig 10108 bp, 3 predicted proteins | sample MGYA00382768_ERZ1066121 | MGnify/ENA primary metagenome ERZ1066121 (study PRJEB33369, sample SAMEA5778351) | biofilm metagenome | biome: Industrial cooling water; feature: Water cooling tower basin; material: Biofilm | place: United Arab Emirates | collected... | reverse complement strand
CCTTCAAGGTGCTCGGCATCGCGCCGCCGACGGTCATTTCCCTGGCGAAGCAGGAGGAGGAGATCTTCCGCCCCGGCGAGTCGGAGTCGATCAAGCTGAGCCGGCACTCGGCGGGTTTGCGGCTGCTGCAGCACGTCCGCGACGAGGCGCACCGGTTCGCGCAGCACTACCACCACACCCTGCGGCGGAAGAAGCTGACGGAGTAAGCGGGCGGCGCGGCCTCATCCCGTCGGCGGACTGGACAGGGTCACCACGGCTTTTCCATCATGTTGACGATGTTCCGGGCCAGGTTCTGCACGGCGGCCTGCTGGCCGCTGGCGTTCGACTCGCCGAGTTCGGGCAGGAACCGACCCACGCCGACGACCCGCACCGGAACGGCGACGGCGGGCGGCGGGGGCGGCGGTTGAACCGGCAGGCTCGGGTCGAACGGCTCGGGGGCGGGCGGGGGCGGAGGCGTGCCGCCGGTCAGCGACCGGCCGTTGCGAAGGTCCCGCCAGACGATTTCCGCGGTGATGACGAACTCCAGTTCCCGGGCGAAGTTTTGCCGGTCCCGGTTCAGCACGTTCTTGTTCAGCGCGATGATCGTGCCGACGAGTTCCGTGTCCGCCTTGGAGCAGTCGGACACGACCCGCATCGGCGTCCGCCGGCCGTTGATCTCGCGGACGATCGCCTCGGTCAGGTCGACCTCGATGCCGCGGTTCGGGATGGTCAGGAACGCGGTGTTCTTGAAGACGGGGATGTACACCGTCCGGATGTCCGGGTCGAACGGCGGCTGGGTGGTGTACCCGAACAGGTTGAAGTCGCCGCCGGACTGACACCCGGCGGCGGACGCGAGCGCGGCGAGTCCGCCGGCGAGAACGGTTTGCGGGGTGATTCGGGTCATGGGTGGCTCCTCGTCGTTTAGCCGCGCCGCGCAGCGGGGCGCGGGACTCGCCGCCGCGCTCCGCTGCGCGTCGCGGCTAACCGTTGTCACTGCGCCCCGGTCAGTTCCGGCGGCAGCGCCCGCGGCGCGTCCAGCGGCCGGGACTTCGGCGGCTTGTCCGGGTTCGGTTCGGCCGGGGTGACGTCGTCGTCCATCGGCGTCGACCCCATCACCCGGCCCCACTCCCGTTCGATCATCCGCCAGGTGCCGTCCTTCTTCCCGGCCGCGCGGTCCGCCTCGATCTTCTCCCGGACCTTTTCGAGCGCGACCAGCCGTTCCGCGGCGAGGTCGCTGTACTTCGTGCCGGGGTAGCGGCGGGTGATGAGTTCGTACACGAAGTACGCGGACGCCGGGTGATTCGTCCGCTCGTAGTACCGGGCCGTCTGGTAGTCCTTCTCCGCGAGTTGCATCCGGATCGCGAGCTTCTGCCGCATCAGCCACGCGGCCTTGTCCTTGTCCGCGACGTAGTCCGGGACGGTGGCTTCCGCGTGGTGGACCAGGGTCAGCGCCTCGGACGCCTTTTGGCTGTCGTACACCGCGCCGCCGGTGCTGTTGTTCTTCGCCAGCACCGCGAGCTTGACCCCCTCCTGCCAGAGCGGGCTGTCCTTGTGCATCTCCACCAGCTGGCTGAAGAAGTGGTCCGCGTCGTCGTACCGGCCGCGGTAGAAGTGGACGTACCCGCACCAGAACAGGGCCTTGTCCGCCGTCGGGCCGGTGATGTCGTGGGTGTGAACGACTTCCAGGTACTTCAGCGCCTCGCCCTCCTGGTCGACGCTCGGCTTCGAGCGGTCCGTGAAGTTCGGCAGCCGGACGGTCTCCCACCAGTGGACCGACTTGCCGGCGAGTTCGTCCTCGATCTGCTTCAGGGTGCCGTCTTCGAGCCACTTGTACGCGATGCCGTAGATGCGGCCGCACGTCTTCTCGCGGTACGCCCCGGCGGGGAAGTCTTGCAGCAGGCGGTTGTAGTGGGCGATGGCCTCTTGCAGCCGGCCGCGCTCCCGGAGGCACTCGGACTCCTGGTACCGGGCCTTCTCGCACAGGAGCACGGGGTTGTACGTGTTGTTCGCCACGTCGGCGTACAGTTCCTGGGCCTTCTCCCAGTCCTTGTCCTCGAAGAGGGCGTCCGCCCGCGTGACCTTCTCCTCGGCCTCCGGGTCGTGGTACGAACTGGTGATGATCGCGCGGACGTGGTTGAACGTCTTCTTCTTCAGGTCGCCGACCGTGTGGCAGCCCCCTCCGAAGAGCGCGGTGACCGCGAGGCCGAGCCCCGCGGTCCGGGCCAGGGTTCGCGGCAGAAACCGAGCTTCGCGTTCGTCGGGCATGGCGTCCGTTCCCCCGGTTTCGTCACCCGTCCACGTACCCCAGCAGCCGCGGCCGTCGGCCCAGCACGAACCCGACCGTCTGGCCGAGCACCTGCCGGACCTCCCGCCCCACCGCGACCGCCCCCGCTCCCGCCGCCAGTTCGCGAACGGCTTCCCACGCCGTTCGCGTAAGCGGCCGGTGGTCCCGGACCGTTCGCACGCAAGAGGGGCACAGCACCCCGCCCGCGTGCGGGCTGTACCCGAGCCGCGCGGCCGCGTCCAGAGTGATTAGCTCGCGTTCGCACCCGGCGCAGGCGTCGAGCCGCGGGCTATAACCGAGTTCCCGCAGCCAAGCAAGCTCGAAGTGCGAGACGCCAGCGAGAAGTGCGGGAGGCGAGGAGAAGGGGAGCGGAGGAGCATCGGAAGTGTGCGTTGCCCCTTCTTTCTGTTTCTCCACACCTCCTCCTCTCCCCCTCTCCTCGTCTGCCCGCGTGGCTAGCCCTCGCAGCGTCGCCACCGCCACGTCGAACAGTCCCGGGTGCGGGTCGTAGTCGTGCGTCCCGTCGGCGAGCAATTCCGCCACGTAGTACCCGGCGTACAGCGCCGGAAGCTCCGCCCGGAGTGCCGGGAACCGCTCCGCGACGCGGGCCTCCGTCAGCAGGTCGAGCCCGTCCGTCGCCTTCCGGATGAAAGCGACCTCGCAGACGTTCAGCAGGTCGAGCGCGACCTCGAAGTTGGACTTGAGCCGCCGGCCGCCCTTGGCGAGCGCCCGCACCTTGCCGAACTCGCGGGTGAACAGGGTGACGATCCGGGAGGTTTCGGACCAGTCGGTCCCGCGGACGACGAGGGCGGTCGCTCTTTCGGTGGGCATGGTCCCGGCAGGATAGCACCCCCTGCTGAGGCGACAACGCCGGCCGCCGGAGAAGCGGGTCTGGCCTGCGAATTGCTTCGCCGAGGATGCCGCGTTCCTCTTCCCCGCGGGCGTGCCCGAGTCGGGTCCGATCGGGCACGCCGGTGCCCGCGGGCCGGCAGTCCCTCGCCCGGAGCGGCGGGAGACCGGGATCCTACTTCCGGGAGGCGAACGGTGCCGCAGGGTCCGAACTTCGACGACATCCCCCTCCGCTCGGACCTGCTCGGGCCGGACCACCTGGACGCGGCCGCCCACGCCGTTGCGGCGGACTGGGCGGTGACGGCCGGCCGCGGCGACCGCGCCCTGATCCGCCGGTTGCGGGCGAACGCGGCCGGCCTCCGCCGGGTTCGAGCCGCCGGGGCGCGACGGGCCGCCGCCGGGGAACCGCTGACCCCGGACGAGGAGTGGATTCTCGACAATTTCTTCGTCATCGACGACGTCCTGCGGATGGCCCGAAAAGATCTGCCGAACGGATACTACGACGAACTCCCGGCGGTCCGGGCGGGTACCTACGGCGGGCTCCCGCGGGTGTACGCGGTCGCGTCCACCCTGGTCCGGCACAGCGACAGCCACCTGGACGAGGCCCCGCTCCTGCGGTTCGTGCTCGCCTTCCAGCACGTCGCCCCGCTGTCGACCGGCGAACTCTGGGCGCTGCCGACGATGCTGCGGCTGGCCCTGATCGAGAACCTGCGGCGGCTGGGGGACGAGGCGACGGCCGCCCGGGCCGACCGGGAGGCCGCGGCCGCGTGCGTCCGAGGGGACACCCCCGCGCCGCTCCCCGCCCGCCCGTCCGATGCGTTCGTCGTCGCAACCCACCTGGGCCTTCGGGACCGGCCGGACCCCCCGCCGCCGGCCGTCGACGAGTGGTTGGACCGGCACGCCGCCGACCTCGCCGGGGTGCTCCGGCGCGAGCACCGCCGGCAGGCCGCCAACCAGGTCACAGTCGGGAACTGCGTGACGAGCCTCCGGCTGCTCGGCGCGATCGACTGGGCGGCGTTCTTCGAGAAGGCGAGCCCAGTGGAGGCGGCGCTGCGGGCCGAGCCGACGGGCTGCTACGCGCGGCAGGACTTCGCGACCCGGGACCGGTACCGCCAGGCGGTCGAACGGCTCGCGAAGGCAGCCGGGCGAGGGGAACTGGACGTGGTGCGGGCCGCGCTGGACCGGGCCGCCGCGGCCCCCGCGGGGTCGCACGCCTGCGACGTGGGCGATCACCTGATCGGCGACGGCCGCCGGGCGTTCGCGCGGGCGCTCGGGTGCCGGTTCCGGTTCGGGGAGGCGGTCCGGGCGGCCGCGACCGCCCGGCCGGGGCTGACCTACTTCGGCGGTCTGGGCGCGGTCGGGACGGGTCTCGTGGCGGCCGCCGTGGGGACGACGGCCGCCCTCGGCGGCGGGTGGGCCGCGTGCGCCACCGCCGGGGCCGCGGTCCTCCTGCCGGCGGCCGAGGTCGCGGTCGCCGTCGTCAACTGGCTCGTCACCAAGCTCCTGCCGCCGCGGGTGCTGCCCAAGCTGGACTTCTCGGCCGGCGTCCCGCCGGAATTCCGCACGATGGTGGTCATCCCCGGCCTGTTGACGCGGCCGGCCAGCGCGGCCGACCTGTGCGAGCGGCTCGAACTCCACTACCTCGCGAACCCGGACCCCGAACTCCGGTTCGCGCTGCTGACGGACTGGGCCGACGCCCCGGCGGAAACCGCCCCGACGGACGACGCGTTCCTGGCGGCGGCCGTCGCCGGGATCCGGCGCCTGAACGAGCGGTACGCGTCCGGCGGGCCGCCGAAGTTCTTCCTGTTCCACCGTAGGCGGCGGTTCAACCCGGCCGAGGGGGTGTGGATGGGGTGGGAGCGGAAGCGCGGGAAGCTGGACGAGTTCAACCGGCTGTTGCGCGGGGCGACCGACACGTCCTACACCGTCGCGACCGGGGACGCGGCCGCGCTCCGGGTCCGGTTCGTGCTGACGCTCGACGCCGACACGGTGCTCCCCCGGGACGCGGCCCGCCGGCTGATCGGCACCCTGGCCCACCCGCTGAACCGGCCGGTCCTGTCGGCCGACGGCCGGCGGGTCGTCGCGGGCTACGGCGTCGTCCAGCCGCGGGTCAGCTTTCTCTACCAGACCGGGCTGCGGTCCCGGTTCGCCCGGACGTTCGCCGGGTCCGCGGGCGTGGACCCGTACTCGGCCGCGGCCTCGGACGTCTACCAGGACCTGTTCGGGGCCGGCACGTTCACCGGCAAGGGGCTGTACGACGTGGACGCCTTCCACGCCACCGCCGGGCAAGCGTTCCCCGAGAACGCGATCCTCAGCCACGACCTGATCGAGTCCAACTTCGCCCGGTGCGGCCTGGCGACGGACGTCGAGGTGTACGACGAGTTCCCGGCGAAGTACCACGCCTTCGCCCGCCGGGAACACCGGTGGGTCCGGGGGGACTGGCAACTCCTGCCGTGGCTCGGTCGGACGGTGCCGACGCCGGGGGGCCGGCGGCCGAACGTCGTGCCGCTCGTGGGCCGGTGGAAGGTGTTCGACAACCTGCGGCGGAGCCTCGGGCCGGTCGGACTGCTCGCGCTGCTGTTCGCCGGGTGGCTGGTGCTGCCCGGACCGGCGTGGGTGTGGTCGGCGGCGGGGCTGGCCGCCCTTGCGGTCCCCCTGGCGGTGCTGGCGGCCGACGCGGCGTGGTCCGTGATGCTCGGCCACGACCCGCGGGCCGTGGCACGGGGTGCGGTGCGATCCCTGCTCGCCACCGGCGGTCAGGTGGCGTTGACCGCGACGTTCCTGGCCAACCAGGCCGCGATCGTGGCGGACGCGGTCGTCCGGACGCTGTACCGGCTGGCCGTCAGCCGCCGGCACCTGCTGGAGTGGGAGACGGCCGCGGCCGCGGACGCCCGGCTGGCCGGCCGGCTCGGGTCGTTCGTGCGGTCGATGTGGCCGGCACTGGTGATCGCCGCCGCCGGGGCCGCGCTCGTCGCCGCGGCCAACCCCGCCGCGGTGCCGGCCGCCGCGCCGTGGCTGGTGGCCTGGGCGCTGTCCCCGGTCGTCGCCTGGGCGGTGAGCCGGCCGGTGGGGGCGGTCGAGCCCCCGCTGACCGACGCCGACCGCCGGGAACTCCGCCGGGTCGCGCGGAAGACGTGGCGGTTCTTCGAGGACTTCACCGGCGACGCCGACCACTGGCTCCCCCCGGACAACTACCAGGAAGACCCCAAGGGCGTCGTCGCCCACCGGACTTCGCCGACCAACATCGGCCTGCTGTTGCTGTCCACCGTGTCGGCCCGCGACCTGGGGTACGTCACCGCGACCGCCGCCGCCGAGCGGCTCCGGAAGACGTTCGACACGCTGGACCGGCTGGACCGGCACCGCGGGCACTTCCTGAACTGGTACGAGACGACCACCCTGCGGGTTCTCCCGCCGGCCTACGTCTCGACCGTGGACAGCGGGAACCTGCTCGGGTGCCTGCTCGCGTTCCGGAACGGGATGCGGGAGTGGGAGGACGAACCCGTGCCCTCGCCGGCCGTGGCGGACGGCCTCCGGGACGCGCTCGCCCTGGCGGCCGAGTCCCTGCCTCCGGGGGCCGCCGCGCCTCTTCACGAGCACCTTGCCGCGACCCCCGCAACCTTGACCGGGTGGGCGGCGTGGCTGACCCGTGCCCGCGCCCTGGCGGACTCGCTCCGCCGGACGCCGCCCGAGTCCAGGGCGTGGGCCGAGTCCGTGGCGGCACTCGTCGAGCAAGTCCGGGACGAGTTGACCGCGGCCTGCCCGTGGCTCCCCGAACTGGCCGCCCTCCGGTCCGCACTGGGGGCCGATCCGGCCCCGGAATGGGTGGCGGAACTGGACGCCCCGTCGGGCGTGGGGCGGTGGCAGCGGAGGCTGCCGACCCTGCAGAAGACGGTCGAGCACTGGGCGGAAGGCCAGCCGGAACCCGTCCGCCGGGCGGCCGCGGCCCTGACCGCGGCGCTGGCGGTGTCCGCGGCCCCCGCCCTGGCCGCGGCCCTGGACGACCTCGCCCGCCGGGCCGGCCGGCTCGCGGACGCGATGGACTTCGGGTTCCTGTACAACGACGCGCGACACCTGTTCCGCATCGGGCACAACGTGTCCCTGGAGCGGCCGGACCCGGCCCACTACGACCTGATCGCGTCCGAGTGCTGCGTGACCAGCTTCCTCGCGGTGGCCCGCGGCGTCGTCCCGCGGAAGCACTGGTTCCAGCTCGGGCGGCTGGTCACGCGGTCGGCCGGCCGGCCGGGGTTGGTGTCCTGGGGCGGGACGATGTTCGAATACCTGATGCCCCGGCTGCTGCTGAACCCCCCGGCGGGGACGATGCTCGCGGCGGCGTGGGCGGCGGCCGTGGAGCGGCAGCGGGAGTACGGCCGGGAGCGGCGCGTCCCGTGGGGGGTCTCGGAGTCCGGGTTCGCCGCGCTGAGCGGCGACCGGGACTACCAGTACCAGTCGTTCGGCGTCCCCGGCCTCGGGCTCAAGCGGGGATTGGCGAAGGACCTCGTCGTCGCCCCTTACGCCACGCTGCTGGCGGTCTCGCAGGATCCGGCGGCGGCCGTGGCCAACTTCCGGGGCCTGCGGGCGGCCGGCGGCGAAGGGCCGTACGGGTTCTACGAGGCCATCGACTTCACCCCGGACCGGCTCGACCGCGGGGAGCGGTGCCGGGTCGTCCGGTCGTACATGGCCCACCACCAGGGGATGGGGCTGTGCGCGATCGCGAACCGGCTGACCGGCGACGCCCACTGCCGCCGGCTGCGGGCGGAACCGGCGGTGCGGGCCGTCGAGCTGTTGCTCGAAGAGCGCGTCCCGACCGACGCCCCGGACGCGGAGCCGGCCGAAGAAGAGCCCGCCGACCGGACGCCGGCCGGCCCGGCCGCCGACGGGGCGGTCAGCCGCCGGCTCACCACCCCGGACACCCTCGCCCCGCGGACGCACCTGCTCTCGAACGGCAGTTACTCGGTGATGGTCACGAACGCCGGCGGCGGGTTCAGCACCTGCCGCGGGCTTGCCGTCACCCGGTGGCGGACGGACGCCGCACGGGACCCGGCCGGCAGTGCGGTGTACGTCCTCGACCGGACCGCCGGGCGGGTGTGGTCCGCCGCCCACCAGCCCGTCGGCACCCCGGCGGACACCTACGAAGTGGTCTTCTCGGCGGACAAGGCCGAGTTCCGCCGCCGCGACGGGGCGATCGAGACCTGGACGGAAGTCGCGGTCGCCCCGGACCGGGATGCGGAGGTCCGCCGGGTCACGCTGGTGAACCACGACGGCCGGCCGCACCGCATCGAGGTGACGAGCTCCGTCGAACTCGCGCTGCTGGACCCCCGGGCCGACGTCGCGCACCCGGCGTTCGGCAAGCTCTTTCTGGAGACCGAGTGGCTCCCGCAGTGGCACGCCCTGGTGTGCCGGCGGCGGCCGCGGTCGGCGGCCCAGGCCCCGGTGTGGGCCGTCCACGTCGTCGCCGCGGACGACCCGGAGGGCGCGACCGACTACGACACGGACCGGGCCGCGTTCCTGGGCCGGCGGCACGGCCCGGACGCGCCCGCCGGGCTGGCGGCCCCGCTCGGCCGAACGGTCGGGGCCGTGCTGGACCCGTGCTTCGCGCTCCGCCGGACGGCGGTCGTGCCCGCCGGGGGTAGCGTGACCCTGGCGTTCGCCACCGCCGTCACCCGGACCCGCGAGGACGCGGTCGCCCTGGCGGACCACTACCACTCGCCGACCGCCGCGGGCCGCACGTTCGACCTGGCGTGGGCCCACAGCCGGGTCGAGCTGCGGCACCTGGGCGTGACCGCGGCCGAGTCCCACGTGTTCCAGCGGCTGCTGGGGCACGTCGTCTTCCCGTTCCACCACCTGCGGTGCCGGTCCGGCACGCGGGACGACCGACTGACGCAGGCGGCCCTCTGGCGGTTCGGGGTGTCCGGCGATCTGCCGATCGTCGCGGTGTGCGTGGCGGACGGGGACGGCCTCCCGCTGGCGAAGCAGGCGCTCAAGGCGCACGCCTTCTGGCGCGGCCGGGGGTACGCCGCCGATTTGATCCTGATCGCGGACCGGCCGGGCAGTTACCGCGAGGAGTTGACGGACGACCTCGCCGCCCTCGTCCGGGCGAGCGACAGCCGGGACTGGCTGGACAAGTCCGGCGGCGTGTTCGTGCGGAAGGCCCAGCCCGGCAGCGAAGACCGCGCGGCCCTGCTGGGGTTCGCCCGGGCGGTGCTGTACGGAGACCGCGGGTCGCTGGCGGACCAGACCGACGCGGTCGACCGCCGGCGGGTGCTGCCGCCGCCCCTGGCCGCCGCACGGGCCGGCGAGCCGGAGGTGCCCCCGTCGGCTCCCGTCCCGGACCTCCGGTTCGCGAACGGGGTCGGCGGGTTCGCCCCGGACGGCCGCGAGTACGTCATCACCGGCGTGCCCCCCGCCCCGTGGGCGAACGTGATCGCCAGCCCGGCGGCCGGGTGCCTGGCCACCGACGCCGGCCTCAGCTGCACCTGGGCGGGGAACAGCCAGGCCGCCCGGCTGACGCCGTGGCACAACGACCCGGTGTCCGACCCCCCGGCCGAAGTCGTCTATCTCCGCGACGAGGACACCGGCGCGTTCTGGTCGGTCACGCCGTCGCCGGGCCGCGGGTGCGCGTCCGCCGTCCGCCACCGCCCCGGGTCGACCACTTACGCCGGGGAGAGGGACGGGCTGGCCGTCGAGATGACCGCGTTCGTCGCCCCCGCGGACCCGGTCAAGGTGATCCTGCTCCGGGTGGCGAACCGCCGGACCGACCGCCGCCGGCTGTCGGCCACGTTCTTCGCCGAGTGGGTGCTCGGGACGACCCGCGAGACGACGGCCCCCTTCGCGGTCACGGCCGTCGACCCGGCGTCCGGGGCGCTGCTCGCGCGGTGCGCGTTCGACCCGGACGCCGGCCCCGGCGTGGCGTTCGCCGACACCAACCTCCGGCCCCGGACGGTGACCGGCGACCGGCTGGAGTTCCTCGGCCGGAACGGCTCGCCGGCCTTCCCGGCG
>ERZ1066121.2931-NODE-2931-length-10120-cov-5.342971_pt1 | contig 10120 bp, 9 predicted proteins | sample MGYA00382768_ERZ1066121 | MGnify/ENA primary metagenome ERZ1066121 (study PRJEB33369, sample SAMEA5778351) | biofilm metagenome | biome: Industrial cooling water; feature: Water cooling tower basin; material: Biofilm | place: United Arab Emirates | collected... | reverse complement strand
CCTGAATGCATGTCGATCGCACTCGAGGTGTCGGCCAACGAATATATCGCGGAACCCTTGCCCGACCCGATGACCTGGGAGCTCTTTCAAAAGCAGGGCCTAGGTCCCGGCCAGAGCACTCTCGAGCGCTACGAGCGCTTATGTGCATGGATGGAGGCGCAAGAGGAGGGCGTCGTCCTGCCGCGCCCGCGCCACGTCGATTCCCATCGATGGGAGGAGCAAGCGCCTCCGCCTTCGAGCGAGCAGGCGCTCACCCGTCTACGCAACATCCTCCGCGATCATCCCGCCCCCGACTTGCCCGCACCCACGCGCCGCGGACAGGCGTCGGCGCCGGGCAAAATCGCCGGCAAACTCCCGGCACAGATCCTCGAGGGGCTCGAACGCCACGATACGCCACCTCAAGCCTTCATCGACTGGAGGCGCGCGCTCGAACGTTTCGTCAGCGACCGCAATCGGCGGGTGGCGAGTTTCCGGCGGCCCAGCCGGCGCTTCCCGCAGCGCATTGGCGAGGTGCCCGGACGAACCCTTCTCCACTGGCAGTCGGAGCTGCCTTCCTTGCTGGTGGCCATCGATACCTCGATGAGCATGAGCCGCAGCGAACTCAATGAGGTGGCCAGGCAGCTGCGCCGACTCGCGCTCCTCGCTCGCCTCACCATCGTCGAATGCGACACCGAAATTCAGCGCGTTTACGCCTTTGAAGGCGATCTGCGTCAGGTGCGGGGCAGGGGAGGTACCGACCTGCGCCCCGTCTTCGCCGAAGCTTTATTGCAGGCTCATCGACCCCACGGGATCGTCTACTTCACCGACGGACTGGGCCCCTATCCACCCCATCCGCCTGCCGTAGAAACGCTTTGGGTGTTGACGCGACCTGAGAACTTCGAGTGTGATTGGGGCCGTAAAGCATTGCTCGCCTGGCCGGCATCCCATTCGGCAAAGCGAGGGCCGCGCTCAGGCTAGCAACGCGCGCTCGGGGTAGACATGGAGTGGCTCGAAAACACCTTCCTCTGGGAGGAACTGCACACGCACCTCCAGCGTTGGCTCGGTCTGAGCGAAACCACCGCGGCCAATCTCTTTTACACCTTTCTGGTGCTCCTCGTTTACCTCTTGCTGCGGCGGGGGACGAAGAGTCTTTTTTTGCGCGGCATCGACGAGCCGAGCCGACGTTATAAGTTCAACAAGATCATCACCAACCTCCTCGGCCTCTTCGCCGCGCTGGTGATCATCAAAATATGGCTCCTGGGCCGAGTCAATCTCACCACCTACCTCGGCATCCTCTCGGCAGGATTGGTCGTCGCCCTTCAAGATCCCATCACCAACTTCGCCGGTTGGATGTTCATCCTTTGGCGTCAGCCTTTCAAAGCCGGAGACCGCATCCAGATCGGTGCGCATATCGGCGACGTCATCGACGTGCGCATGTTCATGTTCACCATCCTCGAGGTCGGGCATTGGGTGCACGCCGACCAGAGCACCGGGCGCATCATCTATCTGCCCAACGGCCGCGTCTTCAAAGACCCTTGCGCCAACTACACGGCCGGTTTCGACTACATCTGGAACGAGCTGCCGGTCACCGTCACCTTCGAGAGCGATTGGAAACGCGCCCACGCACTGCTGACCGAAATCGTCGGAGAAGAATCGCAGCAGACCCTCAGCGCCGCTCAGCAGCAACTCAAGCGGATGGCCGAGGAGCACCGCGTCCTCTATCGCCACCTCACCCCCATCGTCTGGGTAGAGATCGCCGACGCCGGCGTCCTCCTCACGATGCGCTACCTCTGCCAGGTTCGTCAGCGCCGCGTATCCTCGGACCGTATCTGGCGCAGGCTGCTCGACGCCCTCGCGGAGGAGCCACGCATCGACCTGGCCTACCCGACCAACCGCGTCTTCCAGAACGCTGTCGAAGGCAAGCCGGGAACCGGTGGGCCGAAGAAGGCATCGCTAGGCCTCGACTAGAAAACCTTTAGCTGCTCAGCGGGTTACATTGCCCAGACTCTAAGTCGCAGCGGAGATCGATGGTTTCCTCGCGTCCCGTCTGCTGCCCACTTTGCGCTTTGCTTACCAGGTGTAGGCGCACCGAACGCACCTTATTCGGATCATTTGGGTTCGACAGCGCAATATTGAATCCGCTGTCAACACTGCGGCAGGGGCCTTCAGGCGTCGGCGATGTGAAATCCGACTGGCTCGCCACCGTCCCTTTCTGGACGCGCACACCCGCAACAGAGATGCCGAAGCATTCCGTATTCTCTCGGCACTCCGCCGCGTCGCCCAACTCGAAGCTATACGCATACTGACGCGAGTCGTTGGTCGCCTGCTTGGAGAGTTTCAGGCAGTTGTTGCCAAGCAAGTTCGCCACTCGCTCCGGTTCCGTAGCGATTCCTGTGTCGTTCGTACGGCTTGCGGCTTCGCTTGAACAACGTGCGGCGTCCCAATCCTCGCTATCGTCGAAAACCAACATTCGCGAGTTGGCGAGGATATTCAAATAGTACTGGGGAGCCGAGTAGTGAGTGATCTGCTCCTCGCTCCAGTTGACTCCAGGTCCAACGAATACGTCAAACCTGCAAGCGCCTTTGATTGCACCTCCGGTGTCGTCGCAGCGCATGCAACGTTTGGCGCCTTGCGAATAAACCCACTTACGCTTGTGCATGGGGTCACAGGCGAGCGTGTACCCTTCTTGAAGTACCTGGTTGTGAGCCGTCCGGATTTCCGGGACCACCTTCACCGTTCCGCCGATATATTGAACCAGCTGGTTATTCTTCCTTACCCCAGAGCCGTTCATTTCAACGCAAGCATTGAACTTCTCTTCGATCTGAGGTTCAGAGAATCCATTCGTTCCAAGGCGCTCGACGTAGAGGGCTTCACTGCAGCGAATGTAGCGGGTCGCCTTTGTCTCATCCTCGGCTCGCTCGGGCTCCGGACCTGAATAGCCCGTCCCGACTTGCCCGCTCCAATGCTTGCACTCCGTCGCCCCCGTGGCCGACTTCGTGTCGAGGGAAGCTCTTTCGCTAGTCGGGGCTGCACAGGATGCGAAGAGCAACGCCACCGGTGCGAAGAGAGCCAAAACGGAGTAGGTGATACGCACAAACAGAGCATAAGCAAGAAATGATCCTCCAGGTGCTCCTAAAAAATTTCAAGTAGTTGCGCCTCGATGTGCGAGTTTGTGGGACCATTGGCCCCAGGGCAGGAGCTAAAGTCAGAATCTTCTGCGGTGGCCTTTGCTTCTCCAACGCTCTGCGCACGAACCGACTTGAGTCCGCCGCGCCCTCGCCCTCAGCAGCCCGAAGCCGTCTTGTGCATGCGGCTGCGGCGGGCGCCCACATTGCGCTTGGGTCGCGCGACGACCGTCTTCGAGGCTTCCGGGCGCAGGGAAGGGGGCGCCTGCAGGCCGAAGAAGGAGGACTGGATGCGTTGACCGTTGGCGACGAAAAGCGCGCGGCGCATGCGCTCACCGACTTCTTTGGCGTTGCCAGGCCAGTCGTGCTCGAGAAGGGTCGCCTGACAGGCTTCGTCGAGCACGTTCATGTCGGAGTCGTCCGCCAGCGTATCCATGAAGTCGAGGAGGAAGTGCTCCGCGAGGGGCAGGATGTCGCCCGGCCGGTCCTTGAGCGCGGGAATCGGCAACATGAATGTGGACAGGCACTCGTAGAGCGCCGCCGAGAAGGTTCCTGCCGTCACCGCGGCCTGCAAGTTCGTCGCGCTCGAAACGATGATGCGAGGCGCCGCCGAGGGCGAGGGATCGCCGTCTCGCTGCGAGAGCAGGCCAAGGAGTTGCTCTTGGGCGTCCAGGTCGAGGCGGACGATCTCGTCGATGTAGAGCGTCGACGCTTGAGCTGCGACGAGCTTGCCGATCGCTTTCTGGCCGCTTTTGTCGCTTCCAATGCCTTGGCGCGGAATCCCGAAGAGCTCTTCGTTCATTTTGAGCGGCGAGCATTTGGCCGTCTCGAAATGCACGAAGGGACGGCGGTTGCGCGCTGAGTGCGTGTGAATGGTCTCGGCGAGCTTGGTTTTGCCCACGCCCTCGGGGCCGGTGATCAAGACCGGAAAGGAGTGGGCGCCGAGGCGAGCCGCCAAGGAGAAAATCTCATGCGAATAGGCGCTCCCATACGCGACCCCGCGAAACTGCAAGGTCGCGGCTTCGTCGCCGCGAAAACCTTCGGCAAGCGACTCTCGCTGTATCTTGCCGAGACGCATCCAGCAGAGCAGCTTCGCCTGCAGCGTTTTCGCGTCGTCCTGTGGGCACCACACGCCATCGATGCCGCGGACCTCGAAGACCAAGTTGTCGGGGTCGTCGTTGCGGTCGGCCCAAAGGAAGATGGGCACCTCCAAGTCGATCTCCCGCAACGAGGCCACCAGCGAGCCGATCGTTTCGACTCCCGCCGGGTCGATATGCGAATGGGCGTTCAGCAGTAGCGCCGAGCGATCCCCATCCCGGAAGCGCGCCAAACACTCTGGTGCGGAGACCTCTTCAAGGGAGAATCCGTAGGGCCGAATCAGGCTCTGGAGTTGGCTTGCGGAAGTGGGCTCGAGGTCGACGGCCAGTAGGTCCGGCATGGGATCTCCTTGGGCTTAGAGGAAACCCCATGCTATCCCGACTCTGCGGCCAGACGGAAGAAAAAACTGTGCAACAAACGGACTATCGAAGTCTAGCAAACTGTTGATGAGCTTCAAGGAGTAACTCGGAGGTCTTCTCCCAACCGAGGCATCCGTCCGTAATCGAGACGCCGTAATGGAGTTCGTCTCGTGTCGTCAGATCTTGCCGTCCTTCGAAGAGATGACTCTCCAGCATTGCGCCGATCACCTTTCGGCTGCCGCGTTGCCGTTGGTCGATTAGGGCACGCCAGACCTGCTCCTGACCGTCATAGCGTTTGCCTGAGTTGGCGTGCGAACAGTCGACCACCAAACGGGGATCGAGGCCCGAGCGCTCGAGTTCGCTCGCCGCGGCATCGACGCTGGCTTCGTCGTAGTTGGGACCGTTGCGACCCCCGCGCAGAATGACGTGGCCGTAGCGATTTCCACGGGTCGCGACCACGCAAGTCTGACCCTCTTCGTCGATGCCCAGAAAATGGTGCGGGCTCCGCGCGGCTTTCATGGCATCGATGGCGACCTGCAGATTGCCTTCGGTGGAGTTCTTGAAACCCACGGGCATCGACAAACCCGAGGCCATTTGGCGATGGGTCTGCGATTCGGTCGTGCGTGCGCCGATGGCCGCCCAGCTCACGAGGTCGTCGATGAACTGCGGCGTGATGGGCTCCAGCATTTCGGTCGCGGTCGGTAGGCCCAGTGCGTTGATCTGCAAAAGCAGGGAACGGGCAAGGCGCAGGCCCTGCTGAATGTCGAAGGAGCCATCGAGATGCGGATCGTTGATGAGGCCCTTCCACCCTAAAGTGGTCCGCGGTTTCTCAAAATAGACCCGCATCACGACACAGAAGCGATCTTGGACCTCGCGGCGAAGGCGCACGAGACGCTGCGCATACTCCATCGCGCTCTTGGGATCGTGAATCGAGCAGGGGCCGACGATGACCAGGAAACGCTCGTCCTCACCACGAAGGATGGCTTCGATCTCCCGACGCCCCTCGGCTACCGTCTGCGCGACGGCCGCGGGGAGAGGAAACTCGGACTTTAGCTGACGCGGCACCATCAATGGGAAAGTACCTAGAACATTTCGGTTTTCGAGAGAAGTCCCCTGATTCTCCTCGCGGGCGATTTTGGGGGAGCTCTTCTCATTGAGCTTTGATGTCGACGGTTCCACGCTTATCCCTTTCTAGCTCGGCAATGCAATCTCGATGCCGCTCGATGAAGATTCTCTGTCCAATTCTCTCAAGGGATCCCGGAGCTCTCGTGTAGGGCGCTCGGAGCGGCGCACCTTGGGTTCCGTCCAGGAGCCTTCCTTGTTCCGGAAAAAGTCGAAGGCTGACGCAGAACTGCCGCGTCTTTGCCTACAGGCATGTCGCATGTACGACAGGAAATTGTCACACTCCGCGCTCCACTGGGGTTGCCCATTCACCCCACTTCCAAACTCTTCACACCTGATCGAGATAGATTTTCCCTAATAAAAAACCGAAAAGGGCCGATGGCATATAGAGTGCAGTTTCCCTCCTCAGGAGGTACCGCAATGTTGCCGCTCTATATCATCGATGACCTTCGAAAGCGCGAACGTGAGCGGAAGGAAAGCAGCCAGCGGCCTCAACCGCAGCTGGAACTACCTCTCCCCCCTGCAGCACCGCCCATTCACCGGGAAAGCGGCGAGGAAAACAGAGGTTTCGTCATCATTCCCCTCTGGGGCGAAGACTCTGGAGAGGGCTGAGCGCTTCAGGCTGGCTCAGCGGCTGAGGAGCTTGGGCGAAAAGGCCGAGATGCCGACTGTAACTTCAGCGCACCAAAACTGATCTTAGACGTAGCCTGAGGGGCTACGGTTCTTGGCTGCGTGGAAGTATTCCCGAAGATTCCGGAAGGCTTCGGCGTTCGCATTCATGCAGAAGCGCTGAACCTTAACCTATCTTCGAACCTCGCGGTGAAGCAACCCTTCGGGGATGTTCACCTCTGTTCTCGAGCCACCTCTCTGGGAGGGTGGTAGGCTCTTGTAGGACAGAAGATACGCGAGGGCCGGATGGCGAAGACTAAGCTTCGTCGGCTAAAAACGAGTGGACCCAGGGGCACTGTCCCGCCACTCCAGGGTCTACTTAAAGTTTACCCCCCGTAGGGGAAAGCCTTGGGCTTCTCCTTGTGGTCGGGGCAGAGAACCTTCTTCTCTTTCCCGTCCCCAGGGCAGGTCCACTTCTTGTCGCCGCCCTTGTCGCCGGGGCATGCAAAGGCCGTCGGAACGGAACTCAACACGAACACGAAGGCTAGGGTGGACATCACAGGCTTGAGCATGTCCACAATATAGTCACATCGAGGAGCGTTGGCCAGTTGGCCAGCGATAAAAAATGCGTTTTCCGGACCTTCTCGTCCGGGAGCGGTTCTTGCGCCCTCTGCCTCGCTGCTCTACGACTAGGTCCGCACCGAAGGTGCAAGCGGACCTGGTGAGGTGGATTTGGCCGCAATTTCCATGCACGACGTGTCGAGGAGCCTCGGCTCCCAACAGATCCTTCGCCACCTCGACTTCGAGGTGGGGCTGGGCGAATTCTTCGTCATCATCGGAGCGAGTGGATGCGGCAAGAGCACCACCCTGCGCTTGATTAACCGCCTCATCGAGCCCACCGGAGGCCGGGTCGAGGTGATGGGGCGCGATGTGTCGACGATGGATGTGACCTCGTTGCGGCGCGGCATCGGCTATGTGATCCAGGAAACCGGGCTCTTTGCCCACTGGACGGTGCGACAAAATGTCAGTGTGGTTCCCCGTCTCCTGGGTTGGCCCAAAGCCCGGATCGCCGAGCGCGTCGAAGAGCTGCTCGAAATTGTCGGTTTGCCGATGGCGGAATACGGCGAGCGCTTTCCCCGTGAGCTTTCGGGTGGGCAGAGGCAGCGCGTGGGAATCGCTCGGGCCTTGGCTGCCGATCCCCCCATCGTCCTCTTCGACGAACCCTTTGGTGCGCTCGATCCGGTGACTCGGGAGCATTTGGAGATCGAGATCCGCAACCTGCAGCGACGACTCAACAAAACGATGGTGTGGGTGACCCACAATATGTTCGAGGCCGTTCGCTTGGCGGACCGCATCGGCGTCATGCACGAAGGCGAGTTCATCCGCATTCAGAGCCCTTATGCGCTTATGAACGAAGAACATGGCCCTTTCGTGCATTCCCTCCTCGGCCCGCACCGCTTTCAGCTTCGCCTGATGACCATGACGCTCGCCCATCTCTCGGAGGCCGCGAAGCTCGACAAGCCCGAAGGTTCGCAGGGCATCGTTTTCGACGAGACGACAAACCTTTGGGATGCCCTGAGCATCAGCGATGACAAAGGCGCCGACTCCATTGGGATCCGGCATGGCGACGCTGTGCGTTGGCTGCGCCCGCGCGACCTTTGGTCACATATTCCAGGGCTCTATGCTGCTTGATGGCTGGCAGATCGCCTTCGAAACGGGGCACCATCTGCTGCTGACCCTGGTGTCGGTGACCATCGCCGTCCTCGTCGGCGTGCCGCTCGGGATGTTTCTGGTGCGTGAGCCCTTCCTCGCGGGGCCGGTGGTCGGCGTCGCCGGCATCATTCAGACCATTCCTTCGCTCGCACTCCTCGGCTTGCTGGTGCCTCTGCTCGGAGTGGGCGACAAGCCTGCGATCGTCGCGCTCTTCCTCTACGCACTCTTGCCCATCGTGCGCAACAGCTACGTCGGCCTCTCAAACGTCGACCGCGCGACCATTGAAGCAGCGCGCGGCATGGGGATGACCGAGGCTCAGACGTTGCGCCACGTCAGTTTGCCGCAGGCGTTGCCGATCATCTTGGCGGGGGTGCGAACCTCGGTGGTGTGGAGCGTCGGCGTCGCCACCTTGGCGGCCCTTTTGGGCGCGGGCGGACTCGGGACCTTCATCTTCCGCGGCATCGCCATGGTCGACGCGGCGGTGATCTGCTCGGGTGCCATCCCGGCGTCGATACTCGCCGTCACCCTCGACCTCTTGCTTGCGTGGCTCGAGCGACGCCTGGTTTCCTTGGGTCTGCAGCCGGGACCGCGGCGGTGAGGAGGCGCTTCGTCGCGCTCGTCACCCTTGTGGGCTTTGGCGCGCTTTCTTTCGTGATGCTGAAGCTGGCGTTTTGGCTCAGTGACCTACGCAATCAGCGTCACGGAGTCGTCATCGCCTCCAAGGCCTTTACCGAGAGCTGGGTGCTGGCCGAACTTTACGCGCAGGCCATCGAGCGGTGGACCGACTTGCCGGTCGAGCGACGCTTTCACCTCGGAGGCACGCTGATTTGCTTTCATGCGTTGCAGAACGGCGGCGTCGATCTTTACCCCGAATACAGCGGTACGGCTTGGCTGGCGATCTTGAAACGTGCGCCCCTGAACGACGATCGCGCCATGTGGACGGAGCTGAAACGGTCCTTTCGTCAGCGCTATGATTTGGAGTGGCTGTCGCCTCAACCTTTCAATAGTACTTGGGCGCTCGCGCTCGACCAAGGGAAGGCTACGAAGCTCGGTATCGCGCAAATCAGCGATCTAAAAGCTCACCCGGAGCTGCGCCTGGGGCTCGTGCCCGAGTTTCTGGCGCGTCGAGATGGCTACCCCGGTTTGCGTTCCCGCTACGGCTTAGGTTTTTTGAATGCTCCGAAATCTCTTGACCCCGGCTTGATGTTTCGGTCGCTGAAAGCAGGCGCGGTCGATGTGGTTTCGGTCAACGCCACCGACGCGAGGGTCGGGCGTTTTGGGCTCCGCTTGCTCAAAGACGATCGCGCGTTTTTCCCCACTTACCAAATCGCGCCCTTGGTGCGCCGAGCCATTTTGGAAGAGCATCCGGAGATCCGGGCGGCTTTGGCGCGCCTCGATGGCGCGATCGACGACGACACCATGCGAGCGCTCAACGCCGAGGTGGATGTGCGAGGCGCACCGGTTGCGCGTGTGGTGTCTCGCTTTCTTGATCGATGTTGTAAGGCGGCGCCTCGCCCTTAAAGTACGCGTCCCATTCCTCCTGCGCGCGCGCGCCGAAAAAGAGGGCACATGCTTCGCGCAGGCCGCGCGAGCGTAGCAGCTGATCGCGGGGCACGACCCATGCAATTTTCGACCGGCGGTGCAGGAAATCATCGAGACGGGTGACCATCTCGCTACGTGCGGCTTGAAGGATCTCGCAACGGAGGTACTCGGCCCCTTCGATGAGGCGATCCGCCATGGTGGTGTCGCAGCGAATCTCCTCGAGGAGGGCGAAGGCGCGATAGCCGTAGCGCCTCCAGAGACGTTGGCTCAAAACTTCGGATGCGCCGGAAGGCGTACGTGCGTCGAGGTTCATCGCTTGCGCCTGGCGCATGAACTCTCTGCGGCTGGCGATCTGCCCTTCGCCATACCAGTCGTCGCGCCCGGGGCTCAGTGGGATCCCCAAACGACGTATCGCATCGACGACCTCTTCGCCGACGTTCAGGCAGTCGGTGAGCTTGCCGCCGAAGATGCTCAACTGATTCTGCGTCTTATCGACTTCGATGACGTGTTTGCGCGAGAGCTGCACCCACTCCAGCTCGCGGTGACTCTCTTGCGTACTGCTCTCTTGGACGA
>ERZ1066121.2929-NODE-2929-length-10128-cov-6.410603_pt1 | contig 10128 bp, 12 predicted proteins | sample MGYA00382768_ERZ1066121 | MGnify/ENA primary metagenome ERZ1066121 (study PRJEB33369, sample SAMEA5778351) | biofilm metagenome | biome: Industrial cooling water; feature: Water cooling tower basin; material: Biofilm | place: United Arab Emirates | collected... | reverse complement strand
GTCCAGCCCAGTGAAGATCGCCGTGCCCGGGCTTGCCCGCTCCGGCCAACCCTGGCCTTGCGTGAGGTGCGCGATGCGACGGGCGATGCCGTCCGCGCCGTCCACATAGGCGAGAGGACGCTCGGCGCTGAGTTCGGGTTCGACCAGCCGGAAATGGGTGCAGGCGAGCACCAGCGTGTCGATCCGGTCGCCGCCGGGCTGGTCGGTGAGCCCGGCCAGCACCCGGGCGTAGGCGGCGGGGTCGGTCTGCTCGCCCCGCAGCTTGGCCTCGGCGAGGTCGACGAGCTCGGCCGAGCCGTGGCGCAGCACGAGGCAATCGGACGCGAACTCAGCGGCGAGCCGGTCGACATAGGGCTGGCGGATGGTCGCCTCGGTGCCGAGCACGCCGATCGCGCGCGTGCGGGACAGGAGCGCCGCCGGCTTGATCGCGGGCACCGTGCCAACGACCGGCACGTCGAGCGCGCTCCGCACATGCGCAAGCGCGATCGTCGAGGCGGTGTTGCACGCGATCACGACGAGGCGCGGGCGGAAGCGCTCGGTCAGCCGTCCGAGCAGCGCCGGCACCCGCGCCGCAATCTCCGCCTCGGACTTGGTGCCGTACGGGTAAGCTGCGCTATCGGCCGCATAGACGATCGGCGCGTTCGGCAGGATGGCACGGGTGGCGGCGAGAACCGAGAGCCCGCCCACGCCGGAATCGAAGAAGAGGAGGGGGGCGTCCAAATCGTGCATTCCGGCACTCACTCGCGGTTCGGGCTGAGCTTGTCGAAGCCCTCCCTTCCGTCCTCATCGCTGTAAAGGGAAGGTAGGCCGTCGACAGGCTCAGGCCAAGCCGAGCTAGGTTGCCAGCCTCCATGCACCCGCTATGCTCCCGCGCATGGGGCCGCAGACCACCGATGTCCTTTGGGAGCTGCCCACCCTCGCGCTCGTGCTCGGTTACCTGCTCGGCTCCATACCGTTCGGCATCCTGCTCACGCGCCTGGGCGGCGCGGGGGACCTGCGCGCGATCGGGTCGGGCAATATCGGCGCCACCAACGTGCTCCGGACCGGGCGCAAGGGCCTCGCTGCCGCCACCTTGGTCCTCGATGCGTTGAAAGGTGCGGCGGCCGTGTGGATCGGAGCCGCGCTCGTCCCGGGCGGTGCGCTGCTGGGCGGGGCGGGAGCGTTCGTCGGCCATTGCTATCCGGTGTGGCTGCGCTTCCGCGGCGGCAAGGGGGTGGCGACGCTCGGCGGGATCGCACTCGGCGTCTTCTGGCTGCTTGGCCTGCTCTACCTCGCTCTCTGGATCGGCGTGCTGCTTCTCACCCGCATTTCGTCGGTCGGCGGCCTGGCCGCCGCGGCGGCGCTGCCGGTCGCCGCCTTCCTGTTCGGGAAGGCGCAGGCGGGCATCCTTTTCCTCGCGCTCGGCCTGCTCGTTTTTTGGAAGCACCGCGAGAACCTCCAGCGCCTGTTCGCCGGCACCGAGCCGCGCATCGGCCGCGCGCGTGGCTGACGCCGAGCCCGACGCGCCGGCGCTCAAGCTCCAGCTGCTCCGCACACCCGGCGTCGGGCCCATCACCTATGCCCAGCTGCTCCGCCGTTTCGGCAGCGCCGCGGCTGCGCTCGACGCGCTGCCGATGCTCGCCGCGCGCGGAGGCCGGCGCGGCGTCCGGCCCGCCCCGCTCGACCAGGCGCGGCGCGAGCTGGACGCGACCGCCAAGCTGGGCGCGCGGCCGCTGTTCCTCGACGAGCCGGATTATCCGGCGCTGCTCGCGCAGACGGAGAGTGCGCCGCCGCTGCTGACGGTGCGCGGGCGGCTCGAGCTGCTCGACCGCACGGCCGTCGCGATCGTCGGCGCGCGCAATGCGTCCGCCGCCGCCTGCCGGTTCGCGCGCGGGCTGGCACAGGCGCTGGCCGGTGAGGGCGCGAGCGTCGTCTCGGGCCTCGCACGCGGGATCGACACGGCCGCGCACATGGGATCGCTGGGCGAGGGCACGGTCGCCGTGATCGCGAGCGGGATCGATGTCGCTTACCCGCCCGAGAATCGCGATCTGCTGGAGCGGATCGCGTCCGAAGGCCTGCTGATCGCCGAGCAGCCGCCCGGGACCGAGCCCCTCGCGCGCCACTTTCCGTCGCGCAACCGCATCATCGCAGGCCTCGCCCTCGGCACGGTGGTGGTGGAGGCCGCGCCCAAGTCCGGCTCGCTCATCACTGCGCGCATCGCCGCCGAGCTCGGCCGCGAGGTGATGGCCGTTCCCGGCTCCCCGCTCGACGCGCGCGCGCAGGGCTGCAACCTGCTCATCCGCGAGGGCGCGACGCTAATCCAGACCGCCGCCGACGTGCTCGAACAGGTTCGCCCGATCGACGCGCGCGCCGTCGCCCAGCCTCGTGCGCTTTGGGAGCCTGCCGCCGCCCAGGACACGACCGACGCTGACCGCGACGCCGTCGCGGCCTTGCTCGGCCACACGCCGGTGCCGGTCGACGAGCTGGTTCGCCAGTCCGGCCGGCCGAGTGCGGTGGTGCAGACAGCGCTGCTGGAGCTGGAACTGGCCGGCCGTCTCGAGCGCCACGCGGGCGGCAAGGTAAGCCTCGGCTGACCCCCTGCCGAGCGGATCAGGGTGCCTGTCTCACCGGCACCGGAATGTTGCAGATGTCGGCGCCCCCCGCCGGCACGTTGAAGAACGAGTCGCGGCGGTTCGCCCGCGCCTCGGCATAGGCGGCGAAGCTTTCGCTCTCCGTCGACAGATACTGCACCCGCGGCCGCTCGCCCGCCGGCAGCTCGGAGGCGAGCCGAACCGACACGATCGGCACCCGCTGCTTCGGATTTTCATAGACGCCAAGCGGCCCCGTGCCCCGCGGCAGGCTGGACAGATGCTCCATGCCCTCCACCACGCGCCCGACCACCGCAATGTTGCGGTCCAGATGCCGCGGCGCATGGCCGATCACGGTGTAAAGCTCGGCCCCGCTCCCCGCGTCTGGCGACAGGTCCCGGCCGACGCCGACCATGGCGTAGCAGTGGACAGGCCAAGCCGAGCCACCGGCCAGATCGTTCAGCGCCACCGGCCAGCCTTTTCGAACGGCGGTCATCGCCGAGTAGGGATCGCCGTATGGGTTGATGATCCGGGCGACGATTGCCTTTTCGCCCGGATGGCGGAGCAGCCCCGCGACCGCTTCGAGCGGACGCGGCCGGATCGCATACTCCTCCGCTTTGGTGGTAAGCAGCCCTACCGGCAACGGCTTCTTCTCCGTCGCGTCGCCCCATTGCGCGACATAGTTGTCCTGCACGCGATTGACGCTGGTGCCGTCCCACCAATGCGCCTTGGCCAGCGTGCGGATGTTCGCGATCCACGGCTGCGAGAAGGGCGGCGGCATCAGCTGGATCACCACGCGGCGTGGTCCTGAGCTTGCCGAAGGGCCGTCGCGGTCGGGCGCGAGCTGCATCACGAGCAGGTCTTCCGCCGCAATCGTGACCCAATCAGAAGCCGCCGCGGCCGCGACGATCTCGCTCGGGGATCTGGCGGCCGGGGTGGCTGGGACGGCCTGGGCGAGAGCGAGGGCGACGGTCAGCATGCCGACGCATCCTTGCGCCGATCCGCCGCGTTGTCACGCCTCGACAGGAGACCCGCATGGCCGCGACCGCAAAGCGCACCGACGAGAAGCTCTGGGACGAGGTGAAGGCCGAGATCACCGCCGGCGACAAGGGCGGCGAGCCGGACGAGTGGTCCGCCCGCAAGGCGCAAATGGCCGTGCAGCTCTACAAGAAGCGCGGCGGCGGCTATGTCGGCAAGAAGGCCAAGGACAACCACCTCGTCCAATGGACGGAGGAGGAATGGGGCACCAAGTCCGGCAAGCCCTCGGGCGAAACGCACGAGCGTTACCTGCCCAAAGCCGCGCGCGAGGAGCTCAGCGATCAGGAGTACGCCCGCACCACTGCCAAGAAGCGCGCCGACACCAGGAAGGGCAAGCAATTCTCCGCCCAGCCCAAGGACGTGGCCGAGAAAACCGCCGCGCATCGACACTGACGTTGCGCAAGGGGCGGCGCTGACGTAACGGGGCCGCCCGGGTATGCGGAGCGGTGGCCGAGTGGTCGAAGGCGCTCGCCTGGAAAGTGAGTATACGGCAAAACCGTATCGAGGGTTCGAATCCCTCCCGCTCCGCCAGCCTTTCCTGATAATTCAGCAGGTTCGGCGCGTTCCGGCGTCGACGGTGCGGCGGAACTGGTCGCGCCGGGCAGCGGTCCGGGCATTGCGCTCGGCGTCCGGGCGGGCGCCGGGCGGGCCGCCTGCTTCGGTCAGTCGAGCGTCGCGGTGCCGCGCAGGACCATGACGGCACTGCCCGCCACGCGCGCGCGGATGCCGTCGGGCGTCCGCCGCGCCGATGCCCGCAGGCGGCTGGGCCGGCCCATTTCGACGCCCTGGCTGATGTCGAACGCGGCCGCCTCGGCACCGCTCAGCGACAGCAGCAGCGCCGCCAGGGTCGCGTTCGCGCTGCCGGTCGCCGGATCCTCCCAGGTGCCGGACAGCGGCGCGAACATGCGCGCGCGCACCGCGCTGCCGTCTCTGGCGTAGAGCAGCACCGACAGGCGCGCCGCCGCGTCGGGATCGCCCGGCAGGGCGCGCCGGAAAGCGGTCAGGTCGGGCGCGGCAGCGGCCAATGTTGCCGCCTCCACTTCCGCCAGCACGAATTCGACGCCGACGGTGGCGCGAACCGGCGGATGCGCTGCCGTCCGCACGGCCGAAAGCGGCAGGCCGATGCAGTCGGCGATCAGCCCGGCCGGCATCTCGCCGAGCAACTGCAGCGGCTGCGGCGCGTCGATCTCGGCGCCGCTCGGCACGCCGTCGGCGGTGCGGACGATCCGCACGGCGACCAGCCCGGCGCGTTCCTCGAAGCGCAGCACGTCGTCCGCCGCCTGGCCGAGCACGGCAAGCGCAAAGCCGGTGCCGACATTGGGGTGGCCGGCGAACGGCATTTCGGCGGTCCGGTTGAAGATCCGCACCCGCGCGGTGTTGGCGGGATCCTGCGGCGGCAGCACGAAGGTGGTCTCCGAATAATTCATCTCGGCGGCGAGCGCCTGCATCTCGGCGTCGCTCAGCCCGTCCGCTGCCGGAAAGACGGCAAGCTGGTTGCCGCCGAACCGCCGGTCGGTGAACACGTCGACGGTGACGAACGGATAATGGCGCATTTCCCGCTCCTGCTGCTGGTCAACCGGTCCGGTCGGCTGCCGGACGGGACGGCGTCAGCCGTCCATGTCTCCATCCTCGTCGTCGCTCAGCTCCCGCTCCGCCGTCTCCATGAAGTCGCGGGCGGCTTCGCGGTCTGCTTCGTCCTTGAACGCCGTTTCGAGATCCGGCGCGGCGCCGAGCATGAACAGCAGACACCAGAGCGCGAAGCGGCGCCCCGAATCCGTCTCCAGCCCGAACTGCAGGCGCAGGCGCTCGACGCCGGCAAGGAGCTGCTCCGGGGTCAGCGCGGCGAGATCGTCGGTGCCGAAGAAGCGGACGAGAAGCTGGTCGAAATCCATCCCCGGCGCTTACAGCCTGATCGGCCGAGGGGAAAGCGCTGCCGCGCGCGTCGCTCCCGATCGCTCATGCCCGCGAGCGGCGCAGCAGCTGCATCAAGGCCGTGTCGAGCGCGGACAGGAAGCGGGATCGGTCTGCGCGCGTGAACGGGGGCGGGCCGCCGATCCGGTCGCCGCCCGCGCGCAGGTCGCTCATGATCGCGCGCATGGCGACCGCATGGCCGATCGAGTCAGCAGTGAATCGCCGGCCGGTCGGCGCGATCACCGTTGCGCCCGCCGTCAGGCAGCGGTCGGCCAGCAGGATGTCCCCGGTCACCACCACGGCCGCGGCATCGGCATGCTCGGCGATCCAGTCGTCGGCGGCGTCGAACCGGTCGCTGACCACGATGCGTTCGATGCGGGGATGATCCGGGATGCGCAGCCGCACATTGCTGACGACGGTCACCGGCACGTCCAGCCGGAATGCGACGCGGTAAACCTCGTCCTTGACCGGACACGCATCGGCGTCGATGAGGATGCGCACAAAGGCAGTCATCTCCCCTGTCTATGCCATGCGCCACCAAGCGCAGAAAGGTTCGGATCGGGGCGCGTTCGCAGCCCCGCCCGCGCCGCTTCCTGATCGGACACGCCTTTGATCGACGATTGCCACGCCGCTTCCTCCGCCCCGTACGACGATTCCGGCGTGGTGGTCGACACCGCCCGCATCCCGGGCGGCGGGTACCTGTCTCTGATCTGCTACGGCGAAGACTATGAGATCGTCCTCGAAGACGGCGAGCAGCTGATGGGCAGCTGGGCGTCCCGCTCGGAGGAAGCGCTCGCGACGCTCGTCGCCGAGCGGCTGGGCCGCGCTCCGCAGAAGATCCTGATCGGCGGGCTCGGCATGGGCTTCACCCTCGCCGCCGCCCGCCGGGCGCTGCCGGCGGCGACCGCGATCGTGGTGGCGGAACTCGTGCCCCGCATCGTCACCTGGGCGGAAGGGCCGCTTGCCCACATCGTCGGCGGCTCGCTGAGCGATCCGCGCGTGACGGTCGCGCTGCGCGACGTGCATGACGTGATCACCGAGACCGGGGCGGCGTTCGATGCGATCCTCCTCGATGTCGACAACGGGCCGGACGGCCTCGTTCATCTGGCCAATGAGCGGCTCTACAGCCCGTGGGGCCTGCGTGCCGCCCATGCTGCACTCCGCCCCGGTGGCATCCTCGCGATCTGGTCGGCCTATCCGGACCCGGATTTCTCAGCCCGGCTCCGCGACGCCGGCTTTGCGATCGAGGAGATCGACGTGGTCGACCGCGAAGCGCGGCCGGAAGCGCGCCACACCATCTGGCTTGCCCGGCGCGGCGGCTGACCCGGGCTGCCGGCGCGAATTAACGTGCCGGCTTTCGGCCCATCCATGCTATGGGACTGCCATCACCTGCGGCATTGGCGCGCTTCTCGTGGCAGGGAGCCATTCCGCTCCCGTCAATCGATTGGGAGCATTGCCTGTGGACGTCAATTTTCTTCTGGCACGGGAGCAGCGATCGCTGCTCCTTGCACGCTTTGCGTCACGCGGGCAAAGTCGGGACCGGCATCTTGCGGACGCGGCGCGGAGCGCCGACCGCTTGCGCGCCAGCACATATCCGCACCGCCACGTCGCCTTCGGAGCGGCGGCATGAGCGCGGCACAGACACGGGTCGATCCATTCGGCCTCGGCATGACGGCGTCCGAGGCGGGACTGGCACGGACGGCCTGCCCCTATCCGGCGCATTTCGTCGAAGGCCGGCAATGGCTGACCGGCTGGGACTATCGCACCACCCGCATCGCCGCGCGCCTGCCAATGGCTCCCGGACGATGACCCGGCCGCCTGGCGCGACCCCGGCTCGGCCGGGCGTGCCGGGCGCGCGCGCGGCGGCGCTGCAGCGGCGCTGGACCGCGGGCGACCTTCTGGTGCTGCGGACGCTCGTCGCGAGCGGCGAAAGCCTGGCCGGGCTCGCCACGCGGCTCCGGCGCCCGCGCCCGGCCATTCTCGGCAAGTGCCGAGAACTCGCGCTGACCCTTGACGATCAAGCCGATCCACCCCGCAGGAGCATTCCATGAGCAGAGCCATCAATCTTGACCTGACCCAGGACGAAGTCCGTGCTGCCGTGCTGAAGCATGGCGGGGCGGTGAGCGCGATCGAGCCGCTTCATCCGCGCGGCACCCGCGTGGTGCTGATGCGGCCGGAACAGGCCGCGACCATCCGTCGTGTGCTGAAGCTCAAGATCATCGACGGTCCGGTCGTGCGCACGCCCCTCCGCCCCGCGGCGATCGCCCGCACCCGCTGATCCGCCGCCGCGGCCTCAGCGCGCGAGGGCGCGCGCGATCGCGCTTGCGAGGTCGCTCGCGCGATAGGGCTTGCACACCAGCGGCACGCTGGCGAAGCCGTCGGGGCGGCCGGCGTCGCCATAGCCGGTCGTGAACACGAACGGCAAAGCCGCCCCGCGCAGCCGTTCGGCCACCGGGCCGCTATCGTCGCCGTTCAGGTTCATGTCGAGCAGCGCGATGTCGAAGCCGCCCGCTGCCGCCCGCTCAAGGGCGCCGGGCAGTGTCGTCTCGATCCCGGCGACGTCGCAGCCGAGATCGATCAGCATGTCTTCGGCCATCATGGCGATGATTGCCTCATCCTCCACGATCAGCACCCGGGTCCCTGCCGGTATGTCGCTCACAACGGGTCCTTTCTGAGATTTGCCTCCGCGGGGGCGTCGATCCTGCAGACGAGCCCGGCCGCATCGAAGCAGATTTCGACCGCTCCGGCGAGATCCGAGGCGAGCGCGCGCTCGATCATTCGGATGCCGAAGCCGCGCGTGACGGGACGGGTGACGGGCGGCCCGTTCCGCTCCCGCCACACCAGGTTGAGCCGCCCGTCGGCACATGTCCAGCGGATCTCGACACGGCCGCCGGGCACCGAAAGCGCGCCATATTTGGTGGCGTTGGTCGCAAGTTCGTGCAGCGCCATCACGATCGAGACGGCCGCCTTGGGCGTCACTTCGATCGGCGGTCCGGCAGCGTCGATGCGGCCGGCGCCGCGCGCCAGCGGCCGCGTCGCGCCGTCGACCAGCTCGGCCAGCGTGGCGCCTTCCCACTGGTCGCGCGTCAGCAGGTCGTGCGCGGCCGCCAGCGCCGCCAGCCGGGACTGGAAATCCGCCGACGCGACCGCCGGGTCCCGATGGGCCTTGAAGCTCTGCAGGGCCAGCGCCTGCACCAGCGCGAGCGTGTTCTTCACCCGGTGGTTGAGCTCGTTGATCAGCAGCTTCTGCCGCTCCTCGAAAGCGCGCTCCTCGGTCACGTCCCGGGCAATCGCGTGCAGCCCGAGCGGCTGGCCGTCCGTGCCCAGCGTGAGCGTGGACGTGATCTGCCACCGCATCGCCCGCCCGCCGGGACCCGCCAGCCCGACATCGTAGCGGGTGGTGCCGCCGTCGCTCAGCTTGCGGCGGAGCATCGCGCTGGTGCGCTCGAATTCGCCCGGGGAGAGGAAATCGGCGATGCGCCGGCCGACCAGCTCCGCCGGCCTGACGCCCAGCGCGGCGCCCGCGGCCGGATTGGCCGCCGTGATCACCTGATCGAGATCGGCCGTGAACATGATGTCGTTCGCCTGCTCGAAGATCAGCCGGTGCCGCTCTTCCGAATCGCGCAGCGCCGCTTCCGCGCGGGCGCGGGCGAAATCGCGCCACATCCGCCGGACGGCGAGCAGGAGCAGCTCCGCTTCATGGTCGGTCCATTCCCGCGGCCGTGCGGCGTGGACGAACAGCGCCGCCTCGAACTGGCCGGCGCGGACCAGCGGTGCGGCCAGTCCCGCCTCGATCCCGATCGCCCGGTGCGCTGCCCGTGCGTCCGCGCTGCCCAGCAGCGGGTCCTCGAGGTCGTTCAGCCGGACGATCCCGCCGGCGGAAAGGCGCTCCGTCACGCCGGTGCCGAACATGTCCAGCGGATAGCGGCCGCTGATGTCGGCAAGCCCGTTCGTCCAGCAGCGCAGCACCGCGATTTCGTTCGCCTCGGCATCGATTTCGGCAAAGCCTGCCCGATCGACGCCGATCGTCCGGCCGATCAGCGCCAGGCCCTGATCGAGCACGCGCCCGCCATCGGCGCCGCCGCGCAACGCGTCGTCCAGCTCGGACAGGAACCGGTCGCGGCGGGACTGGAGAACGCGCGCGGTGACTTCGCGGCCCTGGTTGAACACGCCGCAGACGCCGCCCTGCTCGTCGATGATCGGCGTGAAGCTATAGTCCCAATAGGTCTCCTCGGGCCGGCCATGGCGCTGCATCGGGAGGAATTCGTCGATCGTCGAAAAGCCGGTGCGGGTGGCGCGGACGGCGGCGAGCTGCGGTTCGACCACGTCCCAGATATCGGCCCAGACCTCGCGGGCGGGCCGGCCGAGTGCGCCCGGGTGGCGCGGCCCGGGGATGGTCGACCAGGCGTCATTGTAGAGGAGGATCAGCTCCGGGCCCCAGTAGATGGCGGTCGGGAAGCTCGATTGCAGGCACAGCGCCAGCGCGACGCGCAGCGACGCGGGCCAGCCCTGGGGAGGTCCAAGCGGGGTCGCCGTCCAGTCATGGGCGCGGATGCGATCGCCCATCTCCCCGCCGCCGCCCTGCCGCATGGCGACCAGCGCAAGCTCGAAG
>ERZ1066121.2928-NODE-2928-length-10143-cov-4.880452_pt1 | contig 10143 bp, 6 predicted proteins | sample MGYA00382768_ERZ1066121 | MGnify/ENA primary metagenome ERZ1066121 (study PRJEB33369, sample SAMEA5778351) | biofilm metagenome | biome: Industrial cooling water; feature: Water cooling tower basin; material: Biofilm | place: United Arab Emirates | collected... | reverse complement strand
GCGTCGCCGCTCTCGCTCATGCCGGACGGGCTGTTGCAGGCGCTGTCCCCGGACGACGTCCGCGGGCTGATCGCGTACCTGATGGCGGACGCGCAGGTCCCGCTGCCGAAGTGATTCCGGGAATAAAGTCCGCCGGGAGGGGATCGAAGGTGGTGTAGCCCCACTTTCACCACCCCCTCCCGGATCGCACCCATGTATGCCTTCCTCGCGGATTGCATGTTGTTCTTGCATCTCATGTATGTCGCGTTCGTCGTGGTCGGACAGCTGGTCATCATTGTGGCGGGCACGTTTCAACGGCAGTGGGGCCGCAACCCGTGGTTCCGCTGGCTGCACCTCCTCGCGATCGGCATCGTGGTGTACGAGGTGGTCAACGACATCCGGTGCCCGCTCACGACGTGGGAAGAGCAACTGCGGCTGAAGGCCGGCGGGGACATCAACGGCCACGACACCTTCATGGGCTGGCTGATGAACAAGATCCTGTTCATCGACCAGTACTTCGAGAACGGCCGGCCGCCGGAGTCGTTCTTCACCACGCTGTACATCGCCACGTTCGTCGTCGTGCTGCAATCCCTGTTGCTGTACCCGCCGCGGATGTTCCGGTTCGGGCGGAAGCGGGAAACGGCCGCGACCCCGGTGCCGGCCGGGGTCGCGTGACGGGAGGTTCGCCGGCTCAGTACCCGTGGATCCGGTTGAGCGACTTGAAGTACGCCTCGATCATCGGCCGGAACTTCGCCGGGGTTTCGCGCTGGAGTTCGGCGATGACCTCGGCCCGCTTCTCCGCGGGGAGCTTGCCCCAGACGTCGCGGTAGTACCGGAGCAGGGTCTCGTTCACCTCCCCGTTCTTGCCGCCCGGCCCGACCGGGTACTCGCGCTCGGCGGGGATCTTGGCGTCCGGGTCGAGCGGCGGCTCGAAGCCGGGCCGACCGGGTTCGCGGGGGCCGTTCGGTCCGGGCGGCATCGGAATCCGAGGGCCGGGCCGGGGCGGACCGGGGATCTCACCGCCGGGCGGGCAGTCCTGGTTGCCGGGCAGCGCGGGGCCGGGCAACCGCGGCCCGGGGATCGGCCGTTCGCCGGGACGGCGCGGCCCCGGCGGCAAGTTGCTCGGGGGCTTCGGGCCGGGCGGCGGCGGCGGTTCGGGCGGTCCCGGCGGCATCGGCTCGGGCTCCATCGGCGGCTGGGGGGGCATCGGCGGTTCCGGCGGCATCGGCTCCGGCTTCGTCGGCGGACCCGGCGGCGACGGGTAGGGCACCGGGGGCTCCTTCGGCTCCGGCGGCTCTTTGGGATCCCGCGGCGGCTTCGGCCGCTTCCGCGGCTCGGGCCGCTTCTCGTCGTTCTCCATCTGCTTGATGAGTTCGCTCAGCCGGTACAGGATCTTTTTCTGCACCGCCTTCGTCTCGTCGTCCGCCCGCGCCAGGTCGAGCCGCCGGCTGCTCACGTCCATCAGCCGGCCGATGTGGCGCAGGTTTTTCTCGTCGCCGGACCAGCTCTGCAGGTCGAAGTACATCAGCGTGGCGACGGTGACGTACCGGTCCGGCACGTTCGCCACGTCGTCGAGCAGGGCGGTCAGGGACAGGAGCGCGGCGGGCCGGTTCAGGGTGGCGTGTTCGGCGACCGCCTTGTGGAAGTAGAACCCCGCGGGGTCGACGAGGTGCTCCGGGTTGACGCCGTCGAGGGCCGCGAGGGCGTCCTCGTAGGCCCGCTTGCCGACGAGCACTTTCGCGTAAGCCGCCGCCACGTTCGCCCGGACGAACGGGTCGAGCCGAGCGTCCTTCAGCGCGGCGGGGAAGGTGCCGGGGGCGGGGACGCCGGGCGTCTTGGCGGCAGCCAGGGCGTCGGCCGCGGCCGGCAACCCGAGCGAGATCGCGGCGACGGTGCGGTCCTCGACGGTCCGCCCGCCGGCCCACGCCGCGTCGACCGCTTTCGGGTCGAACGTCCCCGCGGCCTTCAGCCAGCGTTCGACCCGGTCCCGCGCCGCGTCGTCGGGCGTCGCGCGGAGCGACTGGAATTCGATGACGCCGCGGACGGCGTTCGGCGCGGGGTCGGCCGCGAACGCGGGGGCGGCCGCGAAGGTGCCCGTCGCGGCCAGCGAGGCCGCGAGCCACTTGCGAAGGGGCATCGCCATTCTCCGGGATTCAGTCGGCGGGGTGTGTCGAGCGGTCGCCTGACGGCGAGAAGACGAGGGGACGGACGGGGACCAACACCCCCGCGGGGGCATGTTACACTTCGCCGGCGCGCGAACGACGCCGGGGGCGACCGCCCCCGGCGTGCGTTACCCTCCGAACGCGGTCAGATGATCTGTTTGATCGGGTCCGCCCCCTCGACGCCGACGAGTTTCTGGTGGAGCCCGCCGTAGAAGTAGGAGAGGTTGTTCGGGTCGAGCCCCATCTGGTGCAGCACGGTGGCGTGGAGGTTCTTGACGTGGCACCGGTCCGTCTCGGCCCGGGACCCGAGTTCGTCCGTCTCGCCGACGCTCACGCCCCCCTTGATGCCGCCGCCGGCCATCCACATGGTGAACCCGGCGGCGTTGTGGTCGCGGCCCGTCCCCTTCGCGTACTCGGCGGTCGGCTGCCGGCCGAACTCGCCGCCCCAGATGACGATGGTCGAGTCCAGCAGCCCGCTCTGCTTCAGGTCCGCGAGCAGCCCGGCGACCGGCAGGTCCGTGTCGCCCGCGTGCTTGGTGTGGTTCTTCACCATGTCCGTGTGGGCGTCCCAGTTCTCGTCGTTGTGCGCGCCGCCGGAGTAGATCTGGACGAACCGCACCCCCCGCTCCACGAGCCGGCGGGCGAGCAGGCACTTGCGGCCGAAGTCCGCGGTCCGGGCCTTGGTCGGCCCCTCGATGCCGTACAGTTCGAGCGTTTGCTTCGTTTCCCTCGCGAAGTCGACCGCCTCCGGGGCGTGCTGCTGCATCTTGAAGGCGAGCTCGTAGGACGCGATCCGGGCGGTCAGTTCCGTGTTGTCGGCCCGGGCCGCGAGGTGCTCCTCGTTCTTCTCCTTGAGCCGGTCGAGCATCGCCCGCTGCTGCTCGCGGGTCGTGCCCTCGGGAAGGGCGAGGTCGTGGATCGGGGTCTTGTCCGCCCGGACGACGACGCCCTGGTACGCGGCCGGCATGTACCCGCTGGACCAGTTCTTCGCCCCGGAGATCGGCCCGCCGGACTTGTCCAGCATGACGACGAACCCCGGCAGGTTCTCGTTCTCGCTGCCGAGCCCGTAGGTCACCCACGACCCGAGGCACGGGTTGCCGCTGAGCAGCCGGCCGCTGTTCATCATCAACATCGCGGACCCGTGGATCGGCGACTCGGCGTACATGCTGTGGATGAACGCGATGTCGTCGACCCGCTGCCCGACGTGCGGGAACAGGTCGGAGACGTACTTCCCGCACTTCCCGTACGGCTTGAACTTCCACTTCGGCCCGACGATGCGGCCCTCGTTCTTGGTGCCGCCCCGGCCCACGGTTTTCACCTTCTTGGTCATGCCGTCGAGGGCGTACATCTCGGGCTTGTAGTCGAAGGTTTCGATGTGGCTCGGGCCGCCGTAGCAGAAGATGAAGATGACGGCCTTCGCCTTCGCGGGCAGCTTCGGCTCCTTGGCGGCCATCGGGTTCACGAACTTGCTCGGGGTGCGGTTGCCCTCGGTCGAGGCGGCGGCCGTGCCGAAGAAGCCGTCGCGGTCGAGCAGCCCGGTCAGCCCGAGCCCGCCGAACCCGGCCCCGGCTTGCCAGAGGAATTCCCGCCGGGTGCGGCCGCAAAACTGGGTGGACATGGGAGGTGCTCCGTTGGGGTGGGTCAGTTCCAGACGTCGAGGTTCAGGCCCGGGACCAGCGCGTAATCGCGGGCGTTGCGGGTCACGAGTTTGGCATTGTGGGCGAGGCAGATCGCGGCGATCCGGAGGTCGTTGGTTCCGATGCGGATGTTGGCGGCACGAAGCGTCTCATAACGTCGGTGCGATTCGGTTGTGTAGGGCAGCATTCTGTATGACGCGGCGTTCGACATGCTTCGCGTGAACATGTCGAAGGCGAATTCCAGGCTCATCTTGCCCTTTCCGGATTCTGCACTCCGAATCGCGGCAAGCCACCCACGAATCATCTCGGCCGCGGCGACCACCGGTACTGCCTGTTCGTCCCGTGGGATAGCTGCGGCCCGGGACGTGTACACCGGGTGCTCGGCACAGATCTCGCTCAAGATGTCGGTGTCGAAGGCGATCATTCCGGAAACTCAAGGGCTTTTTGTTCGTCGCGAAGGCGGTACGCTTCGGCGGCGATTTCCCGGATCGCTTCTGCCTCGGACGGGGTGTACTGTCCGGCCAAATCGCTCACGCCCATTTTCGGAATGTTCACCCACACCAACTCGCCACGGGCGTACCGCGCTTGCAAATCCGCTCGCAGTGCGGAGACGGCTTGTTCTTTTGTATCTGCCTCAAATCGGAACGTGGTCGATCCCGGAAGCGACGCCTGGAACCTCCCGTTGATGGACTCCACGATGACCGGCAACATGGCGCTCTCCCCAATTGTGATCTGGAGTGTCCTCAATCAACATACACGAACTCGTTCGCGTTCAGCAGCAACAGCGCATACCGGGTGAGGGCCGCGGATTCACTCAGGTCGAACGTCTTCACCAGCGACTGCACGAACGCGGCGTCCTTCGCCACCTCGTCGGCCGTCGGGTTCCGGCCGGTGGTGAGGCGAACGCCGCGGGCGACTTGCTTCCGCAGGTCGCCGGGTTACTCCTTCATCAACCGGGCGGCGAGGGCGGCGGCGCGGTCGTTCGTGAACTCGCCGTTCAACATGCCCAGGGCCTGCGTCGGGACGGTCGTCGTGTATCGCACCGGGCAGCTCGAATCGGTGTCCGCCTGGTCGTGGTTCGCCAGGATCGGCACCTGCAGCGACCGCTTGACGTGGACGTACACGCTGCGGCGGTTGCCGGCGGTGGGGTTCCGGGGGTCGTGGTGCCAACCCTCGCCCGGCCGGGACTGACCGGCGAGCACTTCCCGCGGAATCTTGGGGAACACGCTCGGGCCGAACGGCTTCGGGTCGAGCCCGCCGCTCGTCATCAGGATCGAGTCGCGGACCTCTTCCGCCGCGAGCCGCCGCATGTCGAACCGCCACCGGAGGAGGTTCGCGGGGTCCGCCGTCAGATTGGTCTTCTCGCCGGCGGACGACAGCTGGTACGTGCTCGACAGCATGAGGAGGCGGTGCATCCGCTTCACGGACCACGGCACGGACGGCTTGTCGGTCGGATTCCAGGTCGGGGTCACGAACTCGGCGGCGAGCCAGTCGAGCAGTTCGGGGTGGGTCGGCGGCTCCCCGAGCTTGCCGAAGTCGTTCGGCGTGGGGACGATCCCCCGGCCGAAGTGCCAGCCCCAGACGCGGTTCGCGAAGACGCGGGCCGGCAGCGGGTTGGCGGGGTCCGCGATCCAGTTCGCGAGGGCGAGCCGCCGGCCGCTGGAGGTCGCGCCCTTCGCGGGCTTCGGGATCACCGGGTCCGGGAAGCCGAGCACCTCGGGGAAGCCGGGCTTCATCTCGACCTTGCCGGGGGAGCCGGGGTTCCCCCGGACGAGGACGTAGGTCTTCGGCGGCTCGGGCGGGCCGTTGGCGACACACAGCGCGAGGTCCTGGAACGGCAGCGGGTCTTTCCGGAGGCGGTCGGTTTCCCGCTGGATCTTCTTCAGGGCCACGGCTTCGTCCTGCGTGTACACCGTCCGCAGCCGGTCGACGACGAGGTCCCGGTCCGGCCCCTCGGCGGCCCACTGGTCCAGCACCCCGAGCCGGCCGATGGCGGCGTCCTCGATCTCGGTCTGCTGCTTCGCCAGGGCCGCGATCCGGGCGTCCCGGCGGGCCTTCTCGGCCAGGTTCAACTTCTGCCGGTCCGGCGGGGTGATGTCCGTGAACGACGACCCCCGCGGACCCGTGTCGTAGGAGAACGGCCGCACGTCCCGGAACAGCGCGACGAACCGGTAGTAGTCCGCCTGCGGGAAGAAGTCCCCCTTGTGGTCGTGGCACCGGCAGCAGTTGAGCGTCATCCCCAGGAAGCCCTGGCCGGTCACCGTGACGAGGTCGTCGTACCCGTCGTACAGGGCGAGCTCGCGGTCGGCGGGCTCGTCGTCCCAGAGGCCGAGCCGATAAAATCCGGACGCGACGATCGTCTCCGCGGATCGGTCCGGCAACTCGTCGCCGCCGATCTGCTCCTTCGCGAACCGGTCGAACGGCTTGTCGTCGTTGAAGCTCTTGATGACGTAGTCGCGGAACCGCCAGGCGTGCGGCTTGACGCCGTCCCGCTCGTACCCGTTGGTCTCCGCGTACCGCACCACGTCGAGCCAGTGCCGGCCCCACTTTTCGCCGTAGTGCGGGCTGTCCAGCAGCTTGTCGACGAGCCGCGGCCACGCGGACGGGGACGGGTCCTTCACGAACTCGTCCACCTGCTCCGGCGTCGGCGGCAGGCCGGTGAGGTCGTAGTACGCCCGGCGGACGAGCGCGACCTTGTCCGCCGGCGCGTTCGGCTTCAGTCCCTTCGCTTCCAGCTTCGCCAGAACGAAGGCGTCGACCGGCGTCTTCACCCAGGCCGCGTTTTTCACAGCGGGTACTTCCGGCCGCTTCACGGGCCGGTAGGCCCAATAGTTCCTGTCGGCGACCTGTACCGGCGGCGGGGGCGCGGTGGCATCGTCCCCGGCCTCCGTCATCGGCACGCCGGCGGCGACCCACTTCTCGAAGGTGGCGATGTCCTTCGCGGGCAGCTTCCCGGACGGCGGCATTTCCAGGCCGTCGGAGAAGTGCAGCGCCTTCAGAAAGAGGCTGGCACGGGGGTTCTTCAGGTCGAACACCGGCCCGGTGTCCCCGCCGGCGAGGGCGGCCTTCCGGGTCGTCAGGTTCAGCCCGCCGCGGACCTTCTTGGGGTCCTGGCCGTGGCACTTGAGGCAGTGCGCTTGCAGCAGCGGGCGGACGTCCTTCTCGTACATCGCGACGCCGGCGTCGGCCGCGGGCCGGGGCGGCGGGGCCGGGTCGGCGGCCAGAAGGAGTACGGCGAGACTCAGCATGACGCGCCCCCGAGACGAGTGCGGGTGGTGGGATGTTGCTGTAGTCTACCCCCCGAACCGAACGGGAGGAATGCCGGGAACCGACCGGGTGCTATCCGAAACCGACACGCGGGGACCGTCGCGGTGAGTCCGCACGGGGGAAAAAGTACCCCTCCCGGAAAGGGAGGGGGAAGGGAGTCGCGAGGGCAGCGGCAGGACCGGGACGGAGAGACATCGCACCGGCGTCAGCCGACGAACGCGCCCGACGAGACGTCGGGCCACAGGTTCATTTCCCAGTCCGGCTCGGACCAGTCGGCGGCCGACGCGCGGGCGTAGACGCGGACCGTCGTGCCGACCGCCTCGCCGTCGGCGGCGACCAACTCCGCCGTGCCGTCGCCGTCCAGGTCGACCGCCGCGAGGCGGACGCCGCCGCGGGTGTCGGCGGGGCCGGCGAACCCGTTCGCCCGGACGAGGTCGGGGCGATCGTCCAGCCGGGACAGGGGGGTCGAGGTGAGGGCGAACCCGTCGACGACGCGGACCCGCGGCCCGCCGCCCGGCCCGCCGCCGACGGCGAGTTCGCCGGTGCCGTCCCCGTCGAAGTCGCCGACCGCGACGAACGTCCCGTTCCGGAGGGTGTCCTCGAAGGCGAAGAAGTTGGCCCGGGGCGTGTCGAGCGTTCCGGCGAGCAGGTCCGTGCCGTCCCACACGGTGACGCGGGGTCCGCCGAGGAACCCGGCCGCGACGACGAGGTCCGGGACGCCGTCCCCGGTCAGGTCGCCGAGGGCGACCCGTGCCCCGCCGCGGAACGTGTCGTCCTGGATGCCGAAGAACCGCGCCGGGTTGACGGTGCCGCCGGCCAGGTCCGCCCCGCGGAAGACCGCGACGATGGGGCCGCCGCCCCGGTCGGGGGAGACGACCAGATCGGCGAACCCGTCCCCGTCGAGGTCGGCGGCGGCCGCGAACACCCCGCCGGTGAACCCGGACTCGAAGGCGTCGAACCGGATCACCTCGCCGCCGGTGCCGCCGTCCAGGACGACGACGGTGGACGCCCCGCCGGGGCCGCGGCCGGCGACGAGGTCGGGCACGCCGTCCCCGGTCACGTCCGCGCTCGCGACCCGGACGCCGCCGGTGGTGCCGGGGAACGGGTTCCGGTCCGTGCGGGTCTTCTGCCCGTCGAGCACCGCGACCGTGCCCCCGGCCCCACTCCCGACCGCGACCACCTGAGGAGAGGTTTTGGGCGGCGCGGGGGGAGCTGGAGGTGCGGGCGGCACCGGGACAGGAGTCGGGGACTTGGGCGTTACCGTCACGGTGACGTTCACGGGTCCGGACTGCACCTTCCCGTCCGTTACGGCGAACCGGAACAGGTCCGGCCCGGTGTATCCGGCGGTTGGGGTGTACGTCGCCTGGTTCCCGACGACCAGCACCGTCCCGTGCAGCGGCGCTGCGGTCACGACGTAGGCGAGCGCGTCGGCGTCCACGTCCGCCCCCGCCAGCGTGACCGTCCGGGCACGACCCTGTTCCACGGTGAGGGTGCCGGGCTGGGCCGTCGGCGCGTCGTTGACGGCGGTCACGTCGACGGCGATCGTCGCCGGGGCGGAGGTCGCCGCACCGTCCGACGCGGTGAACGTGAACGTGTCCCGGCCGGTGAAGTTGGCGTTCGGCGTGTAGGTCACGTTCGAGCCGGACAGCGTCGCGGTCCCGTTCTTCGGCGCGGTGCCGAGGGCGAAGGTGATGGCGTCGCTGTCGGGGTCCGTCGCGGCGAGGGTGACGACCTTCGCCGTGTCTTCCGGGGTGGACACCGTCGCCGCCGTCCCCACCGGGGCCTGGTTGGTGAGGGTAGTGAACGTGACGCGGGAGTCGTTCCGGCTCGGGCCGCTCAAGGCCGTCACCGAGCGGACCCGCAAGGTCACCGTACTCCCCTCGCCGTACCCGGAGATCCGGAAGCCGGTCGCGGTCCCGTTCAGGGTCCACCCGGACGACCACTTTTCGACCCCGTTGACAACCCCCTCGAAGGACTCGATCACGTACTGATCCGCACCGGTCACGCGGTCCCACGCCAAACCGACCGACGACCGCGTGACCTGCGTGACCCGGAAGTTCGTCGGGGCGGCGGGCGGCGGGGGGACGATCGCGAGGTCGACCCGCGCGGTCGCGGTGCCGCCACGACCGTCGGACACGGTGTAGGTGAACGAGTCCGCACCGGTCGCGGTCGCCGTCGGGGTGTACGTCACCTTGCCGTTCGCGATCGCGGCCGTCCCCTTCGTCGGGGTCGTGACGGACTGGACTCTCAGCGTGTCGCCGTTGGAATCCGTGTCGTTGGCCAGCACGTCGAGGACGTTCGGCAGGCCCTGGTGCATTTTGTCGCCGGTGTCGCCGACGGCGACCGGCGCGAGGTTCGGCCCGGTCACGTTGACGGTCACGGTCGCGACGTTCGACACCCCGCCGAAGGAGTCCCGGAGGGTGACGGTGAACGTGTCGGTGCCGCCGGAGAACCCCGCGTTCGGGGTGTACGTCACGAGGCCGTTCGAGTACGCCGGGATGTTCGTCGTCCCGAGCCGCGGCTTGTCCGCGATCCGGGTGCGGGCCTCCGTGGTGCCGTCCGCGTCGGTCCACGGGATCTTGATGTCGACCGGCTTGCCCGGGTCGGTCGTCACGGTGACGTTCGCGGCGACCGGGGCGTCGTTGACGTTCCGGACCTGGAGCACGACCGTCGCCATCGCGGACGTGACCCCCTTCGCGGTCGCGCGGTACGTCAGCGTGTCCGGGCCGATGAAGTCCTTGTTCGGGGTGTACGTGACCGACACGCCGGATCGGGTGATCGTGCCGTTCGCGGGGCCGGTGACGATCTCGTAGGTGAGGGCGTCGCCGTTCGGGTCGGAGCCGGCGAGGGCGAACGTCTTGGGGGTCTCCTCGATAACCGCGACTTCCAGGTCGTTGGCGGCCGGCCCGCGGTCCCCGGTGGCGAGGGTGCCGTCCGAGAGCTGCACGACCAGCCCGCGGCCGGCGTAGTAGTCCTTGACCGTGACCGAGCCGTTCGCGCCGAGGGTCAACTTCAGGTCGTTGCCGTCGCGGGTCGCCGTGACTTGGGCCTTGGTGTACGCCGACAGGTCCAGGGTGTCCTCGGTGGTCGCGCCGAAG
>ERZ1066121.2927-NODE-2927-length-10149-cov-4.972657_pt1 | contig 10149 bp, 10 predicted proteins | sample MGYA00382768_ERZ1066121 | MGnify/ENA primary metagenome ERZ1066121 (study PRJEB33369, sample SAMEA5778351) | biofilm metagenome | biome: Industrial cooling water; feature: Water cooling tower basin; material: Biofilm | place: United Arab Emirates | collected... | reverse complement strand
GCCATAGACTGCGTCAACCAAAATTAAATTGGCTCGACATCGACCAACATATTTTTGCCAGGGCGTTTATTTTTGGGGTTTCAGTGGTTAAATCAGGTAGTTTAAGACTTGCCAAGGCGATTTGGTTTTTTCCAGCGAAGTACTCTATAGTTGTCTAGAATCAGCCGGGGCTTAGATTTCAGGACTTAGGTGCTATCTTCGGTTATCTAGTACGGGTAATTTATATATTGTCTACGCCCTTAACTTCTATGCTCCCAGACGACCCCCACGGCAATGGTGCTGGCCACAGCGGCGCTGACTACGAGGCTTATTCGTCTCACCAGGCAGAATCTGTTCCCTCCGATCCGCGCTCGTCGGCTGATGCTGTGACCGCTTTCGCTAGCCCGTCTAACCCGTTTAGCCACGGCGAGCGTAACTCCAGTCAACCCCACAATGCCAAAGCTATGCCCGGAGAAACGTACACCAACAACACGGCTTTGCCCAGTAGCGTCGCCCGCATCAAGGTGATTGGGGTCGGCGGCGGCGGCTGCAATGCCGTCAACCGCATGATTAGCAGTGGCCTGGCAGGTATTGAATTTTGGTCGGTCAACACCGACGCCCAGGCTCTTGACACCACCACCATGACCAACAGCCTGCACATTGGTCAGAAGCTGACCCGTGGACTAGGCGCAGGGGGTAACCCAGCCATTGGCCAAAAAGCCGCTGAGGAGTCGCGCGAAGAAATTGCCGCCGCCCTGGAAGAGTCCGATCTGGTGTTTATCACAGCTGGCATGGGTGGCGGTACCGGCACGGGCGCAGCCCCCATTGTGGCCGAAGTGGCTAAGGAAGTAGGCGCGTTGACCGTCGGTGTCGTCACTCGCCCCTTTACGTTTGAAGGGCGTCGCCGCATGAACCAGGCCGATGAGGGCATTGCCGCGCTTCAGGGCCGCGTCGATACGCTCATCATCATTCCCAATGACAAGCTGCTGTCGGTGATCTCCGAGCAAACTCCGGTGCAGGAGGCCTTTCGCACCGCCGACGATATTCTGCGTCAGGGGGTGCAGGGCATCTCTGACATCATTACGATCCCCGGTCTGGTCAACGTCGACTTTGCCGACGTGCGGGCCATTATGGCCGATGCGGGCACGGCGCTGATGGGGATTGGCATGGGGTCGGGCAAGTCATGGGCGCGGGAGGCGGCGATCGCGGCCATCTCCTCCCCACTGCTGGAGTCTTCCATCGATGGCGCTTCCGGGGCGGTATTCAACGTGACCGGCGGCTCCGACCTCACGCTCCACGAAGTCAACGCCGCTGCCGAGATCATCTACGAAGGCGTCGATCCAAACGCCAACATCATCTTCGGGGCCGTGATCGACGAGCGCATGCAGGGTGAAGTGTGCATCACCGTGATTGCCACCGGCTTCAACAACCGGGCCGGAGCGCAACCCGAGCTCGATGTCGCTCGCGTCACCCCCTTCAAGCGAAGTCTGTCAACTCCACCCATTACCCCTCCGGCCAGCAGTGGCTCCAGCGGTCTGGGGGCAGGGCTCGATATCCCTGAGTTTTTGCAGCGGCGACGGCCTAACAACAACCGCTAGTGATGACCACGCCACCCTCTTGGCCTGCGGCCCTCACCATTGCTGGCTCTGACAGCGGTGGTGGGGCAGGCATTCAGGCCGATCTGCGCACCTTTGCCTTTCATCGGGTTCACGGCACCAGTGCCCTCACCTGCGTTACCGCTCAGAATACTCTGGGGGTAACGCGGGTCGATGCGCTGCTGCCTGAGTCCGTTGTCGCCCAGATCGAAGCCGTCACTAGCGACATTGCAGTGCAAGCGGTCAAAACAGGCATGCTGCTCAACCAGGGCATCATTCAGGCCGTAGTGCAGGCTCTGGGCACCCTGCCTCAGGCTATTCCTGTAGTGGTCGATCCGGTCATGGTGTCGCGCACCGGGGCACAGCTGATTGACGATGACGCGATCGCCACCCTCACTCGCCGTCTCATTCCCCAGGCCCACCTGCTAACCCCAAACCGCTATGAGGCTCAGCTACTCAGCGGTCTAGAGATTTCGACGTTGGCGGATATGGAAGCCGCCGCCCGCCGCATTCACCAGCTTGGTCCCCAGGCGGTGCTGGTCAAAGGAGGGGGCATGGCCGATCGCCTCCGCAGCACCGATGTCTGGTTTGACGGGCATGAGCTGGTGGTTCTGAGTACAGATGTGGTCGAAACCACCCATACCCACGGCACGGGCTGTACGCTGTCGGCGGCGATCGCAGCCAACCTGGCTTTGGGCCAAGCCCCCCTGACCGCCGTTAAAGCCGCTAAAGACTACGTCACCAGCGCCCTCAAGCACGCTCTGGCGATCGGCAAAGGTCAGGGTCCCGTCGGTCACTTCTTCCCGCTACTCACTCAGGCCTGAGGCGGCTGGGGCCAGACCGAATCCCAGTCGGGGCAGTGGCGCTCCTCCTCGGGGCCAAAGGGATGCATGGCGCACACCAGGGTATTACCGCCGTAGGTCTGACCGCAGAAATTGCGACAGCCCACACAGGCCGGATAGTTTTGCAGCAGCGGCTCAACGGTGCTGTTAATCGGGCTTGAGACCTCCTCAAACCACTGGTCAATGCCGGATAGACCCGTCACCAGAGGCCCCAAAATTTCGTCGAGTTCATCGACCACGTAGTTAACCTGGGTATTGAGCGTCAGTCGCCAGGGCGCTACCACGTGGTTTAGCTCGTCTACAATGCGATCGATCTCCGGGTCAATCGCCTCCTGCACCTGCTCTGCCCACTGGTCGGTCGTCTGTACTAGGGCATCTGAGGCATGGGCCAGCTGCTCAGTCAATTCGTCCAGCCAGCGCTCCGTGTCTTCGCTAAGCTGCTGGGTCAAATCCTGTACGGCGGTGCCAAAGGCATTCAAAAACTGTTTCGACCAGTCATCCATAGGGCTAGTTACTCGACTTACGCTTGAGGTTTTCTAGTTCTTGGCGCAGAGCCGCCACCTGACTGCGCAGCGCCTCCGTTTGGGGATCGACAGCGCTAGGCGTGTCGTCATCTAGTATTTCAATGGGACGCGGCTGCGGCAGGTTGTCTGTAGCGTTAGCGCCGCTAGCTGCCGTACTTTGAGCCCGATTGACCATGTCGTTCACCAGGCGCTGAGCCTCTTCAGCGGTAATTTCACCGCGTGCCACCAGCTCATTCACCAGGGTTTGCGATTGCTCTCGCAGGTCTTTAAAGGTATCGCCCGCCTTCTCTCCGGCGTAGGACGCTACCCCAACCCCCAAATAGAACGCTTTTTTAACCACATCTCCGAAACCAGCCATAGACAGCGGTCTCCTTTTCGCGCTGCAACTGATCTAGCGTATCGGCAGCAGAGACTAGGTGCCCAGGGGCAATGCCGCCCCTATCATGGGTGAAACCCGTCGCCATCCCCCTACTAACCTGGAGGGAAGGCGTCAAGCGGCCAAAACGCAAAAGACCCGGAGTCCACGCCTGTCACAAGCATCCCGTAATGCTGCTACCTTCCGGTCCTGACATGATTTGGGCGTTGCGACCGCATGGGTCCGAGTCCTCTCTACTATAACACTCCCCTCCATGACCAACCAACGGCTTCAGCAACAAATCGCCTTTGTCGTCGAGATCGATCGCCTCAAGCAGGTCTTGCGCCAAACCCAGCTGATGGATGCCTCGCGCCGTGAAAACAGCGCCGAGCACTCCTGGCACCTGGCCATGATGGCGCTGGTGCTGGCCGAATACGCCCCCGCTGGGGTCGATGTACAGCGCGCCATGCACCAGGTGCTAATTCACGACCTGGTCGAAATTGACGCGGGCGATACCTTTTGTTACGACATCGCGGGTCATGCCGACAAAGCCGATCGCGAGCAGCGAGCCGCCGATCGCATTTTCGGTCTTCTACCCGCCGCTGAAAGCGATATGCAGACCGAGCCAGATGGCGATCGCCTGCGCCAGCTCTGGGATGAGTTTGAGGCTCAGACTACCCCCACCGCTCGCTTTGCCGCCGCCCTAGACCGCCTTCAACCCCTGCTGCACAACTGGCAGACCAGCGGCGGCACCTGGAAGCAGCACGGCATTTGCCGCGCTCAGGTGATGCAGCGGATGGCCCCCGTTGAAATCGGTGCCCCAGAACTATGGCCTTTCGTGTTGGGAGTAATTGAAGACTGCGTGACCGCCGGGTACTTGCAACCCTAGCCGTCTGCTTAGCCGAAGGTGACTGGTGAGTGGGGTTCAGGGTTTAAGGTGTACGGTTCACGATAGGCCTTGAACCGTACACCTTAAACCTCTATCCTTACCCTTCACCCTGGGTCCGTAGCTCCTGGGCCTGTAGGTAAAGCTGCACCCACTGGGCCTGAATTTGCCTACTCTTGAGCCCCAGGCGGCGAGCCAAGGCCTCAGTCGGCTGCCCTTCTTTGTAGGCCGCTAAAATCGCCTGTTCTTCAGACGAAAGGCCCTGCCAGTAACTATCCCATTGAGTGGGGGTAAGGCCAAAGTTGTGCTCTTGCAGCGAAGTCTTAAGCCAGCCCAGCACCATTGCGGGCTGCTCGCGCAGGGCAAAGATGCGTACCGCGTGGTAGCTGACTTTTTCGCGCAGGCGATAGACCTGCTGCACTGGCATGCCCAGGCTTTGAGCAATCTGGTCTTGGCTCAGCCCCTTTAAGTGCAGCTCCAGCCAGCGGGCGGCGGTGTCATCGAGGTTGCGGCTGAGGTAGTTGACAAACGAGGTCTTAACCTGGTGCCGCATGCTTTGCTGCTCTAGCTCAGTCTGTTCTTCCTGATACTGGTTCCAGGCTTCGATGTCGAGCAGGCTGAGCGAGTCTTCGCTATCCCCAGCGGCAATTTCATCAGAGACCAGTCGAATGAGTTCGCCGGTCGGCACCTGGGTCATGCCGCCCTTCTGGCTGCGCCGCAGGTAGTTGACAAAGCGGTAGATAATTAGGGGCTGATTGCGGATGGGGCGCAGGCAGTATTCTTCGATGCTGGCCAGCATCAGCAGGTTGCGTAGCCGTGAGTTTTGGGTGCAGGTGGCGATCCACTTAAGCTGCTGGGCCAGGTGGCGATCGCTGCGCATCATCTCCTGAATCACTTCCTGAATCACATCGACGACTGACCGACGGCGATCGCGGCTCAATGAAATCCAGGTCTTAATTTTGTTGCGAATGAGAAACAAACTGCTCAATCGCTTGATCAACCGCTGATAGCCCTGATCGGGGCTCACCCCCCAGTAGCGCTGCTGCAAAATGCGATAGCGGTACTCAATCGCCTGCCGTGCGATCGCCAGGTCGGCCTCTGCCAAGTCAGCTAATCGCTCTGGGGATTCGCCCAGCAGCCAACTGACGATACTCTGACAGACAGACTGAGGCTGATCAGGGAAATCTTCTCGTAAGCGGGATAACCAATCCTCCGCCATGGTATCTGCCCTGGCCATGCCATCAATCCTTTTTGCGTATTCTGGGTCGGCTGTAGGCTTATCTTAATATCAGTTCCCTTCAGACTCACGAAATAGGGCAGTTTTTAGCTCAGTTATTCTGCCGAAGGCATCACCCATCAAAAGCTTTACACAAATTTTACGATCGCCGTTCTTCTAGAAAGTTTCTGCGAAGGGCCATCTATTGCAGCCCGATTTAATCTACTTGGGCTGATAGTGATCACATACCGCCCTGTGTACTTATACCTGAACTTAGTGTGATGATTGTCACACTAAGCCCAACGCAGTTCCAGTACCATTCAGAATGGTTGGCTCCATTCAACATCTGTGTAAAAAAAAGCACACAGCTGCTCAACCCATTGGGGTATTCACGGTCGGACTGGTATAAAATTTTCAGAAATACCTAGAGCACACGAGTTTTGTCAACAGGGTCTACCATGCTATCCCTCCGCCCAGACAGTTCCGGAAATGTTGCCCCGGACCTCTCCGTAGCCATTATTCATCCTTCTGCTAAGTGCCTTATTAAGCGGTCTATCGATATTTTAGGTGCCCTAGTGGGCCTGACTATTCTAAGTTTGATTGTCGTGCCGGTGGCATTAGCCATTAAGCTAGACAGCCCTGGCCCAATTTTTTATGCCCAAAAGCGCTACGGCCTTCAGGGGCGACCCTTCACCATTTGGAAGTTTCGCTCAATGGTGCAAAACGCCGACTTTCTCAAGCAGACAGTCTCCAATCAAGCCCAGGGCCTTATCTTTAAAAACGAGCACGATCCTCGTATTACTCGGGTCGGTCGCCTACTGCGCAGAACCAGCCTGGATGAGTTTCCCCAGTTCTGGAACGTCCTCAAGGGTGACATGAGCCTGGTGGGCACTCGTCCACCTACCGAAGACGAGGTTTCGCGCTACAGTCCCCATCACTGGCGGCGGCTTGAGGTCAAGCCAGGCATGACGGGGCAGTGGCAGATCAGCGGGCGATCGGCTATTAAAGATTTTGAAGAAATTGTGCACCTCGACCTGCAATATCAGGATATTTGGTCACCGCTGTACGATCTGCAGGTGATTGTAAAAACTATTACGGTTCTATTTGATCGCCGGGGTGCTTACTAGTAGACTGCCAAGCTAAAGATGACGGGGCAATGGGGTATACGGTTCAAGGTTTCTGGTTCAAGGCGAGCCGTAGGCCGTATACCTTGCACCCTGCGCCCAGAACGGATTTCCCCTGTCAAAATCAGCTTGGCCAAGTACTAGTTTGGCTGGCAGAAATATGGCAAGCCTAGAAGAAGTAGTGGGTGTCAGGTATCAGAACCGATTGGCCAACTGCTGCTGCAGGATATGAGCGCCTCTGAGCTGAGTGCTCCCGTTACCTTACCGATAGTTACGTTACAGGTTGCTGAGGCTATCTGTATCCGCTGCAATGACCAAATTGTCGCGGTGAACCACAGTATCGGCCCCGTCATAGCCCAGGATCTCAGCGATATTCTCCGATCGCTGTCCCAGAATTCGCTGTAGTTCTGAGGCGTTGTAGTTAACGATGCCTCTGGCAATGTCGGCACCGCTGGCATTGCAGATCACCACGGCATCTTGAGCCTCAAAGTCGCCCTCAATGTGGGTAATGCCTGCGGCTAGCAGCGACTTGCCCCCGTTTAAAATTGCTTTCGCCGCCCCCTGATCGAGGTAAAGGCGTCCGGCGGGGGCAAGACCAGCGGCAATCCAGCGTTTGCGGGCTGGGCTGGGCTGCGGTCGGGGCGCGAACTGCGTGCCTACGGCCTCTCCAGCGAGAGCTTTCACAACATTTTGGGGTTGACGGCCATCGGTAATGACCGTGCGTACCCCAGCGGTGGTGGCAATTTGGGCCGCCTCTAGCTTAGTCAGCATGCCACCAGTGCCCCAGGCCGACCCCTGGCCTCCGGCGATCGCCTTGAGTGCCTGAATGTCGGCCAGGCGATCGATCGAAATAATTGGTTCAGCCCCGGGGTTAGAGCGGGGATCAGCAGAGTAGAGGCGATCGACATCGGTGAGCAGAAATAGCCACTGAGCGCCAATCAAACTGGCAACCAGAGCCGATAGTGTATCGTTATCGCCAAACTTGAGTTCCTCTACCGCTACCGTGTCGTTTTCATTGACGATAGGAATTACCCCCAGCTGCAAAAGCTGGCGAAAGGTACGGTAGCTGTTGACGTAGCGCGATCGCTGGGCCAGATCGCTGCGGGTCAGCAGCACCTGGGCAATGGGCTGGTTAAGGGCCGAAAACAGGTCGTCATAAATTCGCATGAGGCGGCCCTGCCCCACGGCGGCCACCGCCTGCTTCATAGCCAGGGTTTTGGGGCGATCGCTCAGGTGCAGCCGCCTGCAGCCAATGCCGACCGCCCCCGATGACACCAGCACCTCCTGGTTCCCCTGCTGACGAAGCGTACAGAGGGTTTCCACCAGTGCTGCCAGGGTAGAGAGGGCAAACTGACCAACTCCACCGCCGGTTAGGCTAGAGGTACCAATTTTTACAACTAGAGTTTGAGCTGCGCTCACGGTCAACCATCAACCCTCAAGACGATAGCTTTGGCAGTATAGCAACCCGCCTGGGGCAGGTCGCATCTCTAGCTGCCCCAACTATTGAATCGACTGGAGGCGCAAAGACCAGACAAGCGATCGCGCCCAAAACATTGCGCCCAAAAAACTTTGGGTGCCAACCCCAAGGCTGACACCCAAAAATGGCTTATTAAATTAAAGGCCTTTATAAACTGGCCCCTCTTTATGTATTCTCACTATCGCAGCATTTTCTAGGTATCAAATTAACTCTAATGTTTTCTTTATATTTTCCTGCGCAAAGTTTCTCACTTGTTTGTTGCGGTTTGTAAAGGTTCGAGCCTGCGTAGCATACCCGCATTCAGCGTTTAAAGCGTGACCCCTAAATACTGAGAGATGATCACCTCAAGGGAGCGTAGGGGGGAGGTACGCACAACCTGATTGAGGTCGGGCATGGGGCTGACCAGAATAGTGAACAACCCCACCCGGTTGCCGGCCAGGACATCGGTAAACAGGCGATCGCCCACCATAGCTACCTGGTTAGCGGGCAAATTCATAGCTGCCAGGGCCAGCTTCAGCTTTCGGCCCGAGGGTTTGCCGGCGCTGGTCAGGTAGGGTACTTCTAGTAGGTCTGCAATGCGGCTAATGCGAGGGGCGTTCATGTTATTGCTCACCAGCCATACCGAGGCCTCGGCCTTGATGTGGTTCATCCAGCGGGCCAGGTCGGGGTTGGTTTCGGCCTGGCGTAGGGGCACCAGGGTATCATCCACATCTAAAATCAGTCCCTTGAGACCATGGTGGGTCAGCAGATCTGGAGAAATGCTGAGAACGTTTCCCCTTAGAACTAAATCGGGTTGTAGCAGGCGAGAAAAGGACATGACAACATCATAAAACCCCAAAGGTCAGCATAATCTAGATTGGCAGTCCGTAGCCGTAGGCAGGAGGTGCGATCGCAGCTTTCCCAGACCGTCTACTTGAGCCACCTGAAATGCTGACTCGCCAACCGCTGGCGCTAGTTGTCGATAGCAGCTCGAATCGCGTCGCGGGCAGCCTCGTGCTCAGCCAGGGTGCGGCTAAAGACATGAGTGCCGTCGTAGCGGGCCACAAAATATAAGTAGTCAGTGCTGGCCGGGACCAGAGTGGCCTCAAGGCTGGCTTTACCAGGGCTGGCGATTGGGGTAGGAGGCAGGCCGGGGTTGATGTAGGTGTTGTAGGGGGAAGGCGTTCCCACCTGGGTCCAGGTCAGGGGCTGTTCCTTGGTTTGGGTAATGCCCAGGCCGTACTCGACGGTGGGGTCGGCTCCCAGGGGCATGTTCTGCTGCAAGCGGTTCGTAAACACCCCAGCAATAATCCCTCGCTCATCGGGAACCACCGACTCTTTCTCAACAATGCTGGCGAGCGTAGCCCAGTCCAGCAGCGACAGGTCGGTATTGGCCTGCTGGTAGAGGGGTAGCGCCACCGCTTCAAAGCGTTGCAGCATAGCGTCTACGACAGCTTCAGGGGTAACGCCTTCGGACGGTAGCTGGTAGGTATCTGGAAACAAAAACCCCTCCAGGTGGGGAACTGTCTCGGGCAACCAGGGGTATTGATCCTTGGGGATTTGCTCCGTAGCAGCCAAGAAGGCATCCGCAGAAAAAAGCCCAGCCTCCTGAAAATAGGTGGCCATCTGCCTGCGGTTCCAGCCCTCAGGGATGGTGAACGACGTTTGTACGACCTGGCCGCTGCGAATGGTTTCAGCAATAGCGGTCATCGAGTCGACAGGGCTAAGGGCATAGGTGCCGGCCTGAAACCCAGCTTCGGGGTTTTGCCAGGTCTGCCAGCGCGACCACAGCTTCCAGGCTACAGCCGAACGAATCAAGCCTGCCGCCTCCAGGTCTTGGCCAATCTGCTGCCCCGGAGTGCCCGGCGGAATTTGAATCTGCACGATTTGAGCCGCAGTCTCGGCGGTGTTATCACTCACCGGTCGATTGGCCCAGCTCCACCAGGCCCAGCCCTGCCAGGCTGCCGCCCCCGTAGCCAGGGGCAGCAGCAGGCCTAGAAAACTCCACCGAACCCAGCGTGAACTCTTAGTCATAAGCTGTAATCTTGATAACCGTCACCGGGGACGTCTGTATCGTTGTGCATATACTAGACGCCTCAGGGAATTCCATCTCAATCAATAGACTTTATCGGAAATAAGAGAGAAGCCGCCGTAAGCCGACATCGCTGTCGA
>ERZ1066121.2926-NODE-2926-length-10149-cov-6.787993_pt1 | contig 10149 bp, 9 predicted proteins | sample MGYA00382768_ERZ1066121 | MGnify/ENA primary metagenome ERZ1066121 (study PRJEB33369, sample SAMEA5778351) | biofilm metagenome | biome: Industrial cooling water; feature: Water cooling tower basin; material: Biofilm | place: United Arab Emirates | collected... | reverse complement strand
GTGCTCCGGCGCAGGCCGGAGCTTTGGATGTCGAGAGCGGTTTGCCCTGCCACAGCTCCGGCCTGCGCCGGAGCACAGTGGTTTTTGGGAAAGGGCAAAATGGGTCAGGGGATCTGTAAGCCGGGTTCTGTCCATCCCCTCTCGGAGATTGGGCGATCATTCATCTAGGCGGCGGGTTGCCCCGCGCGCTCGAGCAGTCAACCCGGACGGCAGGACCGGAACCGGGTCCTGGGCCGAAACCCGTGCCATCCCTATTCGACCTTGCTCCCGGTGGGGTTTGCCATGCCGCGCCTGTTGCCAGCCGCGCGGTGCGCTCTTGCCGCACCTTTTCACCTTTCGCCTGGCCAAGACCGTGGCGACATATTCTCTGTGGCACTGTCCCTGACCCTGCGCCGTCAAGCGCTTGGCCGCCGGGCGTTATCCGGCACCGTGGTTTCCGTGGAGCCCGGACTTTCCTCCCCCACCCACTTGCATGGACGGCGGCGATCGCCCGATCCCCTGACCTGATTTGCGCCTAGCATACCATGCCGGAAAAAGCCACTGGCCCTTCCCCACCCCGTTCGCCCTGAGCCTGTCGAAGGCAGACGGGGCAGGATTATGGTTGCTAATCCCCCTCGGGCTGGGGCAGCAGCAAAGCGAGCAGGATCGCGCGGCACTCGCCGTCAATCGTCCCGTCGATCAGTTCGGGGCGAAAACGCCGCTGGAATGCCACCGTGGCAGCAAAGCCGTCGGTCACGTCATAACCAAAGCGTTCGAGCGCGAGCAGGAAACCCGCATCCGTCCACATCGGGTCTGTCATCTTCTTCGTCGGACGCGGCAGCGCGAGGCGGCGGCGGGCAAGTTCGTGCCAGGGAAACAGCTCGCCCGGATCCTGCTTGCGCGTGGGCGCAATGTCGGAATGGCCAACGACATTCCCGCGCGTGACACCGTGGCGTTCCTTGATCCCCGCAACCAGCCGGACGATTGCCGCAACCTGCGGGTCGGGAAAGGGCACATAGCCCAGCTCGTGCCCCGGGTTGGCAATTTCGATGCCGATGCTGGCGGAATTGAGGTTGGTGACGCCGCGCCAGTGCGAGCGGCCCGCGTGCCAGGCCCGCTTATCCTCCGGCACCATGCGGACAATCTGGCCATCTTCGGCCACGACATAGTGTGACGACACCTTGGATTCGGGGTTGGCGAGCCATTCGATGGCCGCGTGCGCGCTTTCCATGCCGGTATAGTGCAGCACGATGATCGACACCGGGGCATCGCGGTCATCGAAATTGGGTGACCAGCGGTCAATCATCTCACTCATGCGGGGGGAACTCTGCTGGTCATCCCCCGTGATTGCGTCACCCGGCGCGGCTTTGCAAGGGGGACTGCTGCGCGGTGGCATCTGCTGGTTCGTACAATCCGCGCAAACGGCGGCTGGCGACGAACTGGTCGGTCTGGCCCAGCACGGTTTCGCCCGCGCCCAGCACCAGAAAAGCGTCCCGCGCGGCGAAGCTGCGCAGCCGTGCAAAGGCCTTCTGGCGCGTCAGCGCGGAGAAATAAAGAAGGACGTTGCGGCAAAAAATCAGATCGGCAGGCCGCGTGAGCGGCGGGCGATCGATGAGCAGGTTCTGAACCTCGAAATTGATGCGGCGGCGCAGCTCGGCCTTGACCAGCCAGCCTGCATCCGACTGGTCGAACCAGCGCACCATACGCTGCGCGGGCAGACCGCGCTGGATTTCGAACTGGGAATAAATGCCGGTCCGGGCGCGGGCGACGGCTCGCCTGCTGACATCGGTGCCCACAATCTCGATCTGCCACCTGTCCCACCGTGCGCCGTCCTCCGCCAGCTGCATCGCCAGCGAATAGGCCTCCTGTCCCGTCGATACGCCGCAATGCCAGATCGTCAGCTGGCGCGAGCGGGCATTCACCTCACGCAGGGTTTCAAGCGCGCGGGCGGCAATGTCGTCGAACAACAGATGTTCGCGAAAGAAAAAAGTTTCATTGTTCAGCATCGCGTCGATGACATCATCGAGCAGGCTTCGGTCCGTGCCGTTCACAAGCGCCGCGACAAGCGCGTCCATATCGTCGATCTTGTGCTGTTGCAGCACCGGCTTCAGCGACATCTCGATGCGCCAGATACGGTTCGGCGACAATGTCTGGCCCGTCCGCGCCTCCAGCAGTCCCATCAGGATGCGATAGGCGGAATCACTACCCTCGGTCATCGCCCGCCCCTGCATCGCCGCCGCGGCTTAACAGCACGGCCATCGCATCGGGGTTGAGCACCGCGTCTGCCGTGCCAGCGTTGGCGACTGCGCCAGGCATGCCCCATACCACACAGCTTTCTGGTGCCTGCGCCAGCACTCGCCCACCAGCCGCACGCAGGCGGGCCGCCCCCTCTGCCCCGTCGCGGCCCATGCCACTCAGCACCACCGCAGCCGCGCTGATACCAAAGACATCTCCGACCGAGGCAAACATGGGGTCGGCGGATGGGCAACAGCCATTGGCCACCACCCGGGTGTCGATCAGAATTTCCGCATGGCGACCCACACGGGTCACCATGATATGGCCATCGCCGGGCGCCAAATAGACATGGCGGGGCTGAAGCCGCTGGCCGGTGGCCGCGACGTGGACAGTCCGCTTGCTCGCCATCGCAATCTGCTGCGCATAATAAGGGATGAAGGCGTCCGGCAGATGCTGGGTCAACAGGATCGGCGCGGCAATGCTGCGGTCAAGATTCGCCAGAAAACTGGCAAATGCCGGGATGCCGCCAGTCGATGCCGCCACGGCGATACAGGCGAGCGGGCCTGCTCCGACCTCTGGCAATGCCGCCGCAACCGGGGCAAGGCGGACGGTGCGCTGCCGCACTGACGAGGCGGGACCAGCCGCAAGAGAGCGGATGCGCTGAACCAGCACGTCCGTGAACTGGCCGGAAAAGCTTCCCCGGCCCGGCTTGGCGAGCGTATCGGTCGCGCCCAGCGCCAGCGCCTCAATCACCGCCGGCCCGCCCTCCACGCAATTCGACGACAGCACCAGCACGCGGGCGTGCGAAGCCTCATTCAAAATATGCGGCAGGGCGGCAAGGCCGTTCATCCCGGGCATTTCGATGTCGAGAATGATGACATCGGCGCGGTCGTTCGCCAACCAGCTGAGTGCATCGCCCGCTGAGGCGAAGGCCGCGCAAACATGCATTCCCGGCTGGCTGTCCACGATCCGTTCAAGGACGCTGCGCACGACCAGACTGTCGTCGACCAGCATGACGCGGATCATCCGCTCGCCCGTAACAGGAGCTGGCGACAATGCGCGGCGGCGATGGGCAGAGGTCGGCATCGGTCCGGTTATGCCGTGGTCAGGCGACGCCGACGAGCTGCAGCTTGCCTTCCAGCGTTTCGCGGTCGAACGGTTTCATGACATATTCGTCGGCCCCGGCCGCAATCGCGGCGCGAATATGGTCGATGCTGTTTTCGGTCGTACAAAAGACGACGCGCGGCCGTTCATGGTTGCCGAAATCAAGATCGTTGAACGCGTGGAGAAACTCCATCCCGCTCATGACCGGCATGTTCCAGTCGAGCAGGATGACATCGGGACGATTCGTCCGGCAATGGGCCAGCGCCACTTCGCCATCACCCGCTTCGTCGACTGAAAAGTCCATGCTTTCAAGAATGTGCCGCGCGACCTTGCGAATGACCTTACTGTCGTCGACGATGAGGCAGCTTTTCATGGACCCGGATACCTTCTCGAATTGTCAGTCCGATTTACGGAGAAATAATGGTGATGAGGTTAACCGCAGGCGTGAATTATGCCGCGCGTTGCTGCATCGGCAATGTGACGAGCCGCGCCGGATCGAGTACCAGCAGGGTTGCGCCCTCATGCTCGATCACGCTGTCCGCCAACTCGGTCCATCCTTCCGCCAAGCGGCCACGGACGGCATTTTCCCCGCCGTCGATGAAGCATACATCTTCGATCCGGTCGGCCAGCAGTGCGTAACCGTGCCCGCCAATCTCGACGACGATAACGCGTTGCCCCGGCGTGACGACCGTCGGCGAAATGCCAAGAACGATGTGCGGATCGATCAGCGTCAGGACCCGGCTGCGCAGGGCGAACAGGCCCGCCACATGCGGCGGCGCGCCGGGAACGGCGACAATATCGCCCACGGTCACGACCGATTCAATGATGGCGGAACGCAGTGCTACGCGCGTGTCCGCAATCCGTGCGATCAGATAGAGATTGTTCAAGATCACCCCCTGCCGCGGCGGTTCGCGGCGAGCGCCGCCAACAGGCCGACGCGGTCATAGCGATAGATGCTGTCGTCATTCGCGCCGTGCACCGCGACCGTGGAACGCAGCCGCAGGACCGGGACCGCAGCGCCCGGTACTTCGTCATCGCTGTCGCAGGACATCAACAGGTCTCCGGCTTCTTCGCCGGGAGCGGCAGGGCCAACCGCGACGCGGTAACCCGCCACCTCCAGCATCGGCGCGAGAAAGCTGCGCGCCCATCCCCCGCTGCCGCCAATGACCCGGCACAGCGGCCGTGTAAGCGATGCGGTGATCTGACCCCCATCGGTTTGCGCCATCAGCCAGAAACAGTCGATAAGCTCAACCGGCTCATCGCCGATCAACATGGTACCGATCACGAGGCCCGGTTCGCTCGCAGGACGCATCGACGCCGGACGACGCACGATGTCCAGCACAGCCTCTACCGGATAACAGACGACGAGTTCGCCGTCGGCTATCCGCAGCATTTTGATACGCCCCTCGGTCCGCGGCAGTTCGGCCGCGAAGACGGGCATGATGGTGTCGTCAATACGCGCAAAAATGCCGCCCGCCGATACAAAGAGACAGGATGCCGGAATATCGTCGAGACGGTCGATTGCGGCCAGCGGGACCGCCCGGGCTAGCCCGCCGGTGTCCCGGAACAGCAAGAGCTGGTCGGCGGGGGCCGCGCTGGCGACCGCAGCGGCAGCCTGACCCATTCCTGTCCCGGCCACATCAACATCGATGCCCAATATTTGCGGCAGCGATGCCGTATCAAGCAACAGGACGGGCCTGCCGCTATCGGGCAGCGTCGTGCCCGCATAAAAACCACTGGCCAGGATGGCGGGTGCTGCCGGCTTGATCACCAGTTCCTCATGATCATGCACCGCCGCGACATTCAACGCATAGCAGCGGCTTTCCCCCAACCGCACCAGGATCAGCGCGCGGTCGGCGCTGTCATCGGCCTGGGGCAGGCCCAGCGCCTGTTCCAGCCGGATCATCGCCAGCCGTTCGCCGCGTACCGTGGCATAATCGCCGCCGCCGACGCGCTCGATGCGCACGGCGTCGCTGTCTTCCAGCAGGATTTCGCGAACCACACCGCGCGGGATGGCGAATTGCTGCCCGCCCGCCGACACCATCAGGCCTGAAATGATCGTCAGCGTCATTGGTACGCGCAGTGTGATGGTCATTCCCGCGCCGGGGCGATTGTCGATGTCGACCAGCCCTCCGATGCGTTCGATGTTCGATTTGACAACGTCCATCCCCACGCCGCGTCCGGACAGATTGCTGACCCGCGCGGCGGTTGACAGGCCGGGGGTGAAGATCAGTGCAAGCTGTTCCTTTGCCGACAGTTGCGCGGCTTCCGCGGCGCTGAGGATGCCCGCGGCCACCGCTTTGGCCACCACCCGGTCGACATCGATGCCACGTCCATCGTCGCTGATCATGATATCGATGCGGTTGCCTGACTGGCGTGCCGTAATCGCGATGGTGCCGACCGCCGCCTTCCCCGCCGCGCCGCGTGCTTCGGGGCTTTCCAGACCATGGTCGATGGCGTTGCGGATGATATGGGTCAGCGGATCGCGGATGTTCTCGATCATCTCGCGGTCAAGTTCCACCTCGCCGCCTGCGGTAATCAGTTGCGCCTGCTTGCCCAGCTCACCCGCAATGTCGCGGACGATGCGCGGCAGCGGCGCGAACAGGCGTTCAACACGCTGCATGCGCATCTGGCTGACCGACTGGCGCATCGTGGCGACCGATTCGGACAACCGGTCAAAGGCGGCGGTGACATGCGCGTCGCGGACATGGGCACGCAGCATGCGGGCAAACTCGTTGCGGGCAAGCACCATGTCGGTGATCCCCGTCATGACGCTATCCAGCAGCGGCAGCGGCACACGAATCGACCGCCAGCTTGCCATGGCATCGTTGAGCGCCGCATCGCTCGCGACATCCTCGTGCGATTGCGGTGCTGACGCCGCCGGCACGCTGGTGGCGCTGGCCGCAGCGTGAAGCGCACTAATGACATCGTCATCGTTACCTGCGGCCTCGGAGCCTGCCGCGCCGATGCTCTCGGTCAAATCCGCCAGCCGGTCGATGATCGCCAGCACGCCCGACACCAGCGCCCGGTCGGCCGAGCGCTGCCCCCGGCGAACCATGTCAAGCGCATCCTCCGCCGCATGCGCGAGCGCGGTCACGCGCGGCAAGGTAAGAAAGCCAGAGCTGCCTTTTACCGTGTGTACAAAACGGAAAATCGCATCGAGCCGGTCCTGGTCGGCCGGATTGGCTTCCCACGCCACGATCGCGCCAGCGATTTCCGCCAGCATTTCCCCCGTCTCGCCCAGAAAATCGCCGAGCAGTTCGTCCATGGCCCCATTCCGTATGCCGTTGATACAGCGGTTCTGACGGAAAGTGGTTAAGGACGTCTTTACCCTGCAGAACGGTTCGTCCGGCAGGCGGATCAGACGGTGTCTGGCGTCAGCCCGAAATCACCGCGCCGACGAGCAGCGACGTCGGCGTTTCGCGCGCCAGCATTACCTTGCCCGCATTGGCCGCCGCCACCGCCTGAACCAGCACGGCAGGTGCGGTGCGCGACGTCATGTCGCCTTCGGCCGCGCCATAGGTCAGGATGCGTTCGACGTCGCTGTCGAGGAAGATGCGCTCCGCCTCGACATGCAGGGCAATCTCGATCGTGTCGCCGCGCATTTCGCAGCCGATGTCGAGCCGCCCGCCGCGTACCAGTGCGTCGACCAGTAAAAACGCCAGATTGAGGATGATCTTGACCGCCGGTTTGGGCAACGGCGCATCGTCGATCATCCAGTTCAGCGTAATGGGGCGGGTGTCGCCGATAATCCCCTCGATCGCCGCACGCGCCTCGCCTGGAGGTACCATGTCACCGAATCCGCCTGCTGAACCAAAAGCGAGGCGAAAGAATTTCAGCTTGTTCGCCGAAGTCCGTGCGCTTTGGTCGAGCAATTCCAGGCAACGTGCGCGCATTACCGCATCCTGTTCATCGGCGAGCAGTTCAAGGCCGTTGGCAAAAGCGCCCACAGGGCTGAGCAGATCGTGGCACAGGCGCGAGGCGAGCAGGCTGGCAAATTCAACGCGGTCGGTGGTCATCGATAATTCCTGAGAGAGTGGTCAGCGGCTTTTCTGCCTGACGCGGCTCGCCGAAACGGGCCGCCTATTAACGATAAGCTCTGCGCCCTAGGCCAGCGGATTCGGCGGGGCAAGCGCCATCCACCGCAACATGCTCTTGAAACGCGCTCGGCTCGTCCCACTTTGATGGGGATGGAGGGGGACGACATCATTTCCGTGGCGCTTGACGCCGAACTTGCGGGTGAGCGGCTCGATCGCGCGCTGGCGGGCGCGTTGCCGATGCTATCGCGGGAGCGGGTGAAAAACCTTATCAAGGGGGGACGCGTCACCCTTGGTGATGGCACAGTGCTGTGGGATCCTGCGGCAAAGGCGGGGCGGTCGGGACGACTGGCCGTACGGCTACCCGCCGCCGCCCCGGCCCATAATATCGCGCAGGACATGGCGCTCGTCGTGGCTTTTGAGGACGAGCATCTGATCGTCGTCGACAAGCCTGCGGGGATGGTCGTCCATCCGGCGGCGGGCAATGCCGACGGGACGCTGGTCAATGCGCTGCTCCACCACTGCGCCGGACAATTGTCGGGCATCGGCGGCGTCGCACGCCCCGGCATTGTCCACCGCATCGACAAGGATACCAGCGGGTTGATCGTTGCCGCCAAGCACGACCGCGCGCACGAGGGACTGGCCAAGCAATTCGCAGTGCACAGCATCGATCGTCGCTATCTCGCGGTGGCGGCGGGACGCATCGTGCCGCCAGCGGGCTCAGTCGATGCCGAACTGGCGCGCTCATCCGTCAACCGCAAGAAAATCGCAGTCGTTGAAGCCGGGCGCGGCAAACGCGCGGTGACGCATTATCGCAGCATCGAACCGTTACGCGACGCCACGCTGGTGGAATGCCGCCTCGAAACCGGGCGCACGCATCAAGTTCGCGTACACATGATGCACATCGGTCACCCGCTGGTCGGCGATCCGGTCTATGGCCGTGGTCGCGGCGGCGCGGGCGCAGCGGCACGCCGTCTGGGCTTTGTCCGTCAGGCGTTGCACGCGGCGCATTTGGGGTTTATTCATCCAGTAACAGGACAGCAAATTGGCTGTGACAGCGCGATTCCGCTGGATATGCGGGAACTTGTCGACGAATTGCGCGTTTAGGTTGCAAAGAAAAATCTATCTTGGCGCTGCCATAATCGGGGCGCATCATACAGGCTCTTCAGGGAAGTTTGATCATGGCACATAGCAGCAATGTCCCGGCAACCATGCCCGTCCTGTCGGGCGAAGCGAGCCTCAATCGTTATCTGGCCGAAATTCGCAAATTCCCGCTGCTGACAGCTGAGCAGGAATATATGCTGGCCAAGCGGTATCAGGAACATGAGGATTCGGCGGCCGCCGCACAGCTGGTAACAAGCCACCTGCGGCTCGTTGCCAAGATCGCCATGGGCTTCCGCGGCTATGGCCTGCCGGTCAGCGAGCTGATTTCGGAGGGCAATATCGGCCTAATGCAAGGCGTTAAAAAATTCGATCCTGATCGCGGCTTTCGCCTGGCGACTTACGCCATGTGGTGGATTCGCGCATCGATTCAGGAGTTCATCCTGCGCAGCTGGAGCCTCGTGAAGATGGGCACCACTGCAGCGCAGAAAAAGCTGTTCTTCAACCTGCGCCGGATGAAGAACAACCTTGAAGCGTTCGAGGATGGTGATCTTAGCCCCGAACATGTCGCCAAGATCGCGACCGACCTGGGCGTGAGCGAGGATGACGTGGTCAGCATGAACCGCCGCATGGCAATGGGCGGCGACACGTCGTTGAATGTTCCCATGGGCGAGGATGGCGACAGCCAGTGGCAGGATCTGCTTGACGACGATGGTCCGCTTCAGGACGAACGCGTCGCCGATGCGCAGGAACGCCATGTCCGCCACGCGCTGCTGAACGAGGCGCTGGAGTCGCTCAACGACCGCGAGCGCCACATCCTGACCGAGCGCCGCCTGACTGATGACCCCAAGACGCTCGAAGATCTGAGCCAGGAATATGGCGTCAGCCGCGAACGCGTCCGTCAGATCGAGGTACGCGCGTTTGAAAAACTGCAAAAGGCGATGATGACCATTGCGGGCGAGCGGCGGCTACTGACGGCTTAAGCGGCTTCTCGCGTATTGGGATTCGCGCGAAGCCGCGAAGCCGCAAAGATTCAGGCAATCGCGGCGAAGCGGCCTTATTTCCTCGTGTTGAAGGAATAAGTTCGCTTCGCGGTTTTCCGCTATGTTTTTGTGTTTTCGTGCCTTTGTGTCTTCGTGCCTTTGTGTCTTCGTGCGAACAAAAATTCCTGCGCCGAAAACAGCTTGTCCAACCCTTCGCGGCTTCGCGCGAACCAATTCTTGCCCTCTTGCACGCCTGCGCTAAACCCTGTGCATGGCGATGCTTTCCGCTTTCGATCCTGAACCCGCTCCTGCCCCTACCCCGCCCGGCAAGCGGCAGCGCGGATGGCTTGCGCCGCTGCGCTGGCTCCTCTGGTTCGTCATTGGTTCGATCGCCTGGGTGCTGCTTTACGCCGTCGTGCCGCCGCCGGTGACGCTGACGATGGTGCTCGACGGCAACGGCATTACGAAAGACTGGATGAGCATCGACGAAATCGATCGCGATATGGTGCGCGCGGTCATCGCGGCGGAGGATGGAAAATTTTGCAGCCATGATGGCTTCGACCTTGAGGCGATCGAAAAGGTGAAGCAGCGGATCGAACAGGGACGCAAATTGCGCGGCGGCGGTTCCACGATCAGCCAGCAGACCGCCAAAAATGCGTTCTTGTGGCAGGGCAGCGGCTGGACGCGCTATATCCGCAAGGTGCCGGAGG
>ERZ1066121.2924-NODE-2924-length-10152-cov-7.782411_pt1 | contig 10152 bp, 9 predicted proteins | sample MGYA00382768_ERZ1066121 | MGnify/ENA primary metagenome ERZ1066121 (study PRJEB33369, sample SAMEA5778351) | biofilm metagenome | biome: Industrial cooling water; feature: Water cooling tower basin; material: Biofilm | place: United Arab Emirates | collected... | reverse complement strand
TGGCCGAGCGCGCGCAGGGGGATCGCAATGAGTGACCTCAACGAACTGCGAACCGCCGTTGCTGCCTACCTTGAGCCGGCAAAGTGCCCAAAGCTGGACGCGAAACTGGCGATTGCCGTCATTGAAGCGGCAATCAAGGCCTGTGAGTCTCCGCGCCTCACGCCCGACAGGGAGCGGGTGGCGAAACACCTAGCCGCGATGAATGAGCACGAGGAAGACGCCCCCTTTGTGTGGCGCGAATACCTCCCACAAGCAGACGCCGCTATCGCGGCAATGGGGGAGCCATGAGCATCGAACTGCCGGCGCTGAAACTGCCGTCGCTGCCAAGCCTGCCCTCGCGCTCAATGGCCGACCATGAGCGGTACATCATTGAGCTGCGCGAAGTGATGCGGAGTCGAGAGCGGCTTCTTGAAGCCCGCGAGCGCATCCTCATGGCGCGGATCGCGGAGTTGGAGGCCGAAGTCGCCGAGCTTCGTGCAGCAGTCAGCGATTCAATACTCGATGCGCGCGAAGCGGAAGAAAGGGCGGGATTGTGAGCGAACCGTCGCCGTGGCTGTCTGCCGAGGAGGTCGGTGTTCTAACCGGCCTCGCAGCGCGGTCGTGGAAGGCTCAGTGCCGCAAGCTGGCGGCGATGGGTGTGCCGTTCCGACCGAACGGCGCTGGCCGTCCGCTGGTCGAGCGCGCTGCCGTGCTGAATGCCGACGCCAAGCCGAAGGCGAAGCGCGGCCCGAATTGGGGGGAGGTCGGTGGGAAGGCGAAGGCAGCGTGATCGGCACCTGCCGAGGTCGATGTTCCTGCGCGCAGGGACGTACTACTTCGTCCGCGCGAACAAGTGGACGAACCTCGGCAAGGACTACGGTCGGGCACTGATCCAGTACGCTGGGATCGTCGGCGAGCGCGTGCAGGTGACGACGGTGCGGGATGCAATCTCGCACTACCTCGAAAGCAGCGCGAAGCGGCTCAAGCCCTCGACGCTGGAAGGCTATCGGAACAGCGCGGCGAACCTGTGCAAGGTGTTCGGCGAAATGGCGCTTGGCGACGTCGAGCCCTCGCACGTGTACCGCTACCTGGTGGAGCGCGGGGATGTGCAGGCGAACCGGGACAAGGCGCTCCTGTCGGTGACGTACACCCATGCCCGCCGCATCGGCGCGTTCAAGGGCGACGACCCGGCCAAGGGGCTGCAGTACCGCAACGCCGAGAAGCCCCGACGCCGCTACGTGACCGACGAAGAGTTCGCCGCCCTCGTGGCCGCGAGCCCGCCCAAGCTGTCCGCCGTACTGCGCGTGACCTTCCTCGCCGGCCTGCGGATCGGTGACGCCCTGGCGCTCCGCATGGACGACCTGACGGACGAGGGCATCGCGTACCAGCAGGGGAAGGCCGGGGCTCGCCTCGTGGTCGAGTGGACGCCGGAGCTACGCGAGGCCGTGGACGACGCCAAGCGGGCGTTCCGGCGCTTCGGGCGCGTGCATCTGTTCGAGGGGCGGCAGACGCGAACCAAGCCGGCCGGGCCGTACACAGTGAGCGGCCTGCGGGCGAACTTCCGGCGCGCGCTGGCAAAGGCTGGGCTTCCGCACATGACGCTGCACGACCTGCGCCGAAAGGCCGGAAGCGACGTGGAGGGCGATCATGCGATCAAGCTGCTCGGGCACGCCGACGCGAAGGTGACGAAGCGCCACTATCGGGCGCGGGCAGAACGGGTGAAGCCCGTCCGGTGACTTCCAATATGGGGAGGGTGCTGCGCGTGGTTAACGCTTCTCAGAGCCTCGGATTTTCCGAGTATTGGAAGCGATCAATGTCCCGGAATGCAGTAGCGGCGCGGCTTCCGGCGCGACTGCAACATGAGACTGTTAATCAGGGGGTCGTTGGTTCGAGTCCAACTTCGGGCGCCAAACGCCAGTGTGAAAGAAAAAGCCCGCGGAAGCGGGCTTTTTCTGGTTTTAGGAGCGAGGAAACGACATTCTACCAGCACTGCGCCTGACTTCCTGTCGAGGCAAATCCCTTGACGTTGCGCTCGTCCAGAGTGAGCACGCCGCAGGGGTGCTGATCTTGGCCGCCCGCCGACAGAGGCGTAGCCGTCAGATCGAACTCGGTTCGTGAGGGTGTCTGGACCCGAATGTCGTAATAGGTCGTGCCGGTACGGGGCGACGCTAGGAACGGCAAGTTGCAATTCGCGTAGGAGTTGTTCGCCGCAAAGCAGCGCTCCATGAACTGGGCAAGCTCGAGCATATCGGCCTGCGCCTGCCCCAAGCGGCCCTTACGCACCTGTGCCTGATAGGACGGATAAGCGACGGCCGCGAGAATGGCAATAACCGCCACGACGATCATCAGTTCGATGAGGGTGAATCCTGAGCTGGTACGGACGGTCATGGCGTTCTCGAAAAATTCGGGGCGGCGGTCATGCCGCCCCGAGGTTGTGGTTTAACTCTATAGCCGTGATCAACGAACCTGCCGCCAAGACTGGCGCCCGCACACCTGCGGCTCGCCGCCAAAGTCCTGGTTACCGATGGGGTTGCTGATCGAGCACACCAAATCGGTCGGCGGACCGCAGGTGCCCGCGATGGCACACGCGCAGGCCTCGTAGTCGACATTGAACGTGGCGTCATCGGGATTCGGACTGCCGCACGCCGTCGCAACCGCTGCCGGGTCTGCGATGGCCGGGCACTCCGGATCAATGCCTCGACGGCATGGGCGCTGCGGCTGCACCACCGAGCTGCCCGTCACCGGCGCGCCCGACGCCCGGGTCAGCAGCCCGCCGCAGTTCGCGGTCGCGCAGACCACGTCACCTCCCGGGCGCTCCATGCGGTTCAACACCGGACCGCCCGAGAGCCGGTCAAGGCGATAGCCCCAGCTCCTCAGGCCGGGCGTGCAGACGCCGGTCCCGGCAGGCTCCGACGTTGGGATGGTAATGCTGTCACCGATGATGCGCGGCTCGCCGATAAAGCGCTCTCCCGTAGGCTGCGGCGCACCAGCGACCTGGAGGTCGAGGAACCAGCCGTTCTGGGTAGAGAAGTCAACGCGATTGTTCGACAGCGTGCGACCGATGCTGTCACCGCTACCAAACTCTCCGGTAATCGTCTGCTGACGTAGCGATGCGCGCGTCAAGTTGCCGCTGCCAGAGCCTGGGCGATCCCACACGCCGTAGAACGTCTGCAGCTGCTGCGGAGAACCAAATACCGCATCGGTGTCCGTGAGATAGCTGCCGGTACCGAAATGCACCATCACGCCGTCGGAAGGCCCACGCGAAACAGCGATACCTCCGGTGATCGGCTGCGGATTACCGCCCGAATCGCGGGCCTCGAACAGCGGTTCGCCCGAGAACGCTACACCCCATGCCGAGCTTGCGCCTGACAGATTGAACTTCCAGAGGTTGCCGACGTAGTCGCCTCCATACACAGCGTCGACCTTGCCATTGCCGTCGGTATCCGCCAACGCGATGCGCATCAAGCCATTGGCGAAATCGCCGCCGTCATCGGCCATGATCTTGCGCTCGACGATGCCCGAGCTCAGGTTCACCACGAACAGGCCGGCGTTCTGGTTGTCACTGTTCACGCCGTTCGCGAACACGGCATACCAGTTGTTGTCTTCCGCGAGCATCACCTCGACACGTCCAGCCGCTTGGCCGAGGTCGGGATCCGTCGTCGGCATCTCCCACAGCACGTTCGTCTCTCCAAACGACGCGGTGTTGGAGACATCGAGCGCAAACACGGACCGGCCGCCACGCCCCATGTTGCCGAGCAGAACCGTGCGCCAGGTACCGTCGACGACCGCATCAGTGGCGTTCAGTTCGCCGTCAACGTAGTACCGATGCTGATAGTTCTGATACAGCAGCTGCCCCATCTCACGCAGCGCACCGTTGGGAACGAACGCGAACAGCTCGACGCCCGTGTCCGCATGGAAGGCGTGCATTTTTCCTGCATTGCCACCGACAAAAACGGTGGGAGTGAAGGTGGAGCGCTTCGTTGCGCGATAGGCGCGATACGCGGCGCCTTCGGGGTCCGGCAGCGAATCGAATGCCGTGTAGAAAGTGTTGCGCGTCTCGACCTCGGCCGGAGAATTGATGATGGAGCCGATCCGTCCGCTGCGCGAGCGGAAGCCCAGTGGATTGACGGAGTCGTTGACCCGCTCGAGTGCTTGGTCGCCGCGCAGATAATCGTAGGCGTTCGCCATGGTATAACCGGCCGTGAACGTCGCCGAAAACGCGGTCGATGTGACGCCGATCGCCGAGGCACGCGCTGCCTCCGTGCTCCCGAAGTTGGCCGCCTGGAAAGGCACCACCGAGCGGGTATCACGAGGGCCGGGTGTCCGCGTTGCGAGGATCTTCCGAGCATTTGCGGCAGGAAGCATGCTTTCCGCAGACCAGAGACGCGCACCGGTCGAACCATCCGCATTGATGCGGAAGGCTTCCACATTGCCGATCCAGTCACGCCCGTTGTTGCGGACATTGAATCCCGTCGAGTACGTGGCCGAATCCGCACCGACGCGGGGACCCGCGACAGGCGGCGTGCCGACCGGCTCCGTGGCGTCGAGAACCGAATTCACCACGTCCTGCATGGCGCGCGTCACGTCGAGCGGATTACGCGCGCTGGTGAACGTTCCGTAGCTGTTGACGGCGGCGTGCCAGATATCGTCGATGTTGGACGGCTGCTGGTTGGTCGTTCCCGTCGCGGTCCACACCGGGTAAGGCGTAGCGAACGCGTCGCGCGGCAGGGCGGGAGGCGTCGGCCGCTTCCACTCGTCGCCCTCGAGGCTCAAGACCACGCCGTGGAAGTTCATGTGCAGATTGCGGTTGCAATTCAGCGTCGGTGAGGGATTGCCGCCGTCGCACTCCTCGCGGACCTGCACGAGACCCGCAGGCATGTCACCAGAGCGGAGGCGGTTCTCATAGCCTCGCCGTGCGATGTCTGCCAAAGTGTTGGAGTGCGTATCAGCAAAAGGAGCGCCATCGTCGCCATCTACGTTGCCGACGTTCGGCCCTCCCGATTCGTTGGTAAAGCCGTCGGTGAACAGCATGCCCGCATTGATCTGGCAGGCCACCTGCACGGGAGCATTAGCATCCGTCCGGTTGAACTGGTCGATCATTCGACCCGTCGCCGAGCGGTTCGGCGTGCCGCCGCCAGCCGGCAGGGTGATGATCTGGTCGTAGAAATCGCGGCGCGTCGTGCTGCCCTCGGCAAGATCCCGCATCGTGACCGTTGGATTGGTGTCGTTGATGCGGAAGTAGCCGGCCCGCATGAAGTACACGTTGTCCAACGCACGCGTCATACCGGCGATCGTCGCGCGGGTGCGGTTACCGTAGTACGTGTACCAGTTCGCGAAGTTCTGGATCGTCTTATTGTAATCGTCCACGTTGAGGAAGTTCTCAGCGCGCAGCTCATACTTGTGCAGGCTCACGCCGTTGCCGCCTGCGTTCGCGACGGTAACCCGCTTCGTCTCGTCGAACCCCGTTGGCGCAGGCTTATCAACCGTTCGATACACGACCGCCGGGAAGTAGCGGATGTTGTATTCGCAGAATCCGCCGCCCGCCTGCGTAACGGTGTGATCGGCAGCCAGCGTGATCCAGACATTGCGCGTCGCCGCCGTGGTGCCGAGGCCACCGCAGTCCTGATCGACATTCACCTCCGTACCGGCTGGCAGCACCATTCCGTAGAAGAAGCCAAACTCTTCGTCGTCGGTTGTCGTGCTGCGGAGGGCGGTAAAGTTAAATGTGCGCACCGGATTCGGCCCAGGCACGCCAGCGCTGCCATTCGGGCGAGGGTCGGAACGGGCTGCCGTAATCGGGGAGTTCGGCAGACTGCTGCCGTCGTCTTCCGCCCAAGGGGTGTACGTGACGCCGGGATCGAACCACTGTGCGTTAAAATCCGGCGAGCGGAGGAACCCGAAGAGATCCAAAGGCGGCACTGCAACATCGTTGCCGCCGTTGCGCATTCCATTCGGGATCAGATGAAGATATCGGGGCCTCTCACCGGCCTGATTAGTGTTGCCATTGCCGTTCCGGTCAAAGCCCAGCTCATACAGATCGCTGGTGTCGCCATCACCATTGAGATCCGCGGGGTAGCCGCCACCATGACCGCGATTACGCAAGACCCCTGGAGCCGAAAAAAAACCGTTGGCGGTTGGGGTTGCGAGCTCGTTCGGGTTCCACAGCGGACTCTCGAAGACTACCGGCAGGGCCATTTCGAAACGCATCGAGCCGGAATCGTCGACCGCCATGATGAATGCCGGTTTGACGCGGTTGGTCACGTAGAGCGGCTCTTGTGAAATCATCAACGGGGTCGCGGCCATTGCCGGCGCGGACAAACCCGCCGAAACGGTCAACGCGGCAACGCAGAGCGCGGTGAGCTTGGGAGTAATCTTCATGTTCAAGGCCTCGCAGCCGGGGGAACAACGTAGACGGTCTCGATTACGACGACCGAGGTGGGATCATTACCAACGTCGCGGTCAGCGGCGGCGGCCAGAAGCTGGTAGTCGAATTCGCCCGGAGCGGGGATACCACCCTCTTCGGTCGGATCGATCGGTCGCGACCCTGGGCAGGAGCCGCCCACGATCTTTCGTACTTGAGAAGCAGGCACGTTCACGCCGGGTTCAAGGGTGTTCGCCCAAGTCGTCGCGTCGCCGAGACAATAGTTCTCGGAGCGAAGTGCGTTGGTGTCGAACGAACGCTGCAGCTCGAACTCGCTCTGACGCAGAAGCCCTTCGGCCCGCTGGAAGGCCAAAGCGAAGTCATTGAAGTTCGTCGCCATACGCTGTTGGAGCGACGCCACCTGCATCCCTGCAACACCGATAAGAGTGAGCAGCAACAGCATGATCATCGCGACATACAGCGCCGCGCCGCGCTGACGAGATCGGTATGCGAAGGATCGGGAAGAGTTCTGATTCATAGCTCAATTACCGAACAGGCGATTGCGAAGCGCAATCGTTGTTTCGTAGGGGCGGCGGAGGATCGCTTCGTCCGGATTATTCGTGACTGTGACGCCGACGACCTGCAGGTCTCCGCTGGCCGCTTCGCGATCCGGAGAACCAGCGCGCTCCGGACTGCGCAACACCAGTCCCATCTCGACGCTGGCAACTTGGCGCCAGCGCTCCGCGATGGCGTTGTAACCCACCGCACCGGCGGCGACCGTTTGCGCAGTCACGTAATCCTCGATCGCCCCGTCGCCATCCGTGTCGCGACCGTACAGCACTTGCATGGTGTCGACGCCTTCCACGAGCTCCTCGCTCGCGCCCCAGGCACCGTTGACGAATCGCGCGCGATACAAGGATGGAACGCCGTCAGCCGCGCGGACTGCGACGTAATAGACGAAGGAATCGGCGCGGAACAGTTGAGTGGTATTCGCAGTGAAGTCAGAGATCGGCGGCCCCGAGCCACCCTGCGACGTGTTGAAACCCGATGCAAGATTGCTCCCGCCGGCCGACACCGGGAAAACGCCGCCCGTCGCTGGCCCGCGCGCCTGGAACACCGCAGCTCGCTCGCAAGATGCCATGCCGTAATAGCGACCGTTTTCGATCAGCGCGTTGCTGGATGCGAGAATCGCGACACTGCCCGGCTGGGAGATCGCCGGGCGGATGTTGGCCACCACCGGCGCGCCGTCGCCGCTGAAAAGACGAAGCACAACGAGATCCGACCCGGGGCGAGGAGCTGGATTAAGCCCGGTACTCCCGGTGAGGGCAGAATCCAGCGCCGGCACCCAGCCTCCCGTCGGCGTTGAGACGTTCACCGCACCCCCACGCGCAGTTCCAACCGCTTCGAAGCCCTGTATAGGAATATCGAAGCGAAGCGGAAACGGCGCCGCACCGTAGTTCCCCGCATCTCGGTTTGCGTTGGTCAGAAAGAAAGAGTCCAGGAACGCATTTGGCTGACGAGCGTTGCGGGCGCGATCATTGGAGCAACCCATGTGCCCGGCCATGCGGATGTCGCGCTGCAGGAAATCCGTGGCGAAGCGGCTACCTTCCTGCACGCGCGCCAGACCGGTCGTAGTCTGGTAGGCAAGACGCGACGCGCCGAATACCTGGATCAGGCCCAGAAGCAGGAATGCCGACAGGGCAACAGCGATCATCAGCTCCACGAGCGACACACCCAACTGGCGTGAAGCGATTTCGATTTCATCCTTCACAGACCACTCCGAGCGACGATGACGTTGGTGGTGCCGGTGCAGCCCGTCGTGAACAGCGCGGCGAATTCCGGGGTTCCGCTGAGCGCGCCGCCTCGTGGATCGCACCACTCGATACGAACTTCAACCGTCGCGGACACTGCAACGCCTGGTGCTGCAGGAGCCGTCGCCGAAGTCACGGTCACCCGGCCGCGAGCGTCCGGAATCGCTCGGCGGACCGCGCAGACCCATTCATTGCGATCCGCAGCCCAACGCTGGGCAGGCAAGGGCGCGCCCGCCGCACACCAGCCAGTCCTGCCATTGCCAGAGAAGGCGTTCTCGCGAATCAGCGCGTACTGGCTGGCCTGCCGCCGGTTGGCGCGCACCATATCCATCATTTCGTACACCAGCATCGTCGCCTGACTGCGCTCATTGGTCGTTTGCGCAGCCCTCAAGGACGTGGACTGAAGCAAAGCCATCCCGAGCAGGCCGACGCTGAGGATAACGACCGCGATCATGACTTCAAGCAAAGTGAAACCGCGTTGTCGCTGATTGACGGCAGTGGGGTTTTTACTGGAGATCACGGGCAATTTCCCTTCGAAATCCGGACCATGCCACCGCCCAATACCTCCAGCGTCCGACGGAAGGGTTTACCCGTCGCGCACGCCTCCGGCTGGAGGATGATGCTCGTGGCGCCAGACGCGACCGTGCCGCGTGGAGAGAATCGGATCGGCGTGGAGCCCGGCGCCGTCTGCTTGTAGAGCGCCTGCTGCCGCCGCAGCACCGGCTCCGTCGGATCTTCGCGCGTGCCATTGGCGTTGCGATCGGCCCAAACGATCCAGCCGTCCGCCCAAGTGCCGCCGCATGCCGATCCGTTCGTGCTCGGGCACATCACTGCGCCGCGGTTGCTGCGCATCGCCTCCGACCGTGCGAAAGCCACCGAAGCCATGAACTCGTTGCTGGTCGTCGCCACACGGTTCGATTGCAGGGCCGTGGTGAAGCTCGGCAGGGCGATCGACCCGAGGATGGCAATGATCGCGACGGTGATCATCAGCTCCAGCAGGGTGATGCCTTGCGAGGCATGTAGCGGGATACGGGACATGAACGCCTTCTCGTTTTTCACGCCGAAACCATAGCAATGCCCCACCTCCCTGTCCCCGGCCACCCGACGACCGGCGGCCCCGGGGGGACGAGCGTCGCGGCGGCGCAGCAAAGCGCGACCGGGGTCGCAGCAGGGAGGCCGCCCGGGGGAACAGCGACCCGCCCCCCCCTTCCCGCTCCTCCGGCCGTCGGCCCGGCTCAGGCCACCACGCGGTAACAGGGCTTGTACTCGCCCGACATCTTCATCCGGCGCTGCTCGACGAAGGCGCGGAGCAGGTCGTCGAGGCTGGCCATGATGGCCTTGTCGCCGTGGATCTCGAACGGGCCATGCTGCTCGATGCGGCGCATGCCCGGCTCCTTCACGTTGCCGGCGACGATGCCCGAAAAGGCGCGGCGCAGGTCGGCGGCGAGCTCATGCACGGGGCGGCCGAAGTGCAGGTCGAGGGCCGCCATGGCGGCGTGGTCGGGATCGAACGGCTGCTGGAAGGCGAACGGGATCTTCAGCGACCAGTTGAAGAAAAAGGCGTCGCGATTGGCGATGCGGTGCTCGCGCACCTTCTTCATGCCGTCCTTCATCGTCTTTGCCACGGCGACCGGGTCGTCGACGATGATCGTGTAGAGCTTCGCGGCCTCGTCGCCGAGGGTCAGGCGGATGAAGCGGTCGATCTGCTCGAAGTACGCGGCCGAGGCCTTCGGGCCGGTGAACACCAGCGGGAACGGCGCGCCGGCGTTGTCGGGGTGGAGCAGGATGCCGAGCAGGTAGAGGATCTCCTCGGCGGTGCCGACGCCACCCGGGAACACGATGATGCCGTGGCCGAGGCGCACGAAGCCTTCGAGACGCTTCTCGATGTCCGGCATGATCACCAGCTGGTTGACGATCGGGTTCGGCGACTCGGCGGCGATGATGCCGGGCTCGGTCATGCCGATGTAGCGCGGGCTGCGGTGGCGCTGCTTGGCGTGCGCG
>ERZ1066121.2923-NODE-2923-length-10153-cov-7.638641_pt1 | contig 10153 bp, 7 predicted proteins | sample MGYA00382768_ERZ1066121 | MGnify/ENA primary metagenome ERZ1066121 (study PRJEB33369, sample SAMEA5778351) | biofilm metagenome | biome: Industrial cooling water; feature: Water cooling tower basin; material: Biofilm | place: United Arab Emirates | collected... | reverse complement strand
CATAGCTGCCGGGCGCGTCGTCCAGCGCCGGGAGCTTGCCCTTGCCCGGCACGCGCGCGCCCTTGGCGCTGACCTTGTCGGGCGCGCGCGCCTCCAGCCAGCCGATCCAGTCGGGCCACCAGCTCCCCTTTGTTTCGGTCGCGCCCGCGATGAACTCCTCAAGCGACCCGGGCGCGTTCTCGTTCACCCAGTATTGATACTTGCCCGCCGCCGGCGGGTTCACGACGCCCGCGATATGGCCGGAGCCCGCCAGCACGAAGCGCACGGGCCCCGCGAAATGGTCGGTGATCTTCCAGACGCTCTGCGCGGGCGCGATATGGTCCTCGCGGCCCGCCTGCACGTAGGTGGGCGTGGTCACCTGGCGCAGGTCGAGCGGCACGCCCAGTACGGTGAGCGCCTTGGGCACGACCAGCTTGTTGTCACGGTACAGGTCGGTCAGGTAGCTGCGGTGCCACTTGGCGGGCAGATTGGTCGTGTCGCCGTTCCAGTGGAGCAGGTCGAACGCCGGATAATCATTGCCCAGCAGATAGTTGGACACGACATAGTTCCAGATCAGGTCACGCCCGCGCAGCAGGTTGAAGGTCGCGGCCATGTAGCGCCCGTCAAAATAGCCTTCGGGCGCGAGGCTCTCGAGCAGCTTGAGCTGGTCGTCATCGACGAAGTTCCTGAGGTCCCCCGCATGGCCGAAATCGACCTGCGCGGTGAAGAAGGTCGCGCTCGCGACCGCATCGGCCTTGCCCCGTCCCGCCAGCACGGCGAGCGTGGCGGCGAGCGTGGTGCCTGCCACGCAATAGCCGATCGCGTGCGTCGCCCGCACGCCCAGCAGGTCGCGGACCGTCTCGATCGCGTCGATCTGCGCGGCGACATAATCGTCCCAGACCACGTCCTTGTGGCTCGCATCGGCCGACTTCCAGCTGACCATGAACACGGTCAGCCCTTGCGCCACCGCCCAGCGGATGAAGCTCTTCTCGGGCGTGAGGTCGAGGATGTAGAAGCGGTTGATCCAGGGCGGGAAAATCACGACCGGCGTTTCGAACACCTCGGTCGTGGTCGGGCTGTACTGGATCAGCTCGTAAAGCGGCGTGCGCTTGACGACCTTGCCCGGCGTGGTGGCGAGGTTGCGTCCGACCTCGAACGCGCCCTCCTTCACATGGGTGAGCTGGCCCGCGCGCATGTCGCGCAGCATGTGCTCGAGGCCCTTCAGCAGGTTCTCGCCGCCCGTTTCGAGTGTCTTCCGGAGCACCTCGGGGTTGGTGAAGGCAAAGTTGGACGGGCTGAGCGCGTCGACCAGCCCCTGGGTCGCAAAGCGCATGCGCTCGCGCGTCGCTTCGTCCACTCCGTCCAGCCGGTCGACCGAGCGCAGCATCTGGTCGGCGATCAGCAGGTAGCTTTGCCGGATCAAGTCGAACAGCGGATGCTGCTGCCATTCCGGCGCGGCGAAGCGCTTGTCGCGCGGCGCGGGCGACGCGGGCTCGGCCGCGGCACCCGGGGCGAGGAAGCGCGTCCAGAGCTGGATGCTTTGCGACCAGAAGTCGGTGGCCGCCTGCATCATCGCCGCTGGGTCGCCGAACGACGGCGCAGCGGGCGCGAGCGCGGGTGCTTTGGCGGCCACCTCCAGCCCATGCTCCATCATCAGCTGCTGCGCGCGCCCCATCACCCAGGTCCAGCGCTGCATGTCGTCAAGCGTGGGCAGGGGCGCGGGGGCCACCTCCGGTTGCGTGCCGGCCATCGAGTCTCTCCTTGCCCTGCCGCCCTAGGCCGGTTCGAGGGCGGAGTCAGCCGCTTGCGTGGCGGCGCGCGCCTGCCCATCTGCCCGGGCGATGCCGCTCAAGTCTGAGATCTGCCCGCTCTGCGCCAAGCCGGCGGACCCCGCCTTCCGGCCCTTCTGCAGCCGCGGGTGCAAGAGCCGCGACCTGCTCAACTGGCTGGGCGAGGGGTACCGCGTGCCGGGCCCCCCGGCCGCCTCGGAGAACGGGCTGGACAGCGCGGACGACCCCTCGCTATAGGCCGCGCCTTCGCGACGCCGCAGCGCCCGTGCCCAGGTAGCTCAGTTGGTAGAGCATGCGACTGAAAATCGCAGTGTCGGCGGTTCGATCCCGTCCCTGGGCACCATTATTTGCCTGAGAAGCACAGCCAGATCGGATGGACGAGACGTGGAGCGGGTAGCGGGAATCGAACCCGCGCGTTCAGCATGGGAAGCTGACAGGCTACCATTACATCATACCCGCCTGTGCGGACGCGGTTGCCACATGCGGGGCGCTCCGGTCAATCGGTTCGCGCAGAACCGCTAAGCGCCTGTGCCGGAACGGTCTTGCAGGCCGTGCTTGACCGGGGCCCGCGAATCGGTTTCTCTGCCTTCCAGCGTGCAGGGGTGCACGCCATCGGGAAGGGGTTCTCACATGTCCAAGTTCGCGTTGCGGTCTGCGGCCGCGCTCGCCCTGCTTTCGGCAACCGCGTTCGGCGGTGCGGCGCAGGCGCAAAGGACGTTCACCAGTGCGGACGGCCGCTGGAAGGCGGTCAGCGAGATCGTCGGCCAGACGTCCACTGCGACCGTGGCCGCGGGCGGCAATCCGCTCTATATTCCGCCGGCTGGGACCTACACGGGCACGGTCGGGCTGCTGATGGATTATGGCTCAGCAGGCGCATTCGTTTGCACGGGCTCGCTGGTCAGCCGCACGACGATCCTGACGGCCGCGCACTGCGTGAGCGACGGCGGGCGCGAGCGGCCGAACTCGGTCACCGCTTTCTTCAATCCGGGCAATCTCGGCGACATCGCCGTGTATTCGGCCGGCTCCGGTGCGATCACGCGCACGGTGAACAAGATCACCGTGCAGAGTGAGTACACCGGCGAGGTTATTGAGCAGAACGATATCGCCGTGCTTCGCTTGAGCGAACTCGCGCCCTCCTTCGCCAACGCTTATGAGCTCGATTTTACGACTGATCTGACAGGCAGGGATCATATCATCGCGGGCTACGGCGCACGCTCGCTCAGCGGTGGTACGAGCGGGACCTTGCCCGGGTTTTCCGCCGGCGCGGGCCGGTTGCGTTTTGCCGGCAATCGGTTCGAGACTCGCATCGGCGATCCGGATTTCGGCGGCCAGTGGGCGGACGATCTGCGCGGGCCGTTTGCCGAAGTCGACAATGTCTGGATGTCGGACTTCGACAACGGCACCGCTTTCCGCGACCAGATGTGCAACGTCGCGGCGCTGTACGGCTTGAGTGGCTCGAAATACTGCAACCTGGGCATCGGCGCCTTCGAGGGCATCGGTGCCGGCGGCGACTCAGGCTCGGCCTATTTCATCGACGGCAAGATCGTCGCCGTGCACAGCTTCGCGCTTTGGTATCGCGACGATGAGTCCGCTAACCGCTTCGGCCAGTTCAAGGGCGCGGTCGGGATCGATATCCATCGCGCGTTCCTCGAGGCCAATATCACCAACTCGGTGCCCGAGCCCGCAAGCTGGGCGATGATGATCGCGGGCTTCGGCCTGGCGGGCGGCGCGGTGCGCCGGTCGCGCCGGAGCGCCGTCAGCTTCGCCTGATCGCTCGACCGAGTCGAAAAAGGGGGCGTCGCGCGGCATTGCGCGGCGCCCTTTTTCGTGGGCCTAAGGCGGGATGACCGATCGCTTTCGCCAGGCGCTGCGTGATCTGGGCGTACCCGACGATGCCGAGCTCGGCATCGCCGTCTCGGGCGGACCGGACAGCCTGGCACTCCTGCTCCTTGCTCATGCCGAGCGCCCCGGCCGGGTGAAGGCGGCAACGGTCGATCACCAGCTGCGGCCGGAGTCGCGCGCCGAGGCAGCCTATGTCGCGGAAGTCTGCGCGGCACGGAGCATTCCGCATGCCACGCTTGCCGTCCAGGTGCCCGGCTCGGGCCAGGCCGCCGCGCGCGCGGCCCGTTACGCGGCGCTTGCCCGCTGGTGCTCGGATGACGGACTGAACTGGCTCGCGACCGGCCACCATGCCGACGACCAGGCGGAGACGATCGTCATGCGCCTGAACCGGGGATCGGGGCTCGCCGGTCTGGCCGGGGTGCGCGCCGGCCGCCGTCTGTCGTCCGGGGTGACGCTTGTCCGCCCGCTCCTGGCATACCTCCGAGACGCACTGGCGCTCGTGGTGGCGGGCGCGGGCCTGCAACCTGTGCAGGATCCGTCCAACAAGGACCCGCGCCATGACCGAACGGCTGCGCGTGCGCTGCTGGCGCGGGGCGGACTGGACCCGGAGCGTATCGCTCGGAGCGCAGCACATCTCGCCGAGGCCGAAGAGGCGCTCGCCTGGGCTGCCGACCGGCTCGCCGCGGAGCGGATCGATGGCGTGTCGCTCGACCCGGAGGGCATCCCGCCCGAGCTGTTGCGGCGGCTCGTCCACCGCATGCTTGAGATGCGTGGAGCATCGCCCAGCGGCCCCCAACTGTCCCGGTTCGTCGCGTGCCTCCAGGCAGGCCGCTCGGCCACGCTCGGTCCGGTTCTGGCCCGGCCGGGGCACCGCTGGCACTTCGAGGCCGCGCCCGCGCGGCGGCGAACGGCCGATCGCGGCGCTGCCATTGCCGGTTAACACCTCCACACCTATGTTGCCTGCTCCCTCCCTTCCGAGATTCGCGTATCATGAACGACAAGAAGGATCCCAACGCCCCCAATCCCTGGATGAAGAGCCTGCTGATCTGGCTCGGGGTGGTGCTCGCGCTCGTGCTGTTCGTGTCGATGTTCGACTCGAAAACGCGCGCGGTCGGCGGCGAGGGCATTCCGTATTCCGAGTTCCTGCAGCGCGTCGATGACGGCCAGGTCAAGGAAGTCGCGATCGCCGACAACATCGTGTCGGGCACCTACACCAACGACGCGACCTTCCGCACCCAGGCCCCAGACGATCCGCGCCTGATTGATCGCCTCATCTCCAAGGGCGTCAAGTTCTCGGCGCGGCCGAAGGAGGAGCCCAGCTTCTGGATGATCCTGCTCTACCAGTCGCTGCCGTTCCTGCTGATCCTCGGCGTCGCCTTCTTCGTGATCCGCCAGATGCAGAAGAATGCCGGATCGGGCGCGATGGGGTTCGGCAAGTCCAAAGCCAAGATGCTGACGGAGAAGCACGGCAAGATCACGTTCGATGACGTGGCCGGCATCGACGAAAGCCGCGAGGAACTGCAGGAGATCGTCGACTTCCTGAAGGACCCGACCAAGTTCGCGCGGCTTGGCGGCAAGATCCCCAAGGGTGCGCTGCTCGTCGGTAGCCCCGGCACCGGCAAGACGCTGCTCGCGCGCGCGGTGGCAGGCGAGGCGGGCGTGCCCTTTTTCACCATTTCCGGTTCCGACTTCGTCGAGATGTTCGTGGGCGTGGGCGCAAGCCGCGTGCGCGACATGTTCGAGCAGGCCAAGAAGAACGCGCCGTGCATCGTCTTCATTGACGAGATCGACGCGGTCGGCCGTCACCGCGGCGCAGGCCTCGGCAACGGCAATGACGAGCGCGAGCAGACGCTCAACCAGCTGCTCGTCGAGATGGACGGCTTCGAGGCGAACGAGGGGATCATCATCATCGCGGCCACCAACCGTCCGGACGTGCTCGATCCCGCGCTGCTGCGTCCCGGCCGTTTCGACCGGCAGGTCGTGGTGCCGCGCCCGGACATCGAGGGTCGCGAGAAGATCCTGGCGGTGCACGTCAAGAAGATCCCGCTTGCGCCCGACGTGGATATCCGGACCATTGCGCGCGGCACGCCCGGCTTCTCGGGCGCGGACCTCGCCAATCTTGCGAACGAAGCGGCGCTGCTGGCCGCGCGCAAGGGCAAGCGCCTCGTCGCCATGAAGGAGTTCGAGGAGGCCAAGGACAAGGTCATGATGGGCGCCGAGCGCAAGTCCATGGTCATGACCGAGGACGAGAAGAAGGCGACCGCCTATCACGAGGCGGGTCACGCGCTCGTGTCGCTGCACGTGCCGGGCTGCGATCCGCTCCACAAGGTCACGATCATCCCGCGCGGCCGTGCGCTGGGCGTGACCTGGAACCTGCCCGAGCGGGACCGCTATTCCATGAGCATGAAGCAGATGAAGGCGCGGCTCGCGCTCTGCTTCGGCGGGCGCATCGCCGAGCAGCTCATCTACGGCAAGGACGAGCTCAACACCGGTGCCTCGAACGACATCCAGCAGGCGACGGACATGGCGCGCTCGATGGTCATGGAATACGGCATGAGCGAGAAGCTCGGCTGGCTGCGCTACCGCGACAACCAGGACGAGGTGTTCCTCGGCCACTCGGTCGCGCGCTCGCAGAACGTGTCGGAAGAGACGGCGCGGCTGATCGACCAGGAGGTTCGCCGCATCGTCGAAGAGGCTGAGGCCACTGCGCGGCAGGTGCTGACGGACAATCTCGACGAGCTGCACCGGCTGGCCGAAGCGCTGCTCGAGTATGAGACGGTGACCGGCGAGGAAGCCAAGCGCGTCGTCAAGGGCGAGGATATCGGCCGCGAGGACTCGAACAAGGGTCGTGCGGTGCCTGCCGTCACGGGCAGCCTCATTCCCAAGACAAAGCCCCGCAAGCCTGGCGGCGGCTTCGGTGAGCCGGCCCCCGCCGGGGCCTGAGCCAAGCTCGCACGAACACGAACGGCCCCGGAGCGATCCGGGGCCGTTCTGGTATCAAACCTGACCTTGTTCGAAGCGTTGCCTTTCCCTCCAAGGGATGAGCCTAGAGCTTCCGTCCGATCAGCTCCTTCATGATCTCGGACGTGCCGCCATAGATGCGGCTGACGCGGGCGCCGCGCCACATCCGTGCAATCGGATACTCGTTCATATAGCCCGCGCCGCCATGGAGCTGGAGGCACTTGTCCATCACCTCCCATTGCAGTTCGGTGTGGAACAGCTTGGCCGCTGCACCCTCCTCCGGGGTCAGCTCGCGGCGGAGGTGGCGGGCAAGCGCCCAGTCGATATGCGCCCAGCCCACCTGCAGCTTGGCCTTCAGGTCGGCGAGGGTGAAGCGGGTGTTCTGGAAGTCGAACACCGTCTTCCCGAACGCCTTGCGACCCTTCACGAACGCGACCGTGTCGTCGAACGCGCGCTGCGCCGAGGCCTGGGTGCCGACCGCGATCGACAGCCGCTCCTGCGGCAGCTCGCTCATCAGGTAGATGAAGCCCTTGCCCTCCTCGCCCAGGCAGTTGGTCATGGGCACGCGCACGTCCTCGAAGAAGAGTTCGGAGGTGTCGGCGGCGTCCTGTCCGATCTTGTCGAGGTTGCGCCCGCGCTTGAAGCCCTCGCGGTCGGCTTCGACCAGGATGATCGACACGCCCTTCCAGGCGGGCTGCACCTCCGTGTCGGTCTTGGCGCAGACGAGGACGAGGTCGGCGTTCTGGCCGTTGGTGATGTAGGTCTTGGAGCCGTTTATGACGTAGTGGTTGCCGTCCTTCTTGGCGGTGGTGCGGATGCCCTGGAGGTCGGAGCCGGTGCCGGGCTCGGTCATGGCGATGGCGGTCACCACCTCGCCCGAGACCATCTTGGGCAGCCATTCGCGCTTCTGCTCTTCCGAGCCGTAGCTGACGAGATAGTTGACCACGATGTCCGATTGAAGGCTGAAGCCGAGCGGGGTGCCGGCGTAGGAGACCTCCTCGTCGATGATCGCGTTATAGCCGAAGTCGAGGCCGAGCCCGCCATAGTCTTGCGGCACGGTCGGGCAGAGCATGCCCACCTCGCCGCCCTTCACCCAGATCTCCTTGTCGACGATGCCCTGTTCTTCCCAACGGTTGACATGGGGCACCGCCTCCTTCTGGAGCCACGAGCGGACGGTCTGGCGGAAGGCTTCGTGGTCGGGCGTGTAGGCGGTGCGGGCGTGCGTATCGAGCATTCACGTCTCTCCTGGATCGTCTAAGGAGAGAGCAGCTTTACGTTTCCGTCAAGCCTCCGCACGGGTTCCGCGGCGCAGGCCGGCATGGCATCTTGCACGTATGAGCGCTGCCCGCCCGACCCGCCGTGCCGTCCTGGCGGGCGGCCTTGCCGCCATCGCCGCCGCCGCTCCCGCGCGGGGCCGGTGCGGACGCGACGAGATCGATCGGCCCATGCTTGCCGTGCTCCGCGCGCGCTACGAACTGGACCATGTGACCGGCGATGCCGCCGACGACCTCGATCGGGTGCGGCGGCTCGCGACCTGGACACGGTCGCGCTGGCGGCACAACGGGTCGAACGAGCCGAGCAGGCCCGATCCCCTGACGGTCCTTGCCGAGGCCGAAGCCGGGGCGCGCTTCCGCTGCGTCGAATATGCCGAGGTGCTCGCCGCCGCGCTCAGCGCGGTGGGCGTGCCCGCGCGCGTGCTCGGGTTGCAGCGCGCCGATGTGGAGACCGCCGAACGCGACGCGGGCCATGTGGTCGCCGAGGCCTGGCTGCGCGACGCCCAACGCTGGATGCTGGTCGACGGCCAGTTCGACACAGTGGCGATGCGGGGCGCGGACCCGCTCAGCGCGCGCGAGCTGCAGACCGCGCTTGCGGACGGAGACCCGGCGCTCCGCATCGAGAGCTTCAGCGGAATGCCGGGCGGCGCCTACAAGCTGTGGATCGCGCCCTATCTGCACTTCTATATGCGCAGTGGACGGCGCTGGACCACCGGCGCGCCTGCGGGCATGCCCAGCCTGATGCTGATCCCGCCGGGCGCGTCGCCGCCCAAGGTCTTCCAACGACGCTTCCCCCAGCATTATAGGCGAGCGACGGAGTCGGTCGGTGCCTTTTACGCGCCGCCGCCTCGCTGCGACCAACCTTCAAGGAGATCATCATGATGCTTCGCTCGACCCTGTTCGCCCTAACGCTCGCGACCGCACCGGCCTTTGCGCAGGTGCCGGCCAGCCCGGCCGCCCCCGCCGCCGCAGCGGCACGCTTTACACTCGATACGCCGATCGAGACGATCCTCGCCGATCCGAGCGGCAAGGCCGCACTGGAAAGTGCGCTGCCCGGCATCGGCTCGCACCCCGCGCTCGACATGTTCAAGTCGATGAGCCTCAAGCAGGTCGCGCCCTATTCGGAAGGCATGCTGACCGCAGAGCGGCTGGCCAAGGCCGAGGCGGCGCTCGCCGGGGTTAAGTAATCGCGCTCAGGCGCGCGCGGGGAAGGGCACGACGTTGCCCGGCGGGTCGAGCAGGCGCGCGACCGCGTCGGCAAGGTCGGCCTGGCGGAATGGCTTTCCCAGGCGAGGCAGGTCACCGACCGCGTCGTCGCGCCCCGAATAGCCGGTGATCAGCAGCACCGGCGGCGCGTCTGGCCGGCCTTGGATGCGGCGTGCCAGCGCGCCCCCGTCCATATGCGGCATCATGAAGTCGGTAATGACAATGTCGGGCCGGAAGCCTGCGTCGAGCCGGGCCAGCGCCTCCGGGCCGCTGCCGACCGCCGTCACCTCGTGCCCCATGTCGCGCAGCATCTCTGCGGTCGCATCCCGCACCAGCGCCTCGTCGTCGACCAGCAGGACGGTGCGCGAAGCGACGCCGGGGAGCGCTCGCGCGGCGGGCGCGGCGATCTCGGCCCCGACGCCCGCGCCCGCGCTCGGCAGCCACAGGTCGGCACGCGTGCCCTGGCCGGGCGTGCTGGCGAGGGCGAACGCGCCGCCGAGCTGGGCAGCCAGCCCGTGCACCATCGACAGGCCCAGCCCCGTGCCGCGCCCGATCTCCTTCGTCGAGAAAAATGGCTCGATCGCGCGCGCAAGCGTCGCCGCGTCCATGCCGCGCCCCGTGTCGATCACCGATACGCGCAGGTAGAGGCCGGGCGCGAGGCCGGGCCGGTCGGCGGGCCCGACCGTGGCTGGCTCAACCGTCACGGTGAGCTGGCCGCCGTCGGGCATCGCGTCGCGCGCATTGACGCACAGGTTGAGGAGCGCGAGCTCGAGCTGGTTGGGATCGACCACAGCCGGGGGCAGGTCGGGCGGGCAGCGCAGCACGAGTTCGATCCGCGCGCCGACCGAGCTTGCGATCAGGTCGCGCATGCCCTCGATCAGCTCGGAGAGCGGCACGGGCCGGGTCTGGAGCGCCTGGCGACGTGCAAAGCCGAGCAGCCGCTGGACGAGCACGCGCGCTCGCTCGGCCGACCGCAGCGCTCCGTCGATGATCCGCGACGCGCGGGGCTCGTTGGCGAAGCGGCGGCTGAGGAAGTCGAGCGCGCCGGTGATGGGCGTCAGCAAGTTATTGAAGTCGTGCGCGACGCCGCCGGTGAGCTGA
>ERZ1066121.2921-NODE-2921-length-10157-cov-14.819244_pt1 | contig 10157 bp, 7 predicted proteins | sample MGYA00382768_ERZ1066121 | MGnify/ENA primary metagenome ERZ1066121 (study PRJEB33369, sample SAMEA5778351) | biofilm metagenome | biome: Industrial cooling water; feature: Water cooling tower basin; material: Biofilm | place: United Arab Emirates | collected... | reverse complement strand
ACCCCCCATTACGTTACCCTCGCCCCCCGGCGGTCCCAGCGGGCGTCCGCACCGCGCGGGCGTCACAGGGCGCGCCGAGCGCCCGTGCCCCGTCGCATCCGGCCACCCCGCCTGCATGCCCGATCGTTCGCTACGCGTCCGTCCCTCGCCTCGCCGAGCGGCCTCCACGGCTGCCGACGTCGTGCCGTCGGGCGAGGGAATGGTCGTGAGCCGACCGACTGGGGCGGCCGCCGGGAGCGCCCCCACGATCCGCGAACCGCAGCACGACGGTAGCGCTCGCCTGACGGGCGATCGGGGGATCGCCCGCCGGCCGGAGTTCGAGCCGCCCTTCGAGCCACCGTTCGCGGCGAGCTTCGACGGCGCCTTCGGCGAGGCCTTCGACGATCGGTTCGACGCCGCGTTCGGGGGGGCGACGGGGCGCGCGCGGCCGACGCTCGAGCCCGCGGGGCGCGACGCGCTCGCGGACGCGGACGCGTCGCGCGTCATCGGACACCTGCCGCGCGTCTCGACGGCGCAGCGCGTCGTCAAGCGCACCGTCGACGTCCTCGGCTCGATCGTCGGGCTCGCCCTGGCCGCCCCGCTCCTGCTGGTGCTGGTCGCCGCCGTGCGCATCGACTCCCCCGGGCGGGCGCTCTTCGTCCAGGAGCGCGTCGGGCGCGACGGGCGACGCTTCCGCTGCCTCAAGCTGCGAACGATGTGCGAGGACGCCGAGGAGCGGCTGCAGGCGGACGAGTCGCTGCGCGCGGCGTACGAGGCCAACGGCTTCAAGCTGCCGGTCGAGTGCGACCCGCGCGTCACGTCGTTCGGGCGCTTCCTCCGCGCCTCGAGTCTGGACGAGCTGCCGCAGCTGTGGAACGTGCTGCGCGGCGACATGTCGCTCGTCGGGCCGCGCCCGGTGGTCGAAGCCGAGCTCGTCCACTACGGCGCCGCCCGCGATCTGCTGCTCTCGGTGCGCCCGGGGATCACCGGCGCCTGGGCGGTGAGCGGGCGCAGCTGCGTCAACTACCCCGAGCGCGCCGACATCGAGCTCGCCTACGCACGCGGCTGGACCGTCGGCGAGGACCTGCGCATCCTCGGCCGTACCGTCGGCGTCGTCCTACAGCGGCAGGGCGCGCACTGACCCAGGCGCGCCGCCCGCCCGCCTGCGGAGCGCGCGTCGAGGGACGGCCGTCGGGTGACGCAAGTCGGGTGACGACCCGCAGCGCGGCGCCCGCCGATCAGGCGCGGGCCGCCAGCGCGTCCAGCGCCCGTTCGTCGGGGTCGTAGCTCGGCGCGTCCACCGGCCCGGGCACGCGAGCGGCGAGCTCCCGCCCTCCCGAGAGCCGGGCGAGGTGCCGCGACCACTCGCGGTCGACGAAGGCGCCGAACGTCCGTCGGAAGGCGTCGACGGTGAAGCGCAGCGCGTTGGCGCGGCACGCCTCGGCGCTGATGCGAGAGGCTTCGCGCTCGAAGGTCGCTACCCCGCGGCGCACCCCCTCGGGGGTCTGCTCGTCGAACAGCACGCCGCAGGGCGAGGCGGCATCGAGCCCCGGGATCGTCTCGGGGAGCGCCCCGCCGGCGAAGGCGATCACCGGCGTGCCGACCGCCTGCGCCTCGAGCGGCGCGATCCCGAAGTCCTCGATCGCCGCGAAGAGGAAGGCGCGCGCGCCGCGCAGCCAGCGCACGAGCTCCGGGCCCGGCTGGTGTCCCAGGAGCGTGACGTTCGCACCCGCACGCTCGCGCACGAGCGGCATCTGCGGGCCGTCGCCGATCACCACCAGCCGACGCTCGGGCATCGACCGGAACGCCTCGACGAGGACGTCCACGCACTTGTACGGGACCATCCGCGAGGCGGTCACGTAGTAGTCGCCGCGCGGTCCGTCGCCGGGGGTGAACCGCTCGACGTCGACCGGCGGGTAGACGACGGTGGAGTCCCGCCGGTACACCTTGCGGATCCGCCGGCCGACGAACTCCGAGATCGCCGCGAACCGATCCACGCCGTTGGCGGAGCGCGCGTCCCAGTCGCGCAGCCGCTTGAGCAGCAGCCGCGCCGCGAGCCCGCTCGGGCTCCACCCGAGACCGGCCTGCCGCAGGTACTGGTGCTGCAGGTCCCAGGCGTAGCGGATGGGCGAGTAGCACATGCACAGGTGCAGCTGGTCGGGGCCGGTGAGCACTCCCTTCGCCACCGCATGGCTGCTCGAGACGATCAGGTCGTAGCCCGACAGGTCGAGCTGCTCGATGGCGAACGGCATCACCGGCAGCCAGCTGCGGAACCGCGTGCGCGCGAGCGGCAGGCGCTGCACGAGCGTCGTCCCCACCGGGCGTCCACCGAGGAAGGCGCGCTCCTCGGGTGGGAGGAAGTCGCAGACGGCGAACAGGTCGGCGTCGGGCAGGACGGCGAGCATCTGCTCCAGCACCCGCTCCGACCCCGCGTACGTCGACAGCCACTCGTGGACGATCGCGATGCGCGGCGCCCTGCCGCCACGCACCCCCACCAAGCCCGCTCCCTCCGTCGGGGCCCGTCCCTCAGACACGCTCGAGGCGGGCGATCGAGGCCGCGGCGACGGGCTCGTCGACGCACGCCCCCGCTGCCGGGCGATCGAGCTCCGCAGGGCGCTCGTCCGACGGCGCACGGTCGGCGTCCACCGCCGGCAGCGTCCGCACCTGCACGTCGGCGACCCCCGAGTACTCGGGGACGAGCGACTTGAGCACGGCGCGCAGCTCGGCGTTCGTCGCGTCGGACTGCGCCATCGCGATCAGGTCGTCGACCGACGGGGAGCCGTCGAGCACGATCGTCGCGCTCCGGGCGCGGAGGATCTTCGGGTGCGACGTCGGCGCGGCGTTCTCGGCGCTGAAGAACAGCTCCTCGTACAGCTTCTCGCCCGGGCGCATGCCGGTGAACTTGATCTCGATGTCCTGGCCCTCTTCCAGCCCCGAGAGGCGGATGAGGTCGCGCGCCAGGTCGACCACGCGCACCGGCTCGCCCATGTCGAGGACGAAGACGTCGGCGCTCTCCCCCATGCTCCCCGCCTCGAGGACGAGCTGCACCGCCTCGGGGATGGTCATGAAGTAGCGGACCATCTCGGGGTGCGTGATCGTCAGCGGGCCACCCGCCTGGATCTGGCGCATGAAGGTGGGGATGACGCTGCCGCGGCTGCCGAGCACGTTGCCGAAGCGGACAGCGACGAAGCCGTGTCCGGTGCGGCGGGCGACCTCCTGCACCACCCCTTCGGCCAGCCGCTTGGTGGCGCCCATGACGCTCGATGGGCGCACCGCCTTGTCGCTGGAGATGAGGACGAAGCGTTCGGCGCCGTACCGCTCGGCGAGCTCGACCACAACACGCGTGCCGAGGACGTTGTTGAGCACGGCCTCGCCCACGTGCTCTTCCATGAGCGGCACGTGCTTGTGCGCCGCGGCGTGGAAGACGACGTCGGGGCGGAAGCGCTCGAAGATCCGCTCCATGCGCGCCTCGTGGCGCACGTCGGCGACGACCGGGTCGATGCGCACGTGCGGGAAGGCATGGCGGAACTCCTGGAGCAGCTCGAAGATCGAGTTCTCCCCCCGCCCCACCGCGACGATGCGCTCCGGGTCGAGTCGCACCAACTGGCGGCAGAGCTCGCTTCCGATCGAGCCGCCGGCGCCGGTGATCATCACCGTCCGACCGGCGACGAGCGCCCGCGGGCGGGCCGGCTCGCCGCGCACCGGATCGCGGCTCAGCAGATCCTCGATGGCGACCTTGCGCAGCGCGCTGACCGCCTTGCGCCCCTCGATGAGCTCATAGAGCCCCGGCACCGTGCGCGTCGGCAGCTCGGCGGCGCGGGCGTTCTGCACCACGCGGCGCACCACGTGCCCTGGCACGCTCGGCATCGCGATGATGAGCTCGTCGGCGCCGTAGCGGCGCGCCACCGCGCCGAGCTCGTCCAGGGAGCCGCCCACCGGCACCCCGTGCATCACGCGGTGATGCTTCGACACGTCGTCGTCGACGAACGCCACCGGCTGGCAGCGGAGCTGGGCGTTCGTCAGCAGCTCGCGGACGATGAGCGATCCGGCGGCTCCCGCGCCGGCGACGATCACCCGCCGCTCGCCGTCGGTCGCCCGGCGCCGCGGCTGCGCCGCCAGCCGCGGCAGGATGCGCGGGGCGATCACCACGATCCCCGTCAGGAGACTGTCGATCACCAGCGCGGCGAGCGGGACGCGCGAGATTGCCGCCACCCCCGCCGGGTCGACCAGGGGGTCGAGCAGGGCGGCGAGCACGGGGACGAACACCGCTCCGGCGAGCAGCCCGACGCAGACGGCCGCCAGCCCGGCGACGCAGAGCGTCTCGAGCTCGCGGATGCTCGCGTAGCGCCAGAGCCGGCCGTACACCCCGAGCCGGAACATCGCGACCAGCTTCAGCGGAGTGGCGAGCAGCGCGTACAGCACGCAGAACGCGACCGCACCGGCCGGCCAGGCGAACCCTTCGAAGCGGACGGCGAACGCCGTCACCGCCGCGAGGGGGAGCAGCGCGCCGTCGATCAGGAGGAGGTAGCGGTTGCGGAGGTGCGGCATTCAGTTCGTTGCTGGCGCCATCGCCGCCTGCGGTCGCGACGTGGCCGGGGTCCCCGGATGCATCGGCGCGGCGCGGACGTCGCCCCCCACCGGCGGTGGATCCGAGGGCTCTCCAAGGTAACGAGACCCCGGACCGGAAGACAGCAAGGCGCTGGCCTGGCCGTGCGAGCGGTCACCGGGGCGCACGCGCCGGCTCGCGCTCGCAGCCGCCTACCACGAGGTCCGCCCACCGGCGCACGCGCGCTGCGCGCCCCACCTCGCTACCTGCCACGCGGCGCGCTGGTCACCGAGGAATGCGGAAGCGCCGCGGCGAGATGGGACGACCGGTGACCCCCGTCACACCGTGCGCCGTCGCGGCGCCCAACAGCACCCGCGCCTCGCGCCCGTACGCCGCCGCCGCCCAACGACGCGGTGCGCCGGCGTGGCGACCGGGGCGGCGCGCGGCCGGGCGGCCGCACGCCACGCGGCCGACCGACCGGTGACCGCGCGCCGACCGGACGACGCGCGCGCCCGGGCTGGGCCTCGGGTCGTCCGCCCACGTCATCGCGCGCCGACGGTGCCGCCCGCCAGCGGGTGGCTGCACGACAGCGACCGTCCCGCCTAAGTTACGCACGCGGGCGCCCGGCCCACCGGCCCGGTGCGTCGCACCCCGGGGGCGTCCGACCCCGGCCCAGCCTCGCGCCGTCGCCCGCACCGGGCGCGACCGTCTTCCGTGCATCGCTCCGTGCCCGACCCGCGCATCTACCTCTCCGTACCGCACATGAGCGGCCGCGAGCGCTCCTACGTCGACGAGGCGTTCGCGTCCAACTGGCTTTCATCCGTCGGGCCCAACCTGGACGCGTTCGAGGACGCGGTCGCGGCACGGCTGGGCGGCGACGTGCGGACGCTCGCGGTGTCGAGCGGCACCGCGGCGCTCCACCTGGTCCTGCGCGCGATCGGCGTCGGGCCGGGCGACCGGGTGGCCGTCTCGACGCTGACGTTCGCCGGCTCGGTCTGGCCGATCGGCTACCTCGGCGCCGAGCCGGTCTTCCTGGACAGCGAGCCGCGCTCGGGCAATCTCGACCCGGCGCTCGTGCGCGACTACCTGGAGGACGCCGCGCGGAGCGGCACGCTCCCGCGCGCCCTGATCGTCGTGCACCTCTACGGCCAGCACGCAGATCTCGACCCGATCGCCGCGGCGTGCCGCGAGTACGGCGTGACGCTCGTCGAGGACGCCGCCGAGTCGCTCGGCGGGAGCTACCGCGGGCGCGAGACCGGCACCACCGCCGACTACGCGATCCTCAGCTTCAACGGCAACAAGATCATCACCACCACCGGCGGTGGCATGGTGGTGACGCGCTCGCCCGAGGCGCTGGCGCGCATGCGCAAATGGGCCAACCAGTCGCGCGAGCCGGCGATCGAGTACCTGCACCGCGAGCCCGGCTACAACTACCGGATGAGCAACGTGCTCGCCGGGATCGGCCGCGGGCAGATTTCGGTGCTGGACGAGCGCGTGGCGCAGCGCCGCGCGGTCTTCGACCGCTACCGCGAAGCCCTCGGCGAGCTGCCGGGCGTCTCCTTCCAGGAAGAGGTGCCCTGGGGGCGGCACTCGCGCTGGCTCACGGTCATGTTCCTCGATCCCGCGCTCGCCAGCATCACCCCGCCCGAGTTCGTCCGGACGCTCGAGACGCACGACATCGAGAGCCGCCCCGTGTGGCGCCCGATGCACACGCAGCCGCTCTTCGAGCGGGCGACGGTCGTCGGCGGGGCGGTGGCGGAGTCGCTGTACCGCACGGGGGTGTGCCTCCCGAGCTCGTCGAGTCTCTCGCCGACCGATCAGGGGCGCGTCGTCGACGCCGCCCGCGCGCTGTTGGGCGCCGAGGTCTCGGTCGGCCGCTGAGACGCCGCGCGGCTGCCGCGCCCCCCTCGTCCTCCCCGCATCCCCGACGCATGGACCTGTACGTGTACGCCTCGGGCGGCTTCGGCCGCGAGGTCGCCTGGCTCGCCTCGGCGTGCGCCGACGCCGGAGCGGCGCTCCGCGTGCTCGGCTTCCTCGACGACGACGCGAGCCGACACGGCATGGTGGTCAACGAGCTCCCCGTGCTCGGCCTCGACGCGGCGCGCGCGGCGACGCCGGACGCGCTGGTGGTGGTCGCGGCCGGGGCGCCCGCCGTGCGCGAGCGCATCGTCGCCCGCGTCGCCGAGCAGGGCTTCGGCTTCGCCACCCTCGTCCACCCCCGCGTCGAGCGGTCGCGCTTCGTCCAGTTCGGACGCGGGACGATCGTCTGCGCCGGCTGCATCCTCACGACCGACATCCGGCTGGGCGAGCACGTGCACGTGAACCTCGACTGCACCATCGGCCACGACGCCGTGCTCCACGACTTCGCGACGCTCGCCCCCGGGGTCCACGTCTCGGGGAACGTTCACGTGGGTCGCCGCGCCTACGTCGGCACGGGCGCGGCGATCATCAACGGCAGCGCCGACGCCCCGCTCGTGATCGGCGACGACGCGGTGGTGGGTGCAGGCGCCGTCGTCACCCGCGACGTGCCGCCGGGCACCACGGTCGTCGGCGTCCCCGCACGGCCGCGCTGAGCGCGCGCCGCGCGCTCAGCGGCCGCCCGGGCGTGCGCGGCGCGGCCCCCGGTCCTCGCCTGCGGCCGCAGGGCGCCCGTAGCCGAGGAACTCGCTCATCGTCGCCTCGCCCGCCGCGCTGATCCCCTCGCGCCGGGTGACGGCGCGCACGGTGCGGGCGAGGATCTCGAGGTCGAGCCGCAGCGAGCACCGCTCGACGTACTCGACGTCGCGCTCGAACCGGTCCTCCCACGAGAGGGCGTTGCGTCCGGAGACCTGCGCGAGGCCCGTGACGCCGGGGCGCACGAGGTGCCGCCGGGCATGTCGCGCCGAGTACCGGGCCAGGTAGGCGAGGAGGAGCGGGCGCGGCCCGACGAGACTCATCTCCCCGCGCAGCACGTTGAGCAGCTCCGGGAGCTCGTCGAGCGAGGTGCTGCGGAGCCACCGCCCGAACGGGGTGAGGCGCTCGGCGTCGGGGAGGAGCCGCCCGGCGGCGTCGCGCGCGTCGGTCATCGTCCGGAACTTCCGCATCCGGAAGGGGCGCCCGTGCAGCCCGGGCCGCTCCTGCGTGAACAGCACCGGCGCACCCAGCCGACGGCGGACGAGGAGCGCGACGAGCCCCATCGCCGGCACCCACACCGGCGCGCCGAGCGCGAGGAGCGTCAAGTCGAGCAGGCGCTTCCCAGCGTAGCCGCCCCGCGCGGCGTGCGCCGGGTGCAAGGACGACGTCGGGGCCGCGGCGGGCGTCGAGCCGCGGGGCCGGCGGCGCGGTCCCCCGCTGCGCCGGACTGCGCTGCCCCCCGCCTTCACGAGCGCCCCCCGCCGGCCAGCGCCGCCGGGGGCGTGCGGCCGGGGATCGTCGGCTCCGCACCGGCCGACGCGTCGGGCACGTGGGGCGCGAGCGCCCCCGCGGCGCGCGCCCGCTCGCGCGCGATCGCGTCGCGCACGAAGACGACGAACAGCCCGAGCAGCAGCCCGGCGATCGCGGCGAGGGGCGCGAACAGCGCCAGGTAGCGCGGCTTGCGCGGGATCTCGGCGGGGAGCGGATCGACGGCCACCACCACCGGCGTCTGCTCGAGCTCCTTCGCCACCGCCGCCTCGCGATCGCCGACCGCCTTGGTGTACACCTCGGTGGTGAGCGCGACCTCCCGCTGCAGGTCCTCTCCCTGGATGCGCGCCGCGGAGAAATCCTCCAGGGCGCGGTTGGCGGAGAGGAAGGCCTGGTAGCGGCGCTGCGCTCGAGCCAGCCGCTGCGTCGCCGTGTCGACGCGCACCTGGTGCGCCTGGCGCAGCTGGCTCGCCTGCGCGCGGGCGGTGGCGACGTAGGCGCGCGTCGTGGCGTCGACCACCCGCTCGGCGATCACCCGCGCCAGCCCGCTGTCGGGACTCGTCACCTCGAGCGAGACGAGCCCGGTCTCCTTGGACACGCCAGTGCTGACGATCTTGCCCAGCTCGCGCGCGACCTCCGACGGGGGCACCTGCCGCTCGGCGACGACGTCGACGATGCGCGAGCGCCCGTCCGGGGCCGTGCTGGTCCCGACCTCGAACAGGACGCGGCGCGACTCGAGCAGACTGGACACCAGCGCCGGGCTCACCTGGAAGCCCCCGTTCATCCCGCCGGTGGGCAGCCCCGCCCCGCCGGCCAGCAGCGCGGCCGCACCGCCCAACGAGAAGCCCGGGGTCGACGTCACCGTGGCCAGCGCGACCGACGCCGAGTAGCGCGGGCGTCGCAGCAGCAGCGCGGCGACGACGAGCACGGGGAGCCCGAGCGCGAAGACGAGCAGCAGGCGCCACCCGCGTCGCACCGGCCGCCACAGGTCGAGCAGCGTCACCGGCGGCGCGACGTCCAGGCCGCCGGCCAGCGCGGCCGCGAGCGCCCGCTCGCCGAGCGGCGGGGGGGCGCCGCTGGCCGCATGCTCGCCGTTGGCACCCGGGGGAAGTCGCTGGCTCATCGAGTTCCTCGCGCCGCAGCGGCGGCGCCTGTTGATGCGCGGGGGCGGCGGACGCCGTCGCCCGTCGGCTCCGCACCGAGCGACCGCAGCGCGGCGGGCGCGCGGCGGGCGAGCAGTGCCCGGTACTCGGCGTGGAGCGCCTCCCAGATCCGCGTCCGGTCGAACTCGGCGAGCACCCGCGCGCGCCCCGCCGCTCCGTCGCGGGCGCGCCGCGCCGGATCCGAAAGATAGACGCCCAGAGCCCCGGCGAGCGCCTCCGCGTCGCCAGGGGGCACGAGCAGCCCCGTGCGCCCGTCGGCCACGGCGTCCACGCACCCGGGGATCCGGGTCGAGACCACCGGCAGCTGCATCGCCGCCGCCTCGAGCGGTACGTTGGGGAACCCTTCGCGATGCGTGGGGAGCACGATCAGGTCCGCCGCGGCGTAGACGTCGCGCACCTCGTCGGCGTGGCCGAGGAAGTGCACCCGCGCGTCGCCGCGCAGCCCGGCGAGCACCGCCTCGGGCACCGGATCCTGCGGCTCGACCGCGCCGGCGATCACCAGGTGCGCGTCGGGGTGACGCTCGCGGAGCGCGGTCCACGCCTGCGCGAGCTCCACGACTCCCTTGTCGCGCACCACGCGCCCGACGAAGGCGACGACGACGGCGTCGGGCGGCAGGCTCCACTGCGCCCGTCGCTCGGCGCGAAGAGTGCGGTCCGCCGGGCGCGGCGCGAAGCGCCCGTACGCGTCCACGCCGTTCCCGCTCCCCCCGCACAGGGTGACGATCCGGTCGGCGGCGACGAGCCGCTCGGCCACGGCGACGGCGCGCACCGAGTGGCTGACGCAGATCACGCGGTGTGCGCAGGCGCAGGCGATCCGCTCGCTCCAGCGCAGCAGCGCCCGACGCACCCCGCGCGCGGTCAGCATCGGCAGCCCCCGCATGTGATACACGCGCACCGGCACGCCGACGGCTCGCGCCGCCAGCATCCCGAGCAGCCCGCCCTTGGGCGTGTGCGCGTGGACGATCGTCGGCCGCACCCGCCGGATCGCCGCGACCAGCGCCCGCACGGCCCGCAGGTCCGCGAGCGGGGTGATGCGGCGCGGCATCTCGACTGTCGCGAGCGTGATCGGCTCGAGCGCCGCGATCGTC
>ERZ1066121.2920-NODE-2920-length-10158-cov-8.505592_pt1 | contig 10158 bp, 10 predicted proteins | sample MGYA00382768_ERZ1066121 | MGnify/ENA primary metagenome ERZ1066121 (study PRJEB33369, sample SAMEA5778351) | biofilm metagenome | biome: Industrial cooling water; feature: Water cooling tower basin; material: Biofilm | place: United Arab Emirates | collected... | reverse complement strand
CGAGCAATTGCTCGATGTGCGCGGACCAGATGACGACCGGCACCGTCAGTAGCAGAGAAAGCCAGAAGCGGTCGCGGAACATCCCCGGGCTGTGGCCGGCGTGCTTGTCGTGACCGCCGTGGGCGTCGTCCTGTGCGGCGTCGTGACCTCCGGCGCCGTGACCTCCAGCGCCGTGACCTCCGGCCCCATGACGTCCGGCGTCGTGCCCCTCGGGCCCACGCCCTACGGCCCCATCCCCTGCAGCAGCCCCACGCTTTGCGTGCGTGGGCGCTGCAGACCCGTGCCCTGCGCCGCTGTCACTGGCACTACCGTGCCCGTCGTGCTTGTCTATTTCCCCGTGGTTCCCGTGCATCGCCCGCCGTCCGTGCGTCAGGGTGCGCTGCCGTGCTCGGCGATCTCGCCGGCACGCGTCATCGCCAGAGTCTCAGGCCTGCCACCAGTCGCGCTTCGCCCGCCGCCGCACCCGATTGCCGCGCGAACTGTGCCGTGCGTCCATAATTTCTGTCCCACACAACACCGATGTACGGCGCAAACTCGCGGCGTAGCTCGATGCGCGTTCGCACGCCGAACGAGGTGCTGCTGAGTCCTCGTCCGATGCCGAACTCGACCTCATCGCGCAGTGACACCGCGGACTCGAGGCGAGGCTGCAGCACCAGCCGCTGCGTCAGGTACAGGTCGTACGACACCGTGAGATCGAGCGACACATTGCCGTCCGTCGTCACGAACATGGACGGCTCCACTTCAAACCAGCCCGGGGCCAATCCTTGAAAGCCAGCAACCGCGCCCACGCGCGTGGCGGCGCTGCCGTCCTCATTCGCTTGGTCCACGCGCACGCCGAGCTGTGCATCCCACCACGGCGACACGAGACGACCGTAGAGCAACTGGTACTCGCCGTGCAGGCCACCGCCGAGCGTTGCAATGCCCCCATCGGCCTTTGCCCAGAGACGGTTGACGGCGCCTCCAGTCCACGCCAGCAGGTCGTAGTTCACGGGGCGATCTGCACCGGATGGTGCATACTCCAAAACTTCTGAAAGCAGAAACGTCTCTCGTCCCCACGACATGCTGTGCGCGCCCGAGTGACGAGTGGTATCGGCCACTTGCGCAGTCAATCGGCCGCTGCTGGCCAACATCAATGCGGCAACAAGCGTCGGCGCAGCGAAGAAGCGTGCGATGCGATCAGACGGCATCATGATGTCCCTCGTGTCCGCTCGCCGCTTTGCTCACGCGCACTTCGCGAAACATGCCAACTTCCATGTGATACAGCACGTGGCAATGAAACGCCCATCGGCCAAGCGCGTCGGCGGTCACCAGCAACGACACGCGCTCTGCGGGCTTCACGTTGATGGTGTGAATGCGCGGACTGCGGTTGCCATGGCCGTTCTCCAGTTCCATCCACATCCCGTGCAGGTGCATCGGGTGATTCATCATGGTGTCGTTCACCATGGTGAGGCGTATCCGCTCGCCGTACGTGAGCTCAATCGGTGAGGCCTGATCGTACGGGATGCCGTCGATGGCCCACGTGTATCGTTCCATATTGCCCGTGAGATGCAGCTCGATCTCGCGACCTGGAGCGCGGAACTCTGTCCAGGGCTCGGCGGAGCGCAGCTCTGCGTAACGCAGCACGCGGCGACCGTCCTCGCCAAGGCCGACGCCGGGCTCGTCGAGGCGACTCTTCGTGCTCATGGGCACCATCGCGTTGCCAATCCCGTGCGTTTCCGGGCCGTGGGTCGTTTCGACCGGCAGCGTACCCGGTGCGCGCAACGTGGATGCTGCCATTGCGGACATGTCGTGACCGGCGTGAGCGTCCGTTGCTGTCGCCGGCGCAGCGGCCGGGGCCTTCGGCGGCATGGCGTGCCCCATCGCCGCGTGATCCACCGCCGCAGCGGTACGCGCAACCGTGTCCGCCTTCGCCCCATGGTCCATGCCCTTCATGGCACCATGATCCATCCCCTCCATTGCGCCGTGATCCATCCCCGCCATGGCACCATGGTCCATGCCCATGTCGGCCATGGTCAGCAGCGGCCGACGGCGACGTGCAGGAAGCGCGGCGACGACACCGGCGGTGCGCGACAGTGTGCCGGCGGTGAACCCACTCCGGTCCATCGCTTCCGCGTACACACCATAAGCACGGTCATCGGGCAACTGCACGATCACGTCGTACGTCTCGGCGAGCGCGATGCGGAACTCATCGGTCTCGACCGGCTCGACCGGCTGGCCGCTCACCTGAACCACCGTCATCGGGACGCCGGGAATACGCACGTCGAAGTGCGAACCGGCCCCAGCGTTGATGACGCGTAGCAGCACGCGCTCGCCGGGCGTGAACTCGCCCGTCCACGGTGCTTCCGCCGCACGTCCGTTCAGCAGAAAGCTGTAGGTCGCGCCCGTCACATCGGCGATGTCGGTCGGGTTCATGCGCATGCCCGCCCACATCACACGGTCACTCACCGCGGCCGACAGTCCGTCACGGGAGACATCGCGAAAGAAGTCCATCACCGTGCGGCGCTGAAAGTTGTACGCGTCGGGCTGCTTCTTCAGGCGGGAGAGCACTCTGTACGGGCTCTCGAAGGTCCAGTCAGAGAGCACGAGCACGTGCTCACGATCATATGCGGGTCCGGTTCGCTCCGCGGGCTCGATGATCAGTGCCCCATAGTGCCCGAGCTGCTCCTGCAGACCGGAGTGGCTGTGGTACCAGTACGTACCCGCCTGATTGATTGCAAACTTGTACTCGAAGGTTTCGCCGGGACGAATGCCCGCAAAACTCAGCCCCGGCACGCCATCCATCTCAGGCGGCAAAATGATGCCATGCCAGTGGATCGACGTGTCTTCCGACAGCGTGTTCCGCACGCGGATCACCGCCTGTTCGCCTTCGCGAAAACGCAGCACCGGTCCGGGTACGGTACCGTTGATGGTGACTGCCTTGGCGTTGCGCCCATCCAGTCGTACGACGGTTTCCGCGATGACGAGGTCGTACTCGCGCAGGTTGTTCGGCGCCGGAGGCAGCGGACCCAGGCCGGAGTCGAACTGGACAGCGGCCGGCGATGCTCGCAGCGCTGAGGGCAGGGCGGCGCCCGCCCCGACGACGGCGGCCGTTCCTAAAAAACGCCGACGGGATACGGGTGAAGACAAGCGCAAATCGCTCATGAAAAGTGGGCTAAGGAAGCGCGAGGAAAAATACCCCCGGGGAGCGTTATATATACCCCCTACCCCTATGTCAATAGTCCCGTCCCACCGGGCCGCTTGCTGCAGCCAGGCGTCCGAGCGCAGAGACAATATTTACGTTACGTAAAGTAGTTTGGATCAGCCGCATGTTGCACCTCTTGCGGCGAATACTTTACGGCGTGTAAACTCTCCGGTGCGATTCGAAGTTCCTTCTCCACTGTGTATCTACCACCTCGAGTCATGACAACTTTCCCCCGCGGAACGCGTCTCATCATTCTCTTGTCCGCCTTGCTGGTGGGCACGAACGCACAGGCTCAGTCACGAGCGCACGACGGTCACCATCCCGCGCCGAACACGGAGGTCGCAGCGGTTGTGCAGACCATGCGAGCGCTCTTTGCCGCAGCCGAGCGAGGCGACTTGGCGGCACTCGATTCCATGTATGCCGGAGACAGCCTGCTTGTGATCGAAGGAGCGGGCATCAATCGCGGCTGGGCGGACTATCGCGACAACCATCTCGCACCGGAGCTCAAGGAGTTCCGCAACTTTCGCTATCGTCCGTTCGAGATCGAGGCCAGAGTCTCGGGCACGCTCGCGTGGGCGACCTACCGTTATGCGCTCTCGGCTGACGTTCCAGATCGCAAGGTCGACGTGGTCGGGCGGGGTACGGCCATACTGGAGCGGCGAGGTGATCGTTGGGTCGTGCGGCTGACGCAAACCGCGAGCCGTGCGCGTCGCCCCAGTGACCCGCCGATGCCCTGACGACCGAGAGTTGCCGACGCGACACGGCCCCCTGTAGACTCAGCACATGACTTCTCGCAAGCGCCCCGGAATTCCTCCCGTGTCTCCCAGGCTTCCTGTTACGATGAAGCTCTCAGGGGACGGTGTCGGGACCGTCCTGGGACAGCTCGAGTCACGCCTGATGCGGCTCTGTTGGGATGCTCGGGAGCCGCTCACGGCCCGCGAGATTCACGAGCAGCTCCGAATCGAGCACCCGGTCTCGCCGCTCACCAGCACCACGGTGTTGAACCGGCTCGTTGAGAAGGGCCTTCTCGAGCGGGAGCGCGTCGATGGGCGCCTGCACTTCAGTGCGCGCGTCAACGAGTCGTCCTTCGTCTCGCAGGCGTCGCGTAGGGCGGTCGAGGGCATTCTTTCCCTCGGCGCTGAGGCGGTGACGGCATCTTTCGTCGATGTGCTCGCGGAACGCGATCCTGCGCAGCTCGAGGAACTCGCTCGCCTCATCCGCCAGAAGTTGCGGGAGCAGGGGGGCTGACGGCGATGCGGGTGGCCCCGACCGCCGTCCGGCCTCCGGTCATTCGCCGCGAAGAGCGCAGACGACGCGTGCTGTTGTTCGCGACGGTGGCGGCGTTGCTGCTCGGGATCACTCCGGTGGTGGGCCATCATGTGATCGGAGCGGTCGACTGGCTCTCGGCGGAGCAGCAACACCTCGCGATGCTCTGCCTCGTTACGCTGCATCAACTGCTAGCGCCCGTTCATGAACTGGCGCATTGGTTGCTCTACCTGGGAATCGGTTTTGCAGCGGTCGAGCGGGGGCGTGTGCTGTGGCGTCACTGGCGCGTGATGCGGGCGCTACCGCAGATGCGAATCAAGAGTGATCGGCCACTTGGCCTCGCCGCACGCCGGGCCGGCCTCAACCCCGAGCGTGTTCGCGAGGTATCGGGCCTGCCAACGCCGGCGTTTGCATCAGGCTGGCTTTGGCCGCGCGTCATCGTCGCCGCAGATTTGCCTGACCTTCTGACCACCGACGAACTCACGGCGGTTCTGGCCCACGAGGCAGTCCACGTGCGGCGACGCGATCCCCTGCGGCTCTTTTCGCTTCGCGCCCTGGCCTCCTTGCTGTTCTGGCTCCCGGTCATGAGGCGGCTCGCCGCTGATCTCGAGGATGAAGTCGAGATCACCGCCGACGATGAAGTCGCGCAGCACCTCGCGCTCCCGCTCGCATCAGCGGTGCTGAAGTTGGGCAGCGTCCGCACCAGCCCCGTCGCGGCCACCGTCGGATTTCAACGCGCCGACTTGCTTCCGCGAAGAATTCGCCGCCTCGCGGGTGAGGACACCGTCGCCTCCTCTCACACGTCCACCGGCTCCCTGGTCGCGGCGGCCGCCGCGCTGTTGCTCACGTGGAGTTCCGGTCTGATGGTGCTGCACCCACTCAGCGATGCCTCGGATCACTCTGAGCACGGCCCGGCGCACTGCGATCATCCGAACGGAAACGCACTGACGCATCTGTTCTGTCGCGGGTGGACAGTGGGAGTCGGAACCGCGGGATGCCCACACGAAGACGAGCACCATCTCGTCAGCGGGCTACCTAACCCAGCGTCCACAGCGCCCGCGATCTGACCGGCCATTGCAACGAAGCATTCCTTGGGGTATATTTTACAAAGCGTAAAAACTAGACCACTCCATCGACCCGACCATGAATCTGAGAAATCGAGCTTGGGCCTTTCTGTTCGCGCTGAGTATTGCCGCGCCCCTCAGTGCGGCGCACGCTCATCCGCGCCTGCTCAAGGCGACTCCCGCCGCGGATAGCCGATCCGCCGAGGCGCCGCGACAGATTGCGCTGACCTTTAACGAGTCGTTGGATGTCGCGCTCACCCGCGTCACGCTCTTTCGTGGAGACACGCAGGTACGAGCGGACTCCCTGCATTTGGCCACCGGTGATGATAAGACGGTGGTAGCGTCTCTCGGCGCAGCGCTCGCGCCGGGAAGCTATACCGTTCGCTGGCAGGTTACCGGCGATGATGGACACCCCGTACGCGGCGAGTTCAAGTTTGAGGTCCTCGCGACGCGCGTCGGGACGTCGAAAGCGACGCGCCCGTAGCTACGCGGCTCTCGGGTGGAGAGTTATTTCAGCGTCGAGTCCCCGGCGTTCGTCGCTATACGGGCGGTGCTCTCCATCTGCAGTATCGGCCTGCTAGGTGCCTTCGCGCTGCGCTGGGCAGTCGTCGCGCGCTACGTGGGACCTGACGCGGAAGCAGTGCGTGCGGCCGTAGATGAGCGTTTGCCGCGCTGGATTCACTGGCTAGGCATTACCGCCGTGGCAGCATCCGTTGCTCGGCTCATTGCCCAGCACGCGGCGGTGTTCGGCACCGATGTTGCGCTAACGAGAGATGCGGTCGCGACGCTGCTCTTTCGCTCCGGGTGGGGAAAAGCGTGGTGGGTCGCAACCCTGGCCGCCGTGACCATAACATGGATCGCGCCCCGTTTGCGCCCGAGATCCGGCGTCGCGTGGGTCGCAGCCGCCCCTGTCACGCTGTTATTCGTAGCGTCGCAGCCGTGGTCCGGCCATCCCGCCGCTGCAGAGGTGCCCTGGCTGGCCACTTCCATCCAACTGCTGCATCTCATCGGCGCCGGTGGGTGGCTGGGTAGTCTTGCCCTACTCACGGTCCTGGCGATCCCAGCAGCGCGGCGTCTCGACGCAGCCGAGACTGGAGCCGTTGACGCGCGGATCGCCGGCCTGGTGCGCGCGTTCAGCCCCACCGCGCTCGCCTTCGCCGCACTCTTGGCCACCACGGGCACAGTGACTTCGTGGAGGCACCTTGGCGGCCTGCTCCCGCTATGGCAGAGCAGCTATGGCCGCACCCTGCTGCTGAAGCTGGGCTTCCTCAGTATCGTGCTGGCGGCAGGCGTATATAACTGGCGCCGCGTGCGGCCTGCCCTGGGCGAGCCGCACGCGACGGTCCGTCTGCGCCGATCATCGCTGGTAGAACTGACGGCTGCCTTCCTCGTAGTCGTGGTGACTGCGGTGCTCGTGGCGTCGCCGATGCCGGGCGAATAGCTACCGATCCTCATCCGTTCGACACGCGTAGGAGCAGGAAGCTCTCGCGCGGTGCCAAATGTGTGCCGCAGCATCTGATTGCCGACCGTGTGATTTAGTGGTCCGCGATGTCAGGGATTCCCCGTCCCTTGGCGGCGAACTTCCCTGCTAACGACGCATCAAGTGGTGGCGCTACATTTTACGAAGCATAAAACGACGGACGTCGACGTTGTCGACTGTGCCCGCTTCCTCCTGATCTTCTCTGTGTGCTGGATGGCCTCGTGATCGTGGTCCGCCGACTTCCCCTGTTGGTAGCGGGACTTCTCTCTCTGCACTGCTTCGCCGGCCGCGCATTCGCGCAGACGTCGGCTGCGTCGACGCGGGCGGAGGGCGATACCGCGGTCCGCCAGGTGCAGTCCCTCGTCCTCGGTGCGGTTTACGAGCAACTAGCTGTCGCTAATCCGCGCGCGGCGGCGGCCCGGGCGAACGCCCGCGCCGCTGCGGCCCGCATCGCTTCCGCGAAGCGTCCGCCCGATCCGCAACTCCAGCTCGGGTTTATGAACCGTGAGCTGCCGTCGCTACGGCCCATGGAGCCACTCGGCATGACGCAGGTGCAGCTCATGCAGATGGTGCCACTGGCGGGAAAGCTTGGTCTCGCTGGGAGCGTGGCGGAGGCGCAGGCCGCCGCTGCCCGTGGTCTCGCCGACGACGTTCGCTGGGATGTTCGTGCCCTGGCGGCGATGGCCTTCTACGACCTCTATCAGACCGACCGCTCGCTCGACGTTGCAATCTCGACGCGGCGCCTGCTGCAGGACATCGCGGCCACGGCGAGCACGATGTACGCGGTTGGTGAGGGGCGGCAGCCGGACGTGCTTCGGGCACAGGTTGAGATCGCGCGCATGTCTGAGGACATCGTGCGCATGGAGACGATGCGCATCAGCATAGACGCGCGGCTCGCGGCGCTGCTGGACCGTGCCCCCGTCGCCGATCCCCCGTCGCCTCTGCTTCCCGCGCTCCCCGCCGAACTCCCGCCGCTTGATTCGCTCCTGCGGCTCGCGGAGGCGAATCGGCCCATGATCCACGCGGGGGAGGCGGAGCTGCGCGGGGCGGAAGCGGCCGTGACTCTCGCGCGCCGTGAGCTGTGGCCGGATCTCGAAATCGGCGTGCAATACGGCCAGCGGTCGGGCGCGATGGGCGTGGGGACCGAGCGGATGGGGAGCCTGATGCTTGGTGTCAGCCTACCTGTGTTCGCGCGGAGCCGCCAGCTCCAGATGCGCGAGGAAACTGTCGCAATGCGCGCGATGGCGGCGGCAGACTTGGCGGCGATGCGCGCAGAAACGCGGGGCCGAGTCGCCGTTGCGTACGCGGATTGGCGCCGCGCGCGCAACCTGAGTGATCTCTATCGGAGCACCATCTTGCCACAGACGCAGGCGACGATCACGTCGTCGCTCGCCGCGTACCGGGTGGGCAACGTGAACTTCATGACGCTGCTCGACAACCAAATGACGCTGAACCGCTACCAACAGGAGCTTTACGCGCTCGCGGCCGAGCAGGGCAAGGCGCTGGCCGAGTTGGAGATGCTGATCGGTCGCGAGCTATTCGACCCGACCGTGGTGGCCGCGCCCGCGGCCAGGACCGAGCGATGAGCGACGAACGGTACGATGCAGCCAACGAGCGGGTGGCCGGCGTGCCACAGGGCGACACGCCGCGAGGCGCGCCTGAGTCGGGCGTCGATGCAGGTGTGCAATCCACACCGCCGTCCAATCTGACGCCAGAGCCGAGCACGGAGTCTCCGTTCGGGCGGGTCAGGCCGAGTGGCCGTCGCCGCGCCATCGGCGTCGCAGGACTCGCCCTGGTGCTGGTGGCCGCGTTCGCTGTCGTTTACCTGCTCACGCGCGGCGAGGAGAATGCGACGGCGACCGCCGAGCACAATCACGGCGCCCCGACTACCGCGACCGGCACGGAGCCGGTGATGCTGACCGCCGAGAGCGCGAGGCGCATTGGCGTGACCTTCGCGCCGGTGGTATTGGGAGCACTCGCGACGGAGATCCGGACCGTCGCGCAGGTCACGTTTGACGAGACGCGTGTGAAGGCGATCTCGCCGAAAATCGACGGTTGGGTGGAGGAACTCTACGTCAACTACACCGGCCAGCCCGTGCAGCAGGGCCAGGCGCTCCTCTCCATATACTCGCCGATGCTGGTGTCCGCGCAGCAGGAGCTGCTGCTCGCGCGACAGTTAACGGTGGACGTCGCAGGCGGCACGCAGGATGCCCAGCGAGGGGCAGCTAACCTTCGCGAGTCCGCACGGCGACGTCTCGCGTTCTGGGACGTCCCGGCGAGCGAGATCGACCGAATCGAGCAGACGGGCGAGGTGAGGAAGGCCCTCGTCCTGCGCGCGACTGCGGGCGGTGTTGTCATCGAGAAGAGCGTCCTCGCGGGCCAGCGCGTCATGGCCGGCGAGACCTTGTATCAGGTTGCCGACCTCAGCACGGTTTGGCTTGAGGGCGAAGTCTTCGAACGCGACCTCCCGGGCATCCGGCTCGGGCAATTGGTTACGGCCGAGTTCGAGGCGCTGCCCGACGCACCTCGGACGGGTAGGATCACCTACGTGTACCCGACACTCAATCCAGAAACTCGCACGGTGCGCGTGCGGGTCGAGCTGTCCAATCCGCGGCTCGCGCTGAAGCCGGGCATGTACGCCACTATCCGCGTGAGCGGATCGGGTCCCGATTCAGCGCTCAGCGTGCCCCGCTCAGCCGTGCTTTCCACGGGCACGCGCAACCTGGTGTTCGTGAAGCGGGCCGACGGCATGCTCGAGCCGCGCGAGGTCGTACTCGGGCTCGCGACGACGGATCGAATGCAGATCCTTCGGGGGCTCGTGGTGGGTGACACGGTGGTCGCCTCTGCCACCTTCCTCATCGACGCCGAGTCGAACTTAGGCACGTCACTGGGCGGAATGGGGGACATGCCGGGCATGGAGATCACGCCGCGGACTCCTGCGGCCCCTGCACGCCCGGCTGGCGTCCCGCCCAAAGGGAACGGCGGGTCAGGCGCTCACTCCGGGCACGGAGGCTGACCTCATGCTGAAGCGCGTGATCGAATGGTCGGTCGACAACAAGCTGCTCGTGATTCTGTTCACGGCGGCGCTCGCTATCGGAGGCGTCTGGTCGATCCGAAATACGCCGCTTGAAGCGCTGCCCGACCTATCGGACGTGCAGGTCATCGTC
>ERZ1066121.2918-NODE-2918-length-10164-cov-8.702938_pt1 | contig 10164 bp, 10 predicted proteins | sample MGYA00382768_ERZ1066121 | MGnify/ENA primary metagenome ERZ1066121 (study PRJEB33369, sample SAMEA5778351) | biofilm metagenome | biome: Industrial cooling water; feature: Water cooling tower basin; material: Biofilm | place: United Arab Emirates | collected... | reverse complement strand
CCACAAGGGGGAGGGCGTTGAACCGGAGTCACTACCGGCAGGGAACAGGGCTTGCCTTTCGGCGCGGAATCGCTATAGCGCCCGCCTTCCGGCATCCCGACACCATCAGGCGTTGTGGCACCCACCGGTCCGACTTGCTGATCGTTTCAAAGCGGCATGCCATTCGGGAAGCGGTGGGTTTGCTTTTGTGTTTCCGCGCTGTGGAATGCGTCGTCACCGGGATGTTTTTGTTGAACTTTGATGAAATACAGGAACTGTCATGGCCGTCCCCAAGCGAAAAACTTCTCCGTCGAAGCGCGGCATGCGCCGCAGCCATGACTCGCTGCGGGTCGAGGCGTTTCAGGAATGCTCCAACTGCGGCGAACTGAAACGGCCGCACAATATGTGCGACAAATGCGGCTATTATAACGGTCGCGAAGTGGTGGCCATCGGCGCCTGACGCCTGTTCTGACTGGAAAAAGCGCCATGGGGCTGACACCGCGAATCGCCATCGATGCGATGGGCGGTGATGGAGGCGTGCGCGTGATGATCGCGGGCGCTGCCGCCGCTCGGCACCGCCACGACAGGCTGAAATTCCTGCTGGTCGGGGACGAGGTTCAGATCAAGGCCGCGCTTGGCGATCACCCCAATCTGCGCGCCGCTTCGGAAATTTTGCACACCGACGGTGTCGTCACGGGCGAGGATAAGCCCAGCCAGGCGCTGCGCAAGGCGCGCGGCAGCTCCATGGGGCTGGCCATTGACGCGGTAAAGCGCGGTGATGCGGGCGGCGCTGTGTCGTCGGGCAATACCGGCGCGCTGATGGCGATGGCGAAACTCGCATTGCGCACCATGCCGGGGATCGACCGGCCAGCGCTGGCGGCACTCCTGCCGACGCTGGGCGATAACGACGTCGTGATGCTTGACCTTGGCGCCAACACCGACTGCGATGCCAATAACCTCGTCCAGTTTGCAATCATGGGCTCCGCTTATGCGCGCACCGCACTCGGTCTTGGCGAACCGCGTGTTGCACTGCTCAACATCGGAACCGAAGAACTGAAAGGCACCGATGCCATCCGCGATGCCGCCGCAATCCTGCGCTGCGCCGCTGGTCTGCCGATGAAGTTTCAGGGTTTTATCGAGGGCGACAAGCTGTCGCGCGGCGATGTCGACGTGATCGTTCACGACGGTTTTTCAGGCAATATCGCGCTCAAATCGATGGAGGGCACGGCCCGTTTCGTCACCGACCTCCTGCGCCGTGCCTTTACCAGCTCGATCCGCTCAAAGGTTGGTTTCCTGATCTCGCGCCCGGCGACCGAGCTGTTGAAGCATCATCTCGATCCCAACAACCACAATGGCGCGGTGTTCCTGGGCCTCAATGGCGTCGTCCTGAAAAGCCACGGCAGCGCCAATGCCGCCGGGGTCGCCAACGCCGTCCATGTCTGTGCCGAACTGGTGGAAAAGGACATTACACGCCAGGTGACCGACGATCTCGCCAATTTCCGGGCACAGGCGGCGTGACGCTCCGCAGCGTCATCACGGGCACCGGGTCGGCGCTCCCGCGCACCTGCGTCACCAACGCCGAACTTGCCGAACGTGTCGACACCAGCGACGAATGGATCGTCGAACGCACCGGCATCCGCCAACGCTATATCGCCGAACCGGACGAGACGACCGCCACGCTGGGGACGGCCGCTGCCCGCGCCGCGCTGACTGCCGCGGGGCTGAATCCCTCCGACATCGGCATGATCGTGCTGGCGACCGCGACCCCCGACAATACGTTTCCCGCGACCGCGACGAAGATTCAGGCGCTGCTCGGTATCGACGATTGCGTGGCGTTCGACGTGGCGGCGGTGTGTTCGGGCTTTCTCTACGCGCTGACGGTTGCCGACACGATGCTGCGCGGCGGTCATGGCAAACATGCGCTGGTGATCGGATCGGAAACGTTCAGCCGTATTCTCGATTGGGAAGATCGCACGACCTGCGTGCTGTTCGGTGATGGCGCTGGCGCGGTCATCCTGTCGGCGGAGGCCGATGAGACGCGCGGCATCCTGGCTAGCAAACTCCATGCGCAGGGCGTGCACGCGGACAAGCTTTACGTCGATGGCGGCCCGTCGACGACAGGCACCGTCGGCCATGTCCGGATGCAGGGGCGGGAGGTGTTCCGCCACGCCGTCACCAACCTGTCGTCCGTCCTGGGCGAAGTGCTGACTGCGGCGGAGCTGACGCCAGGCGACGTCGACTGGGTGGTCCCGCACCAGGCCAATCTGCGCATCATCGATGCAACCGCGAAAAAGCTGGGGCTTGACCCCGCGCAGGTGGTCGTCACCGTCGACCGGCACGCCAACACTTCGGCGGCGTCTGTGCCGCTCGCGCTCGACCTGGCGGTCCGCGATGGCCGCATAAAGCCCGGCGATCTGGTGGCGCTGGAGGCCATGGGCGGCGGCTTCACCTGGGGCGCGGCACTGGTGCGCATGTAACCGCCGCGAAAAAGTGGCAGCTCAGCGCCCTTGCTTTTTGATTTTGCACGGCAACCGCTAGCTGTTAGGTTGCTAACCGGGACTCGTGTAACGTGGCCGCCACAACGGACCGGCCCGCACGTAATGGGGAGACGTCATTTGGCTGAAGGTAGTTTGACCCGCGCCGACATCGCATCGGCCATCAACCGCAAGGTCGGGCTGTCGCGCAACGAATCTGCCCGGCTGGTGGAATCGATCATCGACCATATGGGCGATGCTTTGGTCAGCGGGGAAAATGTAAAGATCAGCGGATTTGGCACCTTCGTGCTGCGCGACAAGGCCGAACGGATCGGCCGCAATCCGAAAACCGGGATTGAAGTGCCGATTTCACCGCGGCGTGTGCTCACCTTTCGCGCCAGCCAGTCGATGCGCGCCACGGTCGCCGGTTGACGCAGGGCGCGCCGGATCTGACCATGGAGGATAGTCGGCGGTCCGGCGCCAAGGATATCGGCGCGATGCTCAGCATCGGTGAGCTGGCCGAGCTTATCGGTGTCCCCGCGCATGTCCTGCGCTATTGGGAAACCCGCTTTCCAGAGTTGAAGCCGCTGCAGCGTTCCGGTCGCCGCCGCTACTATCGCGCAGAGGACGTTGCACTGGTTCAGCAGATCCACAATTTGCTACATCGGCGCGGCTACACGGTAGAAGGCGCGCGCAAGGCCCTGTTGGACAACGGCGCCGAACCCATCCGGCCGGTTCCGACCGCAGAAAATGATCAACCCTTGCCTGTCGCAGCCCTGATGGCCCTGCGCGACCGGCTGGCGCGAGCGTTGACCCGCTAAGGTCAGCAGGGGCGCAACCAAGGCCCTCCCTTCGTCATTCCCGCGTAGGCGGGAATCTATCACCGGCTAGCGAAATTTACACTGCAGGAACTGGATTCGCACCTTAGAGCGTGATGACTTTAGGTTGATCCTCTTGTCCTCGTCATTCCCGCGCAGGCGGGAATCCATCACCTGCTGGTAAAACTTGCCACGGCAGGTGATGGACCCCCGCTTTCGCGGGGGTGACGATTCCATATGAAGTCATCACGCTCTAGCAGGGATGGCAGGACAAACCTGCCGTCATTGCGAGCCGCAGGCGAAGCAATCCAGGGCGGCATGGCGCGACGGTTCCCCGGATTGCTTCGCCTGCGGCCCGCAATGACGGCAGCGAGAACGCGATGACGTTTAAGTGTTGCACTTTGTCATCCCCACAACAGCGGGGGCTCAGGGCGGCAACCGGCTTTGGTAGCTCGGGGATCTCTGATTCCACAGGAGATTACAAGGCAAACTGACCTTATGTCATCATGTTCCAAGCAGCAGCACGCACCATAAGCCAACCCGGGCGAATTGTCGCCTCGTCAATCCATCGCCGGGCCAAGCGCGGCGTCCAGATCGCGCGGCCTGATGAAAGCATCAAGCGACCCGCTGCCCTCCCTCAGGCTCGCCCAGTCGGCAAGGTCGAACGTAATGCGCACCAGCGCTGCCGTCGGCAGCTTTTCCTCCAGCGCAACGCGCGCGGGATTGTCGGCATCGAACGGGATCAGCATCATGGCCAGATCCTCCAGCCCCGGATTATGCCCTGCCAGCATCAGATGATCGCCCAGTGCCCCCGCCTCGCGCACCACGTCGAGCAGGGTTGCGGCGGACGCCAGATAGACGCGGCGCTCCCAGTGCGGCTCCAGATCGGCAAGGCCGGCGGCGGGCTGAAAATGATCGAGCGTTTCGGACACGCGCACCGCGGGCGAGGCGATAATCCAGTCAAGCGACCAGCCGGATTTTTTCCACATATCCCCCATCAATTCGGCGCCGCGCCGTCCGCGGGCGTTGATCGGACGATCGAAATCGCGCTCGACCGGTGCGTCCCAACCCGATTTGGCATGACGAAAGATGGACAGACTTTTCAACGGGCGCTCTCCCAAGGGCGCGGCATAGCGGGTCGCTGCTTGTGCCGTAAAGTCACGATGGTGAAAAGGCGCTTGTGACCGCGTGGGGCAGATCGGCCTGAACCGCCCGGACCCTTGCGACGGCCTGATCGAGCGGCAGGCGCAGGATCGGCGTGTCGGCGGGAAAGGCGGACAGGAACCGCGACGGCACCGATGACGACAGCATCACGAACTGGCCGCGATCGTCGGCCCGGCGGATCAGGCGGCCAAATGCCTGCGCCAGCCGGGCACGGACCACCATGTCGTCCCACGCCGCGCCGCCCGCCGCCAGCTTGCGCGCGCTGTGCAGGACCGTCGGGCGCGGCCATGGCACACCCTCCATCACCACCAGCCGTAACGAATCGCCCGGCACGTCGACCCCGTCGCGCAGCGCGTCTGTGCCGAGCAGCGAGGCGGCGGGATCGCTGCGGAAAATGTCGATCAGCGTACCCGTGTCGAGCGGATCGACATGCTGCGCGAACAGCGGCAGCCCGGCACGCGCCAGCCGGTCGGCAAGCCGTGCGTGGACGATGCGCAGCCGGCGAATGGCGCTGAACAGGCCAAGCGCGCCGCCGCCCGACGCTTCGATCAGCCGGGCATAAGCTCCCGCCAGCGCCGCCATGTCCCCGCGCGCGATGTCGGTAACGATCAGCACCTCGGCCTGGCGGCGGAAATCGAAGGGGCTGGGAAAGCTCTCCTCGACGACAGGCGCGTCGATGTGGCGGGTGCCGGTCCGCACGCGCGCGTCGGTCCAGCTTCCCCCGGCGCGCAGGGTGGCCGACGTCACCAGCGCGCCGTGCGCGGGCTCGTAAACCAGCCGCGCAAAGGGCCGCATCGGGTCGAGCCAGTGGCGGTGCAGGCCGCAATCCAGCTCGCGCCCGTCAACCCGGTCCAGCGCCAGCCAGTCCACGAAATCGGGATCGGACGGCCCGCCCACGCGCGCCAGCAGCGCCATCCACGCCGCAATCAGCTCGCATCGGGTTCCCAGCGACAGCCGCGCGCCATCAATCCGGCTGCGCGCCTGGGCATCGATCCAGTCGGGCGCTTCCTCGATCACGGCATCAAGCCGCTGGGCGAGCGTCATCAGCGGGCGCTGAAGCGACGACAAGGCATCTGCCGCCGCTGCCGCCGCGGCGACCAGTCGGCCGTCGGGCTCGGCCAGCTCGGTTTCAAGGCCATAGCCCGCATCGAACTGCGCATCGCCCGACGCGCGTGCCAGCACCAGGGCGCGCACCGCCGTGAGCAGCGCCTCGATCGGGGTCGCTTCATACCCATCGGCCAACCGCTTGAGCCAGCCGTCGGCGGGCAGGGCGGTGGCGGCCTCGCTCGCGGTCTTTACCGCTTCGTCGACCTCGGCGTCATAGCTTGCGACATCGGCCAGCCGCGCTGCCAGCCCGCGTCGTCGGCCCCGCGACCGCCCTTCCGGCCCGATGATCCAGCGTCGCAGCTCAATGGCCTCGCCGCCGGTCAGCGCGACGGCAAAGATGGCGTCGGCGGCTTCATAAAGATGATGCCCTTCGTCGAAAATAATCCGTTGTGGCGGCCCGGCGGCGTCGCGCGGGCGGACCGTATGCACCATGGTCAGCGCATGGTTGGCGATGACGATGTCGGCTTCGCTCGCCGCGCGGATCGACCGTTCGATGAAGCATTTCCGATAGTGCGGGCAGGCGGCATAGACGCACTCGCCGCGCCGGTCGGTCAGCGCGGTCGTCCCGTTCCGCCGGAACAGCGCGGGCAACCAGCCCGGCAGGTCGCCGCCGATCATGTCGCCATCACGGCTATAGGCCGCCCAGCGCGCCACCAGCTGCGCCAGGATCGCCGCTCTCCCGGTAAACCCACCCTGCAGCGCGTCCTCCAGATTGAGGAGGCACAGATAATTTTCGCGGCCCTTGCGCACCACCACAGCTTTGCGGTGTTGGGCCGGATCGGGATAAAGCCGCTCGGTCTCGCGCGCCAGTTGCCGCTGCAGCGCCTTGGTAAAGGTGGACACATAGACCGATCCGCCCGAACCCCGGACCCAAGTCGCGGCGGGCGACAAATACCCCAGCGTCTTGCCGATCCCGGTCCCCGCCTCTGCCACGACCAGCTGTGGTTGCCCCTTGGCGGCGCGCGGCGCGAACATGCGCGCGGCGGTCAGGGCATAGTCCCGCTGCGATGGCCGCTGTTCCGCCCCGCTGCCCGTCAGCCGCGCCAGCGTGGCGGCAACGGCGCTAGGATCAGGCGTGACGGAGCGCGGCGCGGCGCGGGGCGGCGCGTCCTGCCATTCGGGCAAGCGGGTGAACAGCCAGCGATCCTTGTCCCCCGGCATGTCCAGCCGGTCGAGCACGAGCGAAGCCCAGCCCCAGCGCTGGCGCGACAGCGCGGCCGCGCTGTGCCAGGCTCCATCGCGCTCGGGCCACGCGGGATCGTTCAGCGTCGCCAACAATGCTGATGCCAGCTGTTGCAGCAGCGCGGCGATGTCCGCCTCGTCCCGCACCTTGGGCACGCCCAGCATCTCTGCCAGTCCGTCGCCCGTGGGCACGGCAAAGCGCGCCGGATGCACGAATGCGAAAAGTTCGAGCAGGTCGAGCCCGCTGATCTCCCCATAGCCGAGCCGTTCGCCAGTAAGCGGCGCGTTGATCAGCAGATGGGGCGTCGCGGCAGCAGCCGTAATGGCGTGTCCACGGTCAACCTGACGGATTTGCCCAGCGGAATCCGCAAGCCAGATACCCGCATGGCTGGCGTGTAGGGCAGGGAGGGGCACCGGGGTGAGCACATCACCGACTTAGAACGAAATACGAACAAAGTTCAAGCCCGCTGCATGCGTTTTGGGTGTAAACCCGGCGTTGAGCGATCATTAGCTTAGGCCACAAGCGCCAGGGCCAGCGGAGGAATCAACCATTTACCACAACGTCGTCATTCCCGCGAAAGCGGGAATCCATCTCCCACTGTTGAAATTGATAATGCAGGAGAAGGATTCCCGCCTTCGCGGGAATGACGGACTGAAAACAGAAGCTTTTAAGCTCAATCTCAACAGCGCCTGAATTCTCCCTGTCATCCCCGCGAAAGCGGGATCCCGTGGCTGCCTCAGTCAATGCCGCAGGCGTCAAAAATGCCCTGGCCGTTTACAGCCCCCGTCGGCCAAACCCGCTGCCCGTGCGTGACAGGCCCGTGGGCGCACGCGGCTGCATATGGCTGCGTGCGATAACCAGCCGCTGGTGGAGCGGCCCGTCACGCAATTCGAAGGGAAAACGCACGCCGATCCGGTCGGCCTCGGACCACATGACGGTCGCATAGACGACCTGTCCGCCATAATGGATTTCACAGCGCGAACGCGCGGGCATGGTGCCGCCGCTGATCAGCGCGCCGCCCTCCGACAGGTCGGCGATGCGCCCGTCGAAGCTGTCAATGATGCCGAAAACGCGCACCTCGATGTTGACGTCGGTGCGCTGATGAAATCGCGGCTGGGGCGTTGCAATCGTTTCCATGGCCGCAACTCTCGCATCATATGGTAAATAAAGCGGTAACCATGGCCTTCGTACCGCACCGGCGATGCCCCATTTTTCCCGCTACATTTCCCGCCGCGATGCCGCTAAGGCGCTTGGCTTATGACACTGACCGATCCCCGCGCGCTGGCCGAAGAGGCCCAAAAGTCCAAGGCATGGCCTTTCGAAGAGGCGCGCAAGATCGCCAAGCGCTATCCTCAGGGCAAGGGCGGCGGTACGCCCGTCCTGTTCGAAACCGGCTATGGCCCCTCCGGCCTCCCGCACATTGGCACGTTCAACGAAGTGCTGCGCACGACGATGGTGCGCCGCGCCTATGAAGCCCTCACCGGCGGCGCGCCCACGCGGCTGGTGGCGTTCAGCGACGATATGGACGGGCTGCGCAAGGTGCCCGACAATGTCCCGAACCAGGAGATGCTGAAGGCCTATCTCGGCCATCCGCTCACCCGCATCCCCGACCCGTTCGGCAAGTTCGACAGCTTTGCCGCGCACAACAATGCGATGCTGCGCGATTTTCTTGACCGTTTCGGCTTCGACTATGAATTTCGATCCTCTACCGAGGGCTATGAAAGCGGGGCGTTCGACGATGCGCTGAAGAATGTCCTGCGCCATTATCAGGCGATCATGGACATCATGCTGCCGACGCTGCGCAAGGAACGGGCCGCCACCTATTCGCCCGTGCTGCCCATCAGCGCGAAGAGCGGCGTGGTGCTTCAGGTTCCGGTCGAGGTGATCGACGCCGACGCCGGGCTGGTCGCGTTCGATGATGATGGCGAACGCATTACCCAGTCGGTGCTGGGCGGCCAAGCCAAGCTACAGTGGAAGGTCGACTGGGCGATGCGCTGGGTCGCCCTTGGCGTCGACTATGAAATGTATGGCAAGGATTTGACCGACAGCGGCGTCCAGTCGGGCAAGATCGCCGACGTGCTGGGCGGCCGCAAGCCCGAGGGGCTGATCTATGAAATGTTCCTCGACGAGCGCGGGGAAAAGATTTCCAAGTCCAAGGGCAACGGCCTCGCTCTCGAAGAATGGCTGACCTATGCCCCGCGCGAAAGCGTCGCCTTTTACGCCTATCGCGAACCCAAGAGTGCGAAGCAGCTGCACCGGGGCATCATCCCGGCGGCGGTCGATGATTATTACAAGTTCCGCGCCAGCTGGCACGACCAGCCGCTCGACAAGCGCCTTGGCAACCCAGTGCACCACATCCACAATGGCGAAGTGCCGACCGATGCGCCACCGGTCAGCTTTGGTCTGCTCCTCAATCTGGTGGGCGTGCTCGGATCGGGCGCGACGGCGGAGCAGGTGTGGGCCTATCTGCGCAACTATGTCCCCGATGCACGGCCCGACACCCATGGCGAGCTGGACGCGCTGATCGGACATGCCATTGCCTATAACCGCGACGTCGTTGCCCCCACGCTGGCCCGGCGCAAGCCCGACGCGGCCGAGGCGGCGGCTTTGCGCGCGCTGGATGCCGAACTGGCGAAGCTGGGCGACGACGCATCGGCCGAGGATATTCAGACCATCGTCTATGAAATCGGCAAGGGTGGCGGGTTTGAAAACCTGCGCGACTGGTTCCGCGCACTCTACGAAACGCTGCTCGGGTCGAGCGCCGGGCCGCGCATGGGCAGCTTCATCGCGCTCTACGGCGTCGCCAACACGCGCGCCTTGATCGCGGAGGCGCTGGCGTGAGCGTCTATCAGTTGGCGCAGGTCAACATCGCGCGCTTTCGCCTGGCCAAGGATCACGCGGCCAATGCGGATTTCATGAATGCTCTCGACCCCGTCAATGCAAAGGCCGACGCTGCCCCCGGCTTTATTTGGCGGCTGGTGGGCGAGGGGAATAATTCGACCGACGTTGAAGCAGCGGAGAACGACCCGCAGTTGATCGTCAATCTGTCGGTGTGGACCAGCGTCGATGCTCTGGTCGATTTCGCTTATCGCCAAAGCGATCATCTGGCCGTGATGCGCCGCCGCCGCGAATGGTTCGATCAGATGGAAGTGTTTCAGGCGCTATGGTGGGTTCCCGCCGGGCACCGACCGTCAGTCGATGAAGCGATGGCGCGCGTTGCCTTGATCGCCGATCATGGGCCGACGCCCGATGCCTTTACCTTTCGCACCACATTTGCTGCTCCCGACGGCACGCCTGCTACTCCTCAACTGGACGAATGCGCTTGAGCATTGTCGCCGCCCGCATCTATCGCGAAGGCCGGTTACTGGCGGAATTTGACCCGTGCAGGGGCATCCCGCCCCTTGAAAAGCCGGCCGATCTGCTGTGGATCGGACTGCAC
>ERZ1066121.2916-NODE-2916-length-10169-cov-5.375420_pt1 | contig 10169 bp, 8 predicted proteins | sample MGYA00382768_ERZ1066121 | MGnify/ENA primary metagenome ERZ1066121 (study PRJEB33369, sample SAMEA5778351) | biofilm metagenome | biome: Industrial cooling water; feature: Water cooling tower basin; material: Biofilm | place: United Arab Emirates | collected... | reverse complement strand
GTCACGACGCTGGGGAGCGTGTGGTGATACTTCGCCAGCACCACGTCGACGTCGCGCTTGCGGTTGCCTCGCAATAGCGTCACGCGGATCTTCGTGCCCGCCAGCGCGGACGCCACTTGCAGGAAGAGGTCGTCCTGTTCGCGGACGGGGACGCCGTCGATCGCGACGACCGTGTCCGGCCCGCTCGTGCCCCGGCTGCCGACCATGCCGGCGGTGCTGGCGGGGGTGCCGGGGGTGACCGATGCGATCGGCAAGCCGAACGCGGTGGGCCGGTCGACGGCCACGCCGAGGAAGCCGTACTCGACCTCGCGGCCTTCTTTCAGCACGTCGACGATCCGCCGGTAGTTGCGGTCGAACGGGATCGCGAAGCCGCCGGCCGAGTCCGACCCGGCAACCGCCGTGATGGTCGAGGTCAGCGCGATCACTTCGCCGTCGAGGTTCAGCACCGCCCCGCCGCTGCACCCGAGCGTGATCCGGGCGTCGGTTTGGAGCAGCGTCCCGTAGTGGTACAGCGGGCGGACGCGCAGTTCCTCGCGGTCCGGGCCGGGGGCTTTTCGCCGGACGTTGCTCAGCATCCCCCAGTTCGCGGACGGCGAACCCGTGCCGAACCCGGCGGTGGGCGGGTGGCCGACGGAGACGATCCACATCCCGCGGTAGACGGTCGCCTTCTCGTCGGCCGCCCCGTCGGGCAGGACCACGTTCGCGAACTTGACCGGTTTCAGACCGGGAACCGCGTCGATGAGCTTGAGCACGGCCAGGTCGCTGCGGGCGTCGGCGGCGTGGACGTCCGCGTAGGAACCCTTCCCGTTCGCGCCGCGGACGTAGACCTTCGTCGCCCCGTCGATGAGGTGAAAACTCGTGAGGACGAGCCCCTTCGCGTCGAGCACCAGCCCGGACCCGAACTGGTTGTCGGGGGCGTTCCGGGCGTCGGACAGGTCGAGCTTCAGGTCCGCGCTCGGCGGCGGGTTCGGCGACGGGAACTTCGCCACCGGCGGCGTGTACCCCCCGAGCCGGCCGGGAAGCTTGCGTTCTTCGGCGGGGAGCGGCGGGTACTTCTGGTGCGACACGACCACCGCGACGACGCCCGGTTCCGCGGCGTCGATGACCCGGCGCATCTGCCGTTCCAGGCCGCGCGCCAGTTCCTTCGTCGCCGGGTCGGGCGAGTCCGCGGGGTCCGCCGCAGCCGCGAGCGGGGCGAGACCCAGGAGCCAGAGGAAGGCGTGTCGCATCCTGACATCCGGTGGAGGAGCGGGCCGCAGGGTGAGTTGTAACCGGATCGGCCCGCCGGTGCCAGCAGTTCGCGGGCCGACTACTTCGGTAGCGGCACCTGCGACGGGGCCGCCAGGTACGCCACCAGATCCCGCACGTCGGCTTCCTTCAAGGCGTCCAGCAACCCGTCCGGCATGATCGACAGCGGCGTTTGCTTCCGCGAATCGACGTCCCCCTTCGACACGGTCACTTCCTCGTTCAGCGTCCGCACCACGATCGCCTGCGGCGTTTCCCGCTTGACGATGCCCGTGAGCGTGCGGCCGTCGGCGAGGGCGAACGTCGTCATCCGGTACTCGCCGGCGACGACGGCACTCGGGTCGAGGACGTTTTCCAGCACGTAGTCCAGGCTGCCGCGCTGCGAGCCGGTCAGTTCCGGGCCGACGTCGCCGCCCTCGCCGAAGAGCTTGTGGCACGCCGCGCAATTCTTCGCGAACACCGCCCGGCCGTTGGACGCATCGGCGGACTTCAATGCGTCCGCGGTGAGCAATTTCTTCCACTTCGCGGCCTGGGCCACCCGCGTCTCGGCCGCCGGGCGGACGGTCCCCCACGCGGTCGCGAGCTTCGCGGTGACGTCCTTGTTGTTCAGGGCCAGAATCTGCCGGGCGGAGAACGCGGTCACGTCGGCCTTCGGGACGGTCCCCTTCTCGATCGCGTCCAAAAGGGCCAGCGCGAACGTTGGGCGGGAACCGAGCGTCTGGATGGCGTCGGCCTTTTCCTCGGCGCTGAAGCCGGGGTACGCCTTCAGAATCGCGGCCGCGGACTCGGCGTCCGGGTACGATGCGAGCCCCCGCACGGCGGCACCACGAACGGCGGGGTCGGCGAGCAGGTCCCGCAGCGTCGGGGCGAATTCTGGTGTCTTGCGACTGACGAGTTTCGCGATGGCGGCCCGCCGAGCGGCGGCGTCGGCGGACTGATTCCTGGCCCGCGACCGCATCCCGTCCAGGGCCTTCGCGTCGCGGAAGATCAGGGCGAGATCGTCGGCGAGGTCGCGCACCTCGGCGGCTTCGCAGCCCGCGAGCGCGGCGTAAGACTTCTCCCAGTCGGCGGTCGGCGGTTGCTTCAGCGACGTGCCGGCGAGCCCGTCGATGAGCCCGCGCAGCACGGCGGCCTTCCCGGCCGGGGACTTCGCGTTGACCGCCGCCGCGATGGTCGGGGCGAAGGCATCCGGGAGCGCGTTCGGCCGGGTGACGCGCCAGCGGACGGCGAACTCGGTGAGTTTCCCGTTCGGCCGCTCGGCGAGCTTCGCGACCCATTCGTCGGAAATGACCGGGCCGAACGCGGACCAGATCATCAAGACGGTGTCCGGGTCGGCGGGTTTCTCGGTGAGACGGTCGAGTACCTCCATCCGGGATTCCTCCGGAAGACGATGAGATTCACCGGCGAGTACCCGACGGACGATAGCGGATTTTGAGTTAGCAAGCCCCTGAATCTGCTTGAGGGTGTCATTGTCAACTGCGGGGTTGTCGAGCGCCAGCGAGATCGCATTGGCCTGAAGTGTCTCGACTTCGCTCCGAATCGCGACAGATGCATCGGCCCCGGAAAATTCACCGATGGCGTGAAGAGCCCACATCGCCCGCAACATCGCGATCGGCTCGCGATTCTTATCGAGGATTTCGCGAAGAGCCGCAGCCGTACCTTTCTCCAACTTCCCCGCAATCGCCCGCTCATGTAACACCCGCCGGGCCTTCCGCACGAACCATTCATTCTTGTGCGATTGCAACTTCACCAACTCTGCGTCGCTGAGCTTGGAGACGTCCCCCTTCCATGGCTTCGGGGTGCCGAAGGTGATCTTGTAGATGCGGCCGTTGGTTGTATCCGCGACGTTATAGTTGTGACATTCCCCCGTGTCGGTCCAGTCGGAGACATACAGGCCGCCGTCGGGGCCATAGATAATCGAAATGCCGCGGAACCACGGGTCGTTGGCGAAGGCGAAGTCCGGGGCGTGCTTGCCGACGTACCCGCCGGCCGTGCGGTGCAGCGTGTCCCGGTTCAGGCGGTTGCCGTGGATGTTGCACATGAACACGCTGTTGCGGTATTCCGCGGGAAAATTGTCGCCGAGGTAGATGCAGCACCCCGTGTGCGCGTGCCCGCCGCCCGCGTCGGAGTGCTCGGGCTTCACGCCGCTGGTGCTGCCCCGGCTGTCCGTCCAGTTGCCGCCGGCCCAGTGCTTGTGGTCGGACGCACTCCGCATCAGTTCGTACGTATTCGCATTGCGGTCCTGCCCGTACATGCGTTGATACCGCCCGCCGGGGACGACGTGCCACAGGTGGTCGATCACGCAATTCGTGATAAACATCTGCCCGTGCTCGTCCCAGTCTAACCCGAACGGGTTCGTAGTACCCGACGCATACGACTCGAAGGTTTTCCGCGTCGGGTGGTACCGCCAGACGCCGCAATCGAGGTAGACGCGGTCCTTCTCCGGCGTGCCGGGCTTGCCGACTTTGGAGCGGGCTTGAATGCCGTTGCATCCATACAGCCAGCCGTCCGGCCCCCAGTTCAAACTGTTGAAGACGTTGTGCTTCGTGTCCTTGAGGTTCCACCCGTCCAGCACGACCTCCGCCGGCCCGGCGGGCGTGTCCTCGCCGTCCTTGACGGGGATGAAGATCAGGTTCGGCAGCGAGCACAGCCAGACGCCGCCGTGCCCGAGGACGATCCCGGACAGGTTGGAGCCGTTCTCCAGAAACACCGTTTTCTTGTCGTGCTTGCCGTCGCCGTCGGTGTCTTCCAGGATCGTGACGCGGTCGCTCCCCTTGCCGTCGCCGCGCCACTTCGGGTAGCTCAGGCACTCGACGACCCACATCCGGCCGCGGTCGTCGAAGGTCATCGCGATCGGCTGCACCACGTCCGGTTCGCCGGCGAACAGCGTGGCGCGGAACCCTTCCGGCAGCTTGAACCGGTCGGCGGCGTCGGCCACGGGCACCGGCTTGGCCGCGGGTTTCGCGTCGGCCGCGTCCAGGCGAGCGACACCCGTCAGGGTGCCGAGAAGAACGGCCGCGAGGGAGAGCAAGCGGGTCATGCCGCGACTTCCGGACGGGGATTGGGGGCGGGTGTCACGTCCCGTATCCTACCGGGAACGAGCCCGCGAAGCGATTCGTTCTCTCCCGAGGTTGCCATGCCGAGCCCCCTCACCCCCGCCCAGGTCGCCGCGTACCACGCCGACGGGTACACCGTGGCGAAGCGGCTGTTCGACGCCGAGGAGATCGGCCTGCTCGCGCGGTCCGCGAAGGCCGACAGCGAACTCGACAAGCGGTCCTTCGGCCGGGCCGACGGCGAGGGGGGCGTCGTCCGGCTGTCCCTGTGGAACCACCCCGGCGACGGCATCTACGGCATGTTCGCCCGGTGCGAGCGCATGGTCCGCAGTTGCGAAAAGCTCCTCGGCGGCGAGGTGTACCACTACCACTCGAAAATGATCCTGAAGGACCCGAAGGTCGGCGGCGCGTGGGCGTGGCACCAGGACTACGGCTACTGGTATCAGAACGGCGTCCTCTTCCCGCTGCTGACGAGCGTCTTCATCGCCGTCGACCCGTGCCGCCGGGAGAACGGCTGCCTCCAGGTGCTCCGCGGCTCGCACCACGCCGGGCGGATCAACCACGTCCTCACCGGGGAACAGGCCGGGGCCGACCGCGAGCACGTCGACGAACTGGCGAAGCGGCTCGAACTCGTGTACGTCGAGATGGACCCCGGCGACGCGATCTTCTTCCACGCGAACCTGCTGCACCGCAGCGACCAGAACACGTCCGACCGCCCGCGGTGGAGCATGATCTGCTGCTACAACGCGGCCCGGAACGACCCCTACAAGGACAGCCACCACCCGCGGTACACGCCGCTGGACGTCGTCCCGGACGCAGCGATCAAGCAGGTCGGCGAGAAGCGGTTCGCCGAGTCCGGCGACGTCGCGTGGCTCGACAACACCCGCGACGCCAGTGCGAAGCAACTCGACGGGGCGCGGTAGAAGCCGTTCCGCTCTGGAACCGTCCCACGATACATCGTGCTCTCTCACTGGATGATTTCTCTTGTGGCACCGGCCTCTGGCCGGTGCAGGTCACACCGGCCAGAGGCCGGTGCCACAAGAGAATGGCCCCTTCCCGAGTACGAGAACACGACAGGGTGTGGACACTTCCGATGGCCTTCGCCCTCGCGTTTCTGCTCGTCGCGGCCGTCTTCGCGTCCTACGCCGTGACACTCGGCGGGTGGGCCTGGGTCTTGCTCTGGCCCGCGGCGAGCTTTGCCTGCGTCGGGCTGGCCTACGCGGGGCTCGGCGTGCGGGTCTTCGGCAAAACCGCATCCGGTACCCGTCGCGGGCCACACTTCGCCGTTCTCTTGCCCTTCCTTCTGGTCACCTGGCTGGCGTGGCATCTGTACCGGATGACGCACCGGGAACCCGTCTGGCACGAGATTCGTCCGGGTCTGTTCGCCGGGCGGCGTGCGTCCGTGCGCGAGTTGCCGCCGGAAATCGATCTGGTCGTCGACCTGACCTCCGAGTTCCGCGAGCCCCGGGGAATCCGGACCGGACGGGCATACCGATGTCTTCCCACCCTGGACGCGGACGCCCCGCCCGACTCGGAGTTCCGGGAACTCGTGGAGGAAATCGCTGCTCACCCCGGCCGGGTGTACGTTCACTGTGCGCAGGGACACGGACGGACCGGGCTGGTCGTTGCGGCCGTGCTGTTGGCCCGAGGGCACGCCGAGACACCTGCGGACGCGGTCGAGGCGGTTCGGGCGGTCCGACGGGGGGTTCGGTTGAAGCCCCGCCAACTCGCTGCCCTGCGGCGGTTCGCGGCGGCCCGTGCGGAACGGTAACCCGACGCTTCCCGGATCGGCCCGGTTTTCCTGCTTCTCCGGGTCGTGCGGTGCCGATGAAGGATTCGCGGTATCGCAAGTCCGGGCGGATGGTCCCGCGGGGAAACGGGGCGGCCGCCCGCCGAACAGGAGTGACCACGGATGGCGATCAAGCGATTCTCGATCCGCGTGCTGGCCGGGACGACCCTCGCGGCCGGCTTCTTCGCCGGGCCAGCCGACGCCCAGGTCAAGGTCGAAGACGTCCTGGCCCGGAAGCCGATCCAGGCGGGCGTCAACGTCACCACCCCCGCCGGGGCCGACCTCGCCGGGTGCAAGGCCGAGCAGATGACGTGGAACAAGCCCGCCAACGGCCCCGCCCCGACCGGCGTCGTCGTCAAGGACGCGAACGGCCGGCTCGTCCGCCAGTTCATCGACACCACCGGCCGCAACAACCCGAACATCTTCTCCTACTACCTCAACGGCGTCGAAGCGTACCGCGAGATCGACGTGAACGGCGACGGCAAGCCCGACCAGTTCCGCTGGCTCGGCGCGAACGGCACCAAGTGGGGCCTCGACAAGGACAACGACGGCATCGTCGACCAGTGGTACGTGCTCTCCGCGGAAGAACTCTCGCAGGAACTCTTCACCGTGTTCCTCACGAGCGACCCGCGGCGGCTCGCCCCGCTGCTGACGAACGTCGACGAACTCAAGGCGCTCGGCCTGCCCGCCGACGAAGCCGCGAAGATGGGGCAGAAGTCTGCGGAGGTGCCGAAGAAGCTGCAAGCCGTCGTCCCCGCCCTGAAGCTGGCCGCCGGCGCGAAGTGGGTCCACATCGAACTCGGCGTCCCGAGCGCGACCCCCGGCGACTCCGTCGGCAGCACGACCGACATCGTCACCCACAAGAACGCCTCCGTGCTGTTCGACAAGGGGGACGGCAAGTCGCTGGATTCTTACCAGACCGGCGAGATCATCCAGGTCGGCCGCGTGTGGAAACTCGTCGACGGCCCGGCGGCCGGAGCCGCGCAGTTCGGTGGCGGCAGTGAAGAAACGCCGACGATCCCGCAAGAAATCGTTGCCGACGTCACCGAACTGCAAGGCGTCAAGTACCCCGCCGACCCGACCCCGGCCGCGGTGGTGAAGTACCACACCGACCGGGCCGTGATCCTCGAACGGATCGTTGGCAAGACGAAGGGCGCGGCCCAGGAACCGTGGCTGAAGCAAACGATCGACTCCTACGCCTCCGCCGCCGAATCCGGGCCGCTCGACAGCCCGGCGATGCAGCGGCTCAAGCAGTGGAACGACGTCCTCGCGAAGACGCCGGGGTCCGCGGCCACGCCGTATGCCGCGTTCCGCCTCGCCGCCGCCGAGTACGCCGTCCGCCTCGCCCCCGAGTCGAAGCCGGACGTGATGAAGGTCCAGGAGTGGTGGCGCGGCACGCTGGAAGGCTTCGTGAAGGCGTTCCCCGCCGCCGAGGACACCCCGGAAGCGATGCTCCGCCTCGCGGTCGCCTTCGAGTTCGCCGGCAAGGACGGGGACGCCAAGGCGAAGGAGTGGTACGACACGCTGGCGAAGAACTTCCCGACCCACGCCTACGCCGCCAAGGCCGCCGGCGCGTCCAAGCGGCTGACGAGCGAGGGCCAGCCGTTCGCGCTCGCCGGCCAGCAGATCGGCGGCGGCGGGGCCTTCGACATGTCGAAGGTCTCCGGCAAGATCGTCGTCGTGTACTACTGGGCGAGTTGGGGCCGGGACACCGGCGCGGAACTGAAGGCCCTCGCGGACATCGCGAAGACCTACGGGCCGAAGGGCGTCGAACTCGTCACGATCAACCTCGACGACGAGGCGGCGAAGGGGGTCGCGGCGCTGAACGCGGCCCAGGTGCCGGGCACGCACCTGCACGCGGCCGGCGGCCTGGACAAGTCCCCGCTGGCGACCGCCTACGGGATTCAAATGGTCCCGCACGTGTTCGTCGTCGGCAAGGACGGCAAGGTCGTGAACCGAAACGCCCAGACGGGTCCGGTGCTCAAGGACGAGATCGAGAAGTTGGTGAAGTAAGTTCCCAACGGTTAGCCGCGAGGGGGAGCCGAGCGCGGGTGCGAGTCCCGCGCTCGGCTCCCCCTCGCGGCTAACCGGTTCATTTGTACGCCGTCGGGTCCACGAACCCGGACTCGTCGAACCCCTTCTTCCGCAACAGGCACGAGTCGCACAGCCCGCACGCGGAGCCGTCCGGTTCGGGGTCGTAGCAACTCACCGTCATCGAATAGTCGACCCCGAGCTCCGAGCCGAGGCGGATGATGTCCGCCTTCGTCAGTTGGAGCAGCGGCGCGTGGACGCGAAACCGGCCCTTGCCCTCCACCCCCGCCTGGGTCGCGACGTTCGCCAGCGCCTCGAACGCACTCAAGAACTCCCGCCGGCAGTCCGGGTAGCCGGAGTAGTCGAGCACGTTCGCCCCGATGTACAGGTCGAACGCCCCGATCGTCTCCGCGTACCCGAGCGCGAGCGCGAGCAGCACCGTGTTCCGGGCCGGGACGTAGGTGACGGGAATCCCGTGCGACATCTCTTCCGGGGTGCGGTTCTTCGGCACGACGAAGTCGTCCGTCAGCGCCGACCCGCCGATGGCGCGGAGGTCCATCGGCACCACGCGGTGCTCCGTCGCCCCGAGCGCCTTCGCGACCTGGGCCGCCCGGTCGAGTTCCGCCCGGTGCCGCTGGCCGTAGTCGACGCTGAGGGCGTAGGCGTCGTGCCCCTGCGACCGGACGATCGCGAGCACGGTGGCCGAGTCGAGGCCGCCACTGAGTAACACCACGGCACGGGGCATCAGGAAGCCTCGCGGGGCCAATAAATGTCGACGCCGGTCAGCACGGCGAGACGACCGGTCACCGCTTTCATCAAGTCGAACGAGGCATCTCCGGCGTAGCGAATCCCCCGGACTCGCCAGTCGAGATTTTTCACGGCATCGACGAGAACGAATCCCCGGACCGAGCATTCGGCGGGGATCTCCACCTCGAAGGCGTAGCCCTTGGCTTGGCTCGTAACGGGACAGACCACCACGAGGCCGGACCGGGCGTTGTAAGTGGCAGCGGACAAAACCAGTGCCGGACGATGGCCGGCTTGCTCGCGCCCCGCTTGGGGGGTGAAGTCGATCCAGACGAAGTGCCCGCGGTCTGGAGTGTAGGCGGCCATCTCACCACACCTCGTTGCCGACGGACGGACCGGTATCCCATTCGGGGTGGCAGCGTTCCGGAGTGATGTCCGAAACGAGTTCGTCGAGAGTGTAGGGGAACCGGGGGGACTTCGGATTGGCGGTTAAATGAAGGTGCGTGCCAGCTACGATCCCGCTTTGCCTGGCAAGATCCGGCGGAATGACGACGACCAATTGACCGTTCAGGTACTCGACTCGCAACGTCATCGGACGCCCTCATTTCTGCCAATCATACCGGTTTCGCCCGGGAGTCGCAACGCACCGGACTGGAACCGCCGCCGGCCGGCGGCTATCGTCTAGGTGTCCGCTTCACCCGAGAATCCGTGCCGATGGAATACACCGAGACGCCCGCCGCCGAGCAGCTGGAGACGTTCCCGAACCCGAGTCCGGGGCGAGACTACACCATCGAGATCGTGTGCCCGGAGTTCACCAGCGTGTGCCCGAAGACGGGGCAGCCGGACTTCGGCACCATCACGTTCGCCTACACCCCCGATCGGGTGTGCGTCGAACTGAAGTCGCTGAAACTGTACCTGCAGCGGTTCCGCAACCAGGGGATCTTTTACGAGGCCGTCACGAACCGGTTGCTGGACGACTTCGTGGCAGCCGCCCGACCACGGCGGTGCAAGGTCGTCTCGAACTGGACGCCGCGGGGGGGGATTTCGACGGTCGTCACGTGCCAGTACGAAGCTGAGAAAGCCTGAACGCGGACCCCCCACCGGGAGCCCGCGTTCGCGGGGTGCGGCACCCGCTTACCCGAACGGGCCGGGTCGGTCGACGACGATGGCGTTTCGCAGGGGCGCGAACGCGAGGACTTCCCGGACCGCGTGCTGGGCCAGTTGCTTGACGTAGAAACTGTTCGCCCGCCCGCGGAGGACGACTTCCTCCCCGGCCACTTCCACCGTGAGGTCGCGGACCCGGCGGC